>ERZ761602.4223-NODE-4223-length-18910-cov-6.018987_pt1 | contig 18910 bp, 14 predicted proteins | sample MGYA00512165_ERZ761602 | MGnify/ENA primary metagenome ERZ761602 (study PRJEB28899, sample SAMN02445085) | bioreactor sludge metagenome | biome: EBPR sludge; isolation source: Thorneside wastewater treatment plant | place: Australia: Brisbane, Thorneside... | reverse complement strand
GGGGGAGAGGTCGGTGAGCGCAGCGAACCGGGTGAGGTGGTCCCCATCCCATTACACAAAAGCTCCGGCCTCCTCAACCGGTTCGGGCTACGCCCTCACCGACTTCTCCTCCATTGGAGGAGAAGTTCTTGGGCCGAATCACCTCTCCGCCTCTGGGGGAGAGGTCGGTGAGCGCAGCGAACCGGGTGAGGTGGTCCCCATCCCATTACGCAAAAGCTCCGGCCTCCTCAACCGGTTCGGGCTATGCCCTCACCGACTTCTCCTCCATGGGAGGAGAAGTTCTTTGGCCGAATCACCTCTCCGCCTCCGGGTGAGGTGGTCCCTGGTCTCGAGAGCGACAGAGCTTCCGGCCTCCTCAACCGGTTCGGGCTCCGCCCTCACCGACTTCTCCTCCCGGGGAGGAGAAGTTCTTGGGCCGAATCACCTCTCCGCCTCCGGGGGAGAGGTCGGTGAGCGCAGCGAACCGGGTGAGGTGGTCGCGTTCGAACGAAGGAGAAGGAATTACACTAGCCCCTCCCGAAACTTGCGGGCATGCCTCGAACATCACTGCTCCTCCTCGGCTTGCTCGCGGTTCTCGGTGGTTGCACGGGATCGGGTTCGGCACCCGACGTGGCCGCCGTCAAGTTCCCCCGGGGGACGACTTTGGAGCGATCGATCGGCTTGGCCGGCACTCCAAGACAGGGTCTCAAAGGGAGCTATTCGAGACTCGGCTACCTCCCCGGTTGGCCCTTGGTTGTCCGCGAAGAGCTTGCGAAGGCCAACAGCAAGCGGCTCGCCAATCGTAAGACCCTGGTCGCGTTCGTCCACTTGACCGACATGCACATGATCGACGCCCAGAGCCCGGCCCGGGCCCCGTATCTGCGCAAGTTCTCGAGTCCGGCGTTCGACATCGCCGACGCGTTTCGATGTCAGGAGGCGTTCACAAACTGGGTTGCCGAAGCGATGGTCCTTCGCGTCAACAGTCTGCCCGCGTCGCCGGTGACGGGTGCGGCCTTCAGCTTCGCGATCTCGACCGGAGACAACGGCGACGGCAAACAGACGAACGAGCTGCAGAACTACATCAACGTCCTCGATGGCGGCCCGATGATCTCCGATAGCTCCGGTCGGGGCTACGTGGGCTGCCAAGACGACGTTCTCTATGCCGAGAACGACCCGAACGTGACCGACGCGGAGCGTCAGGCGATCTACTCGCAGTACTACCACCCGAATCCCGTGCCTGCGCAGTGGGCAGGGCGGATCCAACCGGATTCTTTCAAGGTCGACTACGGCTATCCGGATTATCCGAATGTCTTGCTCGCCGCGGGCCGCGACTTTCGCGCCACCGGGCTCGACATGCCCTGGTATTCGGGCAACGGCAACCACGATGGCCTCGTCCAAGGGAACTTCAACCTTGAGGGCGGAACCCTTGAGTTCATGAATCGTCTGGCTGAGGGCACCAAGATGCTCATGGACCTCGCTCCGGGCACGTCGCCTCTGGATTTCTTGCTCTGCATCGAAGCCGGCAACATCGAGTGCCTCGATCGGCTCGAAGCCGAATCGCCGCTGCGCCAAGTACCGGCGAACCCGGCTCGCAAGATCCATGAGACTCGCGACTTCGTTCAGGCTCATTTGTCTTCCCCTGCAGTGCCGGGCCCGGTCGGTCACGGCTTCACGGTCGAGAACCTGCAATCCGGCAAGCTCTACTACGCATTCGAGATGGCCCCGACCGTTCGCGGAATCATGATGGACACCGTCAACCATGGGGGCTTGGCGGATGGGACCCTCGGCACGATCCAGGCCGCTTGGATCGAGGAGGAGCTCCGCAAAGTCAGCAGTCGCTACTACGACGAGGCGGGCCGCGAAGTCCTGACCGGCAACCCGGACAAGCTCGTGGTCCTCTTCTCCCACCACAACCTGCTGACGATGGGGAACAGCACGGCCAACCCGCCCGATCCGGTCCTCCTCACGCCAACTCAAATCGAGGCGTTGTTCCACCGCTATCCGAACGTCGTGCTTTGGGTCAACGGCCACAGCCACGTGAACCGCGTGTGGCCGCACGCCGACCCCCTCAAGCGATCGCAGGGATTCTGGGAAGTGAACACGGCGTCACACATCGACTTCCCGCAGCAGTCTCGCACGGTGGAAATCGTCGACAACCAGGACGGCACGTTGTCGTTCTTCGGCATCCTCATCGACCATTTGGCTCCTCCTGCATCGACCGCGGGCGACATCGGCGCCCTCGGCCTCGCATCGATCAGTCGCGAGCTTTCGGCAAACGACCCCGCGTTGTCGATACCGTTCCAGATCGGAGCCCCGACCGATCGGAACGTCGAGCTCCTGCTCAAGAAGCCGTTCTGACGCAGCGGGCTCAACGCGCACGGACTTCTCCTTGACGTGAGGAGAAGTCCGTGAGGGTCTTTCCGCTGGTGAGCGTTAGTTGTCGCCGGTGTCGCCAAAGTTCTTGACGAGGATGTCGAAGTCATCGGAGTCGGCCGTGCCGCTCCCATCCACGTCGGCTTCGGGACCGGCGCTTCCAAACTGAGCGACGAGGATGTCGAAGTCATCCGAGTCGATGCGGTTGTCGTTGTTGATGTCCCCGTTGACCATCGTCGAGTTGAAGGTGACGCCCCCGTCGACATAAACGGAAGCCAGCGTTCGGCGGAGCCAGTGGCTGGCCTTGAACGAGACATCGTAGCGCCCGCGCAGAAAGGTGCCCACGTGGGTCGTGGACAGGTTCTCCATCCGCATTTTCCGCTTTTCGACGGCGATCGAGCTGCCCGGGTGGCGGAACTCGACCTCAAGCATGATCGTCTTGGGGTCGCCGACAAAGTCCTGGGGATTCGCGTTGAGAGTGAACTGTTCGCCAATGGTGGCAAGGGATCCGGCCTGGGGACCGCCAGGCCCGTTGACGAACGTGCCCGTCATCGGTTCGATGGTCTGCCAGATGCCGGTGGCGCTGATGCCCACGGTGACGCCATCGAGATAGCCGGCCATCTTGGAGGGACCCGTGTTGAGTCCGGCGAAAGTCGTTCCAGTCGAGGTGGTCGGATCGAATCGGCTCATGCCGGGCGTGACCACGCCGAGATCCCAGGAGAGAAACGTCCCAGCCGGATGTCGGACCAAGGCCGTAGCTTCGCCGGGATAAGCGAAGACGTCGAAGAAGGAGTCGGTCAGGAAGTCATAGCGTGTCAAGCGATCCGTACCGGACTGGATGAATAGCAGTTCGCCGTCATGCCAGACCAAGCCGGCAGGATTCGACAGGACGCCGATGGGGCCGAAGTCGGTGCAGACGCCGTTCGCGACGTCCACGCGCACGAGCCGGTCGGTGCCGAGTGCGACGCTGCCATAGGTGTAGCCATCGTCGCCGAATCCCATACCGGTGAGTTGCACGGAGGCGTTCCAACCGATGTTCGTCATCGTGCCGAGGCGATCGGTGACCAAACGACCGGTGAACGGGCTTCCCAAGGTCGTTGAAATCATGCGGGCATTATCCGTGATCAGGCCTGCACCGCCGACCATTCCGGTCCACGGTCCACCGCGGATCGAAAATGCGCCCGTCGATGGGTTGATGACGTACACCTTGTCACCGAAACCGAGGAGCGTGCCGTCGGGTAGAGGCTCGAGGTCTTCGATGCCCAAGGTTCCGGGAATCGCGGCGTTGACGTCGGCGGCGGCACCGGTCCCTTTGTTGACGAGGAGCAGTCCTTGGACCGTATCCCAGGCGTACATCGAGGTTCCGAGTGCGGCGAGACCGGTGATGTTTGCGAATCCCGTGGGCCCCACGACGGAGGTTGCCGCCGTGTCCTTGTCGATTTGGTGGAGCTGATTGGTGATGACTCCGTAGAGCTGGGTGCCGTCCCAGGCCAGGTCGCGACAGAGCGCCGGCAGGAGACCGACGGCGGTGGTCGACGCGTTGCCGGCGTCCATCCGGAAGAGGGTGATCCCGCTCAAGTGGTAGATGTCGGCGTTCGGCAGCCCAACGAAGCCGGCGGTCGCACCGGCGCTGCCAAACACATTGGTGATCTCCATCGTGGCGGTGTCCAGGACGAACCGCTGGCCGCTACCACCACTCGCCGCCCCCATCATGAGTCGATAGCTGCGGGGAAGCAAGGTAGCGCCGCGCGAATCGCCGAGGTCGATCCCAGTGTCCCTTTGGACCCCGGTGGTTCGATCGATTTCGTAGACGCCGGAGCCTGCGACGCCGAAGAGTCGACCATCGCGCTCAAATGCCATCCCCTGGATTGCCGTTCCCAGGACGCCCGGATTGACGTCGGTCGCGAGTCCCGTACCGGTGTTGATGGTCACGAGACCCACGTTGAGCGACCAACCATAGAGAACTCCGTTCGGCAGCGCTGCGAGCGCCTGCATGGACGCATCGCCCAGTGAACCGACGACGGTGGTCGCCCCCGTCGTCGTGTTGATCGTCACAAGCTGGTCGGGAGACCCGTTGAGGATGCCGTACAGGGTGGATCCCACGAACGCCATGTCACGAATGTCGCCGAAAGTGGTCGTGATCGTCTGGACCGACGAGGCGTTCGACCAGTCGACTCGCGAGAGCGTTCGTGGCCCCGAGAAGCCGCCGACGTAAAGAATGCCCTCTGGGCTCATCGCCATCGCGTTCGGGCCCGGGACGGAAACGGTGCCGATGACCGAGCTCTCGCCCGTCGTCGGGTTGAGTCGGATCAGTTGACCGTCGAAGTTCACGGTCAGCATCGTGCTCGAGGCGGCAAGGCTCGCCCCAAGGAGCGCGAGGGAAAGTGCGCTCGACAACAGTGCTCGAAGAGTTGATCGCATGGTTCCTCCAGTTCGGGTCGAAGCCCAAATCTCTGGCAGGATTCTGTCCGTGCGCACCCTTCGCTGTTCCCTAACTTTGGTTAGGGCACTGTCTCCACGTGCCGTCGGAACGTCTACTCACTGCCGACGCTGTGGTGCGTTCGGAACACGTTGTCCGGATCGTACTTACGCTTGACGGCGAGCAGCTTGGGGTAGTGCGTCCCCCAGAACTGGTTCTGCCAGTTCGGCTCGAAGTAGTCGGCTTCGTTCACGTAAGTGCCCATGTTCGGGGTCGCCTCCCGGATGAGCTTCATCGCCTCTCCAACCTGCTTGGCCTTCGCTCTGGCCTCGGCCAGATCGGGCGTGTGTCCCGGAACAGTTGTAAACGCATTCTGGGCTCCGGCCGAGAGAATGACGAGCGCGGCGGCATCGAACACGTTGGGATTCGTAGCCGTTTCCTTCGTCCGTCGCACGGCGTCGGCGGACGCTCCCGCGAGGCCCTTGTTGATGTGGAACGAAACGGGCCAGATTCGCGAGGCATGGAACAGAGTCGACGCGAACTCTTTGCGCTTCGAGGGCCGACAGAGCGACTCGGGAACCCATCGCGACTGGTACGTATACCAAAACTTCGACACTTCCCCCGAGTTGGAGGTCCACCAAAACTCTCCCTCATGGCCCGGTCGGGGATCTCGGGTGATGAAGTCGGGGTGATTCTTGCTCAGATACTCGAGATCCCACATGTGCCGAGCCGGAATGGTGATGACCTCGAACTGAGCATCCCAGTGACCGGGATTCTGCAGCTTGGCGAACTTCGCCTCGACCTGGCTCTTCGTGAGTCCCTGGAACGTGAGGTACACGCTGACCGAGTTGTCGCGGCCGATCTCGAACTGCTCACCCCAATGTTCGTTGTTCAGGTCCTCTTCGTAAAACTGGAGCATTCTCTCGATCAGCGACCGGAACGCAGCCTCCGACGAAGCCGTGATCTTGCCCTTGACGAGCCCGAACTCGCTCGGCAAGGGATGGGCAAGGAGGGTCATTCGGGTGACCACGCCGAACGTGCCGCCGCCCCCGCCGCGTAGCGCCCAAAAAAGGTCGGCGTTACGATACTTGTTCGCGATCCGGATCTTGCCATCCGCCGTGACGATCTCGACTTCGAGCAAGCCTGCGGCACCGGTTCCGTGCTTCTTGGAGAAACTTCCGAACCCGCCTCCCAACACGAAGCCACCGCACGCTCCGACGGAGCAGCACCCTCCCCCTTGGACATACCGCCCATGCTTGGTCGTCGCCTCCCCGTACGCTTCGAGCCAGCGGGCACCGGCATGCACCTCCAGGGCTTCGACCGGCTTGACCGAAGCCGGCGCGCCGACTGGGACAAAGCGCTCATGAAAAGCGACGCGGCGCATCTTATGGGTCCATACGAGCAGCGAATCCGGGGCACAGGACCGTCCGAGATAGTCATGGCCGGTGCCCTTGATGACGAGTTGCACGCCATGCTTTCGGGCGAAGTTGACGGCGGCGGCGACGTCTTGGGGCGTCTCAGCGGCCACACAATAGCTGCTCGGGGTCGAGTTCCACGCCCCGAGCCACCCGGTCGATTGCGTTGCCCCAGGGTGATCCTCGAGGAAGAACGGGTTCCCGGCGTGCTTCAGCGCTTCAGCGCACGCTGGGCTCCCCGGTGCGGCGATGCACGGCTGCATGTGGCTCGTAGGTTTGAGAAGTCGTCCATGGACTTCGGAGCCAAGGCGGGCCCAGTCGTCGGGCCCAGGTTGTTCGAGGCTCGGGGAGATCAGGTCGCTCCAGCGAATGAACGGAGTGACCAACGCCCCTGCGAACATGCCCAGAACACGTCGACGTTCGGTCGATTCGGGTTGCTCGGGAGTCTCGGCGGGCACGTTGTCGGGGAGCATTCGCCGAGGATATCACGGAGAGACCGCCGCGTCGCCACTCGTCGGACGAACGTGGACACCGGCGAAGCAAAAGCAGCGGACCCCGGTCGATCCCGACCGGGGTCCGTACAGGGTTAGGGTATCGAACTTAGCGGCGGCGGCGACGAAGAGCGACCGCTCCGAGTCCGCCGAGCAAGGCCAAGAGCGTGGCCGGTTCGGGCACCATCCGGAGCTGGCCGCGAATCTCGCCGCCGGGGAACAGGCCCGTGTGGATGTTCACATACGTTCCACCCGAGATCAGCGCGAACTCATTGGCTTGCGCCATCGCGTAGTTGCCGTTGCTGCTCCAGGCGTTTCCGCCGACCGTGTTCGTCAGGCCCTGGATCACAGGTCCGTTCGAGCCGGCGGGCGCGCGGTGGACATGGGCTGCCGACGGAGGGCCGGTGAAGCCGGTGGCCGTGACCGTCAGGGCGAGAATGTTGGTCGCGTCATCGTACGTCCCGAAGGCGGTTCCGGTTGCGGTCGCCCCATTCGGCGGGACCTCTTCCGAGCCGCTGAGGGTGACGTTGAACGTCCAGATGACGGCATGGGCGGCGACGGTGGCCGCGCCGAGGGCTAGAACAAAACTCGCACGAAGCAAATTCATGAGCATTCCTCTCTTACACAAGGATGGCGAGTCCATGCAGACTCCCCTCCAATATACATCAGGTTTCAGAAAGGCCGGCGACCTAGTATCCGGGGATCTCCTGCGATCGGTCGGCGGTAAGGGGGCGTCGGTAGAGCAGTTCGATCTCGCCCGAGCCTGCCCAACCCTTGCTGTAGAGTCGGTACGTTCCTTCGCGAACCTCGTACTGGAACGCCTGCCCGGTGATCGGATCCACAAGATCGGCTTTGACGACGGCATCGGAAAGGAGTGCCGGAAGTCGGTCGTGCTCCCATCGGTAACGCAGAACGAGAGCGTGGAGCCGCAGGAGGCGAAGCTGAGTTCGACGGAGGGCCGCGGATTTGGCCACCGACGCACTGAGCGGAATCACGCTGGACGAGATCTCATCCGCGATCTTCCCGACGCTGTCGTCACCGATCGGGGGCTCCGGCTCTTCGTCCGGGAGGGAGATCCAGTTCGCCTCGGAGAGGCGAAGGAACCGCAGTTGCTCCTGGATCGAACGCTCGATCTGCGACTGAGCGATCTTGCCGACGCTTCTCAGGTCTCGTTCACTCAGCTTCAGCAAACGATCGGAGATCGTCTTCTCGTCGCCAAAAGTCGCGCTGAACGCGTCGATGATCTCCGCCCGCGTTCCCGTGAAGATCTGCTCGACCGCCCGCACCGACCCTCGGAGCTCGCTTTCGACCGCACCCAGGAACGTAGGTGGTGCCCCAAGTCGCCCTTCCACCCAGGTGCCGACCTTGGCAAGGTCGGAAACCGAGAGGCGGTCGATATGCCGGGCGTAAACCGCGGTGACGATCGCCTCGCAGGCGATGCCGACAAGAAACGAGATGAGATTGCCTCCGGAAATCCCGTTCGCGAACTGAAGAAGGTCGAGGAGAAGGTCGTTGGCAACGCTTGCGCGACCGTGGGCGAAGTCGGAGTAGGCCACGCCAGTCCCGAGCCGCGCGATGGACTTGAAGTCCGCCAAGTGGTCGAACAACGTCGTGAAATCGGCTTCCGTGGAAGGATCGAAGATCGGCTTGGCATTCCCAGCCCTCACGAGATCGAGTGCCTTGCCGAACCGGCTACGAAGTGCGTCCCTCGCGTCGAGAATCGAGGCATCGGCCTTCATCCCCGCCGGCACCGACTTCGGCGTCTCGCCGCCCTGGAGCTCGACCATCCACCGGGCGTACGCCTTGTACGATTCGGAGGCGACGATCTTGCCGGCTCGCAGATACTCTTCGTAGCCGTTCCGGCCGGTAGGCCGCGCAAGCCCGGCCTCGTAGATGCTCTTCGGTGCCTTGTCCTGGTGAACGCTGGGGAGAGCGGCCAAACACAGAGCGAGCGTGAGGGCGATCATGTCCCGTTCTACCGCGCAGGCCACAACGACGTTGCGTCATGCTTGAGGGCATGCATGGGCTGCTCGCGCTCACTCTCGCCGCTTCGCTCGCACCAGGTTCGCTGATCCCAAGAGGTAAGCACGAAGCCGTGATCGCGGCTTGGAACATCGCCCCCGATCCGATCGAGGACAAGCTCGATCGTCTCGTACGCTCGATTCGGGCGATGGCCCCCGCCGTGATCGCGCTGGTGGAGGTGACGCCGCTTTCGGGAGCGGATGTCCTCTTGAAGGGACTCGCCAAACAGGGAGCGTCCTACACCAAGTCTTATGCGGAGAAGCGAGAGCGACAGAACATTGTGCTCCTCGCCAAGAAAGGCGTGACGGTCACGAACGTCCGCGGAATCCCTGGCAGCAATCTCGGGATCGACCGCCTGCGGATGGCCTACTGTGCGGATGTGCGGGTCGGGAAGTTCGATTTCATTCTGGTCGCCGTGCACCTGAAGTCGAAGCTCACCGATGCGGAGTTCCCGAACACCGTCGCCACCCGCAATCGGCAGGCGGCGGCGATCAGCGACTATCTGCGGAAGCGGACGGCGGGCAAGGAGAAGGACGTCCTGATCGTGGGCGACTACAACATGGTGCCCGGGGAGGATGACGTGACCTTCCGGACGCTGAACGTCTACGGCGAGTTGCGGTTCATCGCCCAGCCGAGCCAAACCAATCCGTTCACGTTCATTTTCAAGGATGGGAAGCGTACGAGCTTCATCGACAACTTCGCGATCTCGCGCCGGTTCACGACCGAGTGGGTGCCGAACAGCTTCGTGGTACCCCGACTCGATAAGATGTTCGGCGAGGGAATGCTCTGGTATCGCGACCTGGTGAGCGATCACCTTCCGGTCGCCGCCCGCTTCCGGACCGACCGGGACGACGACTAGCGCCCGTCGCGGCGGCCCAGAGGCCGCGCCCTCGGTCGGATGACGCCGCGTCCGCCTGCGGCGTCCGCAACGGAATCCGACCCTTTGCCCCGCCGCTACGACTGCCGGGCACCGGGCCGGTCCCGACCCCTCGCCATACGATGCCAAGTAGAATCCTGGCTCTATGTCCGAAGAGCGATCCGTAGCCGATATTCGCCTCGAGAAGGTCCGACGCATGCGCGAGCTGGGTCATGACCCCTATGGCGTCGAGCGCTTCGAGCGCAGTCATGCCGTGAAGAGTGTTCTCGACGAGTTCGAAGCGCTTGAGGGTCAGGGCGTTCGGCTCTCCGGTCGCCTCCACTCGATGCGGCAGATGGGTAAGGCATCGTTTGCTCACCTCTCGGACGGGGAGGAGAAGGTCCAACTTTACTTTCGGAAGGATGACCTCGGCGAGGTCGGTTGGGAGCTGAGCGAACTGCTCGACATCGGCGACCACGTCGGGGTCGAGGGCGAGATGTTCCGGACCAAGACCGGGGAGAAGTCGGTCCACGTGCGCCGCGTCGTCCCGATGTCGAAGGCCCTCCAGGTCTTGCCGCTCGGCAAGGAGAAGGAAGGCCACCACTGGTACGGGCTCAGCGACGTCGAGACCCGTTATCGCCACCGGCATCTCGACCTTATCTGCAACCCGGAAGCGCGCAAGCGACTCCTCGACCGGATGCGCCTTACCGCCGCGGTGCGCCGATTCTTCGACGATCTCGGCTATCTCGAAGTGGAGACGCCGATGCTCCAGATCGAAGCCGGTGGCGCAGCCGCACGGGCCTTTGTCACGCACTACAACGCCTACGACATGGACGTCAAGCTCCGGATTTCACTCGAGCTCTACTTGAAGCGATTGATCTGCGGCGACTTGCCAAAGGTGTACGAGATCGGGCGCGTGTTCCGGAACGAAGGGGTTTCGAACCGGCATAGTCCCGAGTTCACGATGCTCGAGTTCTACGAGGCCTACGCCAATCTCGAGGACATGATGACCCGCGTCGAGGACTTGTTCCGCACGGTCTCGATGGCGGTGTTCGGATCGACCGAGGTGGCGATCGGCGATCGGCGGCTCGACTTTGCCCGGCCCTGGCATCGCGTCCACCTCCTCGAAGAGGTCGAGCGCCACACCGGTCTGACCCCCCACGACCTGAGTTCACTGGAGACCGCCGTGGTCGAGGCTCGCCGCTTGGGTGTCGAGGACCTCGCGACGAAGGCCGGTGGCCATATCGACCTTGCCAAGGAGAAAAACCTTGGCGGGTTTATCGAAAAGCTGCTGGAGGTGTTCGTGGAGCCGACCCTGCAGGACCCCACGTTTGTGATCGGCTACCCGATCGAGACGTCTCCCCTGGCCAAGAAGGTGCCGGGCGACCCGTCGATGACGCGCCGCTTCGAGGGCTACGTCGTCGGGCGTGAGATCTGCAACGCGTTCAGTGAAATCAACGATCCGGTCGACCAGCGGGATCGCTTCGAGCAACAGGTCGCCGAGCGAGCGCGGGGGGACGACGAAGCCCATCCGATGGACGAGGAGTTTCTCTTCGCCCTTGAATGTGGGATGCCCCCGACCGGAGGCTGCGGCATCGGCATCGATCGACTCGCGATGATCCTCACCGGTGCCGATCACATCCGGGAGACGATTCTCTTCCCGACGATGAAGCCCGAACACTAGGGAACTTCGGTGCCGCGGTGTCGCGTTATCGCGGGTAATGGAGCCATGCGTGAGGAGGAGGAGCGGGAGACCGCATCCAGGGACCCTCGTTGGACCGAACCTCGCTCCTGCTGCGCACCGGCTGTATTGAGGTAGATATGCGCATCTTGCTTGTCGCTTTGCCTTTGGCCCTGATTGGGGCCGCTGCGACCCAGCCTGGGAGCGAGTCGGCTCGCTCGCAGATCGTCGAGGAGATCCACACCAAGCTCCAAGACCAGTTCAACGACCTCACGGACCTTGACCGAGGGTTCGGAGTCACGCGCATCGAGACCAACCAAATCACTCGTCATCCCGTCGGCAACGCCGGCGGCTATCAGGTCGATGGCTGGACGACGGGAATCCAAATCTTCGGAAATGACGGGAAACGGCTCGATGCCGCCAAGATCAAGTCGAAGTTCGTGCGGTTCGGAGGAGGTTCGGCGGCCAAGGTGGTCGCGAACCCTGCAACGGAGGCTTTGAAGAAGCTCGCAAAGGGGGAGAAAGAGCCGTTTGTCTGGCGTCGGGGCGACGCCGTCGTGGAAGCCCGGTTCTTCCGGCTGACCGAGAAAAAGTGCCTGGGCTGCCATGCCGACATGAAGCTTGGCGACCCGGTCGCGATCGGGATCTACCGCTCGGTCCGGATGCCCGACAAAGTCAAGCCATAGCGCGACTTGCCAACGTCCTTTCCTGCGATGATGCGGGACATTGCCGAGCTCGAACAGGCGATGGAGGCACCCTCCGCGTTGCCCGATGGTCCGCTCGGCCGCGCGTGGATTCGGGTTCAGCTCCTCCTGACTCAGTCCGATCGCTCGGTTCTCCATGAGTTCATCCGCCATCGATTTGCGGGGACCCTCGAGCTGATCGCATCGAACAGTGCGGCCCCGCCGAACCTCAAGCAACATCTCGCGATGCTCAACAAGCGCCTGGCCGAGTCGACCCACTCGGGCGGTGACCTGGAGATGCAGGCACTTCTCGATGACGTCGATCTGCGAACGGCTCAAGTCCAGGCGGAGACCCGCGCGATCGCGAACGGCGCGATCGAGGCGATCGCGGCTCAACCCGGAGTCCTCCGCGCTCGGTACGAGAGCCTGTGGCAAGCTGCGACGCAGGCGGCCTCGTCGTCCAACCAAGATCGAACGGAGCCTCTCCACGAAGCGATCCTGATCGGGGCTGAGCTGAGCGACGGCGTGGACGCGATCCCCAACCCGTTCGTGTGGCTTCTGTACGGTTGGGCCCAGGTCGGAAGTGGTCAGAGCGGCGACGGCGCGTGGATGCGCGGGGTCCTTCAGGGTGTGCGGGAGCCGGGCTTCGAGGCCCGACTGTGCGCGGAGCTTCTCGCGGTCTCCAAAGCCCAAGCTGAACGATGGGATGAGGCGACCCAAGCGGTCGGTCGGGCGATGGCTGCGGGTGCCGATCCCGAGTTGCTCGCGCTTGCCGGAGCGGTGGCACTTCGGGCCGGGAAGCGGAACGAAGCGGAAGCGAGCCTTCGCGAGGCGTTCGCGACGCGTCCCGTCCTCGTTCTCGATTGGCTCGCGCATGAGGCGGAGCCTCACAGCGTCGGCCTCGTTCTTGGATGGGCGGAAGAAGCGGCCCGGACCGGTGCCGACATCGCTTGGGGACAGTTCGCCGATCAGGCGGCAAGGATACGCGCTGCCGAGGTTCAGTCCGGGTTGACGCTGATCTCGGGTGAGGAGGGACTCCCGGAGCTCGGCGGAGCCGACATCGTGACGCTCCTGGCGGCCCAAGCCCGGGCGGAAGCAGCGGTGTCCCGACTCGACGATGAAGCCCAAAGGGCACTTCACCAAGCCAAGCTGGAAGCGAAAACGTCACGCAAGCGCGTGCAAGCGGAACTGGACGTGCTTCAACGCAACCGGAATGGCGCGATCGAGGCGAGCGCCGCCGAAAAGGCGGCTCTCGAACAACAGGCGCGGGAGCAATGGACCAAGGCGATCGCCGGGCAAGGCGCGCTCGGTCGGGGTTGCACGCTCAGCGTCGGTGCGGGTTGCGGCGGGTTGGTCCTCTACGCGATCCTGGCCGTCGTGCTCGGGGCCACCGGTACCAAGGCCGGGCTCGACACACCGATCGGCCTGGTCGCGATGATCCTGATCGGATCCTCCCTTCTCTTCGGCGCGGGGTCCCAGGTGGCCTACGGGATGAAGCGTGCGGCGTGGGAGGCAGACCTGAACCGACGGCTGGACGAGGCGAGGAAGCGCCACGACGCGATCCTCGAGGAAGCGAACCGCCAGTTCAGGACGACCGGCCCAGACCTCGAGAAGAAACTCGGCGAGTTCACCGAACGACTCCGGACCCTTGACGCGGTCCATTGGTAGGACTCCGAGAAGGAGCATGATTCGCTGGCGGCGAACTATCCGCCCTTGGGTTTCGTTTCGGCGAACCCCTTGCTATGTCTTGGTTCACACGCTTCAAAAGGGTCTTGGTCGGCAAGCCGATCCACGCCAAGCACGCCCACCATGAGCGCCTGCCAAAGGTGTTCGGGCTCCCGGTGTTCGCCTCGGACGCTCTCTCCTCGGTCGCCTACGCGAGCGAGGAGATCCTCCTGGTACTCGTCCTCGCGTCGTCTGCCGCGCTGCACTTCCTGTTCCCGGTCTCGCTTTGGCTCGGCGTCCTGATGATCATCGTGGCGTTCAGCTACTACCAGACCATCCATGCGTATCCGAAAGGCGGGGGCACCTACCTCGTTTCGACCGAGAATCTCGGGTCGATGGCGGGCCGGACGGCGGGAGCCGCGCTCCTCATCGACTATGTCTTGACGGTTGCGGTGTCGGTGTCTTCGGGTGCGGCGGCGATCGCTTCCTATTACGCGCCCGCCCGTCCCTACATGGTCTTCATCGCGGTCGGCGCCATCGCCCTGATCACGATCGCCAATCTGCGTGGAGCCAAGGAGAGCGGCGTCCTCTTTGCCGTACCCACGTACACGTTCGTCGCCCTCGTTCTCGGGCTGATCACGACCGCCCTCATCGGGGGCCTCTCGCACGGGCACCTCAAGCCCGCCGACGTCACTCCGCCGCCGGAGGGCTTCCATGCGGTGAACGCCTTTCTCCTCCTCCGAGCTTTCGCCGCCTCGTGTACGGCCCTAACCGGTACGGAGGCTATTGCCGACGGCGTCCAGGCATTCCGCCCTCCGGAGGCCAAGAACGCGTCTCAGACCCTCGTCATGATGGTCGTGCTGCTGCTCATGATGTTCATCGGCGTCAGCTACGTGGCGATGCACGAGGGGATCGTTCCGATTCCGACTGAAGCCGCCAACTACCGGACGGTCCTTGCCCAGATCGGACAGCGGTTCTTTCCCGATTGGCTGTTCCTTACGCTCCAGATCGCAACCGCCGCGATCCTGTTCCTCGCCGCTAACACGGCCTTCGCCGACTTTCCGCGTCTTTGCAGCTTCGTGGCCAAGGACGGCTATCTGCCCCGGCAGCTCACTTCGCTCGGTGATCGCCTCGTCTTCCAGAACGGAATCCTCTTGCTCGCCGGCACGGCGATCGTCCTGGTCATCGTGTACGCCGCCGACACCCACTCCCTGGTCCCGCTCTACGCGATGGGCGTGTTCGTTTCCTTCACCCTCAGCCAGGCGGGAATGACCGCGAAGTGGTACCGCGAAATCGCTCGGCCGTTCCGGAACTGGAAGCTCTATGTCAGCGGATTCGGGGCGCTCGTGACGCTGATCGTGACCGGCATCCTGCTGCTCACGAAGTTCGAAGAAGGAGCGTGGCTGATCGTCGTCGCGCTCGCGGTCATGCTGGGGATCTTCGCGCTGATCAAACGCCACTACCTGTACCTGGCCAAGGAACTCAGCGTGACCCCCGCCGACCGCTTGGCCGAAGTCAAGACCACGGCGCTCCTGCTCGTGCCCCGGATGCACCGGGGCATCCTCCAGGCGATCGCGTACGCCCGCTCGCTCTCCACCGATGTCCGCGCGGTGCACGTCACGCTGGACCCGGACGGCACCGGACAGATCAAGGAGGACTGGAACCGGTTCGGCGCAGACATGCCCCTCGTGATCCTCGCCTCCCCCTACCGCTCTCTGATCGAGCCGCTGATCGAGTACATCGACGAGGCGTTGCGAGAAGATCCCGAAGCCGTCATCACCGTCATCGTGCCTCAAGCCGTACCCAAGCGCTGGTACCACGGCATTCTCCACAACAATATCGCCGTGACCCTCAAACTCGCCCTGGCGAGCCGTAAGAACGTGGTTGTGACGAACGTGCGATACTTCCTGAAATGATCGTCGAGTCGTACGAGGACGTCATCACGCTTTCCGGGGCCTTGCGCTCCAACTTCTGGGACACCGTCCACACCGCGATCGCGCTCACCCTCAAGCGCCACCCCACCGGCGTGGTCGTCGACTGCCACGGCATCACCGAATGCACCGCCGATGGCGCGGAGACGTTCCGCGACATGATGGACTTCATCCAGGACCACGACGCCCGGATCATCGTCGCCAGGGTCTCGGATCCCCTGATGGACGTGCTCAAATCCGTCCCCGAGGTTCGCTCCCAGCTCCCGATCGCCGACTCGGTCGAAGACGCCCGGAAGTCGCTCGATCTCCTCGTCTCCGACGAGCCGGAGAAGAAGACCAAAAAGAAACCTCCGGTCGCAGGGCTCAAGGCCGTACTGGTGTGCATCTCCGGGCGTGCGAGCGACGACGACGTCCTTCGGATGATCCAGCGGCTAGACAACAGCCACGAACTTCGGGCCTATCTCGTCTACCCGCTCGTGGTGCCGCGGGAGTTGCCTCTGAAGTCCCCGTTGCCCGAGCTGGAAGCGAGCGCCGCCGATGCCCTCAAGCGTGCGAGAGCGATTCTGGAAGAATCCCAAGTTCACTGCGACGTCTCGGTGGGACGGGGCCGCGATGTCGCGTCGACGATCGTCGAAGCGCTCGAGGCATCGAAGGCTACGGAAGTGATCGTGGGGCTTGGCCCCGATGCGGATTCCGAGAGTGAGATGAAGCTCATGAAGCTCATCCTCACCCGAGTCACCGTACCGCTTCTCTTCGTTCGCGGTCGAGGTTAGGCCGATGGAAAAGCCGATCCAGGAACCGTACAAGCTGGGCGTCCTGATCGAGGGCGAGCTGACGCCTCACGTTTTTCCCAACGCTTACCGGTCCGAAGTGATCGAGGGCGGCACCCCCCGCCTCCAGGTGACGACGGACGGCAGCTACATCGACGTCATGGTCGGGCTGGCCGGCGTCCTTCCCGAGCCGTTCTCCCTCCTTTACGTCCTCGTGGTGCCCCGAAAGGGGCAGGAGGCCGGGCGTTACCGAGGTCCGATGATGACGCGGACCCAAATCGAGTTCTTTCTCCGGCGGTATCAGGACGCGCTTGAGCGCGATGCCCGGCATCACCTATGGCTCGCTGCGATCGACGATGATGGCCACCCCCGGGGCATGATCGTCTACGATCTCCACAACGTACTCTTCGGCTACGGGCCGCTCGATGCGTTCGAGACGTACCTCGAAGGTGCCGGGTTCCCCCGGGTCGAAACGATCGAGCTTCCATTCCCCCACACCCATCACTACAACGAGCGGTTCGACTCGGATGTCGACGCCATCCTCGCCGCCTACGCTTGGGAACGATCACCTCTGACCGAACAGGACGAATGAGCCGAAGGTATCTTTGAGGATATGCCGGAAGACCCCGAAGAGGATTCTGAAGGTCTCGACAAGCCGCCGGCTTTCTTTCCTTACGACGGCGAAGAGACTGAGCGCGAACCGGGCACTCTCGGCGAACCCGTCGAGGTGAATGTCGAGGGTGTCTTCGGCTACGAGTCCAACGGCAAGGTCGAGCACTTCGTGCTGTTAAGCGATGGCGATCGGAAGGTGCCGATCCTGATCGGTCCGTTCGAGGCCCAGGCGATCACGCTTCCACTGGACGGTGCCCAGCCGGATCGGCCCATGACGCATGACCTCATTCGGACGATCATCGACCGACTCGGATGGAGTCTCGCGCGGGTAATCATCGACGACCTGTGGAGCGCAACCTACTACGCGAAGCTCCACCTTCACCAGGGCAACAATGAAATCGAGATCGACTGCCGACCTTCGGACGCGATCGCCTTGGCCGTTCGGTTTGATGCTCCGATCCTCGTCGCCGAGGGGATCCTCGATGCCGCCGGCGAGTAGCTACGCCGGCGGCTCGCAGACCTACTTCCGGATTCCGTAGGACCCGTGGATCAGTTCGCGGTCCTCGGCCGACTTCGCCGAGCTCGGCACCTGAGTCTTCTCCTGGCCGATGATGCGGTCGTGATCGACGCTGAGGAGGGTCGGGTCATTCGCGGCACGTGCGGCCATACCGGCGTCACGACTCTTCGCGGCAACTTCGCGACGCGATCGGAAGACCTCGGCCAGGAATCGCTTTGCTTCCTCGATCGGCACCGGCGGCTTGTCGACGATCGGTGCCGCCGCGGCATCGGCGAGCGCCCCTTTCAGCAGGCCCTCAGCGCTGGATCGAAAGAGCGACGGGCCGCCGAAGAGCTCCATGCCGGAGATTTCGCCGTTCACGCACACGACGAATCCGATCACGCGTTTGTCGTTCGCGAGGGCATCACGCAAAACCGAATAGCCCTCATCGACCGCCGCCTTGGCTTTGTCGGAGTTGAGTCCGCCTTGGATCGTGGTTCCATCCCGCGGGGCTTCCGTCTGGGCGTTATACTCGGCGACGTCGTTCCACACCTCCTGCTGGCCTCGGAACATCGCCGAGCGCTTGACGTCGCCCGGGACCTGCGTGCCTCCGTACTCGAAGTGCTCGCTCGATCCGGACCATCGCCCGTGCTCGACGCAGTAGACGGGGACGTCCACCAGCTCGCCGGCCGGGACGACGGTGTCCTTACCGACAATGCGGTCCTGCTTACCCCCGATCAGGAGCTGACCGGCCAGAAGGAGCAGCGGTCGGGGACCGGTGTTTCGAACCTGGAGGCGGTTCACTTCCTCGTTCCCGGGGAGTTCGACGATCTCCACCCACCCGTTCTTCCTCGCCTCTTCGAGGCTGACGTAATCGAACTTGTCGTCGGGGACTTCCTTGGTCGAAACGACCGGGATGAGGGTCAAGTTCCGGTAGGTGACAGGCCTTGCGAGAGCATAGTCGGTGACGCCCTCGACGGCGGTGTCCTGGGCCGGGCCAGTCTTGCCGCCCCCGGCAAGCGGATGGGTCGCGCGCTGGGGTCCACAACCGACGAGCGCCAAACCGATGAGTCCAAAGAGGAATGCGATTCTCATGAGAACCTCCTGGCCATGAGTGTCTTCCGCGGGCCTTGGGGTTCAGAGATCCCACCCCACCCGGTTCGCCGCTCACCGACCTCCCCGATGCCAGGCACGAGGCACCCCGGAATCAGGGAGGTATCTCCGCTCCAAAGTAACAGGCGAGCCTTCCGCAGGATTGAATCCTTCCGGAAGATCCTCCCCTGATTCGGCGATGAGTCGTGCGCCGCATCGGGGGAGGTGGCCCGCTCTCGCGGGACGGAGGGGGTCTGAACTCTCGAACCCGGAACGACCCCACCCGGTTCGCTGCGCTCGCCGACCTCCCCGATGCCGGGCACAAGGCATCCCGGAATCAGGGAGGTGTATCTCAAAATGCTTTTTCACAAAGATCCTCCCCTGATTCGGCGCTGGGTCGTGCGCCGCATCGGGGGAGGTGGCCC
>ERZ761602.4222-NODE-4222-length-18920-cov-4.262020_pt1 | contig 18920 bp, 13 predicted proteins | sample MGYA00512165_ERZ761602 | MGnify/ENA primary metagenome ERZ761602 (study PRJEB28899, sample SAMN02445085) | bioreactor sludge metagenome | biome: EBPR sludge; isolation source: Thorneside wastewater treatment plant | place: Australia: Brisbane, Thorneside... | reverse complement strand
GGGTATGTCTGTTCGGGACACGGCACGGCTGATTTTCACGACGCCAACAACGTTATTTCTATTGGGCGCGTTTCTCTGCGCGAATTTTGTGGGCGCAGTGATGCTGGCATGGATGCCCACGTATCTGTACGAGAAATTCAACCTGAGTCTGACTGGGGCCGGTTTTACGGCGGTGTTTTATCTTCAGGTTGCGAGCATGATTGCGTCGCCCCTTGGCGGATGGATGGCGGACAGCTTGCGACGGAAGATGTTTGGGGGGCGCATGCTGGTGCAGGCGATTGGCGTGCTGTGCGGCGCGCCGTTCGTTTATCTCTGCGGGATGACGCAGAGCCTATCCGTGCTGATAGGTGTGTTGGCCTGTTGGGGTTTTTGCAAAGGCCTGTATGACGCAAACATTTTCGCTTCGATTTACGACGTGATTCCCGCGAATGCGCGCGGCACCGCCGCCGGGTTGATGAATTGCATTGGCTGGCTCGCGGGCGCGGGCACGGCGCCGATCATCGTCGGGCGCATCGCAGACCAATACGATCTGGGCACGGCAATCGCGCTTACTTCGGGTGTGTATCTCCTTGCCGGCGTGATCTTGATCGCCGGCGCCCTTTTCTTTATCAAGCGCGATTCCGTTCGATTGCATGCGAAGTTGGCGAATACGGAACAATAGCCGGGATACGATTTTCGCGGGGGCGGTCATGGCGACCGCCCCTTCTTTTTTTCGCGGGTTGTGGCGCGATTGGCCGGCTCCATTGCATAATTACTTCAGGTTGCGCAGGCGACGCAACAGGGAGTGCCGCATGTCTCAGTTGGCGCAGGGCGATTATGGCGCAAAGCTCGATGCGTTGAAGGCAAATCTGGGAAAGGCGATTCAGGGAAAATCGGAGTGCATCGATCTGTTGACCATCGCGGTGATCGCGAATGGTTCGGTCCTGATGGAAGATGTCCCCGGCGTGGGCAAGACGACGCTCGCGAAGGCGCTGGCGCAGTCCATCGACGCGGAAATGAGCCGCATACAGTTCACGCCGGACTTGCTGCCCGCGGACATTCTGGGCGCATCCATCTACAACCCTTCCGATGGCACGTTTCATTTTCGGCGCGGTCCGATCTTCTGCAATGTATTGCTCGCGGATGAAATCAATCGCGCGTCGCCGCGCACACAATCCGCGCTGCTCGAGGCTATGAACGAATGGCAAACGACTATCGAGGGGCAGCGCTATTTGTTGCCGGAGCCATTCCTCGTGATTGCGACACAGAACCCAATCGAGTTTCATGGCACGTATCCGTTGCCGGAAGCACAACTGGATCGTTTCCTGATGGAAATCAATCTTGGCTATCCGTCGCCGGACGTGGAGGTGTCGATATTGCGCGCAAACGCGCTGTCGCACCCGATGGATTCGCTCACGGCAGTGCTGGATCGCGGCGACGTTGTTGCGATGCAACGGGCGGCGCGCGCGGTAACCGTGAGCGAACCGGTTTCGCGGTATATTGTGAACCTCGTGAATGCCACGCGAGAAGATGCGCGGTTGCGGGCCGGGGTGAGCCCTCGGGGATCGTTGATGTTGTTTCGCGCGGCGCAGGCGGCGGCGTTCTGCGCGGGCCGCGATTACGCGCTGCCGGACGATGTCCAGCGGCTGGCGCGGAATGTACTGGCGCATCGGATTATGCTGACGTCGAAAGCGAAGTATGGCGGTAACGGAAAGGCCGAGGTTGTTTCCGACATTCTCGCGACGGTGAAGGTCCCGACATGAAACGGCAACAGGTCGGCGATCTCGAAAGATTCGCGCGCTACCTGCTGCAGTTCAAACTTACGGGCCGGGGGCGCGCGCTCGTGATGGTCGGAATCGTGACCGGCCTGATCGGCCATCCAATTCAACTTCCAATACTCTATTTGTTCACCGCGCTCTTTTCGTTGGGATTTGTCGCGCTGATTGTAAACGCTTTCATGCGACCACGCTGCGAGGTGTCCGGCGCGTTTCCCTCACTGGTGTCCGCCGGGCAGCCGGTGACGGCATGGTTTTCGATTACCAACCGATCGAAACGAACCGCGTTTGATGTTGGCGCGAACTTCTTCGGGGCCGATCCAACATTGAAGGCCGTGGACACACCCGACGTGCATGACACGCTCGCGCCGGGCGCGCGGGTGACCATGCCAATCACGATCACCGCTGAAAGGCGCGGGATGTATCGCCTGCCGCCCTTGCGCACGTTCACGACCTACCCATTCTCGCTATGCCGATCCGGTCGCGCTACGCACATCGGCAGTCCGCTGATCGTCGCGCCATCGTTTCATCCGCTTGCGCAGGTGCGCGTGCCCGCGGCGCGGCGCTACCAGCCCGGCGGCATCGCGCTTACTTCAGACGTCGGCGAATCGCCCGAGTATATTGGCAATCGCGAGTACCGGCCTGGGGACTCGCCGAGGCGCATCGATTTTCGATCCTGGGCGCGGTTGGCGCGGCCGGTTGTGCGCGAGTATCAGGAGGAATTTTATTGCCGGATTGCGTTGGTGCTGGATACGTATGTCCCTTCCCGCTGGCGGTGGCCGGGTGCTGCGTCCGCCCAGTTGGAAGCGGGTGTGAGCATGGCGGCGGCAATTGCGGATGCGTTGTCCACGGGCGAGCACATCATCGATATTTTCGCGGCGGGACCGGAGCTATACGTCTTTCGCTCGGGGCGGCATACCGCGCACTTCGAGAACGTGCTTGAGATCCTCGCCTGTGTGGACGAGAGCAAGACGGATCCATTCGACGTCGTGGCTCCGGCGCTGGCGGACGAGCTGTCGCGCATTTCGACGGTCGTCTGTGTGTTGCTGGATTGGGACCTTAAGCGCAGCGCACTCGTGCAAGCGGCGCTCGATGCGGGGTGCGACGTGAAGGTGGTGCTGGTGCGCGATAAGCCGTGCACGATGCCCGCAGACGAAATTGCGGGATTGACCGGCGAGCCAGCGACGGTAGTCCGCATCGCCGACGTGCAACGCGGCTTGGTGGAGTCGCTATGACGACCGTGCGCGCAATCGCGTTGCTGCTCGTGCTGACGCCGGCTTTTACGCTTGCTGTGATGTCCGGTCAATTGCTCTTTCCGATCTTGGTTTCATTCGCCGCAATCGTCGGAGCACTCGGCAAGGTTCACATTCCGCTGCGAGCGCAGGGCGAGTTTCGGTTGGGGCTTGGAATCACGCTGCTATTCCTTTTGCGGTGGCTGTTGCTTCCTTCGCCGCGACTGGAAAGCGTGATTGGGTTCGCTGGGATTGGCATTCTCGATTACGCGCGCGCCTATCCGATTGCACAGGCCCTGATCACGTGGCAAGTGGCGGTGCTCTTTGTGCGATCCGGAAACCACTTGCCGAAGTCCTACCCGGTGTATGCGGCACTCGCCATGATCATGGCGGGGACTTTTCCGTCGCTTGGCACGAACGCCTGGCATGGGCAGGCCTATCAAATTGCGTCACTCGCGACTGCGGGGCTCACCGGTGCGTTCCTGGCGATGACCACACCGCGGATAGGGTCGCTTGGACTACCGCCCAGGCGTTTCCGCCGATCGACGGCCGCGATACTCGTTGTCGTACTCGCCATGGGGTGGTGGTCGGGTTATGAACTTTATCGATCGGGAGAAAAGCTCGAACAGAAACTGGCGGAATGGATGCTGGAACGCGAGCCACCCAGCGCGATCGGGTTTCCTGACGACGGACGAATAGGACGCATCAGCCGGCGCCAATCCGTGGATAGCGACGGCGTGGCAATGCGCATTATCTCTGCGCGCACACCCGGTTATCTCCGCGGGAAGGTGTACGACACATACTTCAGCGGAAACTGGACCGATTCCGATCTCACGCGATCAATCAAGCCGTTGACCGGCGCTGCCCCCGCCGGGTTGCCGTCGCAACGTTGGTTTGCGTTTGTGCCGAACGCGGGTTTGCCGGGCGACGACTCCATGTTGATCGACCGCATAGGCGAACTTGAGGGAGCGGTGTTCACGCAACTCGAATCCGAGTTTGTAACGGCGCACTCGGAAGTCTTGAGTGTGAATCAGCACGATGTGCCCTCTCCCAACCAGATTGTTCCGGGCGTGGAGTACAGAGTCGCGGGAAACACGCATCGCAACGCGACGCTTCCGGCGGCTGCGCGAGAACAGTTCCTGCACATACCCGCGGATATCGACCCGCGGATTCCGGCGCTTGCGGCGGAGATCACCAGCGGATGCACGACGGACGAGTCGCGAAAGGACGCCATCATTCGCTATGTGCACCGGACCTGCACGTATGACCTTCACGGAACGGCGCATTCGCCGCGCGATCCCGTCGCTACATTCCTGTTCGAGTCGCGCAAGGGGCATTGCGAGTATTTCGCATCGGCGGTTACGTTGTTGTTGCGTTGCGCGGGAGTGCCCTGCCGTTTCGCAACCGGGTTTCTTGCCGACGAACAAAACGCGTATGGCGATTACTGGGTGGCCCGCAACCGGGACGCGCATGCGTGGGTGGAAGTTTTTCTGGAGGGCCGGGGCTGGCTAACGGTGGAGGCGACACCGCCGGATGGCGTGCCGAGGGGCGGCGCCTCCCATTGGGAACATCTGATTGACTATGTGAAATACGCGCCGCAACGGCTTCTGGCGGCGCTTCAATCCATGCAAATGGAACAACTGGCGGCGTGGTTTTCGACGTTCGTTTCCGTATCGACCCTGGCGGGCGTTCTGTTGATGCTGGGCGGCGCGCTGGCTGGATTCGTCGCGTGGCGATTGCGCGGGTCGCGCGCGCAATCGCCCGTGTTACAGCCGGATCCGGCCGTGGCCGCGCTGCAGGTGTCGCTGGCGAAGATGGATCGATTGATGGCAGCGCGCGGCCTTGCGCGTGGTGCAAGCGAAACGCTGAACCGGTTTGCCGAACGTGTGGCCAAGAGCGGAGACATGGATTCCGCCTCGTGGTACCGCGCGTATGCCGAAGCGCGGTACAGCGAGCGCGCGGAACTTGCTTCTCAACTGGCGCGCGCGTAGCAAAGCGACCGGACGAACGGCGCGTCAGGCGATCAGGAATCCGCTTGAAGTGGCGCGCGACGTAGCTTGCGCCATTCCCATACCGCGAGCACGAGCAGTGTTACGCCGGTGATCGGAAGCGCGAAGTAGACCATCGCAATTGTGAAAGTTGCAGGCACCGCGCCAGAGCGGGAGCTCATAACGAGATAGGTGGTGTACGCAACGTAGTAGCCGAGAAACAGGAGCCCTTCCCAACGGCTGATTGAAGATCCAGTAAAGAAAATGGGGAGACACGCGATTGCGATAGCGATCATGATGGGGATATCGAACGCGAGCGCGGCCGACGGCACATTTATGGGCGCGATCATTCCGGCCAACCCGAGGACGGAGAGTATATTGAAGATGTTGCTGCCGACAACGTTTCCAATCGCAATATCGCGCTCGCCGCGTATCGTGGCGACGATGGACGTGGCAACTTCGGGAAGAGACGTTCCCGCCGCGACAATAGTCAGGCCGATGACGAGTTCGCTGACGCCAAATGCCTGCGCGATTTCAATTGCGCCGGTTACGAAGAGGCGGGCGCCGAAAACGAGCATGGCAAATCCGGCTACGAGAAGCACGATGTTGAGCGCAATACCGCGCGGAGACAACTTCTCCTTTTCCGCGTACTCCGATGCGAATTCCGCCTGGACCGCTTTGCTTTCCGCGCGGCTCTTTCGAATAACGAAAACGGTGTAGGCGACAACGCTTGCGAAAAGAATCGCGCCATCGATTCGACCGATGACACCGTTTAATCCCATGACACCAAGTACCAGCGACGCGCCGATCATGATGGGCACATCAAGCCGGATTAGCTGGGCGTGGACTTTCAAGGGGTAGATCATCGCGCAGGCCCCAAGAATGAAGAGCACGTTAAATATGTTGCTGCCCACGACATTGCCCAGCGCGATATCGGACTGGCCGAGCATGGCTGACTTGACGCTCACGGCCAGTTCTGGTGCGCTGGTGCCGTAAGCCACAACGGTGAGACCGATGACGAGCGGCGATACGCCTGCTGCTGCGGCGAGCTTCGACGCGCCACGCACGAGACATTCCGCGCCGGCGGTCAACACGACCAATCCGACCAAGAGCATTATCCACGTCATGACTTGGGTTTCCTTCGGCAGCGACTATGCGCCGGATGCGCGCGATTTACGCCATTCCATCGTTGCAAGCACCGCAAGGGTGATTGCGGTCAGCGGCAACGCAAAGTATAGCATCGCCACGGTAAAAATCTCGGGCACGGTACCGGCACGCGAACTAAGAATCAAATACGCCGTGTACGCGATGTAGTAGCCCAGAAAGAGCAGGCCTTCCCAGCGGCTGATGGTTGAGCCGGTGAAGAAAATGGGCAGGCACGCGACGGCGATGGCGATCATGATAGGAATGTCGAACGCGAGCGCTTCCGCGCGAACACTCACCGGCTGGATGATGCTGGTCAGGCCGAGGACGGATACGATGTTATAGATGTTGCTGCCGACGACATTGCCGATGGCGATATCGCGTTCGCCGCGGATGGTTGCGACGATGGACGTGGCAATTTCGGGCAACGAGGTGCCCACGGCAACGACAGTAAGCCCGATGACCAATTCGCTGACGCCGAAGGATTGCGCGAAGGCAACCGCATTGTCGACGAAGATGCGCGCGCCGAAAACGAGCATGGCGAATCCGACAGTGAACAGGATCAGATTGATCGCGATACCGCGCGCAGTGATTTTTTCCGCTTCGGCGTATTCCGCGGCGAATTCCGCCTGCACCGCTTTGCTCTCGGAGCGGCTCTTGCGAATGATGTAGACGGTGTACAGCACCATGCATGTGAGAAGAATCGTGCCGTCGAGTCGACCGATAACGCCATTGAGCGCCATGCCGCCGAGCAGGAACGATACCACGATCATAATCGGCACATCGCGCCGGATGAGTTGGGAGTGCACGTTCAGCGGAAAGAGCGCGGCGCAAGCGCCAAGAATCAGCAAGACGTTGCAGATATTGCTGCCGACGACGTTACCAAGCGCGATGTCGGATTGGCCCACCCACGCCGATTTCATGCTTACGGCGAGTTCCGGGGCGCTTGTCCCGCACGCGACGACCGTCAACCCGATGACGAGCGGAGATACACCCGCGGCGGCGGCAAGCTTCGATGCGCCGCGAATCAGCAGTTCCGCGCCTGCGGTCAAAATGGTGAGGCCAACAAGGAGGAGCAGCCAAATCATGCAAACATTTCACTCTCGCCAGGTTGAATGAGCAAACGCGAAGCCGGCATCGTATCCGACTTCGCGTTTTGGAATCGGTTCACCAAGTCTCTCGAAGCGCGCTGACTATTGCGCTGCTGGGGCGGCAGTTTCCGCGGGTGGCGCCGTAGCCGCGGGCTCCGCGGGCGCGGCCTCAATCGGCGCGATCTCCACCGGCGCCGATTCAGCCGGCGCGGCTGCGCCGTCCACAACCGTTACTTCACCTTCCACCGCGGGGGCAGCGGCATCGGTCGCCATGCCGGCTTCCGCAGGCTGCCCTTCTTCCTGTTCGCCGCCGAGGCCCAGCGCGCGCACGAACGCCGCGTTGTCCACGTTGTACAAGCCTTTGTTCATGAAATCTTCGCGCAGATAGGCGACGTAGTCTTCAAGCCGCCGCATTTCCTGTTGGGACAAGGCCTGTTCGCGAAGCGTTTTCTCTTCCGCGGGCCAATCCTTCTCCCAAGCTTCATCGGTGGGCGGCGTTTTGGAAACCAGCTCGGCGAAGTAAACTTTGCCGGTGAAATCGTTGATGGGGCCGACCATCGCGCCCGGCTCCTTCTTCGAAACGAGCGCGAAGACATCCCGCGGATTCCACATCGGGCCTTTGCTGAAGTCGTAAGTCTTCAGAGTGAACGCCGGCACGGTTTGGACGGTCGCGCCCAACTCCGGATATTGGGAAACGGCTTCATCCAGGGACTTCGCGGTCGTGGCGATTTTTGTGGCGAGTTCAGTGCACTTCTGCATGTATTCCGGTGCAGCCGCGGCGCGCGCGATGGTGTCTTCTTTTACTTTGTCGCGCACGAGTTCGAAGGCCTGCGGCACTGCGGGAACCAGTTCAATCACTTTCGCGACATACAGGTTGCGCTGCGCTTCAAACGGATCGGCAATCGCGTTCAATTCGGTTGCCGAAAGCCGCGAGCGGAGGAAGCGTGCATCCGCGTCGGGAATGTTTTCAATGTTCAGCGAATCGAAAGCGAACAGGCCGGTGGTGATAACTTCGAGGCCGGCTTCCGTTGCCGCTGCGCGGAGGTCGCCCGTTTCTTTTGCCTTTGCCTGAATCTGCGCGGCCTTGTCTTTCACCGCAGTGTAGGCGGCTTCGTCCAACGTCGCGGTGAGATGAAGTTCGGTAACTTTGACTTCGCGCAGGTTTGAGACGGGGTCCGTCCGCTCGTCTTCGACTTTATAAATATAATACCCGTTCGGGCCATCGATGGGATCGCTGATCTGGCCTTTTTGAAGCGCGAAAACCGGCTTCTGATGCGGACGGAGAATCGGACCGTCGGAAAGCCAGCCGAGGTCTCCCCCGCTGTCTTTCGATGGTGACTGTGAGTTCGCGGCAACGAGGGCGGCGAAATCTTCGCCGTTGCGCGCGCGCTGGACCAATTCGTCGGCAAGGGCAGGCTTCGGCGGCACCAGCGACAAGGCCACGACTTCGGCCCGCCGCTGTTCGGGGAGCGAATAGTTGTCTGGGTTCTGATCGTACGTTTCTTTAATCTCTTCTTCAGTGGGTTCGATCGCGGGCGCGACCGCAAGGTACTTGAGTTCGATGCTGGTATTGTTTTCTTCGAACTGCTTCTTGAGGTCTGCTTCCAAAACGCGGGCGGAGGCGCTGGCGCGTTTCACCACCATGGCGAAGGCGATATTCTGCCGCTCTGTTTCGTAGAGCTGCTTCCAGTTGATGTCCTGCTTGACGATCTGGTTCCAAACCTTGGGATCGAACTGCCCGTTCTCGTCTTTGAACTCAGGGCGGTCCTTCAACTTCTCGATGAGGTAATCCTGGTCGAAAATGTACTCGCCTTTTTCGGCGGCCTCTTCGAGCATGACGCGGCTCACCAATTGTTCGAGGATTTGCATGGCCGTGCCGTCTTGCAGCATCGACTCCGGCGTCGGCGCCTGGCCGAACTGGGAGCGCTGCTGGCGCTGGGACATGAGGTAGCTGCGGAAAAGCTCGGCTGGAACGGGCCGATCGCCGACCGTGGCCACGGCTTCGACCTGACGCTCGATTGGCGCGGAGCTCATTCCGGAATAGCCGCCCCACAGTACGAAGGGGCCAATCAACAGCACAAGCAAAACTGCAAGGAATATGCGCCGGTGCTTCCGCATTGCATCTTGAATCATGAAACCCAAAAACCTCCCGTGCGCGCGGCGGCGCGTCGACGTATGGATACAGTGCCCTTGGCCCGCAAAAATGCCCTATAAAGCAGGTGAGCGTAGCATATGAACGGCGCGCCCCGCAATGCGCGGGGCGCGCCGCAACGAAGTCGGTTCGAGCTAATTGAGCGGAATCGGCGCGCCAGCCAACGGGGAATCCGCGCGGTATTCGAGGCCGAGCAGCGCGGCGGCGGTGGATGCGATTTGGCTTTGTGTCGTAGGGACGTCTTTTACGATCCCTTTGGCGGGAATTCCCGGGCCCATGGCCGCGATCCAGATGCGGTCTGTTTCGGGCTGTTTTTCACCGTGACCGTTCCAAGTCTCGGGCTTGTCGCCGCGACCGTGGTCGGTAGAGAGAATGAGGGCAGTTTTCCCCTTATATTGCGACATCGACTGGATCTTCTCCCAGATCCGCTGAATGAACTGATCGGTGCGATAGGCGGAATCGAGATATTGGTCGTAATTGTTCATATGGGCCCAGTCGTCCGTCTCGCCGAAGGAAATATAGAGAACGCGCGGCTTCTTTTTTTGGATGTAGTCGATGGCGGCGTGGTAGGTGAACACGTCGTAGCGGACACCGTCCCATACGTGCGGGACGTCCACGGCGATCTCGTTGAAGGCGTCGCGGCGCTTGCGATCGGTCGTTACTTCGTAGGGCACCCAGCCGGAATTTACAGGAATGCCACTGCGCTCGGCGTTGATGATGAAGGGAAACACATCCCACGAGGTGAACGCGGCGACTTTGCCTTTGTACGCGGGCTTGTTGTTCAACCATTCGAGCACGGTGACGTTGGGATTGTTCGTCTTCGCGTTGGAATCGATGCGGTCGTCGGGCGCGCCGACGAGTATCTCGCTGTAGCCGGGATAGGAGAAGTTTTTTCCGTTCGTGACGCGAGACAGACTGTTGCTTTCGGCATGACCGAAAATCTGGCCCTCCTTCGCGATGGTGCCCCAGAAGAAGGGCATGAGTTTCTCGCGGCGTTCTTCCGGCGTCTCTGCAAAGTACTTGCGGCGCATGCCCGCGATGTTCTTGGTGACTTTCAGCGCGGGCGCCAGGAAGAGTTCTTCCACGCCGCCGAAGACTTCCTGCCAGCGCAGTCCGTCGTAGGTGATGATGAGCACGTTTTCGACAGGACTCTTGTCTGCCGCTTGCGCGGGGGTAGCGCATGCGATTAGCAGGGCGGCCAGTGTCAGGCAAAGTGAAATTCGGCGCATGGTCGTCTCCTTCGGGGCTTCGTGAACGTCGATCGTGCGCGTGAGCCGCGTCGGAGATCAAGTGATTTTTGCGTTAGGCGATTGCGCGCGTGGAGCAGTTGGTGTGCGTATTCGAGATCGTTGTGAGCCAAAGCGGCAATCCGCCGCGGCGGATTGCCGCGGTCCACGTGGCTCGTTGATTGACGGTTTGTGTTGTGGATGGGTACACTATCAGGATCTTTGATCTGCCGATTATTTAGGAAGGAATGCAGCATGCCGGACCTGAAATTGAACCGACTTCGCGACTATAAATCGTTTCCGGGCCCCGTCGTTTTCTTGGTGATGGACGGTGTTGGCATTGGCAAGCGGGACGAGTCGGACGGAGTCTGGCTGGCGTATACGCCGGTCCTGGATGAGCTGTTCAAAGAGCCTTTGTATACGCAGCTCAAGGCGCACGGCACGGCGGTAGGCATGCCCAGCGATGAAGACATGGGCAATTCGGAAGTGGGCCACAACGCGCTGGGCGCGGGGCGCGTATTTGCGCAGGGCGCGAAACTGGTGAGCGAAGCGATTTCGTCGGGCCGGCTTTTTGAAGGGGCCGCGTGGAAGACGGCCGTATCCACGGCGAAGTCCGGCGGTACGCTGCATCTGATGGGATTACTCTCGGACGGCAACGTGCACAGCCACATCGATCACGTTCTGGCGTTGCTGGACCAGGCGGCGAAGGAAAATATTGCGAAGGTGCGCTTGCACCTGCTGACCGACGGGCGCGACGTGGGGGAGCGGAGCGCGTTGGGCTACCTGGAGACCGTCGAGGCGAAATTGGCCAATCTTAACGCGGGCGGGCGCGACTACTGCATTGCATCCGGTGGCGGACGCATGATCACCACGATGGATCGCTACAACGCGGACTGGTCGATCGTGGAACGCGGCTGGAATGCACACGTGCTGGGCGAGGCGCGCCAGTTCGCCAGCGCGTCCGAAGCGGTGCAAACGTATTACGACGAAGACCCAACGGTGACGGACCAGTACGTCGGCAGTTTCGTTGTCGCGAAGGACGGAAAACCCGTCGGGACGATTGAAGACGGGGACGCGGTAATCTTCTTCAACTTCCGCGGAGACCGCGGCATTGAGATTACGAAGGCGTTCGAAGAAGGCGATACGTTCGACAAGTTTGATCGAAAGAGCACGCCGAAAGTTTTCTACGCGGGCATGATGCAATATGACGGCGACGCGCTGGTGCCAAAGCATTATCTGGTGGAACCCCCGGCCATCGAGCGCACGGTGGGGCAATACATGTGCGCGCAGGGCATCACCACCTTCGCGATTTCCGAGACACAAAAGTATGGGCACATCACCTACTTCTGGAACGGCAACAACTCCGGCTATCTCGACGAAAAGCTGGAAACGTATGTCGAAATCCCCTCCGATCGGGTCCAGTGCGATCAGCGGCCGTGGATGAAATCTGCGGAAATCACCGACGCGGTGATTGCAGCGGTCGAAAGCGGAAGATATAAGTTCATCCGCGTGAACTACCCGAACGGCGACATGGTGGGGCATACCGGTGTGCCTATTGCGATTCGGGTTTCGGTCGAAGCGGTGGACATTGCGCTGCGGCGCTTGCTGCCGGTCATCGAAAAGGCCAAAGGCATCGCGGTGATCACCGCCGACCATGGCAACGCCGACCTCATGTTTACCGAGAAGAAGGGCAAACGCGAACCCATGGTCGCGCACACGCTGAACCCCGTGCCGTTCATCATCAAAGACTACAGCGAAACCAACGTCATCACGATGCAGGGACTGGCCAAACCCGGCCTGAGCAACGTGGCATCAACACTAATGAATCTATTGGGATACGAAAAACCCGCGGATTACGACGAAAGCCTGATCGCTATCGGGTAGTGGGTTGCGCGGCAAGTTACCCCCGTTCATCCTGCGTTTGACCGATCCCGCGCTCGTTTGTTACCATCTGCGTTCTTCGGTGGGCGGCTAGCTCAGGTGGTTAGAGCGCCGTCTTCACACGGCGGAGGTCACAGGTTCGAGCCCTGTGCCGCCCACCATTTTCCCTGCCGCTTATCAAGTTTCACTATTTTGAAGCTGCGTACATTCAGTCAGCATCTTTATTGCGCGCCGGTATTTCGCAATTCGCGCGTGATCTTTTTCCGATGGTGCCGTAATGCGGCTGAGGTCGCTGTTGTCGATCAGATCGGCCAGTTTTACCCTTCGTCCGATTTCGTTTTTGCCGGCCCGTTCGACGAATGATTCGTAGGTTTCACCTTCCCGTTTCGTGACGGAGTCCAGCGCTTCCAGGACGGTTTCCGGGAAGCCTTCTAGCCGCAGGTCGTCGACTTTCCATGCGGAGTCCTCGATAACATCGTGTAGAACGCCCGCGATTCGGTCCTCGTTTGACTGTAGCTGCAGCATCACGCGCAGGGGGTGAAGAATATACGGCGCGCCCGCCTTGTCCGTCTGTCCCGCATGTGCTTCCGCGGCGATTGCAATTGCCCTTTCCAGGGTACTCATCTCCTGTTCCTCCTCACAATTTCCGAATGATTTCGCTCGGCGCAATCGGATTTTGCCTTGCCGAACAAGAGCCTAACACCGAAATTCTGAGGTTTATGCCCAGCCGCGGGTTGGGCATATGTGCGGAAGGAGAGGCGCTGGTTTTCGGCTTACTTCATTTCCGCGAGGACATCATCCTGGATGAGTATGCGCTGAAACCAGAGGCTGAGCAGAGTGCTGAGGTAGCGGCGGCCCATCGCGCGGAGGCGCAGGTTGGATTGGCCCCAGGTCCGGCCCGACCACGAGATCGGGATCGTGGCGATGCGGTAGTTGCGAATGAGCGCGGACAAGGACATTTCGATCGTGATGTTAAAATGCGCGGCGTGAAGAGGGCTGATGTTGTCGATGACGTGCCGACGGTAAACTTTGAATGCGTTTGACAAATCGTTGTGGCGCGAACCAAACATGGTTCGAATGACAAAGTTGCCGATGCGGTTCACGATCAGTTTCACCGGGGGATAGTGCGTTACGGAACTGCCTTCGATAAAGCGGGAGCCGTAAACGCAGTCGTAGCCTTCTTCAATCTTGCGGTAGCAACGCACGACGTCAAGCGGCGAATCCGATAGGTCAGCCATCACGACGGCGACGACATCACCCTTGTAATGACGAAGCCCGCAGCGCACTGCTCTGCCCAAGCCCCCCGGCGGCGTATTGTTGACTACGACGAGTTCCGGCAATTCACGTTGCAACTCGGTAAGTTTCTGGGCGGTGGTGTCGGTGCTGTTGTCGTTGACCACAACAATCTCGAACGGGATCTGATCAGCCCGAAGCGCTTCGGCCAAGGCATTGATGGTGGGCCCGACGTTTTCTTCTTCGTTATACGCAGGCACGATGATCGAATAACACAACGTATTGCGAGCAACCGGCACGAGCGCTACTGTGGAAGGTTTGGACACAGGGAACTCCAGCAATGTACCGTTGAAGCGGCCACTATAAGGCTTGCTGGGGGGCGCTTCAAAGTGGCGGGGCGCGGCATTGATTGCTTCACGGCGTCCTTACTATCATGCGCCGGCGCCAAACCGGGAAACAAAAACGGATGTCAGAAGCCATTCTTGTCGCAGGGGGAGCCGGATTCGTCGGTTCGTCCATTGCCATCGCGCTTCGCGAATGCGGAGCGGCGCGCCGCGTCGTAGCGATTGACAGTCTGCGGCGGCGCGGCTCCGAGTTGAACCTTCCCCGACTTCGAAGCGCCGGTGTCGAGTTTGTCCATGGCGATATTCGGGTGTTCGACGATCTCGCTGCGGTCGGCGACGTTGACGCCGTGATCGAATGCGGCGGCGAAGCCTCCGTTCTCGCAGGGTACGCGGGCTCGCCACAGTTCGTGTTGCAGGCCAATCTGACCGGCGCAATGAACTGTTTCGAATACGCGCGCACCCGTGGCGCGGCCGTAATTTTTCTGTCATCCAGCCGCGTGTATCCGATTGCGGCCCTGCAAGGATTGCGATACGGCGAAACAGAGACCCGTTTTAGTCTGCTGGATGAGCAGGAGGTCCCCGGCGCATCGTCGCGCGGAATTGCCGAGAGTTTTACGCTCGATGGCGTGCGTTCCTTCTATGGCGCAACAAAATTGAGCGCGGAACTTTTACTTCAAGAATATAGCGCGGCATACGGCATCGCAGGCGTAATCAACCGGTGCGGATTAATAGCGGGCCCTTGGCAAATGGGAAAACTCGACCAGGGCGTCGTCGCGTTATGGGTGGCGCGCCACGTTTTTCAGCGACCCTTGTCCTATATCGGATTTGAAGGCAGCGGGAAGCAAGTGCGCGATGTGCTACACATCGCAGACCTCACCCGGCTTATTCTCCTTCAATTGAAAGATCTGGCGCGTTTGAGCGGGCAAGTGTACAACGTCGGCGGCGGCGTCGCGAACAGTGCGTCCTTACTCGAACTGACGGCATTGTGCGAATCTGCGTGCGGTCAGGCCACGCAAATTACCAGCGATCCCGCGCCGCGCCCGGCAGACCTGCCGCTTTACATTACCGATGCCGGCAAAATCTTCGAGGCAACTGGTTGGCGTCCCGAGCACAGCGTGGCCCGCACCGTCGCAGACGTCCACGCATGGATCGTCGAAAACAAATCAGCCCTGCGCGACGTCTTTTAGCGCGGGTTCTCCGGCTAGCACGGGCGGCCTTGCGCAGTCTTTCCGTTCTCCATATGTTGAATAAGCCGTAACAACACGTCTACTTCCGGCTCCAGCTCCAGGCAGCGGTAAAAGTCCCGGCAGCCGCTGCATACGTTTAACGATTCGAGCGTTCCCGCGTAACTTTGTTTCAGCGGCAACGTCGCGAACAGGCACTCGGCATTCGACGGATGCACAAAGTCTTCCGCCCGCAGGAACGTGTTCAGTTGCAGCGCGCGCACTTGCATCAGGCCAAGCAGCGTGGAAAGCCCCATCAATTCCGCCATGGACAGACCGGCGTAGTGGCTCAAGCCATCGCTCTGCCATGTGGAAACCACGACCCGCCTTTCGTCCAGAACCCGGAACAATCCATGATGCGTTTCATTGGTTACAAACACCTCGGTCAGGTCCGTTGGCAGCGACGACACAGACAGCCCGAATCGGTCTTGCACCGAATTCACCCACTGTTCGATCTCGTACACCAACGGGAAATCGCCTCTTACGGTCACCGGAATCATGATCTGCACCCCTCTTCGTTCGGCCTGCACCGTTACTCGCTCAGTCACCCACTATCGAACTCAGCACATCGGCCCGTTTTGTGCCGATGTCGCCCAGATTCTTGTTTGGACTCGAAAACTTCATATTCCGCACCTGGCGAATGAACGCCTGTTGATTGGGATCATCGATCCGCGCCGCGACGGACTCGCGAAATGGCGTCACGTGGTTCTCCCGCGCCGCGCGCAGCATTCGCTCGGGTTTAAGCAGCTCTTTGATGTATTCCCAAGCGGCACGTTGCTTTTCCGGTGTAGTTTTCCGAATTGCGGCCACGCTGTATCCCGCCGTGGGTATGGGCGTGTTCGTCTTTGGCGCAACGGTGATCCATGCGTCTGATTCGTTACTCAGATTTACAAACGCGGTTGAGTTGGTAGTGCCATCGCGAACGATCGCCGCTGGCAAATCGTTGAAAAAGATTGGCGAGTCTTGAAACAGGTTTTTCGATGCAAGTACAAGCGAATGAAAATCCGTTTCCGCTTCCTGCCATGCAGGGCTACCTGCTGCATTTAATGAGCCGTACGAACCGCCTCGAGCATAAAAAAGTGTGTCCCACACGAGTCCAGCAGGGAATCGGATCCCGACAAGCGGTTCCGCCGGAGCATGATCCAGCGTAATGTCAAAAATGGCGGGCCAGTCGGCTGACTCGAACTCTGCGAGTGCAGGCGTAATTAAGCGCGTGTTCAAGGCCAACGCCCATGAATCGACAAGTACGGGAATCGCCCAGACCTTGCCATCATGCGAAACGCCGTTCCAAAGATTCGGAAAGAAATCCGACTTATCGAAGTCCGCATCGCCGAGATAACCATCAAGCGGGACGACCTCACCGCTCTCGATCATTTCCGCTAGCATCGGCACTGCACTAATCACATTGCCTTCAAGAAACATCAGATCGCCCGGGCCGCGCGAAGCCTCGCCTCCAATGCGGACGACAACATCGTGTGCAGTCGATAGCGCTTCGCCCACGTCTTGCAGAAGTTGCAACTGCTCATCGCGGACTGCCGCTGGCGGTGGTCCGACCTGGATCGTGGTTAAGCCTCCGATCAATTTGGGCTCATCCTCAGTCGGAATTACAGGCACTTCGGAGGGCGGACGAACATTCTCTCCATTGATGATTTCGCTCGATTCAGCGACTGATACCGCCGCGGGGCCTTGATCCGGCGGTTGCAATTCAGGCGCTTGCGATTCAAATGATCTGAGGAACAGGGGACCTAGAATTGCGCCGATGATCATCAGCGCGGAAGCGATCGTCAGCCATTTCACGCCACCAATCGTAGGCGTCGCGGGGGGTAAAATTGGAGCGGCCGCTTCGGTGCCGGGTTTTGATTGATCGACAAGGCCAATCGGCGAGAAGGGCAGCGCCCCAAGAATGACCGCAATACTTTTCTTGCGCTCGTCAGGGGTCTGAATGGCCGGCTTGATTTCGCGCTCGAGCGATACCCGCAAGACATTCCTGCCGTACTCGAGGCGCTTGCGCACCGCGGGTTCGTTTACGTCCAACAGCAACGCAATTTCCGAAGTCGTCATCTCGTTGAAATAGTAGAGGCTGATAACCTCCCGCGATTTGTCCGGCAAGGTTGCCAGGCGACGGCGCAACATTTCCCGCAGTTCGGTCGCGTCCTCTTCTTGGACTTGTGCTCTCAGGGCCGACATGTCGTGCGGCTCATTTTGTTGATAAGCTTCATGGGCTTTCAGGCCGATGCTTTTGCGTTTCATCAGGTTCACGGCGCAGTTCCTGGCGGACCGCGCCAGATAGTGCTGGAGTTTCGCCGGGTCTTCGATATGAGCAAGGCTTTGAAAACAACTCAGGAATACCTCTTGAACAAGGTCTTCGCTGTCTTCCTTGTTTCCCGTCCGCCCGTAGCAAACACAGAACACCAGGTTGTAGTGCCGGAAGACCAGTTCCTCGAACAGGTGCGCTTCGCCCGCCACGACGCGGCGCACGAGTTCGGCGTCCGTGCAACTTCTCTCAGGTAGTCCGCCCACACTTTATCTCCCATGTAATAAAGACAACTCAGGGCATCCAAACGTGAGGTTTGAATGCCACAAGACCTATCACAAGCCCCGACAACATCTTACGCCATCTAAGGCATCCAGGCGCGCCACCCCGGACCCACCCGGGAAGGGCACCGGACCATCGACTTGACAGCAGCACATAGTTAGTGTACTATTGCTATGGAGCCGGCGGGTTGAGGGGTTGAGAAAATGGTTAATCCGCTGGATTTGTTCCCGAAGTATCTGCGTGTCCTGGCCGCGGCATTCCTGGTAACCGCATCGTTCGCGGATGGAGTGGCGCTTACGCTGGGGCCGCCTCCCTGGAATCTTCGCCCACACGTTCGGTACGGACTCGAAACGTTGGCCGAAGGGTACATGACAGCCCATCCGAGCGCTGTTGTCCACGTTACCGATGGCCTCGAATCGTTCGATGCGAAGACCGTCGGCGAAGCCGATCTTGGCGACATCATGTTCATACCTGGTGCGCAGATTGGACAAGCATCAATTCTCGCAGTGCTTGCCGAACGAGGGCTCATAGCCGACCTCAGCGACAAAGTTCAGGAAGCGTCCTTCAATAAGGCCGACTTCTTTCCGAATATCTGGCCTCAAGTCGAGATCGACGGGAAGACGATGGCCGTTCCATTGCTGGTGCGCTCCTGGGGAATGGCGCTCGACACTTCCGTTGGAACTTCAGATGAACTAGTGGACGGCGTCGGCGACTGGGAGTCCTTCGTCTCGATGCAATCGCTTTTGCTGGACGACCTGGATGGCGATGGAACAGCCGATAGAAGTCAAGTGCACTGTGGCTTGTCTCCCTATTCAATTTGGCTGTCTCTCTTTCTTGGTGCGGGTGGGAATCCATCCGATCCGGAATCGTTCTCTCCAGGATCCTCGGCTTGGACACACGCGTCAGCCGCCTTGAAGGCGTTTCGCGCGTCGAATCCGCTCTTCTTCCACAATAAGCCACTGCCCACCGCGGTGGCCCGTCGCGAATCGTTCGTGCTTCGCTTTGTGCACGACGACGATGGTGGTCGCACCTCCTATCTGGGCGGCGGCGACACCCCGCCATCGCATGTGCTCTTGCCATTCCCCGGCGCGTCGCCAATTCCCGCGCTGGACTGCAC
>ERZ761602.4221-NODE-4221-length-18922-cov-6.398209_pt1 | contig 18922 bp, 15 predicted proteins | sample MGYA00512165_ERZ761602 | MGnify/ENA primary metagenome ERZ761602 (study PRJEB28899, sample SAMN02445085) | bioreactor sludge metagenome | biome: EBPR sludge; isolation source: Thorneside wastewater treatment plant | place: Australia: Brisbane, Thorneside... | reverse complement strand
CGGACCGCTCTGGCCGCTCACCGGGAGGTTCCGCACCTGGTCGATGTCGTCGCGCAGGCCCGACGGCACGCGCACCTGGAGCCGGAAGCGACGCTCGCCTTCGTAGACCTCGCCGACGTTGCGACCGCCAAGCGCCTCGATGGCGTCGAGTGCGTCGCGCACCGAGATCCCGTAGCGCGACGCTGCGGCCCTGTCGACCGTCACCTCGAGGGTCGGGAGCCCGGCGAGCTGCTCTCCCCGCACATCGGACGCGCCCGGGATGGCGCGGACGACTCCTTGCACCTGCAAGCTCAGCCGCTCGAGCGTCGCGAGGTCGTCGCCGTAGATCGTGATCGCCACGTCCGAGCGCGTGCCGCTGATCAGCTCGGCCATGCGCAGCTCGATGGGCTGCGAGAAGGAGAAGCCGAGCCCGGGCAGGGCCTCGGCGAAGCGCGCGGACATTCGCTGAATCAGCTCCTCGCGCGTGTGAGCGGTGGTCCACTCGTCCTGAGGCTTCAAGATGACGATACAGTCCGACAACTCCACGCCCATCGGGTCGGTCGCGATTTCGGCTCGGCCCGTCTTCGAGACTACGGTCACGACCTCCGGGAACTCACGGATGACCCGCTCGAAGCGCGTCGAGCCCTGCACGCTCTCCTCGAGGGAAACGCTGGGCAGCCTCAGAATCTGAATAGCGATGGCGCCCTCATCGAGACGCGGGACGAACTCGGCCCCCATGCGCGAGGCCACCACGCCGCTCGCGACCAGCAGGACGAGCGATACTGCGATGACCTTCTTCGGGGCCTTCATGAGCGGAGCCAGCAGACGCGGATACACGCGGTGGAGCAGGCGCACGATAAAAGGCTCCTTCTCCTCGGTGTGCTGACGAAGAAACGTGGCCACCAGCACCGGCACGAAGGTCAGCGAGGCGACGAACGCACCGAGCAGCGCGAACAGCACCGTGATGGCCATCGGCTTGAACATCTTCCCCTCGATGCCCGCGAGGGTGAGGATCGGGATGTAAACGATGACGATGATCGCCTCGCCGAAGAGCGCCGCCTTGCGCACGTCGAGCGTGGAGTTGAGCACCACGTCGGCCGCCTCGTTGTACGTCATCGGGCGCTTCTGCCCGCGTGCTGCGGCCGCCAAGTGAACGACCGCGTTCTCTACGACGATGATGGAGCCGTCGACGACGATGCCGAAGTCGATGGCTCCGAGGCTCATGAGGTTGCCCGAGAGCCCGAGGGCCTTCATGGCGGTGAAGGCGACCAGCATCGCGAACGGGATGGCCGCGGCGACGATAAGCCCGCCACGAATGCTGCCAAGCAGCAGGAACAGCACCGCGATGACGAAGAGCGCGCCTTCCGCGAGGTTTTTCCCGACCGTGTGGATGGTCCGGTTCACGAGGTCAGAGCGGTCGTAGAAGACGTCGATACGCACTCCGGGAGGAAGCGAAGGAGAGATCTGCGCGATCTTCGCCTTGACGCTCTCGACCACCTCGCGGCCATTGGCTCCGACGAGCATCATCACGATGCCGGTCACCACCTCGCCACGTCCGTCGCGCGTGACCGCGCCCTGGCGAATGAGCGGCGCCAGGTGAACACGAGCGACGTCGCGGACGCGCACGGGCACGCCGTCCTCGCGCGTCTCGATCAGCACGTCGCCGATCTCGTCGAGGCTCTGGATGCGACCCTCGCCCCTCACGAGGAGCTGCTCGCCGGAGCGAACGAGGTAGCCGCCGCCCGCCGTAGCGTTGTTGCGTTCGATCGCCTCGAAGAGGTCATTGAGCGAGACGTTCAGCGCGCGAAGCCGGTCCGGCAGAACCTCGACCTCGTAGGTCTTCAGCTCGCCGCCGAACGAGTTGACCTCGACGACGCCAGGGACGGAGCGCAGCTCGTAGGCCACGAACCAGTCGAGCACAGAGCGAAGCTCCATCGGCGAGTAGCACTGCTCGGTGTCGGGCTGGCCGGCGGCGCACATGTTGTCGGCGCGCACCTCGAACTGAAAGATCTCTCCGAGGCCCGAGCTGAGCGGGCCGAGTTCTGGCGAAGCACCAGCGGGAAGACGCTCGCGCGCCTGAACGAGCCGCTCGGAGATGAGCTGCCGCGCGCGAAGGAGATCGGTGCCCTCCTCGAACACGATCGTCACCGCCGAGAGCCCGAAGCGCGACACGCTGCGGATCTCCTCGACGCCGGGGAGACCGCTCATCGAAGCCTCGACCGGGAACGTGATGGTGCGCTCGACGTCGACCGGACCGAGCGCCGGCACATTCGTCAGCACCTGCACCTGGACGTTGGTGATGTCGGGGACCGCGTCGATGGGCAGCTGCTGCGCGCTGCGCACGCCCACCGCCGCGACGATGACGACGAAGGCGAAGACGAGGAGGCGCCACTTTAGGCAAAGTTCGAGAAGCTTCTTCATGGCGAGTGCCTCAGTGCTCGTGGCCTTCGGAGAGCTCGCCGCTGCGTAGAGCGCTCTTCAGTGTGAACGCGCCGCTCACGCACAGACGTGCACCTTCTTCGAGCCCCGAGCGGACCTCGAAGAAGCCACCTGCGCGACGGCCAAGCGCGACGGGCTGAGGCCGAAAGCTGTTCGGCTCATCGGCGGGTACGAACACGACCGTCTGGCCGTCGAGCGTCGCCACCGCGTCGGCCGGGACGACGAGCACACGCTCATCTGCGCTCCCGCCGACCAGCTCGATGCTCCCAAAGAGACCGCTGCGGAGACGAGCGTCGGGAGCCTGGAGCGTAACGCGAACGGGAAGCGAGCGGGTGCGCTCGTCGAGCGCGGGCGCGACGTACGTGATGGTGCCGGGCATCGCGACATCGGGAAACGCATGGAGGCGAACGACGGCGGCCGAGCCCGCCTGGACGCGAGCCAGCTCGAGTTCCGGGACGTTGCCGCGCACCCAGACCTTAGTCGGGTCGGTGATGATGAACGCGGGCTGGTCCGGCGTTGCGGTCTCACCAAGAGTCCCGTGCACTGCGACCACCACGCCTTCGATGGGAGCCGTGAGGGCGAGCTCTCCGGCGCTTCCAGAGCCGAACACCGAGAGCTGACGCCGTACGCCTTCGACCTCCGCGCGCAGCTCGCCGACCTGTGCCTCCGCGTCGATGAGCGACCGTTGAGCGCCGATGCCCTCCGTAGCGAGCTGCTGTTGCCGCCGGAGGGTGGACTCGGCCGCGGCGAGTCTCGCGCGGGCCTGGTCAAGGCGCGATCGAGCCGCCGACACGTCGCTCGACGCGACGACGCCGAGGAGTTGGCCGCGTCGCACGCGGTCGCCGAGCGCCACCGAGACGCGGGTAATGCGTCCGGGCACCAGCGGGCCCACGTGAGCCGTGCTGCTCGGTTCGAACTGAACCTCAGCCGGGATGGCCACGCCTCCGGTGAGTGCTCGTCGTTCAGCGGCGGCGACGCGGATGCCCGCGCGCTCGAGCGCCTCGGCCGAGAGATGCACCTCGTTCTCATGCTCGCCTTCACGATGGCCAGCCTCGTCGGCGTGGCCGCCCTCTTCGGCGTGCCCACCTTCCTCGGCATGACCGCCGGTGCTGCTGCCGCCCTTGTTGCAGGCCGAGGTCAGCAGGGCGAGTAGGAAGGAAGTCAGAAGCATGCGGTTCATGGGGTGCTCTCCTCGTGATGGTCATCGCGCCAAAGGTCGACGCCGACGACCCGCTCGAGTCCGGCCAACGCGACGAAGTAGTCTTGCTGCGCGCCGAGCGCGTCGCTCTGGATGCGCAAGAAGCGCTCGCGCCCAGTGGAGAGCGCGAGGATGTCGATCTCGCCGAGCTCGAAGGAGCGGCGCAGCAGCGTGAGGTTCTCCTCGAAACGCGGGAGGATCTCGGTGCCATACGCGCGCGTGCGGGCTGCCGCCGCGACGACCTCGCTGCGCGCTTCGGCGATCTGGCCGTCGAGCAAGCGTCGCGACGCATCCAGTTCGGCTTCCGCGACCGTCACATCCGCCCGGGCGCGTGCGCGCTCCCCCTGATTCAACTGGAAGCTCGGGATGGGGATCGAGACGACGCCCATCACGATGTCGTACGCGCCCTCGCTCGACGGATTGCCTTCGCGTCGGTACTGCACGCCGACGGATGGCCGCGGCCACGCTTCGCGATCGGCGAGCGTCAAGCGGGCCTCGGCCTCTCGGATCCGCGCAGCACCGGCGCGGAGGCTCGGGAGGCGCTCGCGAGCGACCGCGCTGAGGCGTTCGAGCGGCGGCGGGTCTCGGGGGCTGTCGACCGCGCCGGCCGGTATCGGCGGCGTCGCGACGGGCCATCCGGAGAGCTGCGCGAGACGGATGCGCGACACGAGGAATGCCTGCTGCGCGGCGACCAACACCTGCTGCGCCTGTGCCACCTCGGCTTGTGCCAGTCGAAGCGCGAGGGGAGCAACCTCGCCCGCAGCGATTTGACGCTCGACGACGCGCAGCACCTCCTGCTGGAAGGTCACGACTCGCTCCGCGAGGCGCATGCGTTCTTGTTCGACGAGGGCGCGGTGAAAGGCTGCGTGCACGTCGCAGTGCACGGCCCAGCGGATCTGTTCGATCTCCGCGTCGGTGAGGTCCCGAAGGCGATCGGCTGCGTCGATTCGAAGACCTCGCTCGCCACCGATCTGGATCTGCTGCATCAACGTCACGTCGACGTCGACGCCCGTTCCAGCGATGCCGAAGCGGGGTCCGGCAGCGACCGACACCTCCGGGTTCGTGGGCAACAGGATCGTAGCGGCCACGCGGGCTGCTTCCGCACGCGAGCGGGTGCTTCGGGCGACGGAGAGAATCGGCGAATTTTGGTCGGCGAACGCCAACATGCCGCCGAGTGAGACCTCGCCCCCAGCGGACGGGTCGGGCACGGGATCGCTGTGCTCGGCGTGACCGAGGTCCGCGCCACCGTCAGCCGGACCGCGGAGATGAGGCGGCGGTGCCTCGCGAGCATCGAGGGCACTTCTCGTCGGTGCTGCGTGGGCACATGCGCCGACGAGCAGCGAGAAAGCCGCTACGACCGCGCTGTTACTAGGCGCCATAGTAGTTGAGGACAAGCGTGTACGGTGCGTTCGAGTCATCGAGATCCTCAGCGCCAGAAGTAGGTGAGCGCGTGCTCCGCGCCCGTGTGAAGCGCATCGAGCGCCGCCGTGCCGGTCTGGTGCGGCAGGAGCAGCGCGATGAGCAGGAGTACGAACGCCACCGGAAAGGCCGAGGGACCCTGGTGACAACAGCGGGCGGGAGCGCGCTCGGAGAAGGCGAGCAGCATCCCGATGCGGAACTTGAGGACTGCGGTGTCACGTGCGCCGAGCGCGACGACCTCGCGAGCACCGGGCCGGGCCGCTCTCACGATGGCGTCCGCGAGCGGCAGCGGAGCCGCACCCAGGATGACGGCTTCACGATCGCAGTGGGCCTCGCGCGCGGCCTGCCATCGGACAGCGTGCGGCTCGAGCAAGAACCGCCCGAACGGGTTCACGGCGAGCGCGAGCTGAAGGATCAGATAGCGGAGCGGATCGAGCGCGCGGACATGCTCGGCTTCGTGCCCGAGCGCGCTCGCGAGCATCTCTTCGGAGAGGCGTGCGGCAAACGCGGTCCCGACGAAGACGCGCGGCTTCAAGAGCCCGTGGGTGCCGAGGGCGAAGCCATCGTCGTCGGTGACGACGACACGATCACGAAGACTGGCGAGCACGGGATCGCTCGAAGTGATGCGAGCAACACGTCGCAGGAGCGTGCGCGCGGCGTCGGTCGAAGAGACTCGTACACCTCGATGCTTTCGCATTACGCCGATGGAGGAAGCGACAACGACAACAGCCAGCATGAGCGCAAAGAAGCCCGGCTCGAAGCACAGCTCAGCCGTGTCGTGATCGAGCAAGCACGCGAGCGCGGACTTCGCGGTCTCGGCCTGATGCAGACCCGCCGAAAGCAGCCAGGCGATGGGGAGTACGCTCGAGCCGGTCAGGAGCACGTAGCGCAGGTTGAGACCGTGAAGCGGCCCTCCGACCTCGTCGCGCTCGAGCATCACGAGACCCGCCTTCGCGAGCAGCGCAAAGGTGGGGAGCACGATGAGCACGACGAACGCCGTGCCGAGCAGCGGGAAGGTCGCCTCGATCACGCGTCGAGTTCCTCTCGTCGCTTCTGGATGATCGCCTCGAGGTCGTCGAGCTCGCCTGCCGAGGCCTCGGAGACCTTCTCCGCGAGCATCACCATCGCTTGGTGGCCACCGACCGCTTCGTCCAATACCTCACGCGCGGTAGACTCCATGAACTCCGCGCGCGTGAGCTTCGGGGAGTAGATGTAGCGCTTGCCGTCGCGTTCGCGCTCGAGGATCCCCTTCTCGTAGAGCCGCGTCACGGTCGTCATCACCGTCGTATAGGCGATGTCCCGCTGCTTCTCGAGGATGGCAAGCACGTCGCCGACGGCGAAGGACGAGAGGTGCTTGCCCCAAACCACGTCCATGATGGTCGCCTCGAGGTCGTGAAGGCGGATTTCGAGGCCCTTCTTCCCTGAGCGAAGGCGGAACGTCACGGCTGGCTCCTCCGGTGGCTTGTCATCTACTAACCGCTATAGTAGTTTGGAGCCTGACCCTTGTCGAGAGCGGATCGACCACGTCAATCGGAGCGCGTCGGGAGATGGCATCCCACGCCACGAACGCCAGGCATCTCGCCTCCACGAACTCGATCCCGCGGGAGGTGCGGTTCGTGCCGCGGAGGGCATAGAAATACGCTTCATCCGGGCAGGGCAGCAATAGTGAGCTGCGGGCGAGTTCGGCCCGCCCGCACACCGTTGGCGATGACGAAAACCTCGGCCACCTCATGGATGAGCACGACGGCCGCCAAGCCGAGTACGCCAAGCAGGGCCAACGGCACCAGCACGATGATAATCGCCAAAGACATCCCGACGTTCTGAAGCATTATCTGACGGGCTCGTCTTGCGTGATGAAGGACGTGGGGGAGGTGCCGTAGATCATCCCCCATTAGCGCAACGTCAGCCGTCTCGATCGCGACGTCGGTGCCCATGGCCCCCATGGCAATACCGACATCTGAGCTGGCAAGCGCAGGAGCGTCGTTGATCCCGTCGCCGACCATCGCAGTCGAGCGCTCGCGACCCAGCTGACGCACGAGGCGGACCTTGTCCTCCGGGCGCAGCTCGGCGTGGACCTCGCCGATTCCGGCTTCCGTCGCCAGCGCCGTGGCGGTGGCGAGGTTGTCACCGGTCAGCATCGCGACGTGGTAGCCGCGCCGGCGCAGCCAGGAAACGACTTCTCCCGCTTCTGGCCGCAGCTCGTCACGAACGGCGATCGCGCCGATGAGAGTCCCATCGTCTTCAACGAGGACGACGCTGGCCCCCGCCTGCTGCATCCTTTGGAGTTCGTCGTTCAAAGGACCCGGTTCGAGCCAGCCAGGGCGACCCAGTCGGACGAGCCGCCCATCGAGCCGACCGGTGAGTCCGGCGCCGGGTACAGCCTCGACGTCGACGGCCGCCTTCGGTCCCAGTGCTTCCGCCTCGGCAAGGATCGCTCTCGCGAGCGGGTGCTCACTGCGCGCTTCGAGCGCCGCAGCAACCGCGAGTACATGCTCGCGACGAGCACCATTCGCGGTGGCGATCTCCATGACGATCGGCTGATTACGGGTGAGTGTGCCAGTCTTGTCGAGACAAACACCTCGCACGCGACCGAGCGCTTCCAGGGCGGCGCCTCCTTTCACCAACACACCGAACCTGCTCGCCGCGCCGACCGCCGCCACGACGGTTACTGGAACGGCGATGGCCAGCGCGCATGGAGAGGCCGCGACCAAGACCACCAAGGCCCGGTGAATCCAAACCGAGGGTTCGCCGAAGACACTGCCCACGGTGGCGATGGCGGTGGATGCGAGCATGATGCCGGGGACCAATGGCTTCGCGATCCGGTCGGCGAGTCTCTGGCTGGCTCCTTTGCGGGATTGTTCGGCCTCGACGATGCGCACGATGCGGGCGAGGGAGTTGTCCTCGGCGGTCGTGGTGACCTCGACTTCGAGCGCCCCAGCCCCGTTGATGGAGCCGGCGAACACCTTGTTGTCGATCCCGGCTTCGACGGGAACCGACTCGCCGGTGATCGCCGATACGTCCAGCGCGCTGCGACCGCCGCGAATGATGCCGTCGGTTGCGACACGCTCACCCGGCTTGACGATCATCCGGTCACCCACACGCAGATCAGCAGGGGACACGATCCTCTCGGCTCCGTCGCGTAGGACAACGGCTTGCGCCGGAACCAGGGAGAGTAGTGCGCGCAGGCCTCGGCGAGCGCGCGCGAGCGAGTACTCCTCGAGCCCTTCGCTGATGGAGAACAGAAACGCCAGCATCGCGGCTTCTCCGAGCTCTCCAAGGAGAACCGCGCCGACCGCCGCGATCGTCATCAGGGTGCCAACGCCGATGCTGCCCTTGACCAGACGCTTCAGCGTGGACGGTACGAAGGTCGAAGCTCCGATGACCAGAGCCAAGGCCTGAAGCACAAGCGCGACTGATCGTGGGGCATCAGCCCAGCCCGAGACGGATGCACCCGCGAGCAGTGCACCGGCGATCGCAGCCGCCCGCAGCTCCGAGACGTGCCACAGGCGCTCGGGCTCGGGAGGATGGCCGCCGCCGGGCTCCTCGTGACCGCAACAGGCGTCGCTCACGGCTTCCCCTTGGAGCATCCGCTGTCGGTTCCGTAGTTTGGGCACAGAGCGACCGCGCTCCCCGTCGCCGCGAGGAGGACCTCCGCGGCCGCCAGCACCTCCAGCAGCTCGGGTCGGGCCAGCGAATAGAACACCTGGCGCCCTTCTGGACGGCCGGCGACCAGTTGGCAGTCCCGCAAGCAGGCGACGTGGGCCGATATCGTCGACTGTGCGAGGCCAAGTTCGTCTACGAGATCGGCCACCCGAGCCTCCCCCTGAGCGAGTCGGCGCACGATCGCCAGCCGCGCGACATCAGAGAGGCTTCGGAACAACGCCGCCGCGGTATCGAGCGCGGTCGCATGGCTGCTTGACGCGAGCGGCGCGCGAGTGTTATCTATCGCCATCCGACGATGATAGCTGCCGATGACGATGCTTTCAACCCACGCCGGAGTGGTTACCCGAAGCCGCGCCGCTCATGTCCCTGTAGGATGACGACCCGCTGATGCTCCACGCACGCGACATCACCAGCGCCTTGCGCAGGGTAGCCTTGTGGCTGCTGGTCGTGTCCGTGTTCCTTGGCCCCGCTGGGCTCGGTGGCTCGATCGCGTTCGCATCACCTTCGAGAACCTGTGGCGTTTCCTGCCCCTGCGACGACGAGGTCGGCGATCCGCACGCCGGTGATCACGAGGAGCACGCCGGCGCGGACCCCTGCGACGACGAAGGCGACGCAGATTCCGAGCACCAAGGCAGCGACCCTTGCCAGGACGACTGCCCCGACGAGTGCCCCAACTGCGGTTGCTGTCTGGGCGTCGCGATGGCCGTTCTTCCTCTCTCGGTAACATCGAGCGCGGCGACCTCTGCGTCTGCGCGCACGTTCGCACCCGTCGACGCGCCGGCCTCGGACGCGTGTACTGGTATCTTTCGACCTCCGCGCTCCCTGACCTGAACCACACGAACGCACTGGTTTAGGTCGGCGAGTTCGCGTCTCCACACGGGGACGCGGCCTCGCCCTGCAAGGGAGAATTGCGATGTTCCGAAGAAGGCTGATCGGCCTTTTGCTCGGCGTTTTGCTGTGGACTCAGTCCGCACGCGCGCAGGAGCAGCCCCAACCGATCGTTGAGATCACCTACGAGAGAGCGCTGGCGCTCGCCCGTGAGCAATCGCCGACGCTGGCGGCGGCGCGGGCACGCGCTCGTGAGGCGGCGAGTCACATCGATGCGGCGTCGGTTTGGCGCTTCAATCCACAGGTGTCTGGAGCGGCGGGCCCCCGCTTTCGCTCCGATGGCCCAGGCGATGGGGCGACCGTCGACTGGTCCGTCTCAGCGCAGCAGTGGCTCGAAGTCGGAGGGCAGCGCGGCGAGCGAATCGCGGCTGCACGTGCGGGCGCGGATGCCGGCGTCGCGAGGAGCGAGGACGCTCAGCGCCTGCTGCTTCGAGATGTCAGTTTCGCCTTCATCTCGGCGCTGTACTGGGAGAGGCGAATTGCGCTCGCCGAAGAGAACCTGCGCATAACCGACGCCGTCGCGCGCGTTGCTTCGCGGCGCCATGAGGTGGGCGAGGTTGGCGGGCTGGAGCAGTCTGTCTCGGAGCTCGCCGTAGCGCGCGCGCGGACCGACATCGATCGCGCACGCGCTTCTCTCACGCAAGCAGAAGGTCGACTGAAGGCGCTGCTGGGGCTCGAAGCTCCTACCGAGCTCGCGTGCTTGGGTGACCTTCGTCAGCTCGGCATCCACGACACGACGGGGGCCGACGTGAGCGACCGCCCCGACATGAGGGCACTCCGATCCGACATTCGTCAAGCCGAGGCGGAAGCGGACCTGGGGCGAGCCGGTGGAGTCCCCGATCTCGCGCTGGGCGCTGGCTACGCCCGCGAGGAGTTCGACGACATCGTTCAGGGAACCCTCACCATCGCGCTGCCGGTGTTCGACCACGGCCAGGGCACCACCACGGTTGCGGAAGCGCGGCGAGAGCGGCTTCGCGTCGAGCTCGATGCGACGCGAAGCACAGCCGGCGTTGAAGCCAGTACGGCGCAGATGACGACTGAGCGGCTGAGCACGGCCGCGCGCCGCTTCGAGCAAGAGGGACTGGCCACGCTCGATCGCTCCGAGCGACTCGCGACCGCCACGTACGAGGCCGGCGCAATCCCGCTCGGTGAGCTGCTCGCGGTTCGCCGCGAGCTCGTGCAAGCGAAGCTGGACTACGCCGACCTCCTCCTCGGGGCGGCAAACGCTCGAGCCGAGCTGGCGGCGAGCACAGGATCTCTCCGATGACCCGTTCATCAACATCCAGGCGGTCGGCAGACCGCCGTGAAAGGAAAATCAACATGCGCCATACATCTATCTCCACTGTGGCACTCGCGACCTTCATTGCGTTCGTTGTCGCCGCTTGCGACAAGAAGGGAGACTCGACGCCAAGGGCAGAGCAACCCGCCAGCGCAGCCGCGACGGCATCCACCGAGGAGCCCGCTCACGCGCGCCACGGCATACAGCCCGGCTCGCATGAAGATTGGTGTGGCGAGCACCAGGTGCCAGAGTCGCTATGCACCCGCTGCAATCCATCGCTCACCGCCGCCTTCAAGGCGACCGGTGACTGGTGCGAAGAGCACGGTCTCCCCGAGTCGCAGTGTCGGATCTGCAACCCCGGCCTGCAGATTGAACGTCCGCCTCGAGCCGGAGAGACGCGATGAGCGCGTGGCGGACGATCATTGCTTGTCTGCTCGTGGCGCTGGCTCTGCCGGCGTGCAAGGACCGAAGCGAGAGCCGCGAAGCTCCCGCGCGGGCTGCGAGCTCTTCAGCGGCGCAGAGGGCTGGACGTTGTGAACACGGCCTTCCGCAAGCACTTTGCCCCAAGTGCACCCCGGCTCTCGCCGCCGTGTATCAGGCCAGAGGCGACTGGTGCGCGGAGCATGGTTTCCCCGAGTCGTTCTGTCCGATCTGCAACCCCGGAGCGCCGATCCCGGATGTGGGCGCAGCGCCCGCCGCGGTCGCAGATTGGTGCGCCGGACACGGCCTGCCCGAGTCGAAGTGCACCAAGTGCAACCCGGAGCTGATCCCGCAGTTTCAAGCTGCCGGCGACTGGTGCGAGGAGCACGGCTTCCCGAAGTCGGTGTGCCCGGCATGCAATCCGCAATCGCCACCCGGCGGGACAAGCGCGTCGGCAGCGGACTGGTGCGTGGAGCATGCGCTTCCCGAGTCGAAATGCACCAGGTGCAACCCATCGCTCGTTGCCACGTTTCGCGCGGCGGGTGACTTCTGCGAGGAGCACGGCTTCCCGGAGTCGGTGTGCCCAGTATGCAATCCGCAGGAGCCCCCAGCCGGCGCGGAGCAAGCGGCCATCGAGGCTCGAGTCGTGCGCTTTCGCTCGCCCGATATCGAGCGGTCGGCGGGTATCCAAACGGTCGCCGCCGAGCGGTCACGAGCCTCGCAAGCGGTGGAGTGCACCGCGCGCATCGCGTTCGACGCCGACAACGTGGCCGACATCCGCGCCATCGTGCCGGGGATCGTGCGGCGCGTTCGCGCCGAGTTGGGTGCCCAGGTCGCGCGAGGAGCGCCCCTGTTCGAATTGGAGAGCACCCGCGTTGGTGAGATTCAGGGCGCCCTGCAGACGGCGCGCGAGCGAGTACGTACCGCGCAGGCCAACCTCGCGCGGCAGCGCGAGCTGAGGGCGAGCGACATCGCCTCAGCCCGTCAGGTGGAGGTCGCTGAACAAGAGCTCGCGACCGCGCAGGCCGAGGCGCGGACGGCCGAGGCCACCCTGCGCATGGCGGGCGCAGCTCAGTCAACACCGTCCGGGCGCTACACGCTGTCTGCGCCCATCGCCGGCACCGTGGTGCGAAGACCCGCCGTGATAGGTCTGCTCGCGACCGATAGCGAGTCGCTCGCGACCATCGCCGACACGTCTGTGATGTGGGCGCTCTGCGACGTTCCCGAATCGTACGCCTCGCGAGTCGCGCTCCGTCAACGCGTCGTCGTCCGAATAGAGGGAAGCGACGACCTTCCTCTCGAAGGCGAGCTGACCTGGATCGCCGCCGAAGTGGACCCGCGAACCCGTACCGTGGCAGCACGGGCCGAGGTCCGGAACGACAGCGGCCGCCTGCGCGCCAACCAGTTCGCGCGCGCACGCATCGAGACAGGCGCTCCGCGCACCGCCGTGACAGTCCCCCGAGGCGCCGTGCAGCGCGTCGGGACGCGCGAGGTGGTCTTTGTCCGGACGGCTCAAGGCGTCTACGAACCCCGTGTTGTCCAGCGCCACGGAGACGGCGAGCGTGTTCAGGTCGAGGGCCGTGTCCAAGCGGCCGACGCGGTGGTGACGACCGGGGCCGTGCTGCTGAGGACGGAGATCATGCCGGGCAGCATCGGCGCGGGCTGCTGCGAGGTCGAAGCGGCGGGAGGCAACTAATGCTGACGCGCCTCATCGATCTCTGCCTCCGGTATCGCCCCGTCGTTCTGCTGGCGACTGCGGTGCTCGCGCTCGTCGGCGTTCTGAGCCTCACGCGGCTACCGTTCGACGCCTTCCCCGACACCACCCCGGTGCAGGTGCAGGTCAACACGACGGCGTCGGCGCTGTCGCCGCTCGAGGTGGAGCGGCAGATCACGTTCCCCGTGGAGCAGGCCATCTCCGGACTGCCTGGGCTCACCGAAGTGCGCTCGATCTCGAAGTTCGGCTTCTCACAGGTCACTGCGATCTTCGACGACGACACGAACATCTACCTGGCGCGGCAGGTGGTGAGCGAGCGGCTCGCGGCCGCCGAGCTTCCCGAAGGAGTCGGACGACCAGCGCTCGGCCCGGTTGCCACCGGACTCGGCGAGGTGTTCCAGTACGTGCTGCACAGCGACACGCTCTCAGCGCAAGAGCTGCGCACGCTGCATCACTGGGTCATCCGCCCGCAGATGGTTCAGGTTCCCGGCGTCGCCGAGATCAACACGTGGGGCGGCTACGAAAAGCAGTATCACGTCATCGTTGACCCGCAGCGCCTCATCAAGCACGAGCTCACCTTGGATGACGTGGCGCAGGTGGTGCGTCACGGGAACCGCAACGCAGGAGGCGGTCTCCTCGACCAGGCCGGCGAAGCCCAGTTCATCCAGGGCCAGGGGCTCGTCTCGAGCGCGGCCGACCTCGAAGCGATGGTCCTCGCGACCGTAGGCGGCACACCCATCCATCTCCGCGACGTCGCCGAGGTACGCGAAGGACATGAGCTCCGGCGCGGCGCCGTGACCTACCAGGGCCAGGGCGAAGCCGTGCTCGGTCTCGGCTTCATGTTGATGGGCGAGAACAGCCGCGAGCTCACCCAGAAGCTCGAGGCTCGCTTGGAGGCGGCGCGACGAAGCCTCCCAGAGGGAGCCGAGCTCACCGAGGTCTACAGCCGGACGGATCTCGTCACACAGGTTCTCGAGACCGTGCGCAACAACCTGCTCGAAGGAGCGCTCCTCGTCATTGCGGTGTTGTTCTTCTTCCTCGGCAATCTTCGGGCTGGGCTCATCGTCGCGCTCGCCATTCCGCTGTCGATGCTGTTCGCGTTCAACGGCATGCTGCGCTTCGGCATCGCCGGCAGCCTCATGAGCCTTGGCGCCATCGACTTCGGCCTCGTCGTCGACAGCTCCGTCATCATGGTGGAGAACGCCACGCGCCGGCTGAGCGAGGACACGTCAGGCCGCAGCGTGCGTGAGATCGTACGCGATGCCGCGGTCGAAGTGCGCAAGCCGACCCTCTTCGGGGAGCTCATCATCGCGATCGTATACCTGCCGATCTTGGCGCTCGAGGGCGTCGAGGGGAAGCTCTTCCGCCCGATGGCTTTGACGGTCATCTTCGCTCTCGCGGGCTCGATGCTTCTGTCGATGACGCTGATGCCGGTTCTCGCCAGCTATTCCCTCAAGAAGGGCACAGGCCACAAAGACAACCGCGTCGTGCAGTGGCTCAAGAACCGCTATCGCCGTCTGCTCGGTTGGGCCCTCGACCATCGCAAGATGGTGCTGGCGATCGCAGGACTCGTGGTGCTGAACGCGGCGTTCCTCGCGACGCGCCTCGGCTCGGAGTTCGTTCCGCGCCTTCGCGAGCAGGCGATCGTCATCAACACCGTGCGCATCGCCGGGGTCTCTCTCGAGGAGTCCGTGCGCTACGGGACACAGATCGAGCAGCTCCTGCTGGAGCGCTACCCGAACGAGATCGATCATGTCTGGACTCGAACGGGCACAGCCGAGGTTGCGACGGATCCGATGGGCCTCGAGGTCTCGGACGTCTTCATCACGCTCAAGCCGCGGGACGAGTGGCGTGCGGCAGGAACACAGGACGAACTCGTCGACTCCATGAGTCGGGCCCTCGAGGGGATGCCCGGCATGCGCAGCGTGTTCACGCAACCGATCGAGATGCGCGTCAATGAGATGATCGCGGGCATTCGTGCCGACATCGGCATCAAGCTCTTCGGCGACGACTTCGAGCAGCTCCGCGCGACGGCGGATGAAATCCGCCGTGCCGTCGAGGAGATCCCCGGAGCGGCCGATGTCACCGTCGAACAGCTCACCGGTCAGGCGATGCTGACCATCGACGTCGACCGCCAGGCCGCGGGACGCTACGGCATTCCCGTAGGCGAGATCCTCGAGATGGTCGAATCGCTCGGGACACGGAAGGTCGGTGAGGTCATCGAAGGACAGAGACGGTTCGACCTGGTGCTACGTCTCGGGGACGACGCGCGCAGCTCCGCGGAGCGTATCGGCCAGGTGCTGATTCGCACCGAAGGCGGAGCACAGGTTCCTCTGTCGTCCGTGGCGAACATCGAGGTCGTCGAAGGTCCCTCGACCATCCAGCGCGAGTGGGCCAAGCGGAGGGTGGTCATCCAGGCGAACGTGCGCGGTCGGGACGTGGGCTCGTTCGTCGCGGACGTGCGCCGCGTTCTTCGAGACCTCGACTTGCCGGAGGGCTATTACACGACCCTCGGAGGCCAGTTCGAGAACCTCGAGCGCGCGCAGACCCGGCTCCTCTTCGTGGTCCCCATCGCCTTGCTGCTGGTCTTCTCGCTCCTCTACCTCACCTACGGCCGGGCGGCGGACGCCCTTCGCGTTTTCACCGGCGTCCCCTTCGGCGCCGTTGGCGGGATCGTCGCGCTGTGGGCGCGCGACATGCCCTTCTCCATCTCGGCGGGCGTCGGGTTCATCGCGCTCTCGGGCGTGGCAGTCCTGGGTGACATGGTGCTCGTCTCCTACGTCATGCAGCTCCTCAAGCGGGGCCAAGCGCCGCTCGAGGCGATTCGAGAGGCGGCCGAGACACGCCTAAGGCCTGTGCTCATGACTTCGATGGTCGCGGCCTTCGGCTTCATTCCGATGGCCTTCAATACGGGTGTCGGCGCGGAGGTCCAGCGCCCCCTGGCGACGGTGGTTGTCGGGGGAATGATCACCTCAACGATCGCGACGCTGCTCGTGCTTCCGGTGCTCTACGCCGTCTTCGGCGCGCGACTGCCCGAGGAGGTCAAGCAGGATCCTCGTACGCCCGAACCCCCGGAGGTGCTGCCCGCGCCAAGCCATGAGGGCGTCGCGTGAATCGGAGCGCGCGCTGGGTGCTGACGGTCATCGCGGTCCAGGCCGCGACGCTCGGAGCATACTGGGTCGTCGAACGTCAGCGGGTGCACCAGCCCAGCTCGGCCCGAGCGCTCGGGACCGAGCCGCCCCAACGTGTCGAGATGTCGATGCCCCCGCTGACCCTCGGTCGACGTGACGGCAGCACCGCGACTATGTCGCCGCTCGCGCGACCCACGCTTGTGCACGTATGGGCAACCTGGTGCCCTCCGTGTCGCGCCGAGCTGCCGGCGCTTCTGGCGCTGCCGAACGGGCGAGCGGTCGACGTCGTGGCCATCGCGCTCGACAAGGATTGGGCGGACGTCGAGCGCTTCCTAGACGGCCAGGCAGGGTCACATGTCTTTCTCGGTAACGGTGCACAGGTAGAGCGGGCTCTCGGCGTGAGAAGTCTGCCGGTGACCTTTCTCCTGACGCCGGGCGAGAGCCGCGTCGCTCTACGGTTCGATGGCGCGCGCGACTGGGCGAACGAGTCCTTCATCGAGCACTGGCTCGGTGACGTCGAGGAGCCCCGATAGGTTTCGTTACTTCACCTCGTGCGTCGCTCTGAACCTCAGCCACCAAGGGCTGAGTAGCCGCTTTTCGTACAAAGCGGCTATTCGCGGTCGCGCTCCGGTACCGAGCCGGGGCACGTCCGCCTTGGGCTCCGGGGGACGCTGCTCGCGTTCAGGGACCGGCGCAAGAGCCCTTGACTCTGTAGTTGGGTACAGAGTGCATACTTCTACGCATGAAGCCCATGACCATCGGCGAGGTCGCGAAGGCCGCGGAGATCGGCGTAGAGACCGTGCGCTTCTACGAGCGCGAGGGGCTGCTCGCCGAGCCGCCTCGGCGTCAGTCAGGCTATCGCCAGTATCCGCCAGACACCGTGAGGCGGCTCAGGTTCATCCGTCGCGCGAAGGAGCTGGGCTTCACGTTGAAGGAGATCGGCGAGCTCCTCGATCTCCGGGTCGACCCTGCGAGGAGCTGCGCCGACGTGCGTGCGCTCGCGCGAGCGAAGATGGCGGACATCGAGGCGAAGATGCTCGACCTCGCGCGCATCCAAGCGGCGCTCACGGAGCTCGAGCGCACGTGCCGGGGCAAGGGTCCGACGAGCGACTGCCCGATCCTCGACGCGCTCGACGAACAGGAGGTGACGCGTGGTGACCGTTGACCTGGTGTACTCCCCCGACTGTCCGAACGTGTCGCTCGCGCGGACGAACCTGCTGCTCGCGTTCGCCCGTGCCGGCATGAAGCCGACCTGGTCCGAGCATCGCATCGGCGATCCGGAGGCGCCGCCGCACACCCGCGGCTTCGGTTCGCCGACCATCCTCGTCGACGGGGGCGATGTGGCAGGCGAAGCGCCCTCTGCGGAGGTGAGCTGCCGTCTCTACGAGGGCGCGGGACATGCGCCCGGCGCGGAGCAGGTCCTCGCGGCGCTGACTGGCAGCCGCGCGCCTGCCACGAAACCGCCTACCGGGTGGCGTTCGAGCCTGGGCGTCTTGCCGGGCATCGGCTTCGCGCTGCTCCCCAAGGTTGCGTGTCCCGCGTGCTGGCCGGCGTACGCTGGCGTGCTCACGTCGGTGGGGCTCGGCTTCCTCATGGACGTGCGCTTGCTGCTGCCGCTCACCGCGGTCTTCCTGCTCGCCGCGGTCGTGGCGCTCGGCTTCCGAGCCCGGCGGCGCCGGGGCTTCGGGCCGCTCTTCCTGGGGCTCGGCGCGTCGGCGATCGTCCTCGTAGGGAAGTTCGCGCTCGAGAGCGACGCCGCCATGTACGCCGGGCTCGGGCTGCTGGTCGCGGCGTCGATCTGGAACACCTGGCCGAGGCGCGCGACGTCGTCGTGTCCGGCCTGCAAGACCACCTGAAACCAAGAAGAGGAGAAGAAGAGATGGCAAAGCGAAACGTGGAGGTCTTCAGCGCGGGCTGCGGCGCGTGCCAGGAGACGATCGATCTCATCAACAACATCGCGTGCCCGTCGTGCGAGATCACGGTGCACGACATGCACGACGCGGCAGTCGCCGCGCGCGCGAAGTCGCTCGGCGTCCAGTCCGTTCCGGCGGTGCTCGTCGACGGCAAGCTCGCCGATTGCTGCGCCGGGCGGGGCCCGACAGAGGCAGCCCTACGGCACGCGGGGGTCGGCCAACGGACCGCCTGACTGCCTCGCGCCGAGCCTCAGGCCAGGAGCTTCTTGAGGAGCGCCATCCCCCGCTCGGCCTCGGCCGGCGTCGCGTCGGCGAGTTCGAGGTACACGCGGCCGCTCTCGTTGAAGTCCCCGGTGTTCACGCACCAGCGCTCGCTCGCGGGCGTGGCCAGCTCGATCTCGGCGGCGAGCCTGTGCAGCGCGGCCTTCACGACGCGGTAGCTGGCGCCCTTCGGGAAGCGCAGCGCGATCTGCGGCTCGGGCGTTCCGTACCGGCTCTCGCCTTGGCTCACGGTCTTCGTCGCCTGCGTGTTCTTCGTCGTCGTGCTCATCGTCGTCGTGCTCATCGTCGTCCTCGCGTCTTGCGCCGGGCCCAGTGCCCGTCGCGTGAGGACATACACGCTTCCATTTGCGCCCCTAGCAAGGCGGAAAAAATGGTGATTTGTTATGTGTTTTCAGGTGCTTGGAATAGCCACGAGGTTCCGCGGACACGGGGCGTCGGAGGCGGCTCTCGGCCTGCCGACGCCCCTCCGATTCCGCCGCGTTCACGCGCCCGTGGTGCCCACGTTCGTGAAAAGCGCGGCCGCGTCGCGCGCGCCGAGATGCGCGAGGTAGTGACCGATGGCCCCCCGGAAGAACTCCATGCGGTTCTTGATGCCCT
>ERZ761602.4220-NODE-4220-length-18922-cov-126.203000_pt1 | contig 18922 bp, 13 predicted proteins | sample MGYA00512165_ERZ761602 | MGnify/ENA primary metagenome ERZ761602 (study PRJEB28899, sample SAMN02445085) | bioreactor sludge metagenome | biome: EBPR sludge; isolation source: Thorneside wastewater treatment plant | place: Australia: Brisbane, Thorneside... | reverse complement strand
ACGTCATCGACAGGTTGCTCTACCGCTTCTTCATCATTCCGATCACCAAGAAGCGACTGCTCGAACGCGAGGCGCAGTTTGCCTGGATCTACCGTGCCGATTTCCCGCAATGGGGTCGCGGCCGCGACGATGCGATGAACCTGACCAAGTACTTCATGATCCGCGCGCCGATGGATGACACCTTTGGCCCGACCGACATGCCATCGGTGTGGAACATCGACAAGTACCGCTGGGATCAGGGGCACCGGATGAACTACGCCGGCGACAGCCACGACGCCTGGTCGGTGATCATGGACTCGGCACTCGGCCTGCTCGGCGCTGCACCGGCGAACAGGGAGGAATTCGTCGGGCAGGTGAAATGGCTGCACGGCTACCTCGCGCAACTGCCGGCGCCGCAGTACCCGTTCGCGATCGACGCCGCCAGGGCGGCCGCGGGCAAGCCGCTGTTCGTCGCCCACTGCGCCCGCTGCCATGACAGCGAACTGACCGGCCGGCCGCTGCCACTGGCCGAGGTCGGTACCGACCGCGGCCGCATCGATTCGTGGAACATGGCGGCGGCGATCAAGGCGAACCAGGTCGTCAAGGAAATGGGTCTCGAACGGCGCGGCCTCGTCGAAGCGGAGCCGCAGGGCTATGTCGCCGCCTTCCTCGACGGCATCTGGCTGAAGGCGCCGTACCTGCACAATGGCTCGGTGCCGACGCTGCACGACCTGCTCCAGCCTGTCGCCAGGCGGCCGCAGGTCTTCTGGCGCGGCTACGACGTCTACGACCAGAAGAAGGTCGGCTTCGTCAGCGACGGCGAGGCCGCGCAGCGCGTCGGCACGAGGCTGGATACGCAGAGCCGCGGTGGCGGCAATCAGGGTCACGAGTTCGGCACGCAACTGTCGGCGAGCGAGAAGGAGGCGCTGCTGGAGTATCTGAAGACCTTGTGAGGTGGGTCAGGGCAGGGGAGAGCGGGCTTCCGGTGCAACGCGTCCAAGGGCGTAAACTGTCAGGCAACGGTCTTCGCCACGGCTCTGCTGGCCGAAGTGATGCAAGCGGTCCTGACGTTCGACCCGACCGGACTGACCCCATCCCTTCACGGTGCATCGATTCCTGTGCCTGCTGGTCTCGGTCTTGGCGGGGTCATCCGGTCAGCCGCTGATAGAAGTCCAGATAGGCACCGACGATCTGTTGCTGGCTGTAGTGATCGTCGACCTTCTGGCGACCGGAGGCAGCGAGATCGCCTCTCAATGCGTCATCCTCCAGAAGTCGACGGATGCCATCGGACAGCGCCTGCGGATCCTGCGCCGGAACGGTCCATGACGGGCTGTCGTCGGCGGCCAGTTCCATGGCGCCGACCGTCTGCGTCGCAAGAACGGCCCGGCAGTGTGCCCACGCTTCAAGGATCACGTTTCCCAGCGTCTCGTGATGCGACGGGCAAACGAGAAGGTCGGCCAGCTCATAGTACGAATGCGGGTCCAGTTGCCAGCCGGCCCAGCGGACCCGACGATCGATTCCAAGTTGGCGGGCGTAGCTGTGCAACGTCTCCTGCAGCGGACCATCGCCGACAATGACGAGATTCAGTGGCCGGCCGCGGATCGCCCCTCCGACCAGGGAGAAGGCGGCCAGCAGATCAGCGAATCCCTTGACCGGGTGAAAGCGGCCGACTGCCATCAGAACGAGCGCATCGTCCGAGATGTCCAGTTGCCGCCGCAGTGTGGCGATCACGTCCCGCGAGTTGGCAGCAGGGGTGTCCACAAAGTTGCCGATGTGGGCAATTCGGGATGCCGGCAAACCGCTGCGGATCAGGTGGTCGCAGATGCCGCGGGTGTTGCCGACCCACGCGTGCGCATGGCGATAACCCTTGACGTCGTAGTACCCACCGAGACGGGCGACGTGGAGCGAATGGCGACCCGGATCAAGATGGGTCAACCGCGTGGCGCGACCCATGTAGGTCTGGACAATATCTGGCCGATTGTGGCGGACGATGGCCTCGATTCGCCAGCGCGATGGCAGGTCGATGATGCCTCGCATCGGCACGTGCTCTTGCGCCACATCGGGCCGCAGGCGTCGGGAGATCAGGCCGCCCGGGCTGGTGATCGCAAGCACGGGTTCCCGTCTTTCCTGCAGGGCATTGACCAACCGGACGTAGAACAGCTCGGCTCCACCGAGTGCCTGGCCAGCGGCGATATGTGCCGAGCTGATCATCCTCTTCTCTTCGTGATGTCGTTTGAGGTGTTCGGGCGCGCATGATAAGGTTGCGGACGACTGGCGGCTGGCGTCCATCAGTCCTTGCGTCGACCGCAACTTTCCGTCTGAACAGGCTTGGCGATGACTGACCGAACGCGACTTTCCGTCATTGTGACGACCTACAACAACGAACGCACTCTGCGGGCATGCCTGGAGAGCGTCAAGTGGGCCGACGAGATCGTCGTTCTCGATTCGTTGAGTACCGATGATACCCTGGCCATCGCCCGGAGTTACAACGCGTGCATCAATCAGCACCGGTTCATGGGTTATGGCCCGCAGAAGCAGATGGCCCTTGAGTTGGCCAGCAACGATTGGGTGCTCCTGCTTGATGCCGACGAGGTGCTGTCGCCCGGACTCCAGAACGAGGTCAGGCGGCTGCTGCAGGACGGGCCTGCGCTGGACGGCTATGAGATTCCTCGGCAGGAGCAACTTTTCTGGCGCATGTGCCACCCGGCAACCCGGATGAACCACTTCCTGCGGCTGTTCGACAGGAGGAAAGGTGCCATTGACGACATGCCGATTCACGCCGCGCCGAAGGTGCGGGGGCGCATCGGGCGGGTCAGGTCACTTCTCTATCACTTCGGGGAGACGGATGTTCATGCGAAGGTCGAGAAGATCAACGCCTATTCGACTGGCCTAGTCAAGGAGAAGCTGAAGCGGGAGCGATGGGGAATCCCGCTGATCATGCTCTTCTATCCGCCCTTGTTCTTCCTCCGCAGCTATTTCTTCAAACGCAATTTTGTCAATGGCTGGGCAGGGTTCATCAATTCGGTCGTGGCGGCCTTCTACGTCTTTCTGAAGTACGCCAAGCTCTACGAACATTGCCAGTTCGCCAAGCATGGAAACCGCCTGTTCCCGGAGGGCGCGCCACCTGTACCCGCCGCGCGACGGGATTGAGCCGCGAAACGGGGTCCGGCAGCTTCGGTGCCGCCTGCTTCCTCCCGTCGTGCGACAACGTCTTCCGTTGAAGGGCCTCGCAACCCATGCCGCACGCAGTTGACCTGCCAGCAGATTCGACGATCCGTCGCATCCTGATCATCAAGTGGAGTGCAATGGGGGACGTGGTCCTGGCGACTGCGCTGTTCGAGGACATCGCCCGGGCTTTCCCCGACCGCGAGATTCATCTCGATACCCAGCCCTCCTGGCGTGACATGCTGTTTGCCGATGACCCCAGGTTCCGACGGATACTGACCGTGGACTGGTCCACGCGACGGAATCGGCTGGCCCAGATGCTCGCCTGGCTGCGCCAGGTCCGTTCGACGGACTATGACTTGATCATCGATCTCCAAGGTAACGACCGTTCGCGCCTCATGCTGGCGCTGCTGCGGTTGAGCGGGCATCGTGTCCGCTATCTCCTCGGCAACCGCCGCCGGCTACCGTACGACATTGCACCGGAAGAGCCGGTGCTGCCAGCGCATGCCATCACCCGCAATCGTGCGGCGCTGGCGGCCGCGGGCATTGCAGGGCTGACGCCACGTCCGGTTCTGCATGTCTCTGAGCGCCACCGGACGCGTGCTCAGGAGCTGATGAAAAAGAGCGGGCTGGTGCCCGGCAACTACGGTGTCTTTCTACCCGGCTGCAACGCGGCGGGACATCTCAAGCGCTGGGGCGCAGCGCGTTATGCTTTGCTGGCGGAGCAGTTGCATCAGAGCGGGGTGGCCCGGGTCGTGTTGATCGGCGGCCCGGACGAGATCGATGAATGCTGTCGGATCGCCGGGCTGTGCGGTCCATGGTTGGTCAATCTCTGCGGACAGACCGAGATCCTCGATGTGCCGCCGCTCTGCGAGTCGGCGAGCTTCGTTGTCGGCAATGACACCGGCACCGCGCATGTCGCCGCGATGACGAGTACACCGATGACCATCATTTGCGGTCCGACCGACCCGCGCCGGGTCAAGCCGCTCGGCGACAACGTCAGCACCCTGCAAGCCGACCTTCCGTGCATCAACTGCTATCGCAAGGCCTGTTCTCATCACAGCTGCATGGCGGTGCTGACGCCCACGGCAGTGCTGCACCATGTGCAGAGAGCGATCGATTGACGGCTTCGGACCTGCCATCGTGACCCGCGTGGACCGTGGTATGGGAACATGGCCCGCACAGCGTCACGTGTGGCCGATCCCTCGCTTGCTGAAAACCGGCCGCTCTCCTCCTGTTCCGTCATGATCACGACGCAGTCGCTCATCCATAAAGCAATTGCGTTATAGTTTGATACGAGCCGCGTGGGGTTGTGCCGGGCCCAAATGGTCCTCTGGACCTCAACGCCATCATGATGGCGCGAGGCTCGCTTGATGATTCCAAGAAGACAGTTTGATCCAGGCGCCAGATGCACATCAGTGTTGCCGAATCGATCCGCGCGAGTTCGCCCTCGGCAGGCGTCCCACTGGCGCGACTTTCCCGGCAGGCGGCGAATGCCCAGGTGTCGCGAGCAGAGCGCGACGGGCGAATGACCAACTGTTTGGCTGACGGGCTGCGTGCCCGTGGTCCCTGGCGAAGCGTTCGCCGGTGCGGTATCGGCAGCGCCAGGTGAACGGGGATGGGATGATGTCCGCACCCTGTGTGATCTGGCGGGTCATCGATGGCAAGCGCGGGCACGAGCGGCAAAGCGAAGGGCTGGTGCAGGCCCTCGGGCGGCTGATGCCCATTGCTGTTCGCGACATTCCGGCGCTGTCGGAGCCGCAGGCCCTCCGGTCTCTGGTGACGGGCCTTTTTCCTGGCAGTGATGGATCGTCTCCAGCGATCATCGTCGGCGCCGGGCATGGCACGCACTTGACGATGCTTGCGGCGCAGCGGGCGTGCGGTGGCAAGACCGTCGTCCTGATGAATCCCGGGTTGCCGAGACGCTACTTCGACCTTTGCCTCGTTCCTTGGCACGACGGGGTTGCCGAGGCGCCAAACGTGCTATTGACCGTCGGCGCGCTGAATGCGATGGATCTCTCATCCGAACAGAGCCGCAGGACCGGGCTGATCCTGATCGGCGGCGTGTCGCCCCATTATCGCTGGCGCAATCGGGGGGTGGTGGCACAGGTCCGCGACATCATTGGCCGTTGCCGGGACGTCGTCTGGAGCATGACCACGTCACCGCGTACTCCCGTCACGACCGTCGACCTGTTGCGCGAAACGAAAGCGCTTGATCTCGATTTCGTCGCTTTTGACGAGGCGCCGCTGGACTGGTTGCCGTCTCGACTGCGTCGCGCCGGGCAGGTGTGGGTCACGCCGGATAGCGTCTCGATGCTCTATGAGGCACTGACCGCGGGCGCGGCGGTCGGACTGCTCGACCTCGAACCCATACGGACTGGGCGTGTCGCGCGCGGCGTCGAAGAACTGCATCGGCAGGGAATGGTGGTCCGTTACGCGGAATGGCAGGCCGGTCGGCCGCTGCATCGGCCTACCACCCAATTGAACGAGGCGGCGCGCTGCGCGCGTTGGATACGAGAGCGGTGGTTTACCGACCTGTGACCGTGCTGCAACTTCTCCCCGCTCTGGACAGCGGCGGCGTCGAACGTGGCACTCTCGAGGTGGGCCGTCATCTCGCCGGCCTCGGCTACCGGTCAATGGTCATCTCGGCAGGCGGACGCCTTGTCGAGACCCTGGTCGCCGAAGGTTCGGAGCATTACTGCTGGCCAATCGGCGCGAAATCACCGGGCACTCTGGGCCTTGTATCGCGTCTGCGGCGCTTCCTTGTCGAGCACGATGTCGACATCGTCCACGTGCGTTCACGGCTGCCTGCCTGGGTGGGGTACCTGGCGTGGCGTGGGATGAATCCGGCGACCAGGCCGCATCTGGTGAGCACCTTTCATGGTTTCTACAGCGTCGGCCGCTACAGTGCCATCATGACCCGGGTGGAGCATGTCATCGCCGTGTCGGACGCGATTGCCGGGCACGTCGTGCAACAGTACCACCCTGACGCTCCTGTCACGACCATTCCCCGGGGGATCGACCCCGCGCTCCATCCGGCCGGCTACCGTGCGGACGAGGCGTGGGCGCGGAGTTGGGCCGAGCAGTATCCCCGGTTGCAGGGCAAACGACTGCTCATCCTGCCGGGGCGGATCAGCCGGCTCAAGGGACACCATGACTTCATCGATCTGATCGCGTGCCTGAAGGGCAGTGTGCCCGACATCCATGGAGTGATCGTCGGCGGGCAGGAAGACAGGCATCGACGCTATCTCACGGAACTCGAGGAAGCGATCGTTCGACGCGGCCTGCGAGGCGACGTGACCTTCACCGGTCATCGCGGCGACCTCAGGGAGATCATGAGCATCTCGTCGCTGGTCGTTTCCCTGTCGAAAAAGCCCGAATCGTTCGGCCGGACGGTGCTCGAGGCGCTGGCGATGGGCGTCCCGGTTATCGGCTACGATCACGGCGGCGTCGGCGAGATCCTGGCCGCCATGCTTCCGTCTGGTCGCGTTCGCGTCGATGATCGGGCTGGTCTGCACGAATGCTGTCTGCGTTTCCTGAGGCAGCGACCGGGGATCATCGACCTGCCACCGCGCTTCACACTTGCAGCGATGCTCTCGGCGACCATCTCCGTCTATGGCGACCTGCTTGCCGGCAGCCGGCGACGACCGGTTGCGCATGCAAACATCGTGCAACCCGGACGCCCGCGCGGGGAATCGCAGGCATGAGCGAGAGGATCGTCCGCCAGGGAGTCCTGGTCGTGCAGCCGTTGCCCGGCATTGGCGACATGGTCTGGCATCTTCCGCATCTGCTGGCCATTGCCCGGCACGAACCCGAGGGCCGCGTTTCGGTGCTGACCAAGCCGCGTTCATTGTCCGACCAACTGCTTTCCGGTCTTCCCGAGATTGCCGACATCCTCTGGCTGGAACGCAAGCCTGGACGGCACGACGGCTGGCGAGGCTTCTTTCGCCTAGTTGCCGACCTGCGCACCCGGCATTACCGCAAGCTCTGGATTCTGCATGACAGCGGCCGTTATCTTCTCGCCGGCTGGCTGGCCGGGATCCCTCGCCGCGCCGGCATCGCTTCCGGCTGGCAGCGCCTGCTGCTCAGCGACCGTCCGGCCGAGCCGGTGCCGCGGCAGCTGCACACGGTCGAGCGGGCAGACTGGCTGCTTCGCGGGCTGTCGCTTGACGTCCGTCGGCCGATACCGTTGCTCGCTGCAGAGGCCAGTCGCCGTGGCGCCATCCGCGTGCGCCTTGCGGCTTTTCCGCGGCCATGGCTGGTGCTCGGGATCGGCAGCAGCGAAGCCTTCAAGCAATGGGGAGCCGACAATTTTTCCGCGCTCGTCACGGCACTGCTCGACCGCTGCGGCGGCAGCTGTTTTCTGCTCGGTGGACAGGCCGAGGGCGACATGGCCGCGCGCATCGCGCAGGCCGCCGGCGCGCGCGATACGGTCGTTGCGCTGATCCAGCAACCGTTGCAGGAGGTGATCGCACTGCTCGCCGAGGCGCAGGTGTTCATCGGCAACGATACGGGCATGCTCAATCTCGCTGCCGCTTGTGGGACAGCCAGCATCGGCCTGTTCGGCCATCCACTGTCGGCGTGGGTTGCCGGCAGCTCGCCGTGCATTCATCCCGTCTATCCCGAGTCGGGGCTGTCGTGCGAGGGAGTGCGTGATATTCGCCTGGCGGCCGTTCTCGCGGCAGTCGAGCGCGTCGGCATTGCCGGATGATTTCTGGTCGCCGGTCGCGCGGCAGCCGCTTTCGGTGACGTGCTACACTGCGTTCCGACCCTCTTCGGTTGCTTCTCCCGCCGCGATGCTCCCCGCAGATTCAGGTACCATGCCCTCGCTGCGCACTCATCTGCGCTTGCTGGGCCATCTGCGGCCACGGCTCGGCTTGCTGGGCATCAGTCTTCTCGGCTACCTGATATTCGCTTCGTCGCAGCCGGCGATGGCGGCGATTCTCAAGTATTTCATCGACGAACTCGCGTCCCCCGAGTCCATGCGCCACGCGGTTCCGTGGCTCGCCACGCTGGACCTGATGCACGCCGTTCCGCTGCTGGTCGTCGCCGTCATCACCTGGCAGGGGGTCGGCTCGTTTCTCGGCAGCTATTTCATGGCCAGAGCATCCCTGGGGCTGATCGACGACCTCAGAAGTGCACTGTTCGACAAGCTCCTGCGCCTGCCGGACGCCTATTTTGCCCATCACAACTCGGGCCATCTGGTCTCGCGGATCACGTACGACGTGACGATGGTCACCGGTGCGGCGACCGATGCCGCCAGGGTCGTCGTTCGCGAAGCCCTGACGATTGCTTTCCTGTTCGGTTATCTGCTGTGGCTGAACTGGAAGCTGACCCTGGTGCTCGTCGCCATCCTGCCGTTGATCGGCGGCATAGTGGCCAGCGCCAACCGGAAGTACCGCCAGCAGAGTCGGCAGATCCAGGTGGCGATGGGCGACCTGACGCAGATCGCCTCGGAGATGGTCCAGGGGCACCCGGTGGTACGCAGCTTCGGCGGCGAAGGCTACGAGTCGGCCCGCTTTCAGGCAGCGAGCGCCGACAACACGGCAAGACAGTTGCGCATGGTGCGGACGACCGTGAGCTATTCGCAGATCGTTCAACTGATCAGCTTCAGCGCGATGGCGGTGTTGCTGATGCTGATCCTTCTGCTGCGCGGTGACGCGTCTGCCGGCGATCTCGTTGCCTATCTGACGGCTGCCGGGATGCTGCCGAAACCGGTGCGTCAGCTTTCCGAGATGAGCGCAACGATCCAGCGCGGACTGGCCGGTGCCGAGAGCATCTTTGCGCAGCTTGACGAAGACCCCGAGCCCGACCGCGGAACGGTCGAGCGCGCCCGGGTTCGCGGTTACCTCGAGTTCCGCAACCTGTCGTTCAGTTATCCGGGCAGCAACCAGCGTGTACTCGATGACATCAGTTTCGCTGCCGCGCCGGGGCAACTGGTCGCCCTCGTCGGGCGCTCGGGCAGCGGCAAGTCGTCGCTGGCCAGCCTCATTCCGCGTTTCTACAGTCCGGATGAGGGTCAGATCCTGATCGACGGCATCGACGTCGAAGAGTACTCGCTGCGCAATCTGCGCCTGCACATGGCTCTGGTCACCCAGCAGGTCGTGCTGTTAAACGATACCGTGGCCAGCAACATCGCTTATGGTGACTTGGCGGCGGCACCACGTGAGGCGATCCGGGAAGCGGCTGCGGCAGCGCACGCGTGTGAATTCATTGACCAACTGCCAAAAGGCTTCGACACCCTGGTCGGCGAGAACGGGGTCATGCTCTCCGGCGGCCAGCGCCAGCGGCTCGCGATTGCCCGGGCGCTGCTCAAGAACGCGCCGATCCTGATTCTCGACGAAGCGACTTCGGCCCTCGACACCGAGTCTGAGCGGCGGATACAGAGTGCTCTCGACCGGACAAAGGAGCGGCGCACAACGCTGGTCATTGCGCACCGGCTGTCGACGGTTGAGCGGGCGGACCTGATCATCGTCATCGACCAGGGACGCATCGTCGAACGTGGCAGCCACGCCGAACTGCTTGCCGCGAACGGCCACTATGCGCATCTGCACGCGAAGCAGTTCAGCGAGGGGACAGAGATCGCGGCATGAAGCGAGAGCGCTCCGTACAGGTCATGCGCTGCGGCGGCCGGTGGCTGCCGGTGTCGTGGGGGTGCGGTTCAGTGCGATCAGTAGGTCTTCGGCGTCGGCCTGGCGCTCGGTTCGTGGTTCTCGCAACGCCAGGCGTGTAGCGTCCGTATGGTCCGACCGTCCGCGGTGACGGCGGGCGTCGGCCGCAGTGCGTGACAGGCGGTGAAGGCGTGCTGCACCCAGGGCGACAGCCGCTCTTCCGTTGTGACGTAGACGCCGGTGCGGCCAGCTTCGCGGTCGATCGCCGGCCACAGGTCATGCTGGCTGAAACGACGCCCGTCGCCGACCAGATAGACCGACACACGCGTTGGCCAGTAGAACGCCAGTTCGCCGGCCAGGTGGTAGCGCGGAACCATCAGGAAATCGACCGCGCCCGCCTGGCGTGCCACGTCCCTGACGGGTTGCTCCCAGAGCCGCAAGTCGCGGAACGGCGCCTTGGCGGGTGACCAGCCGACCAGACTCGGGAACAGGGCGATGCTCACCAGCAGCACCGAAGTGGCCATCCCGACCACGACCAGACTCCGCCAGCGGGCATGCAGCAGGTCGATCTGCCCGGCAAACAGGATCAGCAGGCCGATATAGGCTGGTGCTGGCCAGTTCAGCTGCACTTTGCTGACGGTGGCCTTGGCGAGGAACAGCGCCAGCACAGCCAGTGACAGTCCCCACAGCAGCCGCTGTCCGGGCGGCCGGGGTGGGCGCCTCTGGGTGTGCAGCAGGGCTGCAGCAACCAGCGGCGACAGGACGAGGAACTGTCCAGCGAGAAACTCCAGCAGTTCGCGCAACTTGCCCCACGCTCCGGCCGCGTCTGCCACCCCGACGACATGCCCCTGTTCGTGCCGAAACATCACCCAGTCGTGACCCATGTTCCAGAGGATGACCGGGCTGAACAGGAGCAGCATCAGCAGGACCCCTCCCCAAGGGGGCCAGTGGCGCAGCTCCCGGCGACCCGCTGGGGTGAGCAACAGACCCAGGCCAAGAAAGAACGGCAGCAACCCGATGCTGAGCTTGGTCAGGCTGCCCAAGCCGACGGCGGCGCCCAGTTCGTACCAGGCAACGGCCTGTCGCTGATCCAGCACGCGCCAGGCCGCCCAGAGCGCCCAGGTCCAGCAGACGAACAGCAGCACGTCGGTCGTCATCACCTGACCGAGGGGAAAGTAAAGCGGTGTGGTCAGGCCCAGGGCCACGGCCCACCAACCGGCCCGGCGGCTCTGCCAGAGTTGGCGAGCGAACACGAACAGAAGCACGAGAAAAGCATCGTAGGCGAGCCAGGCGAAGAGCCGCACCTGCCATTCGCCCTGGCCGAACAACGCTGTGCTCAGGGCAATCAGCCAGGCGACCAGCGGACCTTTCGAGTAGTAGCTCCAGTCCAGCTGCTGCGACCACTCCCAATACTGCGCCTCGTCGAAATGCAGATCGAAGTCGCCCACCTGATTGATGAACAGGCGCAGCAGCGGCAACAGCAGCAACAGGATGGCCAGTAGCCCGGCATCGCGACGGCTGGCCGTACAGGCTGCCGGCTTGACAACCGATAGCCTGGAAACGGTCACCGGTTCATTCATGTGGCGCGCACCAGCCCGCATCGGCAGGCAGATCGTCGGCTGCCCCCGAACGGATGGCATAGGGTCGGCTGGCGCTGGAGGCGAAGTAGGTTCGGATGATCAGCTCGCTCAACACGCCGGTCGTCAGAAACTGGATCGCCATCAGCACCAGCAACACGCCGATCAGCAGCAACGGTCGTGCGCCGATGTTGGCGGCCAGGAATAGCTTCTGTCCGAACAGGTACAGGAGAATGCCGGCTCCCAGCGTACCGCTCACCAGGCCGATGCGGCCAAAGAAATGCCCCGGCCGGGTCAGGAAGCGCAGGAAGAAATACACCGACAGCAAGTCCACCAACACCCGGAACGTGCGACTCAGGCCGTACTTGGACTCTCCATGCAGACGAGCGCGGTGATGTACCACTTCCTCCTGAATGCGACTGGGCATGGTTCGCACGGACACCCAGGCCGGGATGAAACGATGCATTTCCCCATAGAGGCGCACTTCCTTGATGACCGAGGCACGGTAGATCTTGAGGCTGCAACCGTAGTCGTGCAAGCGCACGCCAGTGATGTTGCCAATCAGTCGATTGGCGATGCGCGACGGAATCGTTCGCAGCCAGACGTTGTCCTGACGGTCCTCGCGCCAGCCGACCACCAGATCGAGATCGCCGTTCAACAGGCGCTCGACCAGTCTGGGCACGTCGGCGGGGTCGTTCTGCAAGTCGCCGTCGAGGGTGGCGATGACGTCGCCGCGCGCCGCATCGATACCGGCCTGCATGGCGGCGGTCTGGCCAAAATTGCGTTGCAGACCGAGCACACGCACGTGCGGCCCATAGCGGCCAGATTCTGTCCGCAACCGCGCATCGGTGCCGTCGCTGCTGCCGTCGTCCACGACGATCAGTTCCCACGGGCAGGGATAATGCGCGAGAGACTCGTGTATGCCGTCCAGCAATGGAGCGACGTTGTCGCGTTCGTTGTAGAGGGGCACGACAACCGACAGCCGATGCGGGGGCAGGACTCCGGCTGTTGCCAAGGCCGCCGGGGCGGGAGTTGCGGGACTGCAATCCGAGTTCATGGTGATCGTGCCTGAGTGAGATGCACCGCCGCGGGTTGTGACGGTCGGGAGGGGTAGGGCAGGGATGGCGCGAGAACGGGTTGCCAGCCATGCAGCCAGCCAGCCGACCATCGCGCCGACCAGCACGCCAGCCAACACCTGGCTCGGATAGTGCTTGCCGAGATAGATACGCGACAAGCCGACGAGCACGGCGGTGATGAACAGGACATTTCGCCAGGATCGCCAGGGAGTCGCCAGAGCAATGAAGGTTGCGGCGGCGGCAAAGTTGAGGGCATGGTTGGAGGGCATGCCACTGAGTTCGACCCCACATGGGCCAGAGACCGTTCGGCCAACACTGCGCAGTTGCTCATGCAGGATCAGGCATGGCCGCGGTTCGGCGAACCAGCCCTTGAGCAGGTTGCCGAGGACATCGCCCACGGCAACGGTGACCGCGAGCACCAGAAACAGGCGACCGCCCGCCTTCCAGCCGCAACGGCGAACGCCATCGCCCAGCAGGAGCGCTGCCAGCGGCAAGGAGAACCAGGGACGCTGCGACACCCACCAGAACAGTGCGTCGAGCAGCGGGTGCGCCCAAGCTTGGTTGATCCACAACAGCAGTCGTTCATCCACGGCCGTCTAGTACCTCGGAAGCCGGCAGATCATGCCGCAACAGCAGCGCCAGCGCGCCACTGCTCAGCGACAGCCCGAGCATGAACAGGTGCAGATTGACCGCCGCCACCAGTGCCGCAGCCGCGGGCACGCCGAATGGCAGCAGAGCTGCCACCACGCCGGCTTCATAGGTGCCAGCGCCCGCGATGCCGTGCACCGGCAGCACGCTGGTCAGATCGCCACCGATCGCGCCGACGAATGCTGCAGCCGCCGGCATCGGCGCGAACAGTTGCAGAATCGCGGCGAAAACCGCCAGTTTCGCCAGCCAGTTGACCAGCGTCCACAGCCACGCCCGCCAGTAGGCCGTCGAGGTCGGCGGCAGACCATCTCGCGCCGGCGCCAAGCGCTGCTGCCAGCGCGGTGGCAGGCGGCGGCCAAGCTGCATCAACCAGGCTGCCGACTGGAGGCGGAAGAGCAGCCAGGGCAGAGCCAGCGCGGTGACCGCCAGCAGCGCCAGCAGACACTCGTTCCGCCAGTAAGTGCCAAGGCTGGCCAGCGCCACGATCCCGAGTGCCGACAGGTCCAGCAGGCGAAAGCACAGCATCGCTGCCACGGACCGAGTCAGCGACGTTGCGAAGTAGCGCCGCATCAGTAGCGGAAAGGAAGCTTCGCCGGTGCGCATTGGCAGTAGATTGTTGAAGACGTTGTGCAGCAGCGTCAGCTTGAGGCAGGCAGTGAATCCGCCGCGCGTGCCGGGCATGAAATAATCGTAGATTCGCAACGCCCGTATGGCATAGCTGCCGAGCGTCAGCAGCGCGGCCAGCAGCAGCGTGAGCGGCGGGATCGTCAGCCAGGGCCGCAGCAGTTCGGGCCAGCCAATCGCCCATTGCAGGCCGATCACCGCCAGCAGCAGCACCAGACCGCCCCAGCAGGCACAGCGACGGGTTCCCATCGCGGAAGGATAAGGAATCCAGGCCCACCTCCGCAAGGATCACGCACCGCACGGAACACTGTCGACCGTCGCCACTTTGCCGAACCACTGAATCACCAGTATTCTACTGGACGTTGTCGAGGGCAGCAGTCGCTGTCCTGCACGGAGGACCGCGGTTTGAAGATTCTGGTCACCGGCGCTGCCGGATTCATTGGCATGCACACCGCGCTCTGTCTGCTGCGTCGCGGCGACAGCGTTGTCGGCATCGACAACCTCAAAGACTACTACGACGTTCGCCTCAAGCACTCCCGCCTCGAACAGCTTGTCGGGCAGGGCGATTTCCGCTTCGAGACCATCGACATCACCGACCGACCGGTGATGGCTGGCCTCTTCGCCCGAGAAGGCTTCGATCGTGTCGTCCATCTCGCTGCGCAGGCGGGTGTTCGCCACTCGCTGGTCAACCCCGCCGCCTATGTGGACAGCAATCTCGTCGGTTTCCTGACGGTGCTCGAAGGTTGTCGCCACCATGCCGTACAACACCTGGTGTATGCCTCGAGTTCCAGCGTCTACGGTGGCAACACGCGCATGCCCTTTGCCGAGCATGACCCGGTCGATCACCCGGCCAGTCTCTACGCGGCGACCAAGAAGGCCAACGAGCTGATGGCACATGCGTACAGCCACCTCTACCGCCTGCCGACGACCGGTCTGCGCTTCTTCACCGTCTACGGGCCGTGGGGGCGCCCCGACATGGCTCCGTTCCTGTTCACCCGTGCAATCATCGAGGGGCGGCCAATCGACGTCTTCAACCACGGGAACATGCGGCGTGACTTCAGCTACATCGACGACATTGTTGCCGCCGTCGTCCGGGTGAGTGACCGTCCACCATCGGCCGATGGGAGCTTCGACCCAGCACATCCCGATCCGGCCAGCAGCAGCGCCCCGTATCGCGTGTTCAACATCGGCAACCAGCAGCCCGTGTCGTTGCTGGAGTTCATCGGCCAGCTCGAACGGCAGCTCGGCCGTCCCGCCGAAAAGCGACTGCTGCCCATGCAGCCCGGCGATGTCGAGACGACGTACGCCGACACCAGCGCGCTCGCGCGCTGGATCGATTTCTCACCCAATACGCCGCTGGCCGACGGCATTGCCCGTTTCGTTGCCTGGTATCGCGATTTCTACCGCATCTGACGCTCAACTGAAGGAGGACACTTGAAAGTCACTGTCATCGGTACCGGCTACGTCGGTCTGGTCAGCGGCGCCTGCCTCGCCGAAGTCGGCAATGACGTCCTCTGCCTCGACGTCGATCCCGAAAGGATCCGCATTCTGCAAGGCGGTGACCTGCCGATCCACGAACCTGGCCTGCAGGAGGTTCTGCGCCGCAATGTCGCGGCTGGCCGGCTCCACTTCACGACCGACAGCGAACGCTCGGTGCCGCACGGCACGATCCAGTTCATCGCCGTTGGCACGCCGCCGGACGATGATGGGTCGGCTGATCTGCAGTACGTTCTGGCCGCAGCGCGCGACATCGGCCGGCTGATGACCGGCTATCGGGTGGTCGTGAACAAGAGTACGGTTCCCGTCGGCACAGGCGACGCCGTGCGCGCCGCCATCGCCGAGGAACTCGGGCGGCGCGGCGTCGAGATTCCGTACACCGTCGTCTCCAACCCGGAGTTCCTCAAGGAAGGCGCAGCCGTCGCGGACTTCACGCGGCCCGACCGCATCGTCGTCGGCGCCGACGCCGCTGATGACCACAGCGAGCACGCGATCAACCTGATGCGTGCGCTCTACACACCCTTCCAGCGCAACCACGAACGCATGATCGTCACCGACCTGCGCAGCGCCGAGCTGATCAAGTATGCGGCGAACGCGATGCTCGCCACACGCATCAGCTTCATGAACGAACTCGCCAATCTCGCCGAAGCGCTTGGCGCCGACATCGAGATGGTCCGCCAAGGCATCGGTTCCGACCCGCGTATCGGCTACCAGTTCCTCTATCCCGGCTGCGGCTATGGCGGTTCCTGCCTGCCGAAGGATGTCAAGGCCCTGATCCGTGCGGCGCGCAGCGAGGCAGGTATCAATCTGCGGATCCTGTCGGCGGTCGAGCAGGCGAACGATTCGCAGAAGCACATCCTTGCGGCCAAGCTCAGGACGCGTTTCGGCGATCTCCGGGGATGTCGCTTCGCTCTCTGGGGGCTCGCCTTCAAGCCGAACACCGACGACATGCGCGAAGCTCCGAGCCGGACTCTGATCGCCGACCTCTTCGCCAGTGGTGCGACGGTGATCGGGTACGATCCGGTGGCCATGGACGCAGCCAGGCGCATCTTTGGTGACGACCCGCGGCTGAGTTACGCAACCAGCCCGCTCGCAGCGCTCGACGGCGCCGACGCGCTGGTCATCGTCACCGAATGGAAGGAGTTTCGCAGTCCGGATTTTGCCATCATCAAGCAGAGACTCAGGCAGCCCGTGATCGTCGACGGCCGCAACCTCTTCGATCCGGCGCACGTGCGCGGCCACGGCATCGAATACTTGGCGATCGGGCGCCGATCCGAGGCCGGGCCGGGAGTGCCGGCGCAGGCTCCTGCCGGCGGGAGCGGTTCTTGAAGCGGCCAAGCGCGATGCCCGTGCAGGCCGGATTCGGGCCAGTGGCGTCGAGTGGGGGCGAATCGATCCGGGTCGGTGGCGAAGCGGCCGGCGAACCGCCCGCCGGTCATCCGCGGGTCATCCGCGGGTCATCCGGGTTGGTCAGGGCCTCAAGATGTAGTACCCTACCGCCCCCTTCCGGTCGATCTGGAGCACGCATATCGGTATGACGCAAGCCTTGCCACGGACAGATTTCAACAGTTCGGGACTGATCCGTCTTCTTGCTGGGCTGTCCCTCGTCGAGGCCGCCGGGCCGAGGCAGTTTCCTGCAGCAAGACTGGGCGAATGGCTGGACGTTACCGACGCCATCACGCTCCATGCTGCACAGAGCGCAGGGGCGGCGATCGTGACGGCGGCGCCGCCGGCGCTGCAGCCCGCCTCCGTAGTCGCCGCCGCCGACGAGTTCGCGCGCGTGCGCGCCGCGCTGGTTGACCTGATCACCGCGAGTTGTTCGCCAGCCGGCAGCAGCAGCGGCAGCCGTATCCGGTTGCCGCTGCCGAAATCCGGAACCGAGCCGGAAATCGCCGCTGCCTACGGACCGTATCGCCGCTTCCACCTGGCGCTGCAGACCGAGATGGAAGCGGCTGTCCGCGCGTTGCGTGTCAGCATTCGACGGGCGTTCATGCCGGTCTCGGCAAGACTCGGGCGGCTCGCTGTCCTCGACGAGGCGCTCGACCGGATCCTCGCCGCACGCGAGCGCCAGTTGCTGGCGACGACGCTGCCGGCGCTGCTCGAGAAGCGATTCCAGCAATTGCTGGCGGCGCATCAGCAGGCGCTGATCGACGGCGGGCAGGGCGATGACCCGGGTCTGTGGATGCAGCCCGGCGGCTGGCTGGCGACCTTCCGCGACGAACTGCAGGCGGTGCTGATCGCCGAGCTGGACCTGCGCCTGCAGCCGGTGCTCGGGCTCGTTGAAGCAGGGCAGGACGAGGCCGGCCGGCATTGATCAACAGAAGCATCTGCGCTCTCGCCTTCGTGTCGGGCGCCGCGGTCGTCGCCTGGGTCGGCGCCGGTTTCGTCGCTGCGAATCCGCTGGCGTTGCTGATGACGCTGGTCATTGCCGCCGTCTACCTCCTCGGCGGGCTCGAGATCCTCGACTTCCGTCGCGCCACCGCGTCGCTGGCGCAGGCGCTGGCGGCGATTCCCGAGCCGCTCGCGAGTCTCGCCGACTGGCTCGGCCGGCTGCATCCATCGCTGCAGAACCCGGTTCGCCTGCGCATCGAAGGCGAGCGGATCGGCCTGCCCGGTCCGGCGCTGACCCCTTACCTGGTCGGCCTGCTGGTGATGCTCGGGATGCTCGGCACCTTTCTCGGCATGGTCGTCACCCTCGACGGCGTGGTTGGGGCGCTGCACGGGACCACCGACCTGCAGGCCATCCGCGCCGAGCTGGCGACGCCGATCAGGGGACTTGGGCTGGCTTTCGGGACTTCGGTGGCGGGGGTGGCCGCGTCGGCAATGCTCGGCCTGATCTCGGCGCTGAGCCGCCGCGAAAGGGCGCTGGTGGCGCAACTGCTCGATACGCGGATCGCGACCAGCTCCTTGCGCGCCTTCTCGCTCAGCCAGCAGCGCCAGGAAGGCTTGCGGGCGCTGCAATTGCAGGCGCAGGCGATGCCCGCCGTGGTCGACAGGCTGCAGGCACTGATGGAGCAGATGGAGCGCCGCCAGACGCAGTTGGGCGAGAGCCTCAATGCCGGCCAGGAACGCTTCCATGGCGAAGTCCAAGTTGCCTATGAGGGCCTCGCCCACTCGGTCGCCGAGTCGCTCGACGACAGCCTGCGCGAGAGCGCCCGCGTTGCCGGCGAGAACATCCGGCCGGCGGTCGAAGGTGCGATGGCGGCGATCGCCCGTGAAACGAAGCTGGCGCACGAAAGGGTGATCGAGTCGACAGGGATGCAGCTCGACGGGCTGGCCGCGCGCTTCGGCGAGACGGCTCAGCATGTCGCGGAAACCTGGAGCGAACTGCTGGCAACGCAGCGCAGCACCAGTGATCGCCTGCTGGCTGGCATCGAGCAGTCGCTGGCGGCATTCGACGCACGCCTTGAGCAGCGGTCGCAGTCGCTGCTGGCCGCAGTTGGCGAGACCCTGTCGACCTCGCTGGCGAACCAGGCAAGCGCCGAGCGGCAACGCTTCGCCGCGTGGACCGGATCGCTGGCAGAACTGGCGGCGGCGTTGCGCAGTGAATGGCAGGCGGCGGAAACGCAGACGCTCGCCCGGCAGCAGCAACTCTGCTCGACGTTCGAGAAGACTGCGCAGCAGGTCAGCGAGCAGGCGCAGGCCGATGCCGCCCGGACGCTCGACGAGACGGCGCGGCTCCTCGGCTGTGCCGAAGACCTCGTCCGCTCGCGCATCGCTGGCGAAGCCGACTGGATCGCCGGCC
>ERZ761602.4218-NODE-4218-length-18929-cov-3.456342_pt1 | contig 18929 bp, 12 predicted proteins | sample MGYA00512165_ERZ761602 | MGnify/ENA primary metagenome ERZ761602 (study PRJEB28899, sample SAMN02445085) | bioreactor sludge metagenome | biome: EBPR sludge; isolation source: Thorneside wastewater treatment plant | place: Australia: Brisbane, Thorneside... | reverse complement strand
GTCAGATGGACTACCGCCGAACCGTGCAGATCGGCACCATGTCGGGCTGGGACAGCGACAACGGCACGGCGACGATGGGGGGCCTGCTCGGACTGGTACACGGGTTCGCCCATGTGCAAGCACAGTTCCCCGGCACGGTGCGGGAAAACTTCTGGATCCTCCGCACCCGCGACAACCTGCCCGACTACACCGGCCCCGGCGACACCTGGGAAGACACCTTTCCCCTGCTCGCCGATCGGACCATGCCGCTGATCCGACGCGGGGTGGAAGAGAGCGGCGGGCTGGTCGATGCCGCCGGGGGCGTGTGGCTGCTTCCGCCGGTCTCGCCCGATCCCGCGCTGGCCGCCTCGCCCCGGTGGCGAGAGGACGCACGCAGCATGAACAACGCCGTCCGCCGCGCTGGGGGTGTGGTGACCGCCGCGGCGCTGGCTGGACCCAACAACAACGCGCCGCCCGCGAACCGGGGTGTGGGCGCCGCCGCGGCCTTCGCCAACGGGGTGGAGACCAAGTTCGATGGACGCGAAGAGAACGATGCCGACCGCTGGTACTACACCTCGCAGGGCACCGGCCCCGCGGCGTCCGTGACGCTCACCGTGACGTATGACCGCGATGTGGTCATCGACACCATCCGGTTCATCGAGGGCGATCATTTCGCCGATGGAACCGGCAACGGGGGCAACTTCACGACGCTGGCTTTCGAGGTCCGCATCGGAGGGGTGTGGACCGCCGCGGTCGGCACCGCGCCCCCTTCACCGGACGCCGCCCGCCCCTTCGAGATGCTCGACTTTGTGCTCGCATCGCCCACGTCGGTCTCGGGCATCCGTGTGTCGGGTACCCCGGGGGGAACGGGCGCGTTCATCACCTGCGCGGAACTCGACGGGCTTTCGCCCACGCCCGCCACGGCACGTCAGACCTTCGACCTGAACGGTGACGGCACGCTCGGGATCGAGGACATCCACGCCTGGGAAGCCGCGCCCCGCGATCTCGACGGGAACGCCGCGGCGGACGCGACCGACCGCGCGTATCTCGAACTCGCCATCCGATGGCGAGAGCGCGCGGACCTGACCGCGGAGCGCTAGTTGCCCGAGCCGGTCAGCCGCACCCGCCCGCTTCCCAAGCCGCGAAGAAAGTCTCGACATCGCCCCCGTCGATGCCCCCATCACCGTTGACATCCGCGCCCGCCTCGCCCGCCTCCCAGACGATGTAGAAGGCCTCGACATCGGCCCCGTCCACGCCGCCATCGTTGTTGAAGTCCGCCGGGCAGGAGGCGGCGGGGCAAGGGCCAAGATCACCATCCGCCGTCACCGCCTGGGCGATGATGTCGTTCGCTGTGCCCCGACCGTCGTGCCACGTCAGGTACGCGCATCCGCCGGCGGTGCCGGCCATATCGAGACGGCCTTTGGAAGTGAGAACGCTGGTGACCTCGCGGATCGCCGGGATCCAGGATGCGGTGCCGGCGCTATCCAGACGGGTCGCGAGCACCCGCGAGTTTCCCGGCTTCTCGAACCAGGCGACCATGACCCCATCGCCGCTCACGGTGCAGCGGACAAAGGAGTTCTGGTCCGCCGTCTGGGGGAGGATCTCGATCCCATCATCGCCCCATTGACGCACCCCGCCCACGAACTTCTGGGCGTAGACACCCCACGAGTTCTGGATGGTGATGTTGGTCTGGGTCCAGGCCAAATAGGCCGTGTCGGTCGCGGCGTCGTAGGCCATCCAGGGCGAGAGGCGGTCCTTGCCCGCGGTGGTGTTCGCGGGGACGCCGTTGTGTGTGTACATCTCAACGCCGTCGGATCGGACCCGTTGCAGGAGCGCGTTGCGGCTGCCTCCCCGTTCGTACCAGCCGTACACCGCGCCCCCGGCGCCATCAGGCTCGAAGGTAGGGAAATACCCGTTCTGGACGGAGTTCGCGTCGAAGATCACGAGCGGAGTTCCCTCGTTCCACAGCGGGGTGCCCGACGCGTCAAACTTCTGTGTCGCCAGGTGCTTGTTGCTCGTGATCGGGTTGGCACCCAGTGGGCGCTGCATCAGCACGATCACCGCGCCCCCGCCCCCCGGTTTGACATCGCACATGCCGTAACTGCCTGTGGTCGGCGCAGTCAGCACGCCCCCGGCGGCCCACTGGACAAGGCCCGCCGCGTTCACTTTCTGGAGCCCGATCCCCGTCGCCTGCGACCAACCGACCACCACGGTGCCGTCATCGAGGGCGGTGATCTTCGGGTTGTTGACGGAGATGCCCGAGACGTTGGTGACCTGCACCCCGTTCGCTCCCCACAGGAAGGTGCCGTCCGGGGCCACTTTTTGCGCTGATATTTGGATCGTGCCGCCCAGGTCCGACCGGAACGCCACCAGCGCGTTCCCGTCGGCATCGACATCCAGCCCGTAATCCTGGGTTGAACTCTGGCTGAAATCGGTGATTCGCAGGCCGTTGCGGGGCCACTGCTCGACGCCCGCGGCGTCGAGACGCTGGAGGTAGGTGTCGTACCCGCCCGCCGCGTTGTCCAGCCAACTGATATAGCACGACCCATCCGGCAGCGCCCGCACTTTCGGTTGCACCTGCTCGCCCGACCGATCCCCGATGACAAGGTTGGTCCCGGGATCGGCGGACCATTGACCGAGCGCGGGACAGACGGCGAGCAGTAAACAAACGGTCGCGCAGGGTTTCATGGGATTCTCCGGGTGGTAAAGGGTGCTGTGCTGGTACGCAGCCGGCGAGAATTTGTTGCAGTACGGGCATTTCCGGGTGAACCAGCCGCTCCGAACACCCAATACAATCTCACGTGAAGCGCCCCATTGAACCGTTGACCAGCGTGGTGATCCCTTGGGTGCTCCGACGGTCTCCGTCGGTTCCGGAGGCCGCACACCGCCGGCCCGACCGCCGGTCATTCGGGCTTCTCTCGACGCTCCGGCGAACGCTGGCCGTCGTGCTCTTGTTGGTCTGCCCGGCCCTGGCCTCTCAGGATGCTGTCCCGGCTTCGCGCAAAGCCCGGAACGTCGCGATTATCACGATCCACGGCCCAATCGATGCCGAGGGCGTGATGGCCGCGAGCGTGCAACGACGGGTCGACACGGCGGTTCGGGCCGGGGCCGATGCGCTGGTCTTCGACATCAACACCCCCGGGGGCGAGGTGGGCAGTGTGCTGCGGATCTGCAACACGATCAAGCAGAGCCAGATCAAGAACACGGTGGCCTGGATCAACCCGGACGCCTACTCGGGCGGCGCGATCATCGCCCTGGCCTGCCGTGAACTCGTCGTGAACGATCCCGCGACGCTGGGCGACGCGATGCCCATCGGGATGGGCAACCCGCTCACCGGCCCGACGGCGACGAACGACCGGGAGATTCTGAAGAAGATCCTGCCGCCGCTGATCTCGGAAGTGGTCGATTCCGCGCGACGGTACAACTCGACGTTCGGCGGCTACTTCCGCGATGAGTACCTGGTGCAGGCGATCGTGGCCAACGACGTGGAGCTCTGGCGCATCCGCAACAAGGCGACGGGGGCCGAGATGTGCATCGACCGGCGCGAGTTCGAGCTTCTCTTCCCGGGACAAAGCCCCGAGTCGCCGCCACGCCTGGCCTCCGCCCCGGGAACCGGACGCGGACGCCCGGCCAATCCCGCCGAGGTGCCCGCGCCGCTGCCGGGCTCGGGTGTGGATGTCCCCAGCGGCTCACGGAAACTGGCCATCGCATCCGCCGAGGCTGTGGTGAACGTTCCCGGGCAACGCCCGATCCTGTCGGCGGCGGATGTCGGGGCGTGGGAACTGGTTGACAAGGTGACCGATGGCAGCGCCCCGGCGCTCTTCAAGGCGGCGGACCTGCTTCATTACGGACTGGCGGACAACGACACCGAACTCGTCAACGGCATCAAGACGCTCAAACCCATCCGCACCGATGAGGACATCCGGGCGTTCTTCGGCGCGGACCACATCCGCCGCTTCGACCGCACCTGGTCGGAGGGTCTGGTCCTTTTCCTGACCAACTTCTTCGTGCGTGGGGTGTTGATCGTCGTCTTCCTGATCGCACTCTTTGTCGAGATCACGCACCCGGGCACGTTCCTGGCCGGGATCGTTTCACTGCTCGCCCTGATCGCTCTTCTCGGCCCGCCCATGCTCATCGGGCTGGCGAGTTGGTGGGAGATCGCGGCGATTCTGCTGGGCATTCTTCTGCTGGGCATCGAGGCCTTCGTGACGCCCGGCTTCGGGGTCGCGGGCATCGCGGGGCTTTTTCTGCTCTTTGTGGGATTGATCGCGACATTCGTGCCCAGCGGCGGCGGCCCCTTCCCCGACACGCCCTACGCGCGCAACGACATGCTCTGGGGGGCGGTGACCCTGATCCTGTCCTTCAGCACGGCGGGCGTGGGGATGTACTTTGTCGCCAAGCACTTCGGCAGCATCCCGGTCATCGGAAAACTGGTGCTCAAGTCCCCTTCCTCCGAGGACGATGCCGACGGGTTCTTCGCCGCGATGGGCGAGGATCAGACTGCCCCGGTCAAGGTGGGCGATGTGGGGACCGCGCTGACACCACTGCGCCCGGCCGGTCGTGTGCAGGTGGGCGAGACGGTGTTCGACGCCTCGGCGGAGTTCGGGTTCGTCCCCGCCGGTGCGAAAGTCCGAGTTTCAAGCGTCACCCCGATGCGGATCGGGGTCGAAGTGATCGCTTGAGCCGCGCGTGAAAAAGCCCCGACCGGGGTCAGGGCATGGACATCGCCAGGAGGATCGCGGTCGGTTCAGGAACTGCCGGTCGTGCCGGTTTTCAGAATCTTGTTGCGCTTCTCTTCGAGCGCCTTCTGTTCCTGCGATTCCTGCGCGGTGGGCTGCTCGGTGATCGGCGGCGGCGGCGGTTCGTAGAAGTAGTAGTACCACAGGCCCGCGCCCGCCGCCAGCAGTGCCAGCACCGCCAAGACTCCTACGACCGTGTTTTTCGAGTTGTCGCTCTTTGCTGCCATACACAACCTCCGATCGGTGAACTTCAGGCGCGCCCTGCACCGTCGCAACCAACGCCGGGGCTTAGACCGCGCTCGCCTTGAAAACACCATTCGCGTGCGTTCATCACGCGCTCGCCGGGTGAGTACCCGGTGCTTACCACTATAGGCGATCCCTGGATGCGTCAGTTCGGCCTCTTGGATGCGAGGCCCGATCGTGGGTTCAGGTTGAAACGGAGAAGGCGGTTCGTGCACCCTGGAGATTCTTGCGGTTCACAAGTGGAACTGTTGTTCTCTGCGATCCGTGGTGATTGACCGCATGTACTGTTACGAGATCCGGATGAGTCCTATGCCTGGAACATCCACGTTTCACGGTTCTATTTTAGAAATATTATAAAGAATGTCCGGATCGCTTTCGATCGAAAGAAACATTGTGCTCTCTACGCTTCATTTCCCGCAACTTTCTGCCTTGAGGGATGGTTGAATGTCGTACGGCGAACCCAAGGCGGGCCGTCAACCACTTTCCAGACGGTACGGCATCGGCATGATTTTTCCTGGCCGGGGATTGCATATCGCCCGGAAGTTGGTTATCTTCTTCGCCTGTTGGGAACCGGAAAGGGTCGGGTGCCTTACCGACTCATCGCCGGGTTCGATGTTGGCGTGAGGTTCGTGGTGCGAAGCGTGGGGGTTGTCTGTGGAACACGCTCGCAGAGAATTCGGCATGTTCGGGATGGCAGGGTCATCGCCCGCGGGTTGACCCTCCTATGTTTGAGCCTTTCCGCGCCGGTCTGAGGCGGCTTGGGTGTTCGTTGCGCGCTTTTCGAGAGGGTCTTTTCTTCCTTCTCAGCACGCGACCCGGCCACACAAGCCTCGAATCGGCGCGGTCGCCGGTTCGTTTGTTCGTCGGCACGGGCCGGCGGTCGGAAGCATTCATCGGTTGTTCGATTCTTTGGCGTCGGTTCTCGGAGATGCACATGTCGATTGGCAACTCGGTCGCGGTGGAGCGTGGGGTGCGTTCGCTGTTGTTGGTGGTCGGTCTTGCGACCGGTCTTGGATTGGTCGGTACCGGGGTACCGGCGTTCGCCCAGACCGTCCCGCAGGTCTCATCACTCTCCGTCTCGGAGCAACTCCAGAAGGCCGTCGATCTGCTCGCCGACAACAAGATCGTCGCGGCCAAAAACCTGCTTACCTCGCTGACGACCGGCAAGACGGTTTCACTCTCCGCAGCGGAGAGCCAGAAAGCCTTCTCGTTGCTCGCCAACGCCAACCGCCGCCTGAAAAACCTTTCACCCATCGAGGTGAGTCTCCAGACGGCTCAGGAGTGCCTGAACTCGGGCGACTACCGCCTGCTGACCCGTCACGCCGATGCCGTCATCGCCTCTCCGAAGGCAACCAACGAGCAGACCGCCGCGGCCAAGGCCCTCCTGGCCCAGGCCGAAGCGGGCAAGGCCGGACTGATTTCGAGCGTGGGCGCGACCATCGACCGGATCCATGCAGACTTTGAGGCCGGCCGCATCGCGGAGGCCAAGTCGGGCCTCGATGCGCTCAATCGCTCGGGTGTTGCGCTCAGCGCCGATCAGGAGAAACTCGTCACGACGATGCAGACGCAGGTGGTGGAGGCCGAGCAGGCGAGCCGCGCCGCCCCGGGCATGATGCAGCCGGGCGTCATCAAGCCCCGCAACCCGCAACCCGCACCGACACAACCCGCACCGGCACAGCCCGCCGCGGAACCGGCTCCCGTGATGATCGAACCCCCGCCCGCCGCCGCGGCGCCGGTCGAGCCCCCGCCCGCGACCGATGTCATCCAGCAGGCCCGGGCGATGGACGCCCAGTCCATCCTGGCCCAGGCGGATCTGGACTACGAGCGAGCGCTCTTCAACGATGCCATTCTCAAGTACCAGACCCTGCTGGGCAGTTACGCCGGCGACCTGACCGGCGCGCAGCGCTCCCACGTGGAAGGCCGACTCGCGGAGGCCAAGGTCCGCATCGGGGCGAACGTCGGCCCCGAGGGGCAGGTGCTGCAGAACTTCCTTCAACTGAACAAGATCAAGAAGGACGAGTCCCTCGCCCAGTTCGGCAACAACATGGAGCAGGCCCGCCTCGCCCTGGCCTCGGGCGATGTGTCGCAGGCGACGGAGAAGGCTTCGGCCGCCCGCCTGAACATCAACTCCGCCCGAGAGTTCTTCACAGCGCCCGAGGTCGAGCGGTACAACCAGGAGGTCGATGCCCTTTTCACCACGATCGAGCGGCGTGAGCGAGAGATCGCCGCTGCCGAGAAGTCCGCGCAGGCCATGGAGCAGGAGGAGAAACTCCGCCAGCAGCAGGCCTCGGCCGCCGAGACCAAGTCCCGCAAGATCAGCGAGGCGATCCAGCGTGTTCGCGCCCTCCAGGCCGAACTCAAATACGAGGAGGCCCTCCAGGTCTGCGAGCAGATTCTCTTCCTCGACCCGATCAATCCCACGGGCCTGATCCTGCGGGACGCCATCGCCGACACCATCATGTACCGGCGGGAGCGGCAACTGCACATGGAGCATTCGCGCAGCCTCTCCGAGGCCTCGATCGACAACCGCGAGGCGATGATCGTGCCGACCAACATCATGCAATACCCCACCGACTGGCCGGCCATCAGCCAGATCCGTGGTGAACCGACATCTTTTCAGGACTCCGAGGAGAACAAGTCCGCCTACGCCGTTCTCTCGAACAAGCGGGTCCCGGTGGATTTCCAGGACAACACCCTCGAGAGCGTCGTGGCCTTCATCGGCGCGGTGACGAACCTCAACATCGACACCGACTGGGAAAAACTCTCCGAGTCGGGGATCGACAAGAGCAGCACCGTCACGCTGCGGCTGACGAACGTCCCGGTGCGGACGGTCCTGGACCGCGTGCTCGAGAAGGTCAGCAGCAGTTCCTCCAACGGTGCCGCGTACGCCGTGCACGACGGCGTGCTGATGATCTCGACGAAGGAAGCGATCAACAAGAACAAGACGCTGCAGATCTACGACATCAAGGACCTGCTGATCGAGGTGCCCGACTACGCCAACGCCCCCGACTTTGACCTGCAGAGCGTACTGCAGAACTCCGGCCAGGGCGGCGGCAGCAGCCAGAGCCCCTTCCGCGAGCAGGGCGACCAGGACGATGTGCCCCGCACCACGCTCGAGGAGCGCACCAACCAGCTCATCGACATCATCACCACCAACGTCGACAGCCAGGGCTGGCAGGAGAACGGCGGCGATGTCGGCTTCATCCAGCAGTTGCAGGGCAGCCTCATCATCACCAACACGCCCGCCAACCACCGTGCCATCAACGGCCTGCTGAACAAGCTCCGCGAGATCCGCGCCATGCAGATCAACGTGGAGACTCGCTTCCTGCTCGTCCGCACCGAGTTCTTCGAGCAGATCGGCTTCGACCTCGACATCTACTTCAACGGAGAGAACAACCAGGTCCGGGCCGCACGCGCGGCCCTGCCCAACCAGAGCGTCCAGCCCTCGGACTTCTTCGACTTCAGTTCGCAGGACCCGATCAACCGCCGCATCTTCGGCGCTCCCACCGATGCGAACGGCGACGGCCAGCAGGATCCCCAGGTCGGCATCGCCACCCCGCTGCCCAGCCCCCTCTCGGTCATCGGCGCCGCGCAGAACAGCCTGGGCCTCACCGAGGCCGGCGCTTCGGGCAGTTTCGCCCAGACGATTCTCGCCGCGGCGCCCGCGCTGGGTGTCGCCGGCCAGTTCATGGACGATGTGCAGGTGGACTTCCTGATCAAGGCCACGCAGGCCGACCGCCGCACCGTCGCGCTCACCGCGCCGCGTCTCACGTTCACCAACGGGCAGACCTCCAACATCTACGTCGCGACGCAGATCGCCTTCGTCTCAGACCTGACGCCCGTGGTCAGCGAATCGGCCGTCGGCTTCGACCCCGAACTCGCGACCGTCAACGAGGGCGTGCGACTGGTCGTCGAGGGCACCATCTCCGCCGACCGTCGCTACGTGACGATGAACGTCGATGCCTCGGTCGCCAAGGTGGACGGCTTCCGCAACGTTGCCGTGAGCGCTGTCGCGGGCGGCGGCATCGTGAATTCGGCCTCCACCCAGTCCTTCATCCAGTTGCCCACCGTCACGGTCACCCGTGTTCAGACCACCGTGACCGTTCCCGATCAGGGAACGATCATGCTCGGCGGCCAGCGCCTCGTCACCGAGCAGGACATCGAGTCCGGCGTGCCGGTGCTGAGCAAGATCCCGATCGTCAACCGCTTCTTCAGCAACCGCATCCAGGTCCGCGAGGAGCAGACCCTCCTGATCCTGATCAAGCCCACCATCCTCATCCAGAACGAGGAAGAAGAGCGATTCTTCCCCGGCCTGGCCGATTCCGTCCGTTTCGGCGGGTGATCGTCGCGGAGAAACGCAGCGATATGAACGAGGGGAGGCCATCGGGCCTCCCTTTTCTTTTCGTTCCGGGCGTCGGGCGGAACGCGGCTCACTCCCCGCCCAGCACGCTCTCCTTCAAGCGCTCGCGGACGGCGCGGATCGCTTCCTCGGCGTCGAGCGGATCTTCGGCCGGCCACGCTTCGCGCAGGTAGTTCCACGCCGCCTCCGCGTTCCCCGAGTAGATCAGGTGCAGCGCGCGGCTCAGGAACGGTTCGCGCCCGTCGCGGCCCAGGGCGGCGCTGCGTTCCCGATCCGACCCGGCCCAGGCCGCAATCTGCACAGCGGTCGGGGCCGGGCGATGCATCGCCGCGCGGTTCACCGCGTAGTGGTCCGCCGTCCACGAATAGACGATCTCTGGTCGGGGCGATGCGGCCCCGCTCGTCCACCAATACGCGAACGTCGGGTCCGCGGCCACAAAGTCCCACGCCGCCGCGCCCTCTCGCTTTCTCCACGATCCGCCGTGAGGAAGCACGGCCAGTGGTCGCAGGGTCGGACCTTCGCTCGCGGGGTCGAGGGTGAAGACGTACGTTGTGCCCAGCCCGCCGCTGCCCCCGTGGGTGTCGGTCACAACAAGGTCGGGCCTGCCGTCGCCGGTGATGTCTTCGCCGATGCCCACCGGCTTGACCGAACCGTCGTCCGCCACCGAAACGCCCCCCAGCGACGGGTAGAAGGACCGCAGCCTCCAGACGACAGCCCCGTTCTGCCGCACTTCCACCATCCGCGGCGGGGCCGCGGTCTCATCACGCGCCTCCAACTCAAGAAACGTGTAGGGCCCGGCGCTGACTGTGTTGGTGACTTTCCATGTCGGCAGCACCATCAGCCACAGCCGTCTGGCCCGGCCCGAACCCGCGAGCGGCGCGGCCCCCGTCAGCATCAGCACCACCCCGACCAGAACAGCCCAGCCGCACCGCCTTCGACGTGTGCAGTCCCGGTCACGCAGGGCCACGTGACCGCATTCAGGGCATCGCGTGCCCGCACCGGCATCCGCCGCGAGTTCGTACCAGCACCGTCCACAGCGCCTCCGCCCGCCCGCGCCGACGCCGATAAAGCCCCAGACCGCGAGCGCCACACCCAATCCCGCCAAAGCCGCGCCCGCCCAGACAAGCCACGAGTGGGAGTTCATGCCGCGCAACCGTACGCCACGCGGCAAGAAATGCGTGAGTGGAGCGCATCGCCCACGTTCCTTGTCATGGCGGCACACCGCCGCCTACTCCCCCTCCTCGGCACCACCCAGCACCGATACGCAGAAAGGAACTCGCCATGTTCTCCAACGCTTCTCGTACGTCCGTGATGACCCGCATCTCCTGCCTCGCCCTGGCCGCCGCGGCGACCGCCGCGCCGCCGTGGTGGGACGCGGCCAACAAGCGCGGCTACGACCGCCAGGTGCCCGACATGTACCAGCACCAGAAATGGGGCACCGGCGCCAACGGCGATGTGAACGCCGATCGAGAGTGGCAATGGATCGACGGCGAGGCCGGGGGCTGGTGCCTGCAGGTGGCGATCTACAACGCCTGCGTCAAGGTCCACGCCGCGGGCACGCCGCTGGTCGCCGCGGGAAGCAACGGCGGGGCCAACTGGCTGACGCTCGCGAACAACCAGATCAAGTCTTTCGCCCGCGAGATGATCGTGAACGGGAAGTCGATGAAGCAGTTGCTGCCCGCCTCGGTGCTGTACAAGCGTCTGTACATGCGGGGCGGGGTGCTGACGTACGACTCGTGGCGAGGCCCGGCGGAGTATCCCAGCGGTGCCCGCAGCCTCTTCGAGGCCGCGCGCGACGAGTTCCTCGAGGACAACGGCGTGGTCTTCAAGATCGTCCGAGATCCACCGAACACGGCCCGCCAATGGTGGGGCAACTTCCACGCCCTGACCGTGACCGGCATCGAGGACGGCGCGACCAAGCGTATCTATTTCGCCGACCCCGATGTGAACCTCGGCAACCTCGATGCCCGAAGCGTCTTTGACTGGACTCGCCCCAACGCGGGCTGCACCGCCCAGCGCTTCGCCGCCAACGCCGGGGCCGGTGCCTACCCCGTGCCCGCGGCGGCGGCGGCGGGCGTGCTGCCCGGCAACTGGGCGACGTACTGGAACCGCTGCGAAGTGGTGGGGGACAAACTGAAACGCGACGCGGCGAACAACGCCCGCTACGACAAGTACCCGATCAACGAACTCCGCGTGGTGGAGCCGCGCCTGCTCTGGCTCGATCCTCCGGTGCCCGCGCCGGGCCTGCCCGGTCGAAGCGCGCAGCGGGCCGTCTGCTCGGTCAGCCGGCACGGCCGCACCGACGACATCTTTATCTTCCCCCGCACCCCGGTGCAGAACGTTCCCGCGGTGCTCAGCGGCCCGACATTCTCCGGGTGGAACGCCATCGTCTACCCCACCAACGTCGCCAACCCGTACCAGGACCCATGGGGCAACCGCTGGATCTTCGGCGCGATCCGCATCTTCAAGAGTTCGATCGGCCAGCCCCTGGCCTGGTCCGCCAATCCCACCGACAGCGTGACTTTTACCATGCTCGGCTCCACCCCGTTCACCGACTGCGATATCTTCTACCGCGATGCCGACAACCCCGGCACCTGGCGCGTTCAGTCCATCGGTGCGGAGGTCTTCGAGGATGCCGTGCAACGCCCCGATGACAACGGCGGCGGCGGCAACTGCCCGGCGGACTTCAACCAGGACGGCGGCATCGACGGCGGCGATGTGGACGCCTTCTTCGACGCCTGGGAAGCGGGCGATGCCTCCGCCGATGTCAACCAGGACGGCGGCATCGACGGCGCGGACGTTTCGTACTTCTTCAACGCCTGGGAAGCCGGCGGATGTGGCTGATCGTGAAGCGATGAGTTGAGCATGAAGGCCCGGCGCGGGTGCGCCGGGCTTTTCATTTGATCGCTCGACGCACGGACGATCGTTGTTCGATCACCGCCGCCATTCATCCGAGTGTCCCAAGCGGTGGGAAGGGGATTCGAACCCCTGACAGGGACGAGCCCTGTACCGGATTTCAAGTCCGGCGCGTTCAACCGCTCTGCCATCCCACCGGGGCGATCGTAGGGATATCACCGAACCGATGAGGACTACACCCGGCCCAGGATCATCGCCGCGTTCTGACCCGCCAGCGAGCCGGTACAGACCAGCACGCGATTCAGATCGAATGGTTCGGCGGGGGCGGCGATGAAGGGGGTTCCGTTCCAGCGAAGGTGCGATGGCAGTTCGCGGGGATGCAGGCACAAGGCCGCGGCGGCGGCCTGAAGTCCTCCCGCGCCGGCGGCGCAATCGCCGACAATCGGAGGGATGGGGATGATCGGCAACGCGGCGAGGCGGTCGCCGAAGACCTCGCGCAGGGCGAGGAGTTCCGCGGCATCGCTGGCCGGTGCGCCGCAGGACTGCGGCACCACGGCGCCGATCTCCGCCGGCGACACGCCCGCATCGCGCAACGCGGCCCGGATGGCGAGCACCAGGCCTCTCGCCCGCGGCGCCGGGTCGCCACCCGCCGAACGGGCGAAGGCCGGCCCGCCGAGGGACTGGGCCGCGCCGAATCCGGCGATCGAGGCGTACGTGCGCACGCCGCGGGCCTTCGCCGCGCCGGCCTCTTCGAGGATGAGAATGCCGCCGCCTTCGCCAGGAATGACACCGGCCGATGCCGGATCAAAGGGCCGGACCCGGGCGGCCTCGGCGGGGTTCTTCGCGGGGGCGAGACGCTCGAGCAGCGTCTGACGCATCATGCCCATCAGGTTCACCTTGCTCTCGGCCCCGCCGCTGAAGCAGGCCTCGGCGGCATCGCGCTCGATCACGCGGCAGGACTCGCCCAGCGAGAGCAGCCCGCTGGCTTCGGAGCAGGTGAGCGTGTTGCTCGGCCCTTCCGCCCCGTGCAGGATCGTGACGTGGCATGCCAGCATGTTCGGCAGGTACTTGAGGAGCCACAGGGGGGGAAGATTGTTCATCCCCCCGCCGGATCCCTCGCCGACCGTGCCCCACGCTCGGACGGAAAAGCCGTTGGCTTGTTCCAGTTCCTCGGGGGTGGGGGCGGGGCTTTTTGCGGTCACAAACGCCGCGGCGAGTTCGGGCACCTCCGCCGGGATCAGCCCGGCCCCGATCTGGCACCCCAGCCGCTCGGAGGGGAAAGTGGGGGGAGTGCCCTCGGCCTCGCTGTGGATGCGGGTCGAGAGCGAGGCATCCTTGACGGCGACCGCGGCGGCGATGACGGCCAGTTCGGTATCGCGGGCCATGACCTTTACAGCCTTGCGGTACGCCTTTGGGACGTAGTCTTTGGCGCCAACGGCCGCATCGACTTCGTACGCCACGCGGCAGGGGAAACTTTCGGGTGCGAAGCGCGAAATGAGTTTGGGCGGGCGTGGCCCATTTCGGAGCGCCTCCCAGAAGACCTCCGGCCCGACCCCGCAGCCCGACACCACCCCCAACCCCGTAATGACCACACGACGCGACATGGGGTCAAGGGTAGGAAGCGGATCGGTGGGGGCACCGCGGCATGCCGGAATGGTTTGTCCAAGGGCAACCCCTTTCGCTGCGGGGCTTCTCCCTCTATCCTTGCGGCCCATGCCCGCCCCTCGAACCAAACTCACCTACGCCGGCGCCGGTGTGGACATCGACCGGAAAGACGCCTTCACCGAGTCGCTGGACTCGATGCTCCGCAAGACGTTCACGGATCGTGTGATCCCCAACCCCGGCGGGTTCGCGGGCCTTTTCCGGCTTGATTTCAACCATCGGCTCTTCGCGCGCAACTACAAGGACCCGGTGCTGGTGGCCTGCTGCGACGGGGTGGGCACGAAGATCAAACTCGCGGCGGAACTGGGTGTCTACGACACCGTGGGCATCGACCTGGTGGCGATGAACGTGAACGACCTGGTGGTGCAGGGGGCCGAGCCGCTGTTTTTTCTTGACTACATCGCCACCCCCGTGGTGGACACGGCGATGCTCAACGGGCTGGTGAGCGGCATCGCCGAGGCCTGCCGCCGCAGCGGGTGCGCCCTCTTGGGGGGCGAGACGGCCAACATGCCCGATGTCTACGCGAAGGGTGATTTCGACCTCGCCGGGTTCTGCGTGGGTGTGGTGGAGTTGAAGCGCGTGCAGAAGCCGACGCGCGTGCGCGCGGGGGATGTGATCCTGGGCCTGGCCAGCGACGGGGTTCACAGCAACGGTTACACCCTCGTGCGCGATGTGGTGAAGAAAGCCGGGCTGGACCTGTCGCGGGTCTACCCGGAACTCAACCCGCCGGTCAAGAAAGGGCGGGGACGATCGGAGCCGTCCCGCGAACTCACGCTCGGCGAGGTGCTGCTCACCCCGACGCGACTCTACGCGGACCCGATCGTGCGGCTGCTGCGGGGCTACCGCGTGAAGAACGTGGTTTCGGGCATGGCGCACATCACCGGCAGCGGGATCGGCGGGAATCTCTGCCGCGCCCTGCCCCCGACGCTGGACGCGAAGATCGACCCGAACGCGTGGGAGCGGCCCCCGGTCTTCGGGTTCCTGCAGAAGCACGGCCGGATCGACGATGAGGAGATGTACCGCGTCTTCAACCTCGGCATCGGGTACTGTGTGATCGTGGCCCCCGCCTTCGCCGATTCGGTGGCCGAGCAGCTCACGAAGTTCGGGGAACGGGTCTGCCGCATCGGCGAAGTGGTGAAGGGGAACGGAGAAGTGCGGATCAAGTAGAGTTCAGCCGGTACGAGACGAGTGAGCGGAGGAGTTCGCGTGAAAGAGAACCCGTGACCGTTCTGAGGTGCGCAGCGGCCCCCGAGACCCGAGTGATGTTCCCGTGATTCTCCTCATCGACAACTACGACAGTTTCACCTGGAACCTCGTGCAGCGGCTGGGGGAGATCGATCCCTCACTCTCGGTGGAGCGCGACCTGCGGGTGGTGCGCAACGACCGCATCACGCCGGAAGAGGCCGAAACGATGAACGCGGGCCGCCCGCCCGACCGCATCATCATCTCGCCCGGCCCGTGCACGCCGAAGGAGGCGGGCGTTTCGGGCGCGGTTCTGGAGCGGTTCGCCGGCCGTGTGCCCATTCTCGGCGTCTGCCTCGGGCACCAGTGCATGGCGGCTGGGGCGGGGATGACGGTCACGCGGCACACGATCCCCATGCACGGCAAGACCAGCCCCATCCACCACGACAACACCGGGATCTTCACGGGGTTGTCGAACCCCTTTGTCGCCACCCGCTACCACTCGCTGGTGGTGCTGCCCGAGACCATTCCGACGCGTGCGCCGGGCGGGGACGGCTGGCTGGTCTCGGCCTGGGCCGTCGAGCGCGATGAACAGACCGGCGCGGAGCGGCGCGTGGTCATGGGCCTGCGACGCGCCTTCGCCGATCCGAAGGCGAAGATGATGGAGGGCGTGCAGTTCCATCCCGAGAGTTTCCTGACCATCGAAGGGCCGAAACTGCTGAAGAACTTCCTCGACGCGTGAGGTCGTGATCGGGTCATGCGTGAGAGCGGCTCTCCCGGTCGAGCCTCTCAGCCGGTGCCTTAGAAGTTCATGCAATCCGTTCTAACCGACACCGCTGCGCGGCGACATGGACTGTCTCGGGAGTGATTGGGCGAATAGTGTTATTCGTTGATCGATTGGCCGCGATCTCCGAGTGCGGTCGTTCAGATCCAGCCGAGGTTGACCTATCCATCTCACCGGTTCGTGAGTGAGCGCCGCCCGATAGAATCCGGTCAAGGGCACGACCATCATGAAAGCAGCAAAGACCAAAGCGCCGCAACGACAGATTCCTAAGCCCTGCATACACGATGCTCCGCGCAACTCCATCCTGCACGCGGATGCACTCAAGGCTCTCATCGAGTTCCCCGCCGGACACATTGACCTCACAGTCTTCAGCCCGCCCTACGACGGGATCAGGGATTATGGCAAGAACTGGACGCTCGATTACAAAACCCTTGGCTCGGAGCTGTTCCGCGTCACGACGGACGGCGGGGTGTGCGCGGTGGTCATCGGCGACGGCACCAGGGACTTCGCCAAGTCTCTGACCACGTTCCGCTGGGCTGTGGATTGGGTGGACCGAGCGGGTTGGCGGCTGTTTGAGTGCTGCATTTATCAGCGACACGGAAACCCGGGTGCATGGTGGAGCCGGCGGTTCCGAGTCGATCACGAGTACATCCTGATCTTCTTCAAAGGGGAGCGCCCGCGTCAGTTCGACAAATCGACGCTGATGGTCCCGTCAAAGCACGCCGGCAAGATCTACTCGGGCACAGATCGCCTGACCAACGGAGGTTTCAAGAAGATCGACCCCAAGGCCGTCAACGACATGAAGTGCCGCGGTACCCTCTGGGAGTACGCCACGAGCAACACGGAAGGCAACCGGACCAAGCTGGAGCATCCGGCGACTTATCCGGACAGGCTCGCGGAGGATCTCATCCTGTGCTTCTCGAAGCCCGGCGACCTCGTTCTTGATCCGATGTGCGGCAGCGGCACCACCTGCGTCATAGCGGCGAGAAACAAGCGTGACTATCTCGGCATCGAGATCAACGAGGAGTACCACCGCATCGCCATGAAGCGCATGCGGGAGGAGGTAGCGAATGACATCCGACTTTTCTGAAGACGCCGAAAAGGCCAAACAAGCGTTGGTCGACCTTCCTCGCGTATGGGAGGGCAAGAAATCGATCCTCGAGCTGAAGGCTGCCGATTACAACTGGCGTCAGATGGAATGGTGGGCGTTCTACTTCGAGCACCTTTGTCGGATGAGGCTTAAAGGGGTATTCCAGATCCCAGGCGAGCGGTTCGGCACGGTAGGGTTCGATCTCAAAGGCTCCGTGAACTGGGATTTGAAGGCGAAGGCCATCAAGTCCGACGCCCATACCTGCATATTGAACGATTGCCAGGCGATCGACAAGACCATAAGGAAGTACGGAGAGCACGGCGTGCTGATCGCGTTATGCGATGTTGAGTACAACGACGTCAACCGCACGTTTCAGATGTGGCACAGCAAGCTCAAGGGCGGCCTGTCGGCCTACGAGAAAGCACGGCGATCCCGAACATCGGTCTCGCGGTATCGCAAGACCAGGGCCGAACTCGTTGAACTCCTGTTTCTACGATTCGATCAATCATCGATCGGGCGCTTGGGCCGAATGAACCAGGGCCGCAACTCGAACGGCAAGCCGAGACCGCCGAAGTACATGATCGAGCTCGAAGACCTGCGTGGCATTGTCGTGGATCGAGTCAGGTTCTGACGATCCTTTGCCACAAGTGGGTTCGTCCGTTCGCGTTGTGTGAGACCGATGATGCAAGACGCGGCCGCGTGTGATCGGACGTGCCATAGGCCGTGGGTTCATTCAACATCAAACGGTGAACGCACACCCGCAGCGCTAGGCTACTATTTCACGGGCAAGAAAGGCAGTTTGGGCATGGTCCGACGTCACGGGCAACCCCACGATGGTCAACCCGCCGCGCCGCACAGCGCGGAAGGTGTCCTGCCCGCTCACCTGAGTTCGCAGATCGCCGCGTACGCCGGCCAGGACCACAGCGAGGGGCTGGAGTCCAAGGTGCTGGTGCTGAACAAGGGGTACGCCGCGATGCGCGTGGTGACCGCCCGGCGGGCCTTCTGCCTGGTGGCCCGCAGCATCGCCGAGATCATCCACGTCGAGAGTCAGGACTCGGGCGCGATCATCAGTTACGACCTCGACAGCTGGATCGAGGTTTCGGCCCTGCAGCGAGAGTTCGAGCGCGAGCGGCACGACTGGGTGCGGACGGTGCGCTTCGAGATCGCCGTGCCGCGGATCATCCGGCTGCTGGGCTACGACCGCATCCCGGACCAGACGGTGAAACTCAACCGTCGCAACCTCTTCGCGCGCGACCGCAACCAGTGCCAGTACTGCGGGCGGCACTTCCCCACGGCGGACCTGTCGATCGACCACGTCAAGCCCCGCTCGCAGGGCGGGCTTGACTCGTGGGACAACCTCGTGTGCGCGTGCATCCGTTGCAACGCCCGCAAGGGAGGCCGCACGCCCGACCAGGCGAGCATGAAACTGGTGCGCAGGCCGGTCCGGCCGGCCCGCAACCCGGTGATCGCTCTGCGCCTGGGCAGCGACAAGTACCGATCGTGGAAGGCCTTCCTCGACAACGCCTACTGGTCGGTCGAGCTGGGCTGAGCCGTCCCCGGCCCTCGAATCAGCAGAAGCCGCGCTCCCACGCGATGAAAAAGGTCTCGACATCGCCGCCGTCGATGCCCCCGTCCTCGTTCACGTCGGCCGACGCGTCGCCCGCCTCCCACGCCGTGTAGAAGGCCTCGACGTCGCCGCCGTCGATGCCCCCGTCCTGATTGAAGTCGGCGTAGCAGGGCGGCTCGCACTCGTCGGGGATGCCGTTGCCGTTGGCGTCGGCGCTCGTGCCCCGCGCGAGGTCGCACGAATCGGGGCGGGAGTTGTTGTTGCAGTCCGGCTGCGATGGCACGGCCTCGACGATCTTGAGAACCTTGCCCGTGCTGCCGATGCGGTCGATGATGTACATCTCGCCCAGCGCATCCTCGGCGAAGGAGATGATGTTCCCCAGCGTCGGCGAGCCGGGCGGGTCGAACTGGATGGTGCGCTCGGTGAACTCGGCGTTGCTCACGCCCGAGCGGCGGTAACTCCAGCCC
>ERZ761602.4215-NODE-4215-length-18934-cov-5.919593_pt1 | contig 18934 bp, 21 predicted proteins | sample MGYA00512165_ERZ761602 | MGnify/ENA primary metagenome ERZ761602 (study PRJEB28899, sample SAMN02445085) | bioreactor sludge metagenome | biome: EBPR sludge; isolation source: Thorneside wastewater treatment plant | place: Australia: Brisbane, Thorneside... | reverse complement strand
GATCAGGGCTTTCATGCTCGGGGGCGAGTAAGCCGAATCATGAATGGTTAGGCTGTTTTGCGATCCGGGTCGTGCCGCTTGGCGCACTGGCCGATGGTTTGACCGAGAAAAAACGGCGGATCGGAAGCGAGGTTATTGAAAAATAACCGTGTATATACTAGGGTTTCGGTTTTTACTCACCAAGCCGGGAGATCAGCAAGATGGTCGCAGCCAGCAGTGTCAACGCCTACGAACCGATCGAAACTGCCAGCCGGGACGAGATCGCCGCTCTGCAGCTCGAGCGCCTGCACTGGTCCCTGCGCCACGCTTATCGGAACGTCGATCATTACCGGCGCAAGTTCGATGCCCACGGAGTGCATCCGGATGACCTGAAGACGCTTGACGATTTGCGCAAGTTTCCTTTCACGGGAAAGGACGATCTGCGCCAGAACTACCCGTTCAGGATGTTCGCCGTGCCACGCGACCAGGTCGTCCGGGTGCACGCCTCGTCGGGCACGACCGGCCAGCCGACCGTCGTCGGTTACACGCAGAAAGACATCGACATGTGGGCGACGCTGATGGCGCGCTCGATCCACGCGGCCGGCGGTCGGCGCGGCGACCTGGTGCATGTCGGCTACGGCTACGGCCTGTTTACCGGCGGCCTCGGGGCGCACTATGGCGCCGAGCGTCTGGGCTGCACGGTGATCCCGATGTCCGGCGGGCAGACCGAAAAACAGGTGCAGCTGATCAACGATTTCCAGCCGGACATCATCATGGTCACCCCGTCCTACCTGCTCAACCTGGCGGACGAATTCAAGCGGCAGCGCATCGACCCGGCATCCACCCGGTTGCGCGTCGGGTTGTTCGGGGCCGAACCATGGACGCAGCAGATGCGCATCGAAATCGAGGGTACCTTCGCGATCGATGCGATCGACCTCTACGGCTTGTCGGAAGTGATTGGTCCGGGCGTCGCCAGCGAGTGCATCGAAAGCAAGGATGGACCGGTGATCTGGGAGGATCACTTCTACCCCGAGGTGATCGACCCGGCGACGGGCGAGGTCCTGCCCGACGGCCGGCACGGTGAACTGGTGTTCACTTCGCTTTCCAAGGAGGCGATGCCGATGGTTCGCTATCGCACGCGTGACCTCACCTGTCTGCTGCCGCCGACCTCGCGCGGCATGCGGCGCATCGACAAGATCACCGGCCGCTCGGACGACATGTTGATCATTCGCGGCGTGAACGTCTTCCCTTCGCAGATCGAAGAGCTGATCCTCAAGCAGCCCAAGCTGTCGCCACACTACCTGATCGAGGTCTGGCGCGACGGCCACCTCGACTCGGTGGCGGTCGATGTCGAACTCAAGCGCGAGTACCGCTACCTGCCAGCGGTGGACAAGGAATACGTGGCGCATGCCTTGCAGCGGCACATCAAGTCCTTCATCGGCATTTCGACCGAAGTGCGCATCGCCGACATCGGCGGGATCGAGCGTTCGCTTGGCAAGGCGCGGCGGGTGGTCGACCGGCGACCGCGCGTGTAGCGCCTTGCAGGCAGTTGCCGGCAGCGTGGCAACTGTCCTACGTGCCGCCCGGCGCGGCTTCGGCGAGAACGTCGGTGGCCGATGCGCGCAGCCGTTGCAGGTCGCCTTCCGCGCAATCGATGTAGCTGTAGATGCCCATGATCGGCGGCAGATCCTGCTCCGAGTACAGTCTCACCGTCTTGATCACCGCACGGCGGGTGTTGTACTCCTGCAGCTTCGCGCACTGGAACTCGTCCCAGCACACCGGCGAAGCGGTGTAATCCGGTGACAGGACGGCGATGAAGCTGCGGGCGTTCTGTACCGCGTCCGATAGGCTCTTCACCCATTGACCGCCGATCGGGATCGAGCTGCGGTCGTAGAAAATCCGCGCCTCCGGCGCGGCCTGGCGCAGTGCCTGCACGAACTCCGCGACCTCGCTGCCCTGACGGTGGGCATAGCTGATGAAGAAGTCGTACTTGGCGTCAGGTAAGCCGTCCTCACCGTCGCGCGGCGCCGCAGCCGGCGGTGAGCTGCTCTGCAGACGGGCAAACAGGCTGTGCAGCAGCCCTTTCTCGTCGTCCGAAGCGACCGCCAGCAGGCGTTGCTGCAGATGCATCCGGCAGCGGCGCATCATCTGCTGGCCAATGGCCTGGGCGAACGACGTGTCCGGGTCGGCATCCGCCGGGACGCTCGCCGCATTCTGCGCAGCCGCGTCGTGCGGCGTCTGATGGCGCTGCCTGATTTCGCGAAAGATGCGCTGCGCCGTGGCCACTCTTTCCGGTGTGAAGGCCACGATTTTCAGTTGGCGCACGGGGAGACCTTGTTCGAGCCAGAAAATGGCGGCTTCGAGCAGGCGCGGGAACATCTTTTCCAGCGGCACGAGCTGGTTGCCGGTTGCCAGCAGCGGCATGGCGACGCTGCCAATCTCGAATCGACGCTGCTCGTTGTGGTCGGGAATGATGAAGTTGTTGAGGCAGCGAAAGACAAAGCCGACGGCGTCTTCCACGCCACCTTCGGCAATTCCGCTGTTGGTGACAAAGCCGGGGTGGCTCGGCTCGAAACAGATGATCTGACGGAAGTTGAGGCGCCTGGCGAGCTCCTGCGGCAGCGGGCGCGACAACCAGCAACCCAGGTGGGCCCGCTCATCCTCCTGTTTATGCCGGGCGACCTGCCGCATGTCCAGCCCCCGGTCGTAGAGGCTCTCGAACAGCGTGCCGGGGTTGGGCGTGTAGCTGTCCGGAAAGGCGGAGACGACCAGCGCATCGACCGCATGCTCGGCGGGCAATGCCGCCAGATCGCCCGCCAGCAGCTCAATGCTGGCGGTTTGTCCGTCGCCGCGACGGCGGACAACCAGCAACCGATCGATCATCCGCATGGACACGCTCCTTCTTGCCGCGCCAGCCGGCCGGGCGCTCTCGGCAAACAGTGATCAGGTGGTCGATCACCGCCCGGCAGTCATCGACGCTGCAACTATCCGGTACTGCCGGGCAGCGAGTCAAGCGCCGCCGGCCTGCACCGTCGCTCCGCACCGTGGACTCGGGGCGATGGAAAGATGCGCGGTTCTTGTGCATACTGGCGCCCCGGCATCGTCTCGGGCGAGCCGGAGCACCCAACCCCATTCCAGAGGAAATATCAATGATCAGAAGAACCCTGTTACTGGCCGGGCTTGCCGCCAGCTTCCTCATCGCCATTCCGGCCGCGGCTGCGGAATCGGTCTTGGCGACGGTCAAGAAGACCGGAACGCTGAAGCTTGGCTACCGCGAGAACTCGATTCCCTTCTCCTTTGTCGGCGATGACAAACAGCCGCGCGGCTACAGCGTCGACCTGTGCCGGATCGTCGCCGAGGATATCGGGAAACAGCTCAGCCTGCCCAAGCTCGACGTGCGTTGGGTGCCGGTGACTGCGCAAAACCGTTTTGCGGCACTGAAGAGCGGCGAGATCGATCTGGAATGCGGTAACACGACGCAGACGCTGTCGCGGCGGGCCGACTTCGATTTCAGCCTGATGACCTACATCGACGGCGCCAGCCTGTTGTTCCGTGAAGGTGAGGCACCGTCCTCGGTGGACGCGATCAAGGGACTGCGGGTGGCGGTGGTGGCCGGCACGACCACCGAAAAAACGCTCGATGAACTGATCAAGGCGGGCAAGCTGGATGTGCAGGCGATCAGGCTGCCGGATCACGATGCCGCTCTCGCGGCGCTCAAGGACAAGTCGGCCAATGCCTACGCCGCCGATCGTACCGTACTGATCTCGACGGCCCTGGTCCGTGGGCAGGGACAGGGCTTCACGCTGGCCGACCTGCAGTTCAGTTACGAACCCTACGGGCTGGCGATGCGCCGCGACGCCGATTTCCGCCTGGCGGTGGACCGGACCCTGGCGAGGCTCTATCGCACCGGCGAGATCAGCCCGATCCTCAAGCGCTGGTTCGAGCCGTTGGGTAAACCCGGCGATGCCCTGCAGGTGATGTTCCTGATCAACGGTCTGCCGCAGTAGGCGGGAGCTTTGCGGGTGGCGGCAGGCAGTTGCCGCGGCCCGTCTGATCGGCGGGAGCGGGGTGGCGGCGCCTGGGCCCTGCCGTCTCGTCGGAGCGATCGCCCGTGACGTCCATCAGCCCGTCGCGAGGGCGCCCGGGTAAAGCGTTTCGAGTACCGCACGCGCTGCGTCGTCAAGCAGCTGGCGCAGGTTTTCTTCCATCATCTGCCCGTCGCCTGCCGGGCTGCCGGCCGGCGGTCGTTGTGCCCACAGGGCGACGAGGGCGGGGTGGCGCACCGCCATCACCTGCTCGACCACCATGTGCCAGAATGGCGGGTATTCGCTTTCCTGCCATTCGCCGCGGCCACGGCCGAAGTGCGCCACCGCCAGGTAACGCAGCAGCGCCGAGGAAAACAGGCTGGCGAGCAGGTCCTCGTCCCAGCGTAGCTGCATCTCCTGGCGTCCGCGCAGCAGGTTGATGCCGCGCGCCAGGCCGGCGCCGCCGGCGGTGCCGGCCAGTGCTCCCAGCAGCGTGCCGGCACCGAAGGTCAGGCCGCCCGCCGCCAGATCGGCGGCCAGGCCGGAGAGCGCCCCGGAGACGACGCCGCCCAGCGCCGCCGCCTTGCCCGTATGCAGGTGCCTGCAGGTGCAGGTGCCGGCCGAGGCGCTGGTGCACTTCATCGGCGGCGTGGCCGGCGAGACCGTGGATCACGATCAATCGCTCGGTGCTCTGACGCAGACCGGCGTCCAGCCGGTCGGCCAGTGCGCGCGCCGCCCGTTGTCGCTCCTCGTTCTCCTGCTCGCCGGCGACCACCGAACGCAGGGCTGTGCGCAGCGTGTCGCGCAGACGCGCGGCCGCGAGTGTCTCGACGTCGCAGGCGGCCTGCGCGATGGGGGTGGCGAGCGCTGCCATGGCCTGTGCGAACTGCTGGTCGCGGCGCGTCTGCCAGGCGGCGATCAGCCGCTGATAGGCGGCACGCTTGTCGGTGGCGATACTCGGCGCCAGCGCGCGCAGCAGAATCTTCTCCTGCACCCAGCAGCGGGCAAACGCATCAAGTGTCAGTACCTGCTGCACGGAGGGCCGGTTGCCGAGGAAACCGCGCCAGAGGGTCTCCTCGGCCTGCTCGGCGGCGCGCGGGCGTGGCGGTCCGGTCTGATTGAGCAGGACCACGACCGGCCGGCCGATCCACGTCAGGATGTCGAGTTCCGGGGCGAGAAAACCGGCATCGGCGGGAGCTTCGGACGCATTGACCAGATAGAGCACGACGTCGGCCTGGTCACGCACATTGCGTACCGCCTGCTGCGACAGGTAGAAAGCCTGATTGCGGAAGCGGTCCCAGACCTGGGACAGGAACCAGCCGATCGGGTTGCCCTGCTGGCTCAGCCGGCGTGCCAAGCGTGCGCTGTCGCCGAAGCCGGGGGTATCCCAGAGAACCAGGGTATCGCCCTCTGCCGTATCGAGCAGCGAGTAGGGTGTCGCTTCGCGGGTGACGTGCGTGGCATCGCGCACCTCGCCGACGTCGCGTCCGAGCAGGGTGCGGGCGAGCGTCGTCTTGCCGGCGTTGGTGTGCGAGATCAGCGACAGCGCAATGGCGCGGGGGGCGGCACCGGTCATCGGCTGCCCCCTTCGAGCGCCTGGGCGAGTGCCGACGCGGCTTCGTCCAGGCGGCCGGCCGTGTCAGAAGTGGCGGATCCGGAACTGGCCGCCAGGTCGGCGAAGACGCATCTAACCTGCTGTGAGGCGCACAGCTCGCGCCAGGCGGTTCGCCGCGCGGCACAGCGTCCGATGTCGGGAGCACGCGCCAGGAAGGCGCTCAGGTCGACCAGGGCGACAAGCCGGCCAACTGGGCCGAGCCGGCCAGCCAGACCGGCCAGAAAAGCCCCGTGCGTCTCACGTTCCGGCGTCGCCGTGGCGTTGAACAGGGCGAGCAGGTGCCCCGCTTGCGGCGCGCCGCCTGCGTTGCCCGACGTTTCCTCGTCGCCATAACACAGTGTCGGGCCGATGGTCAGCAAGGTGTTGCCACCGAGGGCGCGTACCGCCAGCCGTTGCAGGCCGGCGGCTGCCGCGGATGGCAGCGTGTAGCTGTAGGGAACGACGGTCAGTTGCGCCGGATCGCCCCGGAAGTCGCGCAACAGTCGCTGGAAATAGGCGTCATCGAGCCCGATCGCCAGTTTCGCCGATCTGCGGCGCTCGATCAGCCAGGCGAAGAGCGCCAGCAGCAGGCGCGGGACGATTACCACGACGGCGCCGCTGGCCGCCAGCAGGTGCAGCCAGCGTGCGGCATTCTCGCCGGACGGTGCGCGGATCGCGGCAATCTCGCCGACCGAGGGTACGGGAATGCCGGTTAGCGCCGCACCCGGCGCCAGGGCGGCAGCGAGCAGACCATGAACGCTGGCCGGATCGAGAAAGGTGCTCTCCCAACTGGCGTGGTACTCGAAGGCGAGGCCGCGCAGGTAGAGGCCGGCGAGCAGGCCCGTGGCGAACGATGCGGCGGCGAGGTGCAGAACGCGCGCCGCCCGCGCAGCGTACAGCGGGGTGGCGATGCGCAGCCAGTCGCAGCTCAACTGCGCCACCACGGCGGCGAGTTCGCTGCCGCCCGGCGGTTGGCGCAGGCCGACTGCAAGCCGGCTGATGGCGCGCCGCAAGGGTCGTGGCCGGTCGATGGCGCGCTGCGGCAGGAGTATGCCGAGCGCCAGCAGCAGGTACACGGCCAGATTCCACAACAGCAACATGAGCACCGGCGGCATCAGGATGTTGATCCGCTGGCCGCCGCCGAGGCGATCGACCAGCAGGCCGGCAAGGCCGGCGGCGAGCACGCTGGCACCGCCCAGCCAGGGCCGCCAGCGTAGCGCCCGCACGGCGCGCGGCACGCTTTTGAAACGCTCGCCGAGACGGTGGAGTCCGAGCCGCGCGCGCTGTGCGAGGAAAGCTGCGTCCGTTGCGCCGTCACCGACCACCTCGGCGGCGGCGTGACTGGCCCACGCCCGGTCGGCGTCCGTCCACAAGGCGTGTGTATGGTCGGCGGTCTCGAAGCTGCGCAGCGTCATCACCGCCAGGGCGCTGCTTTCGTCGAGCGCCATGACTAATGGCCTGCCGGCAGCGCAGCCGGGCGGCGCGCCGGCGGGCAGCAGGGCAAGGACGGGAGTGCCGGTACTCATGCCGCCATTCTCCCACGTGGCGGCCCGGGAATCCCGCTTCGGGCGCTTCGGCGACCCGCAGCGGGGATCGATTCATTGACCGGGCAAGGCGTAATCCCGGACAATGCGGCGGATGCTGTTCATGCTGCCGTCCGGCCGGCGACCATTGGTGGTCGGGCAGGGCGGTCGGAAGGCTCGAGGCGGTCCGCATGTATCACGGTGAGAAACTCAATGCCTGGACTCATCTGGTCGGGGCCGTGCTGGCCCTGGCCGGCGCGCTGCTCCTGATCGTCGTCGCGGCGCAAAGCGGCGACCCGTGGAAGATTGTCAGCGTTTCGATCTACGGCGCGACCCTGGTGCTGCTCTACAGCTTCTCGGCGCTCTACCACAGCTTTCGCGGGCGCGCCAAGGAGATCTTCCAGAAACTCGACCACCAGAGCATTTACCTGCTGATCGCCGGCAGCTACACCCCTTTCTGCCTGGTCACCCTGCGCGGCCCCTGGGGCTGGTCCTTGCTCGGCGTGGTCTGGGGATTGGCCATCATCGGCGGACTTCAGGAGTTCTGGCGGCAGAGCAAGGCCAGAGTCCTGTCGGTGGTGATCTACGTGGTAATGGGCTGGGCCGTCGTGGCCGCCCTCGTCCCCTTGCTGCAGGCGCTGGGTACGGCCGGTTTGTTCTGGCTTGCGGCGGGTGGCCTGTTCTACACCACCGGAATCGTCTTCTATGCCCTCGATACCCGGCTGCAGCACGCGCACGGCATCTGGCACCTGTTCGTCCTTGCCGGCAGCGCCGCGCAGTATGTTGCCATCCTGCGCTACGTGCTCTGAGCGGCTGCCCTGGCGAGGTCGAGGCGACCGCGGAGGAAGGCGCTCAGTGCTTGTGTTCGCCTGCCGGCGACGTGGTGGCGGTCAGGTCGCGCACTTCGGCCTTCAGTTCGATGCTCTCGACCTTCTTGTCGCGGCCTTCGACGCGCAGGGTGAGCGGTACGGAGTCGCCCTTCTTCAGTGGCTGCTTGAGCTTGATCAGCATCACATGGTAGCCGCCGGGACCCAGTTCGACGGGCTTGCCGGCAGGCAGTTCGAGGCGCGGGATGGCGCGCATCTTCATCACCCCGCCGTCCATCTTCATCTCGTGAATCTCGGTGACCTCGGCAGCCGGGCTGGTAGCGCCGACCAGCGTGGCGCCCGACTGGCTGGTAATCTCCATGAAAGCGCCGGTTGCCTGCTGCCCACTGACCGTGCCACGCACCCAGGGATTCCGTATCTCGACATCGGCGGCCAGCGCAGCGGCCGAAGACAGGCCCAACAGGACCAGCAACGACGACAGGGTTTGCCTTGTTTTCACGCCTTGTACTCCTTTTTCGTTCAGGGGTAAGCGATTATACGGGTGCTCCCGCCTTGCTCGCCGCGACAAGATGTCGCAGCCGGTCGTTCAGGGTTTGATGCTCCAGTTGCCCTGCGCATCCTGGATCCACCAGCCGGAATGCCACTGTGACTGCCAGCGCTTGATCTGCGCAGTGCGTGCGACGGGTTCCCAGGACTGGCCGCCGTGCGCTTCGGCGAGCGCGTAGATCAGCGAATTGCGGTCCGGGTTCTCGTTGTCGATCAGTTTCTCGGCGATCTGGCGCTGCGGCAGGTTGAGCCGGCTGGCGTCGCGCAGCTTGATCATGCCGTCGTTACCCAGGCCCATGATGCCTGCGTCGTAGAAGCGGACCAGTCGCGAGGCGCGCTGCGCCAGGCTGTGCTTGACCACCACCACCGGTGGCGTGCCGATGTCGAGGTTGATCTGGTCGGCCGCCGGCGCGGCGGCCGTCGCCTCCAGGGAGAGAAAGACGAGCAGCAACAGAAAGCGTTTCATGTCATGGGTCCTGGAGGATTATCTGCCGGCCAGCAGCAGCTTGAGATCGGCGGCGACGTTGTCCGGCGTTTCACCGTGGCGGACGAGCAGCCGCAGGCGACCCTGCGGGTCGAAGACGTAGCTGCCGGTCGAGTGGTCGATGCTGTAGCCGTCGGGTGTCGAGCCCGCCTGTTTGCTGTAGAACACCTTGAAGTCCCGGGCGACGGCTGCGGTGTGGTCGGCGTCGCCGTACAGTCCGATGAAGCCCGGATGGAAGGCGGCGACGTATTCGGCAAGCAGTTGCGGCGTATCGCGCGCCGGGTCGAGCGTCACGAAGATCACCTGGACGCGGCCGGCATCTTCGCCGAGGCGACTGACCACCTCGCGCATCGACAGCAGAGTGGTCGGACAGACGTCGGGACACTGCGTGTAACCGAAGAAGACGACCACCGCCTTGCCCTTGAAATCCGCCAGGCTGCGCGTCTGACCCTGCGCATCGGTCAGGCTGAAGCTCCTGCCCCAGTCGGCGCCGGAGATGTCGGTCGATTTGAAGCCCGGCGGCTGCGAGCAGGCGGAAAAGAGCAGGGTGATGCAGAGGATCAGGGTCGGGAATATCTTCATGGTGGTCCAGGTCGGCAGTGCAGGATTGCGGTGCGGCTGATCGATGAGGAGGCCGGCCGCCATTTTCGTTCCGGGGCCGGTCCGGAGCAACTGTTGGGCAGGGCAAACGGTCTGCCGCTTTCGTTTCCACAGGCCGGCAAGATGCTGCCATGCCCGGCATTGTCAGCAGGCCGGCGTCTGGCAGCCTTGATGCAGGTTAATGATTGTCGCTCATTCCCGCTCGTTTGCGGCCGATCGGTGCGCTATCAGCCAGGGAATGCGGAGCATGGGGGTGGCCATGGCCGGCCTTGCGCAGTACAGTGGCGGCTGGCCGCACTTGAGCCCGGCGGCTACGGTGCGGACAGGCTTTCCTGGAGGCAAAAGGAATGCAGCAGGCTGACTGGTATTTCGATTTCATTTCGCCCTACGCCTATCTCGGGTTGGTCCGTCTCGGCGAACTGCCGCCGGAGGTGGCGATTTGCTACCGGCCGGTGCTGTTTGCCGGTCTACTGAACCACTGGGAGCAGAAGGGACCGGCCGAAATTCCTCCCAAGCGCGCGTGGACCTATCGTTCCTGCACCTGGTGGGCGGCCCGGCAGGGCATTCCCTTTCGCTTGCCGGCCGCACATCCCTTCAATTCGCTGCCCTATCTGCGCCTGGCGATCGCCGCCGGTTGCAGCACAGCCGCCGTGCGCCGGATTTTCGACGCCTTGTGGACCACCGGCGCTGATCCCGCCGACGTGCGGCTGGTCGCCGAACTGGCGCGTTCGCTGGCGATCGATCCGGCGGAGCTGTCGCGACAGGAGGTCAAGGACGCTCTGCGGAGTGCTACCGACCGGGCGATTGCGCGCGGCGTCTTCGGGGTGCCGACGCTGGCGGTAGGTGATGAGCTGTTCTGGGGTGCCGATTCCACCGACTTCGTCAAGGACTATCTTGTTGACCCCGGCATCCTGGGCAGCACCGAGATGCCGCGTCTGACCACACTGCCGGTCGGGGTTTCGCGAATCCCCGGCTGATTCGACGGCAGCCTGGTCGACAGCGGCAGACGGTAGCGGACGGGCAAGCGCGCGGTTATCATCCACACACCTCGGTCATCGAGCAATCATCATGGCATCCTGGGGCTGCCCCCACGAAATCGACGGCAAGTGCGGCAAACTCGACGGCCTGGTCTGCGACCCCGGGATGAAGGGTTGCGTCCTGTCGGGGCGCTACTTTTTTCTCGGCAGCGACGACAAGAACCAGCGTCTGCGCGAGAAGCGGGAGCGGGCTGGGAAGAAGGAGGATGCGGGCGACCAGCCGCCGGGTTGAGCTGGCGCGTCTTCGTCACGGCCAGGAGTTGGACCGGGTGGGCATCCCGACTCTTCTGTTGCGGAACAGGAGGGCTTCCTCCGGGTCTCGCCGTTTTCCGCCCGGTGTCGAGGAACCCCTGCTCCGGCGCGCACTGTACCTCCAGGTGGTTGGGGCCACTCCCGAATCAAGTGGCCACCGGCCTGACCCGACTCGCGGCGAGTCTGGCCCGCTCGCGCGCCTGCGCCACATCCTTGCCGTTGGCCACCGCCACTCCCATGCGACGTTTTCTGAACGACTCGGGTTTGCCGAACAGGCGCAGGTCGCTGTGCGGCACGGCCAGTGCTTCGGCGACGCCTTCGAAGGCAATACCTGGTGCGTCGACGCCGCCGTAGATCACTGCCGAGGCGCCTGCTTCGCGCAGGCTGGTATCGACCGGCAGGCCGAGGATGGCGCGGGCGTGCAGTTCGAATTCGGAGAAGCGCTGCGAGCACAGGGTAACCAGCCCGGTATCGTGCGGTCGCGGGCTGACCTCGGAGAACCACACCTGGTCGCCCTTGATGAACAGTTCGACGCCGAAGATGCCACGTCCGCCCAGGTTGCCGGTGACGGCGGTGGCGATTTCGCGCGATCTCTGCAACGCGAGCCGGCTCATCGCCTGTGGCTGCCATGATTCGACGTAGTCGCCGGCCACCTGGATGTGGCCGATCGGTTCGCAGAACGCGGTCTGGACGGTGCCGGCGGCGTCGCGGGCGCGCACGGTGAGCAAGGTGATCTCGTAGTCGAAGTCGATCAGACCTTCGACGATGATACGGCCCTGGTTGACGCGTCCGCCACTGGCGGCGTAATCCCAGGCGGGCTGCAGGTCGGCCGGAGCGCGCAGCAGCGACTGGCCCTTGCCGGAGGACGACATCACCGGTTTGACGATACAGGGGTAGCCGATGCCGCCGTCGATCGCTGCCTGCAGTTCGGCCAGCGAATCGGCGAAACGATAGGGCGAGGTGGGCAGGCCGAGTTCCTCGGCGGCGAGGCGGCGGATGCCTTCACGGTTCATCGTCAGGCGGGCGGCACGCGCGGTCGGGATGACCTCGGCCAGTCCAGCGGCCTCGATGTCGACCAGCGTGTCGGTGGCGATGGCTTCGATCTCCGGCACGATGATCTGCGGTTTTTCGTCTTCGATCAGGGCGCGCAGCGCCTTGCCGTCGCTCATCGTGATGACCCGCCCGCGGTGCGCGACCTGCTGGCCGGGGGCATTGGCGTAACGGTCGACGGCAATGACTTCGACGCCCAGGCGCTGCAGGGCGATGATCACTTCCTTGCCGAGTTCGCCGGCGCCAAGCAGCATGACGCGCAGAGCGCCGGAGGAGAGGGGAGTTCCGATGCGCATGATGGGTTCCTTGTCCTGGCGGGGAGTGCGACGTGTGGCGCAGCAGACTGCTGCGCCGTCGTCGAGATCTACAGCGTTTCCAGTGTCGGCTCGCAGCGTACTTCGGAGCGGACCGAACTGGCGATGAAGCATTCCTCGTGCGCCTGGTGATGCATCTGCCGGATCTCGTCCGGCGTCGGCAGGCGGTCGCCCGAAAAGACTGCTGCGGGTCGCAGGGTGACCCGGGTGATGGCCAGCTTGCCTGCTTCGTTACGTGCCATGATGCCGACCGGCTGGTCGCTGTAGCGGTCGATACGGAAGCCGCGGCGGGCGGCAATCGCCAGGAACCAGAGCAGGTGGCAACTGGCCAGCGAGGCAACGAAAGCCTCTTCCGGGTCCACCGCCGCCGGGTCGGAGAGCGGCAGGGGCACGACGTGCGGCGACGAGGAGCCGGCGATCTCGACTCCTCCGTCAAAGCGCAGAAGGTGTCGGCGGCTGTAGCGGTTGTCGAGAAAGACCTGCTCGCCGCGCAGCCAGACAAGCTGGACAGAATATTCGGCCATGTTCGTTTTCCGGAATCAGGGGTTGATCGGCGGTGGTGTTTGCGCAAAAGGCAGGTGCCCGGGTGAACCGTGCTCCTGTCCGATGCCTTTGACTTCAGGCGAAGAGGTCGAGCATCGAGCCGGACTCTCCGGCTGCCGGCGCGCTGCCGGCATAGGCGGTGATTGCCGGGCTGACTGCCGGGGTGGCCGCTGTCGCCGGTTGGCCGGCGGTGGTTGCAGCGGGTGCACCTTCGTCGTTGCGTTGCATCGACCGCTGCATGCTGGCCTGCATGGCCATGCGCGTCGCCAGAGCGGCCACCTGCCGGTCCTGTGGTGACGGGTCTGCCGGGGCGAGCGCGGCGGCCTTGATGCGGTTGGCCTTGTCCAGCGTTTCCAGGGGGGTACGACCCGGCGAGGTGTCGATGCCGACTTCCCCGGCGACCGCATGGCGCCGGCCGTCAGGGCCGGTTGCGTAGATGAAACTGGCGCCGCTGCGCACCAGGCTGCCGCCGGCGACGACGTGGGCCATTTCGTGGGCGCGCACCCGGCGGTCGGTCTGTTGCAGTTGACGCAGTTGCGCCAGCTCGGCCGCGGAGAGCTGGCCGTTGTCGACAGCGCGGGTCGCGGCCGTCTCGCCGCTGGTTGCGTTCGGGCGGTGTGCCTCCTCCACCGCCGTCCCGTCGTTGCCGGCCGCCAGCGTTGTGCCAGCCTGTACCCGCTGCGGGCGGGCAAGGAATGAGGGAGAGGGGGCACTGGTCGGTGACGGTGAGTCGGGCATGGGGCGATCCAGGCTTGCCAAGTGAGGACTGAAGTATAGAACCGTCGGGCGCAGCGGGTTGCGGAAACTTGACCGCGTGCTGGGCGTCGGGTCAGGCGAGGTGGGCTGCCCGACGAGGGCCGGGTGCCAGCGGTGGTCGACCGATCAGAAGCCCGTTCCCGGGCCAAGTTGCCGGTAGTGGAGCACATCCTGCTCGACCGCTGCCGGATCGCCGAGCCGGTCGGGTGATTCGAGCAGCAGGAGCCAGAGCAGTTTTTCAAACTCCTCGCCGAACTGCTCGGCGATATGCTCCGGATCGTCAACCATGTTCTTGTCGGTGATCAGGCCGAACTGCACCCGGCCGTTGTAGGACAGAATGCTGACGCCCATGCCGATGTCGCCAGCCTGCGGTACCCAGACCATTTCCTGGTCGATGTGGCTGCCGGCCAAGTAACGCGCCTGTGGCGACCCGGGAACGTTGGTCATCACCGCGGTCGTCTTGCTGGTCAGCAGATTGAGGATCTGGTCCTGGACGAACCTGGGAGCCATGCCGGCGGCGCCGAGCAGGCTGAAGGTCAGCAGCGCCTGATAGGAGCCCTTCAAGGCGGCCATCCTGGCGCGCGTGGTGTAGAGCCGGGTGAGCGGGTTGTCGATGGCGATCGGCAGTTCGAGGGCGACCAGACCAAAACGGTTGCCGAGTTCGTCGCTGTCGCCCGCCGGCCGCAGATTGACCGGCACCATGGCGCGAATCTCGGTTGCGTCCACCGTGTCGCCTCTGGCCAGCAGGTAGCTGCGCAGGGCACCGGCGACCGCCGCCAGCAGCAGATCATTGACCGAACAGGCAAGCGCCCGGCCGACCGCCTTGATCTCGGCCAGCGGGAGCGGCTCGGACCAGGCAACGCGTTTGACCGTGCCGGCCCGGCCCTTGAAGCGCGTCACGCTATCGTTGGGCATCAGGGCCAGCTTGCCGATTTCCTGGGCGATGGTCCGCGCGACGATGGCGTAGTCACGGATGCCGGCCGGCTCGTTGCGCAGGCCAAGATACTGTCCCCAGAGATGACCGCCGATCCGGATCGAAGCCTCGGCAACCTCGGTCAAGGGGTCGAGGATCAGGCGCCAGACCGGGTCGCCGCCATCGCCCCCGTCTGTCGCCGACTGCCGTTCACGGCGGCTGCCCCGAGTCTGCGCCGGAAGTCCTCCATTCTCGGGCGCGTCGATCCGTTCATCGGTCAGCGAGTTGATGACGCCGATCAGTGCGATGCCGTCGGCAATCGCGTGGTGGATGCGCACGACCAGTGCGGAGTTGCCGTCCGCCGTGTCGACCAGGTTGAATTCCCAGCGGGGCCGTGCCGGGTTGAGTGGGGTGCTGGCCATTTCGGCGACGAACTTCTGCAGTTCGTGCTTGCCGCCCGGAGCCGGGAGAAACGAGTGGCGGACGTGGGCGTCGATGTCGAAGTCAGGGTCATCGATCCACCAGGTGGCTTCCGAGTCCTCTGTCGCAATCTGCCGGAAACGCCGGTAACGCAACAGGCGCAGGCCGACCGTGCGCTTCAGGCGCTCAGTGTCGACGCGACCACCGAAGACCATCACGCCGAGAATCTGCATCAGGTTTTCCGGTCGGTCCATGCGTAGCCAGGCAGTGTCGACGTGGGAAACTCTTTCGCGCGTGCTCATCGCGTGTGCTCCCGGGGAAAATGGCAAGCCCATATAATAGCAAGCCCTGTCAACCGATCATCAACCGGAGGAAGCACCGTGAGTGACTTGTCAGCCCAGTTCGAGGCCGCCGTCGCCAATTCAAAAAACCTGCCCGAGCGCCCGGACAACGCGACCCTGCTGAAACTCTACGCGCTCTACAAGCAGGCCAGCGAAGGGGACGTTGCCAGCCGGCGCCCCGGCTTCACCGACATGGTCGGTCGTGCCAAGCACGATGCCTGGGCGGCGCTCAAGGGCACTGCGTCCGATGTGGCTATGCAGCAGTACGTCGCCCTGGTTGACCAGCTACAAGCGAGCTGAACGACAGGGCAAGACCCGCCCGCGGCTGGTCAGACCGGGAAGTTCTCGTCGAAGAAGCGGTGGATTTCGCGCTCGATGGTGGGTTTGAGCGCGAAGAGCAGGAATCCAAGGCGAATGTTGAGGGCGACTTCACGCTCATCGACCGACAGCTCGCCAGAGACTCCGGGCCGTTTGAAGCGCATCACATCGTCGCTCCAGGTGTAGGCCAGGTCGAACTCATCGTTCAACTCGGCAGCCATGTGTTCGGCCGAGGCACGGGCTTCGGCCAGGCTCTTGCCGTGTGGGCGGCGTATGACGATGTCGCTCATGCGATGGTTCCTTGAAGGTCAGGCGTTTTGCGCACAGAGTGAGCGGAAGGCAGCGTAGCGGCGCGGGTCGATGTCACCCGACTGCAGCGCTGCCCGAACGCTGCAGTCGGGTTCGCGATCGTGTCGGCAGTCGCGAAAGCGACAGCCACCGAGCAGCGGTCGCAGTTCGACGAAGGCGTGGGCAATTGCATCGGTCGACAGATGGTGCAGGCCGAATTCGGTCAGCCCGGGGGAGTCGATCAGTGTCGCGTCCCGGCTTGAACGATAGAGACGGGCATGGGTCGTGGTGTGCTTGCCGGTATTGAGTGCCTGCGAGATCTCCCGTGTGCTGGCTCCGGCGTCCGGGATCAGACTGTTGATCAGGGTCGATTTGCCCATTCCGGATTGCCCGATCAGCAGGCTGGTATGGCCGGCCAGATACGCCGACAGCGGACTGGCATCCTGGCGCGCGGCCAGCCGGATGACCCGGTAACCCAGTTTTTCGTAGTGCGCCAGGGCGGTCCAGGCGGTGGCCAACCGGTCAGCAAGATCACATTTGTTGAGGACGATCAGGACGGCGATGTCCTGGCTTTCGGCGGCGACGATGCAGCGCGTGACCAGTTCATCGGAAAAGGGTGGTTCGGTGGCGACCACCACGATCACCTGCGTCACGTTGGCGGCGATCAGTTTTTCCTTGCCGACATCCGAGCGATAGAGCAGGCTGTGCCGTTCTTGCCGCAAGGCGATGACGCCCTGGTCGGCGCTGGTGGTTTCCACCATCACCCGGTCGCCGCAGACCAGTTCGCTTCTCTTGCCGCGCGGAACACAGAGCAGCGTTGCTCCGTCGGCCAGTTCGATGCGGTACTGCCGCCCGTAGGCGGCGACGACCGTTCCCGCGAGTCTCAAATCCTTGCCAATGCTTCGATCTTCGCGGCGCAGATGAAATCGTTGCGCGACAGGCCGCCAACGTCGTGCGTGCTGTAGCTGACCTTGACGCGGCCATAGCCGACCTCGAGGTCGGGGGGATGATTCTCGCGCTCAGCCAGCCCGGCGACGGTGTTGACGAAGAGCAGGGTTGCCGCGTAACTGGGGAAGCTGAATTCCTTGTGCAGCAGGGCCGCATTGGCGACTTGCCAGCCGGGCAGTCCGCCCAACAGGACGGACGCCTCCGCCTGGTCGATGGCGTGTTGGCTGCCATGTCGCGGGCGGCAATGTTCGAGTGCGAGATTCGGGTCGCCTGACATCGTTCGGCTCCTCCTGTTGGTTGGTCATGCCTCCTGCAGGCGGGCGATGCGCAGGGCGGCGGGCGGATGTGAATCGTAGAACAGGGAGTGTAGCGGGTCTGGGGTCAAGGTTGCGGCATTGTCTTCGTAAAGTTTGACCAGGGCGGTGACCAGTTCGCTCGCCGAGGCATTGGTGGCGGCGTAGCGATCGGCCTGGTACTCGTCGCGGCGCGACAGCAAGCTGAGCAGTGGGGTCAGCAGGAAAGTGAAGACCGGCCCGACGAGAAAGAACAGGATCAGGCCCAGGGCGGTGTTCTGGCTGTGCAGGCCGAGACCCGCGAAGAACCACTCGGCAGTGATCAGTTGACCGAGGACAGCCAGGAAGGTGAGCGAGATGACGAAGAGCATGATGATTCGCTTGTGGACGTGCCGGTGCCGGAAGTGTCCCAGTTCGTGCGCCAGCACGGCCTCGATCTCGCTGCTCTGCAGGCGGCCGAGCAGAGTGTCGAAGAAGACGATGCGTTTCGTCCGGCCGAAACCGGTGAAGTAGGCGTTGCCATGGCTCGAACGTCGCGAGCCGTCCATCACGAACAGACCGGAACTGGTAAAGCCGCAACGCGCCAGCAGGGCCTCGACGCGTGACCTGAGCTGGGCATCCTCGAGCGGTGCGAACTTGTTAAACAGCGGTGCGATCCAGGTCGGATAGATGAACAGCAGGAGCAGGTTGAAGGCGCACCAGAAGAACCACACATAGAGCCACCACCACTGTCCCATCCGTTCCATCAGCCAGAGGACGACCAGCAGCACGGGCGTACCGATCACCAGGCCCAGTGCGACCTGTTTCAGGAGGTCGGTGAGAAAGGTGCCGAGGGTCATCCGGTTGAAGCCGAATCTTTGCTCGATGACGAACTGGCGATAGAGGGCCAGCGGCAGATCGACGACGGCCGAGATGAACACGACGCTGAAAATCAACGCAACGCCATAGGACAGGCCGGCGAGGCGAGGCGACCAGAAGTCATCGAGTGCCTGCAGACCACCACCGAACGTAAAGGCGAGCAGTATGGCCACTTCGATGGCGAGAGCAATGCGGCCGAAGCGGGTGCGGGCGATCGTATAGTCGGCCGCCTTCTGGTGGGCAGCGAGTTCGATCCGCTCGGTGAAGCCGGCAGGTACCATGGCGCGATGCGCGCTGACGTGCGCGATCTGACGCCGGGCAAGCCAGAGGCGCAGGACACCCATCAGCAACAGGGCAGCGATGAAGGCGAAGGAAAGAGGGTTGGGCATGCGGCTGTGACACAATGGCAGTTTTACAGTTCAAGCGGATTATATGACACAGGCGGACAATCACCTGGTTTGGCTGGATATGGAAATGACCGGTCTTGAGCCGGAGCGGGACAGGATCATAGAGCTGGCGATGGTCGTCACCGACGATCATCTGGCGATCGTCGCCGAGTCGCCGGTGTGGGCGGTACGCCAGGACGTGGCCATTCTCGATGCCATGGACGAGTGGAACCGGAAGACGCACACCCGTTCCGGGCTGGTTGAGCGGGTGCACACGTCGGAGCTGGATGATGCGGCGGTCGAAGCGGCTGCTCTGGCTTTCCTGCGGGAGCACGTGGCGCAGGGGACAAGCCCACTGTGCGGCAATTCGATTGGCCAGGATCGTCGCTTCATGGTGAAGTACATGCCGCAGCTTGAAGCCTGGTTTCACTATCGGAATCTCGACGTCAGCACGCTCAAGGAACTCTGTCGCCGCTGGAAGCCGGAGGTGGCGAAGGGCTTCGTCAAGAAGGCCGAGCACACGGCGCAGGCCGACATCCTTGAGTCGATCGAAGAATTGAAGTACTACCGCGAGCACTTCATCAGGCTCTGAGCAACCCAACCCCGCGCGCGGGCCAGGTGTTCCTGAAGAAACGACGA
>ERZ761602.4214-NODE-4214-length-18935-cov-4.734640_pt1 | contig 18935 bp, 19 predicted proteins | sample MGYA00512165_ERZ761602 | MGnify/ENA primary metagenome ERZ761602 (study PRJEB28899, sample SAMN02445085) | bioreactor sludge metagenome | biome: EBPR sludge; isolation source: Thorneside wastewater treatment plant | place: Australia: Brisbane, Thorneside... | reverse complement strand
GGTCACGGGCAGCGGCTGGAACGCGCCGCCGCCCTCGCCCGGCCGATGGCGGTAGCCGAGCGCCTCGAGCGCCTCGGGCACGACCTTGAGCGGCAGGCCCGCGGCGGCGGCGAGCGCCGGCGTTGCCGCGAACGGACCCTGGCGCGCGAGCCGCCGCGCCGCGGCCGCGAGCGCCTCCATCCGGTCCGCGCGCAGGGCCGCCGTGCCGAGGCGGCAATAGCCCAGAGCGCGATAGAACGATTCCGGCCACGCCGCCGCGGCGCGCATCCAGGCGCGCGGCCCGTTCGGCAGCTCGGGTAGCGATTCCGGAGCGCGGCCGTGGAACACGGCCCACAGCAGCGCGCCGAGCTTCATCGTCGGGCCGTTCTGCAGCCTCGGCAGATAGACGGTCTCCGTGCCGAAGCGCACGCCGAGCCGCGCCAGCGCCTTCCGGTCTTCCGGCGCGAGCGTCGCGGTGAGGCTTTGCAATTGCGCGGCGGGCGCCGCGCCGAGCGCTTCGGCGAGCTGATAGACGACGCCGCGCGCCGCACCCCTGAGCTCCGCCGGCGCGCCGCCGGCCAGCGGCCCGTAGCGCCGCGCCACGCAGCGCGCGATCCACGCCGCCAGCCGCACGCGGATGCGCTCGCGCAGATCGGCATCCATGCCGATCTCGGCGATCGGCTTGACGGCCGGCACGAGCGGATGCGCGCCGCGCGCGAGCGCGCCCACCGCGACGCCGTTCCACGCGATGCGCCCGTCGTCGCCGAGCGCCATCTCCTCGTCGGGCGCGGCTTCGAAGCGCGCGACGCGCGCGCCGAAGGCCTGGCGCAGCGCGCGCTCGGCCGCCGCCCGCACCGCGCGCGCGTCCTCGCCGAGCACGTCGGCCATGGCCGCGAAGCGGAAGCCCTCGATGCGCCCGACCGGCAGGCCTTCGACCAGCACCTCGCCGTCGTCGCGCACGCCGCCCAGAAGCTCGTCGCGGGCGTGCAGCCGGCGCAGCAGCACCGCCGTGCGCTTGTCGACGAAGCGCTCGGTCAGCCGCTCGTGCAGCGCGTCGGAAAGCTTGTCCTCGATGTGGCGCGCGCGCTCCTGCCAGTGCAGCGCCTCTTCGACCCAATCCGGGCGATAGGAAACGTAGGTCCAGGTGCGGATCTCGGCGATGCGGCCGACCAGCGTGCCGATGTCGCCGTCGGGCTTGTCGATCCGCTCCACCTGGCGCGCGATCCAGTCGGAGCGGATGCGGCCCGCCGGCCCGGTGAGGTCGTGGAACAGCCGGCCGACGAAGCGCGCATGCGCCTCCGCCATCACCTTGCGGAAATCCGGGATCTGGCAGACCTCCCACAGCAGCGCGAGCGCGGCGCGCGAACCGGCCCGGCGACGGATCTCGGGCACCGCGGCGAGCGCCGCGAGCGTGGCGGCGTCTTCGGCCTCGCGCGCCGCGACGAAGCCCCCCTCGGCCGGCGGCACCGAAAGGCTCGCGATGAGATCGTCGAGGCCCGTGAAATCGAGATCAGGATTGCGCCAGTAGAGGAAGCGCAGCGGATCGAACTCGTGCGCCTCGACCTTCTGGATCGTCTCGGCCGGGATCAGCTCGCCCGCCGTCGTGCCGAACGTGCCGTCGTTCATATGGCGGCCGGCGCGCCCGGCGATCTGGCCGATCTCGGCCGGCGAGAGCGGCCGCGTCTGCCGCCCGTCGAACTTCGCCAGCCGCGCGAAGGCGACGTGGTCGATGTCCATGTTGAGGCCCATGCCGATCGCGTCGGTGGCCACGAGGTAATCGACGTCGCCCGACTGGTAGAGGCCGACCTGCGCGTTGCGCGTGCGCGGGCTGAGCGCGCCGAGCACCACCGCGGTGCCGCCGCGCCGCCGGCGCATCAGCTCGGCGAGCGCGTAGACTTCCGCGGCCGAGAAGCCGATCACCGCGCTGCGCGGCGGCAGGCGCGTGATCTTCTTGGGGCCGGCGTAGGCGAGGCGCGAGAAGCGCGGCCGGGTGACGATCTCGACCTCGGGCAGCACGCGGCGCAGCAGCGGCCGCACGGTTTCGGCACCGATGACGACGGTCTCGAGCCGCCCGCGCGCATGCAGCAGCCGGTGCGTGAACACGTGCCCGCGCTCGGGGTCGGCGCCGATCTGCACCTCGTCCACCGCGAGGAAGTCCACGGCGCGGTCGAGCGGCATCGCCTCGACCGTGCAGAGGAAATAGCGCGCGCGGGGCGGGACGATCTTCTCTTCGCCGGTGACGAGCGCCACCGCATCGGCGCCCTTCACGCGGACCGCGCGGTCGTAGTTCTCGCGGGCGAGCAGGCGCAACGGAAAGCCGATCATGCCCGACTCGTGCGCGAGCATGCGCTCCATCGCGAAATGGGTCTTGCCGGTGTTGGTGGGCCCGAGGACCGCGGTGAGGCGGCCTTCATTCTCGCCCCGGCCCGTCACGCCAATGCTGGGGACCACGCGGTCCATGTTCGGGAGCATCCGGTTTCGGCCGCCGGATTGCAAGACGCGACGGCGGCGCACGTGGGGATGTGCCCACGGCCTCTGCCGCATTCAAGACCCCGCGGCGCGAGCGGCCGGCGCTATTCGACGTAGGCGACGGCCGCGCCGAGGATCGGGCCGCCCTTGCCGTGCTGGACGAGGACGGCGGCGCCGCTGCGCTTCTCGCCTTTTTCGCCCGCCGCCGTGATCGCGAACTCGGCCTTATCGCTGTCGAGCTGGCCGAGCTTCTTCCAATCGCGCACGACGTGATAGTTGGTGAGCGTCTTGCCCTCGTTCTCGCCGCGCGGAATCGCGGTGGTGTGCCGGCGGTCGAACAGCGCCAGGTAGACGTTCGCGCCCTTGGCCCCGTTGACGGCCGTGACGATAGCGCGCAGCCGGTTGCCCTCGACCTTCTCGAACACGACGCCGACGGACGGCTTGGACTTGCGCGCCTCGGCGATCGCCTGCAGCACCGCGCGCCGATCGGAGCCAACCTCGCCGCGCCGGCCCTGCACCACCATCTGCGGCGTGTAGACGCCGGTCTGGCGGAGCGCCATCGCGTATTCTTTCTGGCGGTAGGTGAACTTCTTGTTGGAATAGGGATCGTGCCAGCCGAGATAGTTCCAGTAATCGACGTGGAAGCCGAGCGCGATCACCCCGGGCTGGCGCGCGAGCTCGCCGAGCAGCGCATCGGCCGGCGGGCAGGAGTTGCAGCCTTGCGACGTATACAGCTCGACGACGACCGGGGCCGCTTCCTGCGCCGCCGCGGGCAGCGAAAATCCGGCCGCGAGCGCGGCGATTCCCAAAGCGATACCGGTCGGCAGCGAGCGGCCTTGCATGGTGGGGACCTTAGAAAGCTTGTACTGTAGGGGCCAGTCACATCGCGGTGAATTCGGCTTGGAATTCCGCGTGGTGAATGTGAGCGGATTGTGAGGAAGAGCATGCCTCTGCTACGCGTTGCGGCCGTCGCCCTGATCTCCCTTTGGGTTGCCGCATTCGTTAACGGCGCGGCGGCACAGGACGCCGGATGGCAGACCTTCACGCGCCCCGCGCTCGGGCTCTCGATCCAGCGGCCGTCCGATCTCTACGAGCTCGATCCCGAGCCGCCGGCCGAGGACGTGACCGGCGAGGTGGAATGGGGGCCGAAGGACCACGGCTGGAGCATCATCGTCACCTCGCAGAGGCTCAAGCCCGGCCAGACGCTGGCCGCCGTGGTCGCCGAGGAGAAGAAGCGCAATCCCAAGGCGGAAGCGTCGGAAGCAAAGATCGGCGACGGCATCGAGGCCGTGCGCATGTGGGCCCTCGACGACGACACGCTCTCCACCTTCGTGCTGCTCGTCGACAAGACCGGCACCAAGCTGATCGCCATCGAGCTGGCGATCGCGCTCGGCGAAGAGGACGAGGGCAAGAGCATCGAAGCGCTCCGCATATCTTACACGGGCACGCTCGCGCTCTTCGAGCGCATGCTGGGCACGGTGCGGATCGCCAAGAACTGACGGGCGCGCGGCCGCAAGGACGCGGCGCGCAGGCCTAACGCGTTCGACCCTCGTGCCGCCGGATCGCGAGGCCGAGCGCCGCGCCGGCCGCGCCGAGCGCGAGCGTGAACCAGGCCGCCGCGCTCCAGCCGCCGGCCGTGGCCAGCGCCGCGAAGATCGGCGGCGCGACGAGCTGGCCGAAATTGCCCCATTGCAGGATGAGACCGTTCGTGGTGCCGATCTGCGCCGGCGAGGGCGCGTGCACCGGCGCGCCGCCCATGACCGCCGCCGGCAGGAGCCCGCCGACGAACGAATAGGCGAACGCGGCGGCGAGCTTCGCGCCGGCGCCGAGGCCGGTCGCGTAGACGACGAGGCTGAGCGCGCCCATCGACGCGGCGGCGATCGCGATGAGAAGGCCGCGCGACGCGCCCTTCTGCAGCAGCCACCCGCTGAACAGGTTGCCGGCGACGTTGGCGGCGACGACGAGCGCCACCAGCGTGCCGGCCAGGAGCGGGCTGAACCCGCCGGCGATCAGCAGCGTCGGCAGGAACGATGCGACGCAGAGGTAGTTCGCGGTGTAGGTGGCGAAGGTAAGCGCCAGCAGCCAGGGGCCCCGCGCGCGCAGCACCGCGCCGACATCGCCCCGGAGGCGCGCCATCCGCCCTGCCGTGGCGGCGCGCGGATCGGCGATGCGGCGTGTGGCGACCCAGAACAGCGCTGCGAAGCCCGCGAGCAGCGCCGTGTTGAGCCACCACAGCCCGCGCCAGCCCACGGCGCCGATGACCAACGGCGTCACCAAGATCATGAACGACGTGCCCGCCGGCATGTAGCCGCTCCAGATCCCGAACGCCAGGCGCTGGTCGCGCGGCGCGGCGGCGCGGAGAATGATCGCCGGCGCGGCGACGAACACGGCCATGAGGCCGAAGCCCTCGCAGAAGCGCGTGGCGAGCAGGCCCAGGGCCCCGGTCGCGAACCCGCCGGCGAAGCTCGCCGCCGCGACGATCAGGAGGCCCGCGACGACGAAGCGGCGCGCGCCCCAGAGATCGGCGAACGCGCCGGCCGCGAGGCCGAGCACGGTCGTGATGCCGTAGAGCAGCGAGACGGCCCAGCCGGCTTCGACGAGCGTGAGCCCCAGCTCGGCCGTGAGCGTCGGCAGCGCGGCCGGCATCTTGCCGTTCTGGAACGCGCCGAAAATGCCGGCGAACAGCGCGAGGAACAGGACGCTCCAGCGCGTGGCCGCACTCACGGCATGAGCCCGCCGCACGACTTCGGGCGTGCAAAGCGCTTCAAGCGCAGGGGCGCACGGCTGTGCGCCCCCGCTTCAGCGCCGCGCAGCTCGACTGGGGCGCACAGCCGTGCGCCCCTACCGCCGAACACGCTTCTACTTCTCCGCCGCGATCGGGTTGACGAGCGTGCCGATCCTGTCGACCTCGACCTCGCAGGTGTCGCCGGGCTTCATGAAGATCGGCGGGTTGCGCACGAAGCCGACGCCGCCCGGCGTGCCGGTGACGATCACGTCGCCCGGCACCAGCTCGGTCCACTCCGAGCAGTAGCTGATCAGCGTCGGTATGTCGAAGATCAGCAGGTCCGTCGTGGCGCGCTGCAGTTCCTGGCCGTTCAGGCGCGTGATCAGGGTCATCTTGCTCGGATCCTTGATTTCGTCGGCCGTCACGATCCACGGGCCGAAGCCGCCGGTGCCGACGAAGTTCTTGCCCGGCGTGAACTGCGTGGTGTGGCGCTGCCAGTCGCGGATCGACCCGTCGTTGTAGCAGGAATAGCCGGCGACATATTTCAACGCGTCGGCCTTGGCGACGTGGCGGCCCTTCCGGCCGATGATGACGGCGACCTCGCCCTCGTAATCGTACTTCTCGCTGTTCTTCGGGCGGATCATCGGCTGGCCGTGGCCCACCTGCGTGTTCGCGAAGCGCGTGAAGATCGTGGGATACTGCGCGTCGCTGCGGCCGGTCTCGGCGACGTGGCTCTTGTAGTTGAGGCCGATGCAGATGATCTTGTCCGGATTGCCGATCGGCGGCAGGTACTTCACCTTCGCGGCCGGCACGTCGGGCTTTTTCTTGCTCGCGGCGAATTTCTTCGCATCGGCCATGCCGCGATTGGCGATGACCGCCTTCAAATCGGGATACTTCTTGCCGAGCTTGGCGCCGCAATCGACGACGCCGCCTTCGACGGCGACGCCCCAGGTGGGCTTGTTATTGCGCAGGAAGGAAACGAGCTTCATGGGTGGTTGATCCTCGGGTTTGAATTTGAGCCGGCGTCCGGCCGTTGCGCGGGCGCCGTTCGGGGACGGAAGGCTAGTGGGCGTGCCCCTCGCCGGCGCCGGGCTTCAGCACGAAACGGCGGTCGCAATACGGGCATTCGACGAAATTCTCGTCGCCCATGTTGAGATAGACACGCGGATGGCCGAGCGCGGCATTGCCGCCGTCGCAGGCGACGACGCGTGTTTCGACCTCGATGGTTTCGGGCGGTTGCATACGGAGCGGATATTGAGGGGGACGCCGACACCGCTCCCCTGGCGGCGCAGCCCCGCCCGGCGGCGGGAGCGCGCATCATAGCGCGGAACGGCGCCGTTTCAACGATTTCGCCCTGCGCCGGGGTCGCAACCCCTTTGCCGCGGCGCGTGACGGCGGGCGGACGAGGGGATACCAATGGGCGGCGCCGTCGCCTCGGCGGCGCGGCCGCAATCGATGCAGGACCGTTTCGTGCCGAACCAAGCCGCCGACAGCTCGCCCCTTCCCGCCGCCGCGATCCGCGTGCGCGGCCTGACGAAGGTCTACCGGCGCCGCGGCTCGGGCCAGACCGGCCCGATGCGGCCGGCGCTCGACGGCATCGACCTCGATATCCCGCGCGGCTCGCTGTTCGGCCTGCTCGGCCCCAACGGCGCCGGAAAGTCGACGCTGATCAACATCCTCGCGCGGCTCGTCCTGCCCACCGCCGGCACGGCCGAGATCTGGGGCCACGATTTGCGGCGCGCGCCGCGCCAGGCCGCATCCGCGATCGGCATCGTGCCGCAGGAGCTGAACCTCGACGCGTTCTTCACGCCGCGCGAGCTGCTCGAATTCCAGGCCGGCCTCTACGGCGTTCCGCCGCGCGAGCGCCGCACCGACGAGCTGCTCGCCACGGTGGGCCTCACCGAGAAGGCCGACGCCTATGCGCGCGCGCTGTCGGGCGGCATGCGCCGGCGGCTGATGGTGGCGAAGGCGATGGTGCATTCGCCGCCGGTGCTGGTGCTCGACGAGCCCACCGCCGGCGTCGACATCGAGCTGCGCCAGAGCCTGTGGTCGCATATCCGGGCCCTGAAGCGCGCCGGGGTGACGATCCTGCTCACCACGCACTATCTCGAGGAGGCGCAGGAGCTGTGCGACGCGATCGCGATCATCGACCACGGCAAGCTGATCGCGTGCGACAGCACCGCCGCCCTGCTGCGCCGGCTCGACCGCAAGGAAATGACGCTGACGCTCGCGGCCGACCTCGACGCGGTTCCGCCGGCGCTCGCGCGCTTCGACGTGCATCTCGTGCCGCCGCGCCGGCTCGTGTTCCATTACCGGCCGAGCGAGACTCGCATCGGCGACATCCTCGACTCGGTGCGCGGCGCCGGCCTCGGCATCGCCGACCTTTCCACCTACGAGAGCGATCTCGAGGACCTGTTCCTCCACCTCACCGGCGCGCGCGCCGGCGCGGCGGCGAAGGCGGCGCCGTGATCCGCGCCCTCGCCGCCGCCGCGGCGGCGCTCGCGCTCGCCGCCTGCGCGCCGGAAATCCAGGTCAGCGGCACGAGCTCGCTCGCCGCACCCGAGCTGCGCGGCGACGTCATCCAGACCGCCGACGGCGTGCAGCTGCCGCTGCGCTCGTGGCTGCCGGCCGGCCGGCCCAGGGCCGTGATCGTCGGCCTGCACGGCATGAACGACTACAGCAAGAGCTTCGCGATTCCCGCGCGGCGCTGGCAGATGCAGGGCATCGCGACCTATGCCTACGACCAGCGCGGCTTCGGCGACACGCCGCAGCGCGGCGTGTGGCCCGGCCTCGAGCGGCTGATCGAGGACTTCAAGACGGCGGTGGCGCTGGTGCGCCGGCGCCATCCGGGCGTGCCCGTTTACGCCTCGGGCACGAGCATGGGCGGCGGCGTGGTGCTCGCCGCGATGGCGCGGCCCGACGCGCCGAAGCTCGACGGCATCGTCCTCGAAGCGCCCGCGGTGTGGAGCCGCGCCACGATGCCGATCTATTACACGGCGACGCTGTGGGTGGCCGCGCACACGATCCCGCAGTTCCGGCTGAGCGGGCGCGAGGTGACGCGCGTGGCCTCGGACAATCGCGAGGTGCTGCGCGACCTCGGCCGCGATCCCTACGTCCTCAAGGGCGCGCGCGTCGACGCGATCTACGGCGTCGTCGACCTCATGGACGCGGCCTATGCGGCGGCCGCGCACGTCGCGGTGCCGGTGCTGCTGCTCTACGGCGAGAAGGACCAGATCATCCCGAAGGCGCCGATCGAAGCCGTGGCGCGGCGCCTGCCGGCGCGCCTCAAGCGGATCGCGCTCTACGAGGGCGGCTGGCACCTGCTCTATCGCGACCTCCAGGCCGAGATCGTGCATCGCGACGTCGCCGCCTGGATCGCCGATCGGAACGCGCCGCTGCCCTCCGGAGCCGACGCGCGCGACGCAGCGCGCAGCCTCGCCGGCCGCGGCGCGGAGTAGCGCCGCTATTCCAGCGCGTCGAGGTCGGATTGCGGCGCTTTCTCGCGGAGGCTCGACGTGGTGGCGCTGCGGCGGTCGGCCCAGCGCTTCTGGGCGACGCCGAACTCCTCGCGGCTGACGCGCCCGTCGCGATTGGCGTCGAGCGTGTTGAAGAAGCCGCGCAGCGCCGCGATGCGCTCGTCGCGGCCGATGAAGCCGTCGCCGTTCCTGTCGTATTTCGCGAAGATGCGCTGCATCCAGCGCTCGGCGACGCGGCGGCGGCAGGCGAGGTATTCCGCGCGGGCGATCGCGCCGTCCTTGTTGGCGTCGCAGACCAGCAGCCGCTGCGCCTCCGGCCCCTTGAGGTCGGCGGCGGCGATCCGGCCGGTGCCTTTGGCGTCGAGCGCCGCGAAGATGCGGTCGACGCGGCGGCGCGCCTCGGCCTCGTGATAGGCCATGAACTCGTCGCGTCCGATGGCGCCGTCGCCATTCTTGTCCATGCGCGCCAGCCGCTGGTCGGAAGCGTGCACGAAATCCTCGAACGTCAAATAGCCTTTGGCGCCGCGGTCGAGTTGCTTCCAGGCCTGCGCGGCCGCGGGCTCGGCGGCGCGCAGATCGGCCGCGGGGACCGTCGCCGCCAGCGCCGCCGCCGGCAGCGCCGCGAGCGCCGCCCGCAGCAGGCCCCGCCGCGACCGGCGCAGGAATTTCGCGATCCGCATGCGTTCGCCTTCGACGTTCGGGCCGAGCCGGCGCGCGGGAACCGGCGCGCGCTCCTCCGCTCCGACCGGCATTCTCCCCCGCCGGCGAGCGGGCCTCCAGCCGAATTTACGCCGGTGCGGGCGCCCGTATCCCCGGCGCCGAAGGCCGCCCGGCCGGGCCCTGCCGTTGCCGAGCCGCGCCGAATCCCCTAAATGAAGGACGGTGCCGACGCGGCATGCACCCGTAGCTCAGCTGGATAGAGCGTTGCCCTCCGAAGGCAAAGGTCAGAGGTTCGAATCCTCTCGGGTGCGCCAATACCGCCGCCAGTTCGCGGCGGCGCGCGGTCGGCTAGTGCGCGAGCTTGAGCGCGCCGGACGCTTCCAGGGCGATCACGCACCACACGCCGAAGCAGGCCAGGCCGAGCCCGTATTCGATCGAGCTCCAGCCGCTTTGGTCGAACAGGAATTTCCGCAGCATCATCATGTGCGTTTCGAGTCCGGGGGTCGGTTGCGCCCCGAAGGTATTCGGCCGAGTCTGAAAAATCGGCTAAGAGAGCCTTGAGGATGTCTTAACGAGCCGGTTCCTCTGCCCGGGGTGGCGCGGCACTGCGTCGTCGCCTCGTCGCGGGGAGGGAGTCGAACATGGATCATGCTTCGCCGGCCGCGCGCGGCCTCGCCCGCTGGCACGATTGCGTGGCGCGGCGCGATTTCGCCGCGCTCGCCGATCTGCTGGCCGACGACGTGCGCTTCCATTCGCCGTTCCTGTGGCGGCCGAAGGAAGGCAAGGCGATCACGCTCGCCTACCTCACCGCCGCGATCCACGTGCTCGGCAGCTTCGCCTATCACCGCGCGATGACCGACGGGACGAGCTGGACGCTCGAGTTCGGCGCGAAGGTCGGCGAATTCGCGCTCAAGGGCGTCGACATCATCCGCTTCGGCGACGACGGGCGCATCGTCGACTTCGAGGTGATGGTGCGGCCGTTCAAGGGCCTGCAGGCGCTGGCCGAAGCGATGCAGAAGCAGCTGGCGGCGCAGGGCGTCGCCGGCTAACGCCGGCGCAGCGACAGGATGTAGGCGATCACGTCGTCGATCTCGGCCGAGGTGAGCGTCTGCGGCTCCATCTCGTAGTGCGGCAGCGTGATGAACTGGCGCAGCGAGCCCCGCGTCTGCTCGGGATCGGCCGCCATGCGCATGAAACTCGGCACCGCGGGCTCCGGCCCGGTGCGGCCGGGCGCGATCGCGTGGCATTTCGCGCAATGGCGCTCGGCCAGCGCGCGCCCGCGCTCGGCATCGCCGGACTGCGCCGCGGCCGGCGCGGCGGCGAGGACGAGGACCGCCGCCGCCCATCGGAGCATCGTTTGCTTCATTGCGCGCCCACCGCGAGATCGCTGACATAGGGATTGGTCTTGCGCTCCCAGCCGAAGGTCGAGATCGGGCCGTGGCCGGGAATGAAGTGCACGTCGTCGCCGAGCGGGAACAGGCGCTGGCGGATCGAGGCGATCAGCGCCTCGTGGTCGCCGCGCGGGAAATCGGTGCGCCCGATCGAGCCCTTGAACAGCACGTCGCCGACCACGGCGAGCTTCGACGGGCGGTGGAAGAAGACGACGTGGCCCGGCGTGTGGCCGGGGCAGTGGAACACCTCGAGGACGAGCTTGCCGACCGCGACCGTGTCGCCCTGGTTCAGCCAGCGGTCGGGCGTGAAGTCGCGCAGCGGCGGGAAGCCGAACTGCCGGCCGCTCGACGGCAGCTGCTCGATCCAGAAGCGATCCGCCTCGTGCGGCCCTTCGACCGGCAGCGCGAGCCGGTCGCGCAGATCGGCGACGGCGCCGGCATGGTCGAGATGGCCGTGCGTGACGAGGATCTTCTCGAGCGTGACCTTCTGCGCGGCCGCCGCGCCGAGAACCTCGTCGAGATCGCCGCCCGGATCGACCACGGCGCCCTTCATGGTCTCCTCGCACCACAGCAGCGAGCAGTTCTGGGCGAACGGCGTGACGGGAACGACGGCGGCTTTGAGCATGCGGGCAATCGCGGGTGGCGGCCGCCCCGGATATGCGCGCCGCGGCGCGGAAGCGCAAGCGCGCCGAGGTCGCGGAACGCTGGCGCCCGCCCGGCCGTTGATATGCGCCAGCCTCCTCGTTCGAGCATGGACCTCACGCACCTCGACCTCGCGAGCCTGTGGCCGCTGGCCGTCAAGATGCTGGTCGCGGCGTCGGGCGCGCTGCTGATCTTCGTCGCCTTCTGGATCGCCTCGTGGATCGTGAAGGCGCTCGTGCGCCGCATCGCGGCCGCCGGGCGGCCGCAGCGCCGCGACGTCGTGAACCTGCTCGGCACGATCGCGCGCTGGTCGATTCTGGGTTTCGGATTCGTTACCGCGCTCGGCACCCTCGGCGTCGACATTACCGGCCTCATCGCGGGGCTCGGCCTCGCCGGCCTTGCGCTCGGCTTCGCGCTCAAGGACGTCGTCTCCAGCACCGTGGCGGGCATCCTGATCATTCTGAACCGGCCGTTCGCGGCGGGCGACCGGGTGCGGGTGGCGAGCATCGAGGGCATCGTGTCGGCCATCGAGCTCCGCTACACGGCGATCGCCGACGCGGCAGGCCAGCGCCACCTGGTGCCGAACGCCAAGATCTTGAACGAAGTCGTAACGCTGGCCCCGGCGGCGGAGCCGAGAACTGTGACGCCGTTCACTGCTTGCCCCCGCCGTACAGGCCATTATGGTGGGAATTGGCCCCGCCCGGCCCTTGCACGCCGGGCAGGCATCCCCACTTATGGCCGCGTCGCGCCCCCGCCGGACCACCGCATGAGCATCGGCTTTCTCAAGTTTCTCGGCGTTGTCCTGATCCTCGGCAGCGTCGGCTTCGCCACGGTGAAGGGATCGATCACCGGCGGCTTCCGCTATCTCACGCCCGGCTTTGGTGTCTCCGATGTCCCAGCCACTGACCGCAAGTGAGCGCCGCACCGCGGCCGTCCGGTCGATGAGCTCGACCGGCGCCGCGATCATCCTCTATTTCCTGCCGCTGCCGCTGCTCGGCAAGGCGTTCTACGAGCTGGTGCTGCGCGGACGCTTCGCCGGCTTCGCGATCTCGCTGGCGCTGTTCGCGCTGTTCGTCTTCGGCGCCGAGCTGATGCGCCGCGGCATCGGCAAGAGCATGGACTTCAAGGCGCGCAAGGTGGCGCTCGCCGGCGGCGCGCCGCTCAAGACGATGGGCGCCGCCGTGATCGGCCTCGCGACCTTCGCGACCGCGTTCCTGGCCGCCGACCAGTCGCTGCTCGCCGCGATCGCGATCGGGCTCGGCGCGCTGCTCGGCCTGTTCCTCACCTACGGCGTGGACCCGCGCGGCGCCAAGGGCGTCGCGGCCGATTCCGGCGTGAGCGCCGAGGAGCTGAACGAAGCGCTCACCGAGGCGCGCGGGCGGATCGGCGCGCTCGAGGAGGCAGGCAAGCGGCTCCAGGGCGGCGCCGCCTACGAGTTGCGCCAGAAGATCCGCGACGTGGTGGCGGCCGCCGGCAAGGTACTGCACCTGATCGAGGAAGACCCTCGCGACCTGCGCCGCGCGCGCAAGTTCCTCAACGTCTACCTCGACAGCGCCAAGACCGTGACCGAGAACTACGCCGCCACCGCCGCCAAGGCGCCCTCGCCGGAGATGGAGGCGAAGTTCCGCGCGGTCCTCGACGACCTCAAGACGACCTGCGAGGAGCAGTACAAGAAGCTGCTCGAGAACGACACGCTCGACCTCGACGCGCAGATCGAAGTGCTGAAGACGAGGCTGACGAGAGAAGGTTTGAGTTGAGACAGGGTTTTCGCCGCGCGTAGGAGCGGGTTCCCGACCCTACGAGGAATCGACGCAGTCAACGACCAGGACAGGGACACGCACATGGCTTCCACCGAAACCACGACGCCCGCCGCCGGCATGCCGACGACCGCGCCCGTTGCGGCAGCCCCGATCGCCGCGACCGCGCCCGCGCCGGCCGCGAACCAGCCGGTCGTCGCCTACAAGGACGCCAACCCCGAGGCCAAGGCCCGCATCGACAAGGCGCTGGGCGAGCTGAACATCAAGGACAGCAACTCGATCATCTTCTTCGGCGCGCGCGCGCAGGAGCAGCTGACGACGATCTCCGAGAACATGCTCGAGGGCGTGCGCAACAAGGACACCGGGCCGGCCGGCGCGGCGCTCGGCGAGATGCTCTCGAAGCTGCGCGGCTTCAAGGTCGACGACCTCGACCCCAACAACAAGCCGGGCTTCTTCGGCCGCCTGCTCGGCAGCGCCAACCCGATCGCCAAGTTCGTCCAGCAATACGAAGACGTGCGCAAGCAGATCGATTCGGTCTCCAACCGGCTCGACACGCACAAGAACAAGCTGATGGAAGACATCGTGAAGCTCGACAAGCTCTACGATGCGAACCTCGCCTACTATCACACGCTCGCCGAATACATCGCGGCCGGCGAGGAGATGCTGCGCCGGCTCGACGGCGAGGTGATTCCGGCGATGGCCAAGGCCGCCGAGGGCGCAGACATGCTGAAGTCGCAGGAGCTGCGCGACATGCGCTCGATGCGCGACGACCTCGAGCGGCGCGTGCACGACCTGAAGCTCACGCGCCAGGTGGCGATGCAGAGCCTGCCCTCGATCCGCCTCGTGCAGGAGAACGACAAGAGCCTCGTCACCAAGATCAACTCGACGATGGCCAACACGATCCCGCTGTGGAAGCAGCAGCTCGCGCAGGCGGTCACGATCTACCGCGCCAGCGAGGCCGCCAAGACCGTCAAGGAAGCGACCGACCTCACCAACGAGCTCCTGAAGAAGAACGCCGACATGCTGCGCGACGCCAACGCCGCGACCCGCACCGAGGTGGAGCGCGGCATCGTCGACATCGAGGCCGTCAAGCACGCGCACGCCCAGCTCATCGCCACGATCGAGGACAGCCTCAAGATCGCCGACGAGGGCAAGAAGAAGCGCGCCGAAGCCGAGAAGGAGCTGGTGCATCTCGAGGATTCGCTGAAGACCTCGCTGCAGCAGGCCTCGGCCCGCGCCCAGGGCCTCGCCCCGCCGGCCCCGGCGCCGGCCAAGCCCTGAACGACCGGGAAAGGTGACGGGAGCCCGCCCGGGCTCGTAGTCTTTCCGTATTCGCGACCCCGCCGGACGCCTGCTCCGCGCCGGTACTGATGGAGTGCTAGATGGGCCTGTTCGACAAGATCCGCGGCGAATTCATCGACATCATCGAATGGACCGATTCGTCCAACGACACGATGGTGTACCGCTTCGAGCGCCACGGAAACGAGATCAAGTACGGCGCCAAGCTGACCGTGCGCGAGAGCCAAGTGGCGGTCTTCGTCAACGAAGGCCAGATCGCCGACGTCTTCCAGCCGGGCATGTACACCATCGAGACGCAGAACGTCCCGATCCTGTCGACGCTCAAGGGCTGGAAATACGGCTTCAGCAGCCCGTTCAAGGCCGAGGTCTATTTCGTCAACACGCGGCGCTTCACTGACCTGAAATGGGGCACGAAGAACCCCATCATGATGCGCGACAAGGAATTCGGCATGGTGCGGCTGCGCGCCTTCGGCACCTACGAGGTGCGCGTGAAGGACGCGCCGACGTTCCTGAAAGAGATCGTGGGCACCGACGACAAGTTCTCGACCGACGAGGTGGCGGAGCAGCTGCGCAACATACTGATCTCGAAGTTCACGAACCTGCTCGGCACGGCGGGCATTCCGGTGCTCGATCTCGCCGGCAATTACGACCAGCTCGGCAAGCTGCTGACCGACAAGATCGGCCCGGATTTCAACGAATACGGCCTGAACCTCACGAAGATCCTCGTCGAGAACATCTCGCTGCCGCCCGAGGTGGAGGCCGCGATCGACAAGCGCACCAGCATGGGCGTGGTCGGCGATCTCGGCAAATACGCGCAGTTCCAGGCGGCCGAATCGATTCCGGCCGCCGCCGCCAATCCCGGCGGCACGATGGGGGCGGCCATGGGCATCGGCATGGGCGCCGCGATGGGACACCAGATGGCCAACGTGTTCCAGCCGCAGCAGCCGGGCGCGGCGCCGGCCGCGCCGCCGCCGCTGCCGGGCGGCAAGAGCTTCTTCATGGCCGTGAACGGCCAGCAGCAGGGCCCGTTCGACATGGGCGCGCTTTCGCAGCGCCAGCAGCAGGGCCAGCTCACGCGCGAAACCCTGGTGTGGGCGCAGGGCATGGCGAACTGGACGCCGGCCGGCCAGGTGCCCGATCTCGCGGCGCTGTTCGCGAGCGCGCCGCCGCCGCTGCCGCCGCGCTGACGGGAAGCGGCCATGGCGGAACCACGCGGAGAGGCCGCGCCCGAAGCGCGGGCGCCGGTGACCGGGGAGCAATTCCCCTGCGCGCAGTGCGGCGCGAAGTTGCGCTTCAAGCCCGGCAGCGACGCGATTCGCTGTGACTATTGCGGCCACGAGAATCCGATACCGAAGCGCCCGTGGACCCAGATCGAGGAGCAGGACCTCGAGCAGGGGCTCGAGAAGATCGAGAGCACGGCCGCGACCGAGGAGAAGCGCACGGTCAAGTGCCAGTCCTGCGCCGCGGAATTCACGTTCGACCCGCACGTGCACGCGGCCACCTGCCCGTTCTGCTCGAGCCCGGTCGTGGCCGAGACGCACACGGTGCGCGTGATCCAGGCGGCCGCGCTGGTGCCGTTCGAGCTCGACGACAAGGCCGCGCAGGGCGCGTTCCGCAAATGGCTGGGCGGCCTCTGGTTCGCGCCGAACGATCTCAAGAAGTTCGCCGTCACCGAAGGCCGGCTCGCGGGCATGTACGTGCCCTACTGGACCTACGACGCGCAGACCTACAGCGCCTACGACGGCGAGCGCGGCGACGCCTATTACGTGCCCTACACGGTGACCAAGACCGTGGACGGCAAGACCGTGACCGAGACGCACCAACGGCGCGAGATCCGCTGGACCTACGTTTCGGGCAACGTCGAGCGCTTTTTCGACGATGTGCTCGTGGTGGCGAGCAAGTCGTTGCCCAAGAAATACGCGGACCGGCTCGACACCTGGCGGCTCTCGTCGCTGCAGCCCTATCGCGAGGAATACGTCGCCGGCTTCCGCAGCGAGGTCTATCAGGTCACGCTCAAGGAGGGCTTCGTCGAGGCCAAGGGGCGGATGGAGGACCAGATCCGCTCCGACGTGCGCAGCGACATCGGCGGCGACGAGCAGCGCATCCACAACATCAGCACGCAGTGGCAGGATCTGCGCTTCAAGCACATCCTGCTGCCGGTGTGGCTCGCCGCCTACCGCTACCGCGGCAAGGTCTACCAGATCCTGATCAACGGCCAGACCGGCGAAGTCGAGGGCGCGCGGCCCTATAGCTGGATCAAGATCGCGCTCGCCACGGCCGCCGCCGCCATCGTCATCGGCGTCGTCATCTGGCTGGTCGGCAAGGGGCGCTGAGCGCGCCTCACGCCGCGCGCGGGATGACGTAGTCGTACACCGCGAAGAAGTGGACGATCGCGCCCGCGAGCACGGCGCCGTGCCAGAGCGCGTGGTTGAACGGCAGCTTGCGCAGCGCGTAGAAGACGATGCCGCCGGTGTAGCAGACGCCGCCGATCAGAATCATCTCGACGCCGGCCCAGCCCACCTTGGCCTCGACCGCGTCGGCGAACAGGAAGCCGAGCCAGCCCATCGCGAGATAGATCGCGTAGAAGATCGGGTGCATGTAGCGCAGCCAGATCAGGCGCAGCAGCGTTCCGGTCAGCGCCAGGCCCCAGATCACGCCGAACATCACCCAGCCCTGCCAGGTGCCGTTCATGACCGCGAGCGTGATCGCCGTGTAGGTGCCGGCGATGAGCAGGAAGATGGCGATGTGATCGAACGCCAGAAACAGGCGCTTCGCGCGCTCGTTGGGCAGGCTGTGATAGAGCGTGGACACGAGGAACATGAAGACGAGCGTCGCACCGTAGATGGCGATCGCGACGATCGCCCACGCGCTTTCGATCTGCGCCGCATAGACGACGCCGAGCACAAGCGCCGCGATCGCGAGCCCGGCGCCGACGCCGTGCGTGATGGCGCTCGCCACCTCTTCCCACAGCGTGTCGGTGAACAGATCGCTGTGCTCGGCGCGGGCGCGCCGGGCCAGCGCGGTGATGGCGGTGCGCATCGGATGGATCCCTTCTCTCGATAAAGAAGATAGGCACGAAGTGCGGCAAACCCCAGGCAATCTGCGTGCCGCCGCGAAATCATCGCGTCGGCGCGCGAATCCTGTTCCCGCTGCGTTCCGAATCCTGCTAGTCTCGTTCGTCCGGGTGCGAGGGTGATCGCCATGGACACGCTGCCGCTGGGCTTCGCGGAGCCCGCCGAACATTACGAGCCGGGAACGGCCGACCGCATCGCGCGCGGCGTCTGCCGCCGCTTGAACGAGCTGGGCTATCGCAGCCTGCTCGAATTCCGCGTCGGCATCGGGCGGCGCGCCGACGTGGCGGCGCTCGACTCCACCGGCCGCTTCGTCATCGTCGAGATCAAGAGCAGCGTCGCCGATTTCCGGTCCGATTCGAAATGGCCGGAGTATCTTCCCTATTGCGACGCCTACTATTTCGCCGTCGCCGACGGCTTTCCGCGGGAGATCCTGCCGGCCGAGCACGGCCTCATCGTCGCCGACGAGCACGACGCGGCGGTGCTGCGCGAGGCCCCGCACCGGCCGATGCTGGCCTCGCGGCGCAAGGCGCAGATCCTGCGCTTCGGCCTGGTGGCCGCGTCGCGCCTCTCCTACGCCACCGGCTTCGCGCCGGCGGACCGCGACTGGCGCGAGGATTGAGCAGGCGCGCCGGCGGCCCTCCCTTACTTCATTCTGGCGACGGTCGCCGTCGTGCTGTGGCCGGGCAGGAGTTCGGCGAGCACGACGCGGCCGCCGTAGCTCTTGACGAGATCGGCGCCCACCACCCGGTCCACCGTGTAGTCGGCGCCCTTCACCAGCACGTCGGGGCGCAGCGCGGCGATCAGCGCCTCGGGCGTGTCTTCGCCGAACACCGTGACGAGATCGACGTCGGCGAGGCCCGCGAGAACGGCGGCGCGCGCCGCCTCGCCCTGCACCGGGCGCCCGTTGCCCTTGAGGCGCTTCACCGAGGCGTCGCTGTTGAGGCCCACCACGAGCCGGTCGCACGAAGCGCGCGCCTGCGCGAGCAGATGGATGTGGCCCGGATGGAGGAGATCGAAGCAGCCGTTCGTGAAGCCGACACGCAGGCCGCGCCGGCGCCAGAGCGCGGCGCGCTCGACGGCGCTTTCGCGCGAGGCGATCTTCACCTCGGCGGCGCGCGATTCCTGCCGCTCGAGCGCGGCGCGGATTTCCGCCGGGTGCGCCACCGCCGTGCCCACCTTGCCGACGACGATGCCGGCCGCGCAGTTCGCGATGCGCACCGCATCGAGCAGCGTCAGCCCCGCGGCAAGGCCGGCGGCGACCGCGGCGATCACCGTATCGCCGGCGCCCGAGACGTCGAACACTTCGCGCGCCTCGGCCGCGATGTGATGCACGGCGCCCGCCGCGTCGAGCAACGTCATCCCGTGCGCGCCGCGCGTGGCGAGAACGGCCGCGATGCCGGCGCGCTCGCGCACCGCGCGCGCCGCGGCTTCGATCTCGGCATCGCTGCCGGTCGGCAGGGCGG
>ERZ761602.4213-NODE-4213-length-18937-cov-14.325866_pt1 | contig 18937 bp, 15 predicted proteins | sample MGYA00512165_ERZ761602 | MGnify/ENA primary metagenome ERZ761602 (study PRJEB28899, sample SAMN02445085) | bioreactor sludge metagenome | biome: EBPR sludge; isolation source: Thorneside wastewater treatment plant | place: Australia: Brisbane, Thorneside... | reverse complement strand
CCCTCTTCTATCCAGCTGATCTGCAAGACTTTTGTCTTAAGGTAGTGCCATTGAGATCAGACTGGTAATCGAGAAGATCGCGTTCGAGGCGTTTGCGCTCGGTAATTATCGAGCCGGTTCCCCGGTAGCCGGCGAACGCGCCCTGCGCATCCCAATACGGCGTTCCCGACACCGAGAACCAATGCGGGACATTGGCATCGTGGCCACTCTGGTACTCGAAATTCCGGAACGGAAGGCGCGCTTCAAGTTGGGCCAGGTGCGCTTGCAGGGCTTGTGGCGAGAGAAGACCATTCGCCTCCAGCAGTTCCTTGCGGGTTCTGCCCAGTATTTGCTCCGGGGGTACCCCGTAAAAATCTTCGAAATTGTCGGAAAAGTAGCAGAAGCGCAGCTGCGCATCGACCTCCCAGAACCAGTCGTTAGAGCACTGCGAAAAATCATGCCATCGGTCTGCATCGCGTCGCACTTGCGCGCTCATTTCCTGCAGTTCAAGATTGATCCGGGCCAGGCGATTTTCGTTTTTACGCAAGGCACGGGTAGTGACCTCGGCATCCTGCAGCGCAGCGTCGAGTTCTCCCGTTCTGTGTGACCCGATCTGCGTCACGACAAAAAACGTCAGGACCAGGATGGCCAACAGAAGGGTAATGCCGATCCCGACAAGCCGTTCTGGCATCATGGCTTTCGTCGGCTGCAACAGCACCAGGCTCCAGCCATCGGCACCGATGGCCTGACGGGAGACCAGGAAGGACTGGTCTTGGTGCCGCAAGAAGGCGCTGTTGATCGGCTCGGTGCGGAAGAGGGGGTCGAGCGGAGCATCACCGAATTGCTGCGACGCCCGCTTTTCCTGCCGCAATGCCGCTGGCATGGGCCATAGCGTCTTGAAGAGCAGGTTCTTGGTGCCGGACAGAAACACCACCCCACCGGGATCGATCAGGAAAGCGTAGGGGAACCCGGCCAATTGCTCATCCATCCCTTCGACATCCAGTTTGACCACCGCGGCGCCAATGATTTTCCCCCGCGCATCGTGAATCGGATAACTGGCGTAAGCGCCGCGCGTGCCGGTGCTGACGCCGAGGGCAAGATAGCGTCCGGGTTGCCCCGCCATGGCCTGCCGAAAATACGCACGAAATCCGTAGTTGTGACCTACAAAGCTACTCGGCTCCTTATGAAGGCAAGCCCATAGCAGAAGAAGATGTAATCAAGCGGCACCTGAAAAGACTCGCTCACGGAGCCATGTCCCTTGCCTGAGCACCTGAATCGGTAGCGTCCAGGGAGACGTCGTTGAGCGCCAAAGCCAGCAGGAAAACCCGTTTTTCCGCAATCACCACCGTCGGCGCCACAGGCTTGATCCTTTCACCGCCTCAGTGCCTGCAGCGTTGCCAGCGCGGCCGGGTAGTCATAGTCCGCAAGCTGGCGCTCAAGCCGCGTGACATTCGCCCCCAGCGTCGCCAGCAAGAGTGCCCGATTGGCCGTGAACAGTCTTTCTGCCGTGGTATCGAAGCCGGCCACCAGAGGTTCCAGTTGATCGAGAAGCGCCCGCGCCCGCTCGGGGTCAGCGCCCTCCGCGTCGGCTTCGCCGCCACCCTGCGCCTCGGGAAGACGCACCAGAACCTCATTCAGCGCGCATAGCTCGCTCTGCAGGTAATCCAGCAGCGCCGGCAGGCTTGCCACCGGAGCACCGTCGTGCAGGGCCAACTCGATGGTCTTGACGGCGGCCTGAATCCCGGTTGCCTGCACGGTTCCGGCGACGCCCTTCAGGCCATGCAGGCGGCGGCGCAGCGCATCGCTATCACCCGCCGCCAGTTCGTCCCGCAGGTGCTGCGCATCTTCGCTGTGGGTGGCGACGAACTGGCGCAACAGCCGGACGTAGGCCGGCACATCGCCGCCCAGCGCCGAGAGCCCCCGTACCGAATCGAGCCCGTCGAAATCGCTGAGCAGGGACGACAGGCTGGCGGCTTCGCGCGGCGCATGTGCGACCGCCGGCTGCGCAGTCTGGCCCGACTCGTCTGGCGGCCGCTGCGGCAGCCATTTGAGCAAGGTTTCGTAGAGCACTGCGGACTCGACCGGCTTGACGATGAAATCGTTCATGCCGGCCTCGGCGCAGGCCCGGCGATCCTCCTCGAAGGCGTTGGCCGTCATCGCCAGGATCGGCTTGCTCGCCCAGCCCGGCAGCGCGCGAATCGCGCGGGTGGCCTTGAGACCGTCCATCTCGGGCATCTGCATGTCCATCAGGATCAGTTCGTAGGCCGTCGTGCGGGCCATCTCCAAGGCTTCGTGGCCGTTGGCCGCGGTGTCCACCGTCAGCCCGGCGGCGTGCAGCAGTAGCTGGGCGACCTCGCGGTTGATCGCATTGTCCTCGGCGAGCAGCAGCCGAGCGCCGCCGCTGCGGCGCAGCAGGCGGAGTTCTGCCGGCTCCACCTCGACTAGTGGTGCGGCGCCGGCGGGCATAACGCCGTGGCCGCGCTGCAGGCGAGCCGTAAACCAGAAGGTACTGCCCTGCCCCGGCGCGCTGTTGACACCAACTTCTCCGCCCATCAGTTCCGCCATCCGGCGGGTGATCGCCAGCCCGAGGCCGGTGCCGCCGTACTTGCGTCCGGTCGAGCTGTCGGCTTGCTGGAAAGCCTGGAACAGCCTGCCGCTCTGCTCGGCGGTGAGGCCGATGCCGCTGTCGGCGACTTCGAAGCGCACCAGCAATTCGCCTTCGTGTTGTTCCAGCAGTTTGGCGCGCAGTGCGATGTACCCCTGTTCGGAGAACTTGACGGCATTGCCGGCATAGTTGAGCAGCGCCTGTCGTAATCGCGTCGGGTCGCCGCGCAGCCACAGCGGCACCGCATCGCCATCGACCTCGATGCGCAGCCCCTTGGCCGCCGCCGACCCATTGATGATCGATGCGACATTGTCGAGGACCGCCGACAGGTGGAAGTCCGTGCTCTCGAGTTGCATGCCTCCGGCTTCGATCTTCGACAGGTCGAGAATGTCGTTGATGATGCCGAGCAGATGGCGTCCGGCGGTTTCGATCTTGGCCAGCCAGGCGGCCTGTTGGGGTGTCGGGTCGCCGCGCGCCAGCAGGTGGCTCAGGCCGAGGATCGCGTTCAGCGGGGTACGGATCTCGTGGCTCATGTTGGCCAGAAAAGCACTCTTCGCGGCATTCGCCGTGTTGGCCGTGACCATCGCCCACTGGAGCTCCTGCGTCTTCGACTCGACCAACTCCTGCAGGTGCTTGCGGTGCTGGTCGAGTTCGACACCGATGCGCTTCTTGTCGGTAATGTCTTCCTTGACGGCCACGTAGTGGCTGATCCTGCCGTCGGGCTGGCGCACCGGCGTGATGATCGCGAACTCGATGTATTCCCGCCCATCCTTGCGCCTGTTGTGCATCTCGCCCTTCCACGACCGGCCCTGCGTCAGCGCTTTCCACATCGCCCGGTAAGTCGCGCGTGGCGTCTGGCCCGACTGCAGGATGCGCGGGTTGCGGCCGATCACTTCCTCGCGGCTGTAGCCGGTGGCCTGCACGAAGGCGTCGTTGACGAACTCGATCTCGGCGCGGAGGTTGGTGACGACGATGCTCTCCGGGCTCTGCTCGACCGCCAGCGAAAGCTTGCGCACGCGGTCCTCGGCGTTCTTGCGCTCGCTGATGTCGCGGTCGGTGCCGATGTGGCCGAGATATGCGCCCGCGGCGTCGAACAGCGGCGTGCCGCTGGTTTCGACGACGACCTCGCGGCCGTCTTTGTGCAGGCAGGTGTGTTCCAGCAGCGTGAAGGGACGCCGCTGCTTGGCGAACGCGGCGAATTGAGCGCCGATCCGGGCCGCCTCGGCGCCCGGCATCAGCTCAAAGGGTGTCCGTCCGAGCACTTCGTCGGGCCTGTAGCCGAGCAGGCCGAACACGCGCGGACTGGCATAGGCGTAGCGCATCTCCGCGTCGATCCTCCAGATCCAGTCGGCGGAGGTTTCCACCATCGAGCGAAAGCGCGCCTCGCTGTCGCGCAGCGCAGATTCCGAAAGAGCCAGTTGCCGGCGTCGTTCGGCGTCGCTTAGCGCGCGCTCGACGGCAGTGGGCAGGCGTTTGATCCGGTCCTTCAGGATGTAGTCGTCGGCGCCCTCGTGCAGGCACTCGACCGCCAGTTCTTCGCCCATCATGCCGGTGACGAAGATGAACGGCAGGTCGGCGGTCCGCTGCCGGATCAGCGCCAGCGCACGACGGCCGTCGAAGCCCGGCAGATGATAGTCGGCAAGGATCAGGTCCGGCCGGAAGCTTTCCAGCGCGTCGAGGTAGCCCGCTTCGTTCTGCACCCGCAGGGATTCGAAGGCCAGCCCGGCTTTACGCATGGCGCGCGCGTTGAGTTCCGCGTCGACCGGGCTGTCTTCGAGCAGCAGGATGCGCAGTGGGGGATTCACGGCGTCGGGCGGATTTCGGGCGGCACCCGGTTGACCAGCACCCAGTACATGCCCAGTTCGGCGACCACCCGGGAAAACTCGTCGAAGGCGACCGGCTTGGCGACGAAGCTGTTCACGTGGAGATGGTAGGTGGCCACCACGTCGCGCTCCTCTTTCGACGAGGTCAGCACCACCACCGGCAGATCGCGGGTCCGCGGGTCGGCGCGGATCTGCGTCAGCACCTCGATGCCGTCCACTTTTGGCAGCCGCAGATCGAGCAGCACCACCCGCGGCAGGGTGTTCGGCGCGGTCGTGTAGACGCCGCGGTGGAACAGGAAATCCAGCGCGGCCTCGCCGTCCTTAACCCACTCGACGCGGTTGGCGAGGTTGTGCTTCCGCAAGGCACGCAGCGCGAGTTCGGCGTCGTTGGGGTTGTCCTCGACCAGCAGGATGTCGACGATTGAATCGGTATTGACCATCATTCACTACTCCGCGGATGTTGCCTCGCCGGAAGACACCGGCAGGCTGAAACTGAAGCTGGCGCCGGCGCCGACGGCACCCTCGGCGGTCACGCTGCCACCATGCTTCTGCACGAAACGCTTGACAATGGCCAGGCCGACGCCGGTGCCTTCGAATTCGTCCATGCCGTGCAGGCGCAGGAACAGGCCGAACAGCTTGCCGGCATACTCCGGATTGAATCCGGCACCGTTGTCCTTGACCTGATACCAGATCGTCTGGTCATCCTGGCGGGCGCTGACCTCGATGCGCGCCGGGTCGCGGCTGCGGCTGAACTTGAGCGCATTGGCGAGCAGGTTCTGCCAGACCTGGCGCAGCGCCCGCAGGTCGGCGCTGACGGCAGGCAGATCGGAGCGGCTGAACTCCACGGCGCGCCCGCCGTGCTGCTCGTCAAGACCGTGCCAGACCTCTTCGACCAGGGCGTTCATGTCGACCATCGTGTATTCGAGTTGGTGACGGCCGGCGCGGGAAAAGGCCAGGATGTCGTCGATCAGCTGGCCCATCTTGCGGGCGTTGTCGCTGACCACGCCGAACAGGCGCAGGCCCTCGGCATCGAGCTTGGGCCCGTAGTCCTCGCGCAGGATCGCGATGAAGCCGTCGATCGCCCGCAGCGGCGCGCGCAGGTCGTGCGAAACCGAATAGCTGAAACCTTCCAGATCGTTGTTGGCGGTTTGCAGGTCCTCGGTGCGGCGCTGCAGTTCGGCGGTACGCTGCCTGACCTGCCGCTCCACACCGGCATAGGCCAGCGCGAGCTGCTCCTGTTGCGCACGAAGCTCCCCGTGGGACTGCTGCAAGGCGGCGACCATCTGCGCGAAGGCGGTGCCGAGTTCGCCGATTTCGCCCTTGCCGCTGAACCGGGACAGGTCCGCCGTATCGCCGGCGCGGAGGTTGCGGGCGGCCAGGGTCAATTCGGTTATCGGGCGGACGATGGCCCGTGTCTGGAAGCGGGCAAAGATCAGCCCGGCAAGCATCAAGGCGCCCAGCAGGCCGAGGAAGGTCCCGTCCGCCTGCCCCTGCATGGCTGCCTGCCGCGCATCGACCAGCTGCGCTACCTTGATGTGGTAGGCCGCGAGGTCGTCCAGCGTGGCGCGGACCAGGCGGACCTTGTCGCTCAGGAGCGAGATCAGCGCGGTCTGCTGGCCGAGGTCGCCGGCATCGACGAGCTGGATCAGTTGCGCGTAAAGCCCGGGCATGCCTTCGCGGACCACCCGGTAATTTTCCAGCAGCGCACCGGCCTGCTCCGCGACGCCGGCGCCGTAGTGTTCGCCCTTGTCGGCGAAAAGGCCCTGCAGTTCGTCTAGTGTGCGACTGGTCTTACTTTGGCTCTGCGGCAACCTCGCGGCAAACCGCGCGTCCCGCGTGGCCTGGTAGGCGAGCGCATTCGACCAGCGTTCCTGGGCCAGGAAGCGCAGGTCCTCGGCCAGCCGCACGGCCCTGCGATGAAGCGCGCTGCGCGCATCCATCGCCTCGGCCTCCTGTGTCTGATGGTAGCGATAGCCGGTCAGGCCGCAGACGATGACCAGCAGTAGCAGCCAGGGCATCGCGACATTGGTCGCGACGCTGCCGAACTGCCAGTGTCTCGCGCGCATGCTCAGCCGCCGCCGGGGTTCGCAACGGTGACCGACTGCGGCCGCACCGCTTCGAGAAACTCCGGCGCGAACGCGGCCTGATAGTCGGGCACGGCCAGCGGCGGCTTGGCACGGCTGGCCAGCCAGAGCCCTTCATTGCTCAGCGCGGTGAGCAGCAGGTTGTCGAGGCGCACCGAAAATGTCAGCCCCGGCCAGTCGCTCCGCAGTGCCGCATCCTGCTTGATCGCCAGGTGGTCGATGACGATCTGCAAGGCTTCGGCACTGTTCGCAGTGACGAAATCCTCGGCGCGGACGAGAGCATTAACCAGCCGCTGCAAGGCCACGCGTTTTTCCGCGATGGTCTGTGGCCGGGCGCCGAGCGCGGAAAGTTCGGTATAGGCTGCGGTGCGCAGCGTGATCACGGCGTCCTCGGCAAAGCGCGCCCGGGCATTGCCAACATGGGGCGACCAGGTGGCGACGGCATCCACCTCGCCATGTTCGAGCGCGTCGGCCATTTGTTCCGGCCGCAACGCGACGCGGATCACCGCATCGTCGCCGCTGCCCTGTTCACGCAGCATCACCGACAACAGGTAATCCGAGTTGGTATCCGGCGCTGAACCGATGCGCTTGCCGATCAGGTCGGCGGCTTTGGCGATGCCCCGGTCGCGGCGGGCGACCACGGCGGCATTCTGGTTGGTGCGTTGGACCGTGCCCAGCAGGCGCAGCGCCTTGCCGTGGAGGATGTTGTTGGCGTAGGGGAATTCGGTGCCGACCGCAACATCGGCTTCGCCGGCGAGCACGTTGTTGATCGCATCGCGTCCCGAGGTGAATTTGTTGTAGGACAGGGTCAGATTCTCGTCCCTGAAATAGCCCTTCGCCTCGGCGACATAGATCAGCGAGGCGATCGGGTTGCTGGGGTCGGCAAAGACCAAGTGCTCGGGCGACTTGGTCGGCTTTCCGCAGGCGGCCAGAAGCGCCAGCATGACGAAGCCGGAGAGCAGCCTCCAGCCGAAACCGGCCGCATTTCCCGCACTTGCTTGCATGGCTTTGCTCCTCAGTTGGTTGCTTCGGCCGGAAGTCGTTGCCGGCGAGCAGCGCGCCGGCTTGCGCTGCGCGGACCGGGCTCAGGGACCCTCAAGGTATTTCTCGGCGATCACCACGAACTCGTCGAAGCCACCGAGGAAGGCGTCGCAGACGTCGGGATCGAAATGCTTGCCGCGCCCGGAGGCGATGATCTCGCGGGCCTCGGTGAAGGACAGGGCGGGCTTGTAAGGGCGCACCGTGACCAGTGCGTCGAAGACGTCGGCGAGAGCCATCAGCCGCGCGGCGATCGGTATCGCCTCGCCGGCAAGGCCGTCGGGGTAGCCGCAGCCGTCCCACTTCTCGTGATGCGAGCGGGTGATCTGCTTGGCCTGGGCGAGAAAGGCGAGAGGCATCTCGGCGTCGGCCTCGGCCTTTGCGATCGCCTGACAACCCAGCTCGGCGTGGGTCTTCATGATCGTCCACTCCTCCGCCGTCAGCGGGCCGGGCTTCAGCAGGATGCTGTCGGGGATCCCGACCTTGCCGATATCGTGCAGCGCCGAGGACTTGGTCAGCAGGTCGATGTTGCGCCTGTCGAGGAAGACGGCGAAGCGCGGATGCGCCCTGAGCCGCTGGGCAAGAGAATGCACGTAGCCCTGGGTGCGGCGGATGTGGTTGCCGGTCTCGGGATCGCGGGTTTCAGCCAGGTGTGCCAGCGCGCGAATGCTGACAAGCTGGGTCAGGTCGTTCTCGGCAATGCGCCGCGCGACTTCGGCTTCGAGTTCGGCGTTGCGGTTCTTCATCCCGTCGCGCGCCTGCTTCGCCTCCAGTTGCGTACGCACCCGGGCCACCACCAGCGCCGGATTGATCGGCTTGGTCATGTAATCGGCGGCGCCGAGTTGCAGGCCGCGTTCCTCGTCGGCAGCGTCGGCCAGCGCGGTCAGGAACACCACCGGGATTTCGGCGATGGCCGGAGTCTCGCGCAGGCGCTGCAAGGTCTCGTAACCGTCCATTCCCGGCATCATGACGTCGAGCAACATCAGATCTGGCTGCGGCTCGACAGTTGCCGCACGCAGCGCGCTCTCACCCGAATTTGCCGCACGCACACGATATATTGGCTGTAGCAGTTGCGCCAGCAGCGAAAGATTCACCGGCTCATCGTCCACGATGAGGATGGTTGCTGCGGAAACGATGTCGTTACTCATTGTGTTCCGATTGTAGTCGAGGTAACCAAGGTTAACTGCTGTCTGAGAAAGCCATCCGCGCTGGCGCCACCATCGACAACTTGCAGCGTTGGTCCGGACATGTCGTGGCGTTCGGTCACCTTTGCGCTGCCCCCGATTTCTCTCAGGTTTCGGTTGCCTCCATTCTAGGTTGTCTGCGATCGCGATAGGGGAATTTCCCGAAAAGGCCCTGTGTTCTGGCGTTGGTGCCCTATTCGTACACGCTCATACGCTATACGACCAATCCCGGCATGTTGGGCGCGAACTTTCCCTATCCCCATCCTACGTCTTCGGTGAAGGTGAATGGAAAGTCCGCCAGCACGGGGTCGGCAAGCGCCGCACCTGGCGCAAGATCCACCTGGCCGTCGACGAGACCACCAAGGACATCATCGGCATTGAAATGACGACGGCCGATTGGGGTGACAGCGAAGTGTTCCCCGGTCTGCTTGAGCAGGTCGAAGGCGAAGTCTCTCAAGTGTCCGCCGATGGCGCTTACGACACCAAAGGCTGCCATGCCGCCATTGCCGACCGAGACGCTCGTGCCACCATTCCCCCGCGGGACGGCGCGGTTCCCTGGGGCGACGATCATCCCCGCGATGCCATCCTCAAAGACATCGCCGTCAAGGGCAGCGCTGGCTGGAAGAACGATAGCGGCTACCACCGCCGCCGCATCGCCGAGAACATGATGTACCGGCTGAAGCAACTGGGCGACAGCCTGTACTCGCGAACCTTTGAGAGGCAAGTGACCGAAGCGCACGTCCGCGCCGCCATCATCAACACCTTCACCTATCTGGGCATGCCGCAATCCGTGCGGGTTGGGCAAATTGCGCCTGCCGCATGAAATGGTACGGGGATAGGGAAAGTTCGCGCCCAAAACGGCGGGATTAGTAATTTTTTATATTAGCTTTTCCTAATATTGCACCAACACCCTACAACGCTGCCAGACCGCCTCGGCGATTTCATGCAGCGTTGCCGAAAGGACACCCCCATCGGGCAATCTCCAGCGCCCCGCCAAGGCGCTACGCTGCCTGGCCATGGCTATTCAGAACTCCTTGAGCGTCGGTGCGGGCGACGACGAGCCGCGTCGGTCTTTCGCGCGGCTGCTTCGCGCCGCGGGCATGCGGCCACTCACCCATGCGTCCGCCGAGGCCCTTCTGGCGGATACAATGCATCGTCGTTTCGACTGCTTGGTACTTGATGTGCAGCTGCCAGGCATGACAGGGCACGAATTGCAGGAGCAACTGAATGCCTCGGGGTTCGCGACGCCGATTTTCTTCATCACCGCCTACGATGACCGGGGTTCGCGCCAGCGGGCGCTGGCGGCTGGGTGTGCGCGCTACTTCAGCAAGAGCGACCCCGGCCGGGTGGTGCTCGACGCGCTCCGCGCGGTGGTCGGAAAGCCGCCGGGCAACGCCTGACACGGCGGCGAGACGGCGGCGAGACGGCGGCCGAAACGCTTGCCCTGGTGCGGGCTCGGGCGCGTCACCGGCCGGCCATGAACTGGATCACCATTGTCTGGCCGATGGTCGCCTCGGCGTGCTTGACGCTGGGACTGATCGAACTGCGCATCGCGCTGAACCGGCCGCTTGACGGCGCCCGCCTGCTGTTCTCCTTGAGTGCCTTTGCCGCCGCTGCGGCCTGCGGGCTCGAACTGGCGATGATGCGCGCCAACAGCCCGCTTCAGTTCCAGGCGCTGCTGAACGGGTTCGACGTCGCGGCCGGCGTGGTCATCGCGTCGCTGGGGGGCTTTGTCTGGCTCTATTTCCGTTGTGGCAACAAATGGCTGGCACTCGCCGGCCCGGCGATCTATGCCGTCGGGCTGGTTTTCGAATTTCTTCCCGGCTGGGCTCTCTGCGACTTGACCGAATTGCAGACGATCGACACCTTTGGTGGGGCCTCGTACCGGGTGGCGGTGCTGGTGCCAAACCCGTTGATTGCGCTGCCTTACCTGGGCGTATTGCTGCTGCTGGTTTTCGTTGTGCACGCGTCGATCGAGCTGGCACGGCGAGGCCAGCGCCGACGGGCCGCAGTCATCGGTGGCAGCGTCGTGGTCTGGGCCATCGGCGCCGGCACGCACTCGGCGCTGATCGAGGTCGGCGTCCTGCAGATGCCGTATCTGGTCAGCCCGGCCTATCTGGTCATCATGTTGGCCATGGCCTACCAGCTCACCTCCGACGTTTCCGCTGCAGCACAGCTGGGTCGCCAGTTGCAGGAAAGCGAGCGCCGGATGGATCTGGCGAGCGCCGCCGCAGGCCTCGGAGTGTGGGTCTGGGACCTTCGCCGGAACGCAGTCTGGGCCACCGCCAAGATCCACTCGCTGTTCGGTATCCCGCAATCGGAGCGCCTCGACCCGGCGCGGCTGATCGCCGCCGTACATCCGGACGACCGCGATGCCCTCCGGCATGCCGTTGAGGCATCGCTGACCAATGATCGCGACTTCGAAGTCGAGCATCGGGTGCCGCGCGGCGATGCCGCCGTACGCTGGATTGCCACGCGCGGGCGGGTCGAGCGCGACGCCAGCGGTTCCCCGATCCTGCTGCGTGGCGTCGCCCTGGATATCTCGGCTCGCCGCCGATCGGAGCTGGAACTGCAACAACTGCAGAGCCAGCTTGCCCACAGCAGCCGCGTCTCGATGCTCGGCCAACTGTCTTCCGCACTGGCGCACGAGTTGCACCAGCCGCTCTGCGCGATCCTGCGCAACGCCGAGGCGGCCGAGCTTTTCCTGCAACAGGACCCGCCGATGCTCGGCGAGCTGCGCCCGATCCTCGCCGACATCCGCGCTGACAACCAACGGGCACGCGACGTGATCGAGCGGCTGCGGAGGCTGCTCAAGCGGCGCAGCATGGCGTCCCAGACCCTGGCGCTCGGCGACCTGTTCGGAGATACCGCCGCGCTGACGCGCGCCGATGCTGCCGCGCGCAGCATTCGTGTCGAGATCGAAGGCGGGTCTGACCTGCCGAAGGTGCAGGGCGACCCGGTTCACATCCAGCAGGTTCTGCTCAATCTCGTAGTCAACGCCATGGACGCCATCGACCGGGAGCCGGCCGACGACCGCTGGGTGGCGGTGCGGGCCAGACAGCATGGGCGGAGCGAAGTCGAAGTGGCGGTGAGCGACTCCGGCCACGGCATCCGGCCGGAAGACCTGGGGTCGCTCTTCGAACCATTCTTCACGACCAAGGCCGAAGGCATGGGAATCGGGCTGACGATCGCGCGCACGATCGTCGAAGCGCATGGCGGGCGCCTGTGGGCGGAGAACGTTCCGCCGGCGGGGGCGACCTTCCGCTTCACGCTGCCGGTCGCCGCGGAAGGGGCCGTGCGGTGAGCGACGCCGGGCGCGTGGCCGCCATCGTCGACGACGACCTTTCGTTCAGCGCTTCGCTGTCGCGGCTGCTGCGCGGGGCCGGCTACGCGGTGCAGACCTTCGCTTCAGCGGAGAGCTACCTCGCGCAGGGCAGCGAGAAGACCGCCTGCGTGATCGCCGACCTGCGGATGCCCGGGCTGAGCGGCATGGACCTGCAAGCGGTACTCGAACAGCAAGTCGGGGCGCCGCCGCTGATCTTCCTGACCGGCCAGGGCGACATCGCCAGTTCGGTGCGCGCCATGCGGCACGGCGCCGAGGATTTCCTGACCAAGGATGCGCCGAAGGCCGAGCTGCTGCAGGCCGTCGAACGCGCATTCGCACGCGATGCCCGTCAGCGCCAGCAGCGCCGGCACTTTCAGGTCTTGCGTGGCAGCTTCGACGCGCTGTCGCCGCGCGAGCACGAAGTGCTGCAACAAGTGGTGCGCGGCAAGCCGAACAAGCAGATCGCCGCGGCCCTGGGAATCATCGAGCGGACGGTGAAACTGCACCGCACGGCGATCACGACCAAGCTGCAGGTGCGTTCGGTGGCCGAGCTGACGCGGCTGGTGGAGGCCGCCGGTCTATTTGTCGAAGACGCGTCGACCTTCCCCAAAGGGCAGTAGCGCGATCGGTACCCGGCTGCTAAGCTCGGGCGTCGCGGACCTGGCAGTCTGCACCGGCGTCTTCTCGACGACCCGCCTCCGGACCCATCAAGAACGCAATTCAGGAAGGAATCAAGCCATGAGACCGATTCGCCTCTTAACGACTCTCTGGATCGCCAGCCTCGTCCTGACGGGCGTCGCGACCAGTTCCGTGCGGGCGCAGCAAATCACCGGCACACCCGGTCTTCCGAGTGCCACGACTACCGTGGATGGCAATTACCTGCCGAGTCCACCGGCGAAATTCGGCGGGGTGATCAACCTCGACGCCAGGGATTCCAAGCCCTACTGGCCGCCGAACATCGTGCCGCCCAAAGGCGCGCCGAACGTGCTGCTGATCATGACCGATGATCAGGGCTACGGCGTCCATGGAACGTTCGGTGGTGTCATCCCGACCCCCAACATGGATCGTATTGCCAGGATGGGGCTGCGCTACACGCAGTTTCACTCCACCGCGCTGTGCTCACCGTCGCGCGCGGCGCTGATCACTGGGCGCAATCACCACTCGGTGGGCTTCGGGGTCATTGCCGAAATGGCCACCGGCTACCCCGGCTACGACTCGACGATCGGCGTCGACAACGCGACGATCGGCCGGATTCTGCAGGACAACGGCTATGCCACGTCGTGGTTCGGCAAGAACCACAACACGCCCGCCTATCAATACAGTTTGGCTGGGCCGTTCAACCAATGGCCGAGCGGCATGGGCTTCGACTATTTCTACGGCTTCATGGGCGGCGAGACAGACCAGTGGACGCCCTGGCTGTTCCGCGGCCACGAGCAGATCTTCCCGTGGAAGGAGGAACCCGGCTTCAACCTGATCACCGGCATGGCGAACGATGCCATCCGTTATCTCAACCAGGTCAATGCGTCGGCGCCGGACAAACCGTTCTTTCTCTACTACGTTCCCGGTGGCACGCACGCGCCGCATCAGCCGACCCAGGAGTGGATCGACAAGTTCAAGGGCAAGTTCGACATGGGTTGGAACGTGATGCGCGAGCAGATTTTCGCCAACCAGAAGCGGCTCGGCGTGATCCCGGCGAACACCAAGCTCACAGCGTGGCCGGACGGGCAGGCCGAGTTCGGCGGCGCCAAGCTGCCGAAGTGGGAGACGCTCAACGCCACCGAGAAGAAGCTCTTCGCCCGTCAGGCGGAGGTCTTTGCCGCCTATGTCGCCTATACCGATCATGAGATCGGCCGCGTGATCCAACAGATCGAGGACATGGGCAAGCTCGACAACACGCTCATCATCTACATCAGCGGCGACAACGGCACCAGCCCCGAAGGCTCGCTCATCGGCACGCCGTTTGACATGGCGGCAATTCAGGGTGTGGATGTACCCGTCGAGGACCAGATGAAGTTCTACGATTTGTGGGGTGGCCCACAGACCACCCCGCACATGTCGGTGGCCTGGACGTGGGCCTTTGACACGCCTTTCAAGTGGACCAAAGAGGTGGCGTCGTACTTCGGCGGCACCCGGCAAGGTATGGTCATGGCGTGGCCCGGCCACATCCCGGCCGGTGGCAGCGTCCGCACGCAGTTCCATCACCTGATCGACATCGTGCCCACCATCCTCGAGGCGACCGGCATCAAGGCGCCGGTGATGGTAGACGGCATCGCCCAGAAACCCATCGAAGGCGTGAGCATGGCCTACACCTGGAATCAGGCCAACGCCAACGCCCCGTCGAAGAGAACGACCCAGTACTTCGAGATGTTCGGCACCCGGGCGCTCTATCACGACGGCTGGATAGCCACCACGATTCCACCGGTTCCGGTCTGGAACATGGGCAAGGGCACATACCCCGACGTGGTCAACGGCTACACCTGGGAGCTCTACAACATCGCCGAAGACTACTCGCAGTACGAAAATCTCGCCGCCAGATATCCCGACAAGCTGCGCGACCTGCAGGAACGCTTCCTGGTGGAAGCCGAGAAATACCAGGTGTTCCCGCTCGACAACTCGATCCTGCCGCGGCTGCTCACCGCGCGGCCGAGTTACACCGCCGGGCGAACCGAGTTCACCTACACCGCCGAAATGAGCGGCACACCGAACGACAACGCGCCCAACATCCTGGCCAAGTCCTACTCCATCACCGCCGAGGTGGACGTTCCCACCGGCGGTGGCGAAGGAATGATCGTCACCAACGGCGGCCGCTTCGGCGGCTACGGACTCTACCTGTTGAAAGGCAAACCGGTGTACGTCTACAACTTCCTGGGGATCGAACGATTCCGCTGGGAAGGCAAGGACGCGCTGGCACCCGGCAAGCACACCCTGGTATTCGACTTCAAATATGACGGCCCGGGCATGGCCAAGGGCGGTTCGGGCGTGCTGTCTGTGGACGGCAAGGCTGTCGCCAGTCGGCAGATCCCGCACACCATCCCGGCCATCCTGACCATCGACGAATCCTTCGACGTCGGTGTCGATACGCGCACCGGGGTGGACGACAACGACTACAAGCCACCGTTCCGCTTCACCGGCAAGCTCGGCAAGGTGACGTTCAAGCTGATTCCGCCGCCACCCGAAGTGGCGAAAGCCCTCGAAGAAAAGGCGCTGGCGGCGAAGAACGCAACACAGTAGTTCGCTCAATCGCTGCTTGGCTACGCGGACGCTCTCGCAAGATGCGGCCCGCGCTCTTACGAGCCGCGAACCGGAACCCTGAAACCAGAAGGAATGAAGACATGAAGACACTCAACTCCAGCCGACGCAAGCGCCCCTTGCTGGCTGGTCTCGCGGCAACCCTGCTCGCCGGCTTCGTGGCACCCATCGCGCACGCGCAGTCGGCAGCGGCGACCCCGCCGATGCTGACCACGCCGGACGAGGTCGAAACGCGCATCGGCACGCTGCGATTCAAGGACGGCGCGCCCAGCGTCGAGACGGCACAGAAGGTGTACGACGCGCTCGACTTCACGCGCGCGCTGAACGTGTTCAACAACAGCTTTCGCGGTGCCTCGGCCTACGCGATCCGCAAGGGCTTCCAGAGCATCGGCGCACCGGACAACACGGTGCTCATCTTCCCGGAGCTGATGGACGCAAAATCGCTGTTCCTGACCGGCAACGCCGACACCGTCTACTACCTGGCGACGATCGATCTGACGAAAGGCCCGATGGTGGTCGAACAGCCGCCGAAGGGACTGGGTACGATCAACGACATGTGGTTCTCGTGGATCATCGACATCGGCTTTCCCGGACCCGACCGGGGCGAGGGTGGCAAGTACCTGCTGGTGCCGCCGGGCTATGACGGTCCGCTGCCGGACGGCGGTTTCTACGTCGCGCACTCACGCACGACCCGGGTGCTCTACGCCGCCCGCTCGTTCCTTGTTGGCAACGATCCGAAGCCGGCCGTCGAGCTGATCAGGAAGTCGATGAAGATCTACCCCTATACGCCGGGCGGGGTCGGCACCAGCATCGCGACGGCACTTGAAGGCAAGGTCAGACTTGGCCGCAACCCACCCGTTCCGGAGACGCGCTTTGTCGACGCCAGCGGGAAATCGTTCAACACCATCCCGCCGAACGACTACTCGTTCTTCGAGATGATCAACGAGAGCGTGCAGCAGGAGCCGGCGACCAGCTACGACGTCGAACTCGCCGGACAACTGGCCGCGATCGGCATCGTCAAGGGCAAGCCCTTCGCCCCGGACGCCCGGATGAAGAAGATCCTCACCGACGCGGCCGCCGTCGGCAACGCCGCCGGACGCGCGCTGAACTGGCGCTCCAGCCAGGCGCATCCCGAGTGGTCGTACTACCCCGACTCGATGTGGTGGAACATGTTGTGGGAGGGTGGGGCCAACTTTGAAACGCCGCCGCCGCTGTTCACCAAGGAAGGGATGTTCAAGCCCTTGCCACCGACCGGCGCACGCACGCTCGACTCGCGGATTGCCTTCTACTACGGCTACACCCTAGACTCGCCGGGAATGATCATGCGCATTCCCGACGTCGGTTCGCAGTATCTGATGGGCGGTCTGGACAAGGACAAGAACCCCTTCGACGGGGCCAGGACCTACAAGGTGACGCTGCCCCCGAACATTCCCGCGCGCGCCTTCTGGTCGTTCACGCTGTACGACAACCAGACGCGTTCGATGCTGGACACGCCGCAGCGCTACCCGCGCGCCGGCAGCCAGAGCTACCCGTCGCCCGCGGCCAAGCCCGACGCCGACGGCTCGACGACGGTGTACTTCGCGCCCAGGCAGCCCGAGGGGGTGAAGCGCGGCAACTGGATCCAGACCACGCCCGGCAAGGGCTGGTTTACGCTGTTGCGCCTCTACAGCCCGCTCGAGTCATTCTTCACCAAGGAGTGGCGGCCGAGCGAGATCGAACTCGTGAAGTAGTTCGTTCAACGCGCGCGGGCTCAATGGGCGACCCCAGTCTCAACGACTCGTGGCTCCTTGGCGCTGCCCCGCGGCAGCGGGACTGCCTGGAGACCTCGGTGAGCGTCGACGATCCACCAGGCGCAAACCGGTTTGCAGCCACAGCGGAGGCGGACGATGCAGGCGAAGCGGCTTTCCGGGCGTCTTGGCCGCGCGCTGATCTCCGCTCGCGGCCCCACGCCGGCCTTTCGCCGGCGATGGCGCAGCAGAGAGAACCGCACGTCGTCTTGATCCTGACCGACAGGATGGACCCTTGACGCCGTGGCAGGCTGCGCCGCTGGGGACTCACTACTCGTTTGGCAACTGCGCCGGCGGCGCCGGACCGGGGGATCACGATGAGCGAACTTGCCAGCCGCGGCGGACGCAAGCTCGCCGCGTCTTCCGCAGTGCTGGTGCTGGCGGCGCTGTCTTCTGGCGTCGGTGCCGACGAAGGCGGCGTGCCGTTCTGGTTCTCGGGCCAGTTCGCCAGCCTGGCTGCCGTGCCGGCGGCGCCGGGCTGGTCGCTGGTCGCTTCGCCGTACTACTACAACGGCGGCGCCGACCGCAGCAAGAGCTTCCAGAAAGGTGGAACGGTCGACGCCGGCCTGAATACCAGCGCGCCGCTGCTACTGTTCCAGCCGGGTTACGCCTTCCAGGAAAAGATCCTCGGCGGCCAGCCCTACTTCGGCATCGGCTGGGGGCCCGGCTACAACAGCACCTCGGCGGACTTCACGCTCTCGGCGTCGGCGATCGGCGGCTCACGCAGCGACTCGGCGAGCGGCAGCACCGACCTCTACCCCTTCGCCAGCCTGGCCTGGAACAAGGGTAACAACAACTGGATGAGCTACCTCACCGGCGATATCCCGGTGGGCACGTACAACCCGAAGCGCCTGGCAAACCTCGGCATCGGCCACGCGGCGATCGACGCCGGCGGCGGCTACACCTATCTCAACAACAGCACCGGCCGCGAGTTTTCGGCGGTGCTGGGCGTCACCTACAACTGGGAAAACCCGGACACGAAGGTCAAGAACGGCATCGACTCGCACCTCGACTGGGCCGCCTCGCAGTTCCTGTCGGCCAACTGGCAGGTCGGGGTGGTCGGCTACGTGTATCAGCAACTCAGCGGCGACAGCGGCAGCGGCAACAAGGTCGGCGCGTTCAAGTCGCGCGTCGCAGCGCTTGGCCCCGAGATCGGCTACGTGTTCAAGTTCAATCGCCAGGCGGCCTACGCCAACCTGCGCGGCTACCGGGAGTTCGGGGCACAGAACCGCGTCGAAGGGTATGCGGTCTTCGCTACGCTCAGCATTCCGCTTGGCGATTCCCGCAGGTAGCGATGGTCGTGCAATCGGGTAAAAGCCAATCTCGGCCTAGCGGGCGAAGGCCGGCCAGCGCTTCTGGCTGTAAGTTCGGCGCAGCGCGACGCGTTCCCCTTCTGTTTTATCCTTGGCCTGCGCTTCGATCGCATACAACTCGCCGATCCGACGCACCGCCTCGGCGGCGATCGGGCTGCCATTCGCCTGGTCGCCCGGCCGGCCGCAGCCAAAGATCACACCGCCCAGCGCTACGAACCCGGTCACCGAGTCCACCCACTCCCGCAGCCCATTCCGGTCACTACGATGCTGATCAATACCACCGCCCGCTCGCGCGTCGAGAGCGGCGGCTTCATCCGCATCACGGTGATAGCCGATAGCCGCGCCCCCCGTCGCTACCCTCCGACGGCCTTGAACGCCGCGGCCCCGGCGAACCACTACCGGTTGCTTCTGGCACGATGACTCGCCAATTCAAGAGAGACTAATGCGCGTGCCTCCGGCGATCGCTTGGTGAATCGAATAGTGCTTGCGCTTACGACCCTTCGCCACTGCGATCCGCTGTCCGGCGTCACGCGAACAATGTTGGCTCCGT
>ERZ761602.4212-NODE-4212-length-18941-cov-54.464789_pt1 | contig 18941 bp, 12 predicted proteins | sample MGYA00512165_ERZ761602 | MGnify/ENA primary metagenome ERZ761602 (study PRJEB28899, sample SAMN02445085) | bioreactor sludge metagenome | biome: EBPR sludge; isolation source: Thorneside wastewater treatment plant | place: Australia: Brisbane, Thorneside... | reverse complement strand
AGCCGTCCATGGCCGAATTGTCGAGCGGCGGCACCGCCACGGTCGACCGCTGGGCCAGGGCCAGAACCCGGCCGGCGGCGGCGGTCAGCGGCTGCGAGCGGATTTCCGCGACCGGCTGCGCGGCGGCAAGAAGTCTTTCCAGAGCCTGTTCGAAACTCAGCATGGGCGTTCCTGCAATTGAAGGGTGTTCATCACGAAGTCGGCGATGGCGGCGACGTCGTCGAGCGCCAGAAGCGGCAGGCGGGTGGCGATAGCGGCATCGCTGGCGACGGCGGCGATGTCGCTGCGTCCGGGAAACAGCGGCGGCTTGCCGTTTTCCGGGCGATAGACTTCGAGCTTGGGGATCGGTTCCTGCTTGAAACCCTCGACCAGCACCAGGTCGCAGGGGGCCAGGCGCGCCAGCAGCTCGTCGAGCGTCACGTCGGATTGGTCGCGGCGCTCATGCATCAGCGCCCAGCGGTCGCTGCACGAGAGCAGCACCTCGCTCGCCCCGGCCTCGCGGTGGCGGTATGAATCCTTCCCTGGGCGGTCGATGTCGAAGCCGTGGTGCGCATGCTTGATCACCGCTACCTTCAGGCCGCGCGCGGTGAATTGCGGGATCAGTTTTTCCAGCAGGGTCGTCTTGCCGGAGCCGGACCAGCCTGCGATGCCGAATACCTTCATGGCGCGATTCTACCGCTCAGCAAACGAACACCGGCGCGAAACCGCCGCCCGGCGTGCGGAAATTGGTCGTCTGCCCCTGGTAGAGGCGGGCTGAAACCAGCTGGATGCGCCGGTCATAGACGACGCAGCGGATGTCGGCCTTCATCCGCTGTTCGATGCCGTCGACCGTCACGACATGTTCCGACGGCGGGGCGATTTCCTGCGCGATATAGCCGCCGTGCAGGATTTCCTCGAAGACCCGGCGCGTCAGCTTGTCGCCGCGATACGCCGCGCGACTGCCGAAGCCGGCGGGCGGCTTGAAGAACCAGCGCCTCCTCTCGCTCCAGAAACGCCCGGCCTGCTCCGGGCCGACCGCGATGGTGCGAGGAATGCCGGCCAGCAGGGTACGCCGCGTCCCGTCGGCGACGCCGAGATCGTCCAGCGCCGCGGCGTCGGACAACAGCATCAGGTTGCGCTTGTCGGCGTACAGCGCATGCGCCGGCGGATGCGGCGTCAGCACGACGCCGCCGTCCTCGAAAACGGCCCGCAATTCGGCGTTGACCGGGGCGTCCAGCGAGAAATCGGTAAGGCGGTTGTAGACCAGGTCGACCGCGTCGCCGCCGTGCGCCAGGCGGTTGCCGTCGCGCGCCAGGTCGCGCGGATCGGCGATCACGGCAGCGATGCCGTGCTCCTCGAACAGTTCGGCAAAGAGCGCGAATTCCGCCGCGAGAAACTGCTCGCCCGGGTTCTCGTCGACGATGGCGATGCGCCGCAGCGCCGCGTCGCCGCGTTCCAGCCGCCATTCCTCGCGGAACATCGCGACGAATGATTCCATGACCCGGGCGCCCTTGGCGGCCTGTCCGTGCGCCGCCAGCAGGTAGGCGTTGATCAGCCCGCCGCCGGCATTGGTGTTGATCTCGATCAGTTGCGGGCCTTCGTCGGTCAGGTGAAAGTCGTAGCCGAGGAAGACGCCGCGCGCCGCCACCGGGCAGCGGGCGATCTGCGGCGCCCAGGCGAGGACGCGCGAGCGCCAGGCCGGCAAGGCGACGACCGACTCGATGGCGGCGATGATCCCGGCCATCGCGTTCACCGTGGCCGCATCGACGGTGATGGCGGCGTCGGCGAAGAGTTGCGGCTGCGCGGCGCGCAGCTTGTCGAAGGTGGACTTCATCGGCCCGCAAGAAAATCGATCACTTCGGAGAGTTCCCTGGTGCGCTTCATCGGCGGCAGACTTTGCCAGACGCGCCGGCCATAGGGTTTCGACAGAAGGCGCGGGTCGCAGATCATCAGCACGCCGCGGTCGGTTTCGTCGCGGATCAGCCGGCCGGCGCCCTGCTTGACGTTGATCACCGCGCGCGGCAGCTGGTATTCCATGAAGGGGTTGCGTCCGTGCTGCCGCATCTGCGCGATGCGCGCCGCGAGCACCGGGTCGTCGGGCGGCGCGAACGGGATCTTGTCGATGACGACCAGCGACAGCGCCTCGCCACGCACGTCGACGCCCTCCCAGAAACTCTGGCTGCCGACGAGAACGGCGTTGCCGAGGTGGCGGAAGCGTTGCAGCAGATCGTTCTTGCTGCCTTCCCCTTGCAGCAGCAGCGGCAGGGCGTGGCCCTCGTCCTCCAGCCGCGCCTTGAGCAGTTCGTGGGTGCGGCGCATCGCCCGCAGGCTGGTGCACAGGAAGAAGGCGCGGCCGCCCGCGGCGAGCAGCGCCGGAAACGCGGCGTCGACGACGGCGTCGGTGTACCCGAAGGAGTTGGGCTCGGGCATGCCGAGCGGCGCGTAGAGCACCGCCTGCCGTGCGTAATCGAAGGGACTGTCCCAGCACGCCGTCTCCGGCTCGCCGAGACCGAGTTCGCTGCAGTAGTGCTGGAACCTGCCCTGCACGGCGAGCGTCGCCGAAGTGAAGATCCAGGCGCGCGGGTGGCCGCCCATCTGCTTCCGGAAAATCTCGGCGACATCGAGCGGCGTCGAGTTGAGCTGCAGCGACTGGGTGTAGGCTTCGCCCCAGCGTACGGTGCCGTCGCTGGCCTTCTGCCATTCGCCGAGGCGCTCCGTCAGTTCGAGCGCCCGTTGCCAGCATTTTTCCAGCCCTTCGGCGCGCTGCGCCTGGCTTTCCAGGATGGCGGCAAACCTGCCCATCTCTTCTTCCAGCGCCGTCAGGGCCGGGGCAAATTCGGGCTTTTCGAGCAGTTGACCGCAGGCGAAGCGCCCGCCGTCGACGCCGACGGCCAGCCGCAGATCCCTGGCGACCTTTTCGAGTTGGCGGCTGCCGGTTTGCAGTTCGAGGCAGTCGCGGGCATTGGCCAGCCCTTCGGAGCGCGCGTCGCGCGCCAGGTCGAGAACCTGCGCGGTCGATATGGTGTCGCCGAAGAACAGCGTGGCGACTTCCGGCAACTGGTGCGCCTCGTCGAAGATGACCGTGTTGCAGGCCGGCAGCAGCTCGGCCATGCCCTCGTCGCGCAGCATCAGGTCGGCGAAGAAGAGGTGATGGTTGACCACCACGAGATCGGCGGCCATCGCCTCGCGTCGCGCCTGCATGACGAAGCAGCCCCGGTAGTCGGGGCAGTCCTGACCGAGGCAGTTTTCGCGCGTCGAGGTGGCGTGGTTCCAGACCGGCGAGTTTTCCGGGACATCGAGGCATTCGGCCTTGTCGCCGCTGTGCGTGAGCCTGGCGAAGACCGAGATGCGGCGTGCGTCGGCGGCATCCTCGCGGGTCAGGAAGCGGCCATCGCCCAGCGCCCGCCGCAGATGGTAGGGGCAGACGTAGTTGGCGCGCCCCTTGAGCAGAGCGATGCGGACCGGCGCCTTGAGCGCCTCGCGCACCATCGGCAGGTCCTTGTTGAACAACTGGTCCTGCAGGGTCTTGGTGCCGGTCGAAACGATGACCTTGCCGCCCGATTGCAGCGCCGGCACCAGGTAGGCGAAGGTCTTGCCGGTGCCGGTGCCCGCCTCGGCGATGAAGACCGAACAGCCATGGATCGCCGTGGCGATGCGCTCGGCCATGTCGACCTGTTGCGCGCGCACGCGGTAGCCGGTGATGGCCCGCGCCAGCGGGCCGTCGGGAGAGAAGGTTTCCTGGAGGGAGGACAAGTGGGGGCGCCTGAAAGGTCCGGGCGAATCTTAGCAGATCGGCCTCTCCCCGATGGCGTATTGCCGCTTCGTGCTGCCCGTGTCGTCTGTGCAGGATTCGCGGCGGCCCCCGATCACGCGCCGGCGCCCGCCGTGCGACCGAGCATGGCGGCCCGGATGGAGGACCGGCCCGTTGTGCCAGGCGGGTTTCCTCTCAGGCGTGAATGCCTTGCGCCAGGTTGTGCGGCGCGAGGCGGCGGGCGCCCGCCATCGCCACCGGGGACCGATCCGGGCCGATCGCCCAGCGCTTCATCGCCTGGTCGATCAGCGCCGCCTCGCCGCCGGCGAGATGGTGGTCGGCATGAGCGATCTCCACCATCGCGCGCAGCGTCTTCTTGCGCAGGAGAGGATTGCGGACTTCGTCGAGCATGCGGTCGATGGTGTCGGCATCGAGGTCGAGGCGCTCGGAAGTCATGCGCTGCCCGGTGCGCAGCATGTCGGCGCAGAAGGCGTAGAAGACATCGTCGAAGCTCGCCGCATCGAGGCCGAGGCTGGCCATGGTCCGCCGGTCGTCGATCAGGTCGAGCTCGCGGGTGTCGAGGATTCCGTCCGCCAGCAAGGCCAGCACGACCAGGCGGGCCATGGCCTGCGGGCTGTCGGAAGGATAGTTGCGCATGACGGTTTTCCTTTGCTGTGGGTGGTCGTGACTTGCCGGGTGGCGGCGCGGACGTTCACACCAGGCTGTCCGCGAAGGGTTTGATTGGAATGGAGTTCTTGCGCTCGCGGGCGATGGACGAAAGCTCGGGCCGGCGATCTCAGAGACCCTTGCCGCCAACCATGGCCATGATCTGACCGGCGTCGAGCGTTTTGGCCTTCTGCTCGATCTGCGGCAGATACTGGCTCTGCAATTGCTTGGCCGGGCCGAGCAGGTTCTGGAAACTCTCCTGCAACAACTGCGTGCTCATCTGGCGGCCGCCCGCATAGTAGCGTTTGGCAACCTGGCCGAGGGCATAGGTGCTGGCGAAGGAAAAGGCGATGCCGGTGGCCGCGCTGCCGATCCTGCCGACGGTCTTTCCGGCGACCTTGCCGAGCAGGCCGCCGAGCAGCTTGCGGCCGAACTGTTCGAGGTATTGCGAGGTCAGGCCAACGCCGACCGTCGCGAGAAACTCCCGGATGTGCCCCTGATCGAGTTCGTGACCATGGGCCTTGCCGATGCCATAGACCATCTTGATCTGCAGCGGGATGATGGCGACCGAGGCCCACGACTGGGGCAGCAGTTCGAGGGCGCCATTGAGGATGGCGTGGTTCAGGATGGATTTGTCGAGTTCCGTGTCGTCGACCCCAGCAGCGGCCGTGACCGCCGGGCCGGAGGGCGGCAGCGAGGTGGCGGCGCTTGCGGCCAACGTATCGGCCTGAAGCTCCGCTTCGGCGCTTGGCGCGTCGTCGGCGAGGCCGAGCAGGGTCTTCAGCTCGGCGAGGAACTGTTTCTCGCTGCTGCCCTGCACGCCATCGGCGTCGCAGACGCAGACCGCCATTTCATAGGCGAACTGGCGTTGCCCGAGGCCGGCGAGCGCCCCGGCGGCATCGGCCAGCGTGATGCGCTTCAGCAGGATGTCCTGGTAGAGCCGCGGCAGATCGGGTGCGTCGGTCCCCATGGTTTCGGCGAAACGGCGAACATGTTCGCGCTCGCGGTCGTCGTTGCTGCCATCGGCGAAGGCGGCGAACAGGCTGATGGCAAGAATGGCGTTGTCGGGTTTCATGAGTTCTTATCCAGTGAGCGGGCGAACAAGGCGCATTCTAGCGTTGCGCCAGCCGCGACTGTTTGGCGGGAATGTAACAATGTGCATCGTTTCGTGTTTGCGCGGCGGCCGCGAAGAGCGGGGCGACCGGCGGCGGTCGACCGCGCGCGACCTCTCTGGTGAATAATGCGTCCATCGCAACGAACCGGGACGGACGGGAAGGAACCCATGACGATGAAATACGTGCTTGCCCTCGACCAGGGCACCACCAGTTCGCGCGCCATCGTTTTCGATGCGCGGGGCCGGATGGTGGCGTCGGCGCAACGCGAGCTGACCCAGCATTTCCCGCAGCCTGGCTGGGTCGAGCACGATCCCGACGAAATCTGGCGGACGCAGCTGGCCTGCGGGCGCGCGGCGCTGGCCGGGGCCGGGATTGCGAGCGGCGACGTCGTGGCCATCGGCATCACCAACCAGCGCGAGACGACCGTGCTGTGGGACCGGGCCAGCGGCCGCCCGCTGGCGCCCGCCATCGTCTGGCAGGACCGGCGCACCGCCGGGCGTTGCGCGGAACTGAAGGCCGCCGGCCACGAGGCGCTGTTCCGGGAGCGCACCGGGCTGCTGCTCGACCCCTACTTCTCGGGGACCAAGCTGGCCTGGCTGCTCGACGCGATTCCCGGAGCGCGACAACGCGCCGAGCGCGGCGAGCTGGCGTTCGGCACGGTCGATAGCTGGCTGGTGTGGCGGCTCACCGGCGGGCGCCGGCATGTCACCGATCCCTCGAACGCATCGCGCTCGCTGCTCTTCGACATCCGTCGCGGCGCCTGGGACGACGAACTGCTCGGCCTGCTCGACATTCCCCGCCCGCTGCTGCCCGAGGTGGTTGCCAGCAGTGGACTGGTCGCCACCTGCGACCGCGAACTGTTCGGCGCCGAAATTGCCATCGCCGGAATCGCCGGCGACCAGCAGGCAGCCACCTTCGGCCAGGCGTGTTTCACCCCGGGCATGGCCAAGAATACCTATGGCACCGGCTGCTTCATGCTGATGAATACGGGATCCGCCGCGACCGCCTCGACTCACGGGCTGCTCACCACGGTTGCCTGGCGCGACGGCGGCGGAACCGCGTTTGCCCTCGAGGGCAGCGTCTTCATGGCCGGCGCCATCACCCAGTGGCTGCGCGACGGCCTCGCCATCATCGGGAACGCGGGGGAGGTCGAGGCGCTGGCGGCCAGCGTTCCCGACTCCGGCGGCGTCGTCATGGTGCCGGCCTTTTCCGGCCTCGGCGCGCCGTGGTGGGATCCCGGCGCGCGCGGCACCCTGCTCGGCATGACCCGCGGCACCGGTCGCGCCCACATCGCCCGCGCCGCGCTCGATGCCATCGCCCTGCAGAGCGCCGACCTGGCCGGCGCCATGATCGGCGATTCGGGAATCGCGCTGGCCGAACTGCGTGTCGATGGCGGCGCGGCGCGCAACGACCTGCTGATGCAACTGCAGGCCGATCTCCTCGGGGCGCCTGTCGTGCGCCCCGAGGTTACCGAGACCACGGCGCTCGGCGCGGCCTTTCTGGCCGGCATCGGGGTCGGCCTGTGGGCGGACCAGGAGGAAGTCGCCGCGCAGTGGCGACTGGAAAGACGCTTCGAACCGGCCATCGCCGATGTCGAGCGCGCCGCGAGAATCGACCGCTGGCGCGCCGCCGTCGCCGTTGCCCGGCGCTGGCAGGCCTGATTCCATTTCCAAGCCAACCGGGACTTTGTCGACTTCGCCCTGCCGCGCTGCTTGCACTGTCGGCGGCTCGTCTTCGCGTCACAATTGACCTGAAAATGGAATGAACGGTCGACGGCACGGCCAGCTGGCCTGCGGGCACGGCGGATGCCGCGCGTCAGATGGTCACCTGCTCGCCAGGGCGCGGCAGCCGGACGCCGGGCCAGCCCAGCTGGTCGTGGATCGTCGCGGCGAAGCTGGCGGACGCCGCCGCCTCGCCATGGACGACGAAGGTCTGCCGCGGCGGCGTGCGGAAGCCGCGCAGCCAGCCGAGCAGCGCCGCCTGGTCGGCGTGCGCCGACAGCCCGCCGACGGTGTAGACGCGCGCCCTGACCGGAACCGGTTCGCCGAAGATGCGGACCAGCCGCGCCCCGTCGACCAGCCGCCGGCCGAGCGTGCCCGCCGCCTGGAAGCCGGCGATCAGGATGCTGCATTCGCTGCGCGGCAGGTTTTCGCGCAGGTGGTACTTGATCCGTCCGGCCTCGCACATGCCGCTGGCCGAAATGATCACGGCGCCGCTGCGGATCCCGTTGAGCGCCTTGGAGCGCTCGGTATCGGCGACGAACTCGAGCTTCATCTGCTCCGGATGCGCCCGTTGCCAGGCGATCAGGTCGCGGGTTTCGGGATCGAGCAATTCCGGATGCGCCAGCGTGATCCGTGTCGCCGCATTGGCCATCGGCGAGTCGACATAGACCTTGAGCGGCGCGAGGCGCTGGCGGCGCACCAGGTCGGCCAGCAGGTAGATGATTTCCTGGGTGCGGCCGACGGCGAACGAGGGAATGATCAGGTTGCCATGCGCGGCGTGGGTACGCTCGAAGGCGGCGACGATTTCCTCCTCGGTTTCCGCCAGCGAGCGGTGCTGGCGGTCGCCGTAGGTGGATTCGATCAGTAGCAGGTCGGCTTCCGGGACGGCCATTTCCGGGTCGCACAGCACCGGCCGGCCGGGCATGCCGAGGTCGCCAGAGAAGACCAGCCGGTGCGGGCGGGCGGCGCCGCCGGCCGTCACCTCCAGCCAGGCCGAACCGAGAATGTGACCGGCGTCATGGAAGCGGACCGTGACCGCTTCCGCCGCGGCAAGCGTCTCGCGGTAGGCGACGGGCCGCAGCAGCTTGAGCGCCGACAGCGCCTCGGCCACCGTGTACAGCGGCGCCGGGATGCCACGTTCGCTCCTGCCGCGGCGGCGGCGGTGGCGCAACTGCCACTCGGATTCCTTTTCCTGGATGTGCGCGCTGTCCGGCAGGAGCACCTCGAGCAGCGCGATGGTTGCCGGCGTCGCATAGACCGGCCCGCGGAAGCCGAGCACGGCGAGTCGCGGCAGCAGTCCGGAATGGTCGATGTGGGCATGGGTGAGGAGGACGAAATCGATTTCGCGGACGTTGCAGCCGAAATCCAGCGCCCGCAGGTTCTTGCCGCGCGCTTCCGGCCCACCCTGAAACATCCCGCAGTCGACCAGAAAGCGGGTCTCTCCGGTCTCCACCAGCGTGCACGAACCGGTCACCTCGCCGGCTGCCCCGAATATGCCCAGACGCATGCCCGTTTCCTCCTGTTCCGGCCAAGCATGAACCTTGCGCAGCGGGAAAGCAACGCCCGCAACGGACGGGCGATTCCCGGCTATGCGCCGAAAACGGTCTGCCACAGCACGTTGACCGCGGCAATCCGCCTGGCGACGCCGTCCCGGCCGACACGGCCCCGGGGGTTGGCGCTAAGGCGCTTGGCATGTTGCAGGCGGCGGTATTCGCGATAGGCGTCGCCGGCGGCGGTCGCCTGGTCGGCAGGGATCAGGCCAAGCTCGGCGGCGATCCGCAGCAGGGCGATGTTGCCGAGGTTGCCGGTCAGCCGCCGATGGCGATGGGCGTGGCCGAGCACCAGGTACTGGACGATGAACTCGACGTCGATGATGCCGCCGGGATCGTGCTTTAGGTTGAACTCGCTGGGGCTGGCCGAGGCGTGCGCGTCGAGCATCTTCCGGCGCATGGCGACCACTTCCTCGCGCAGCCTGGCCAGGTCGCGCGGCTGGCAGAGGATTTCGCAGCGGATTTCCTCGAAGCGGGCGCCGACCGCCGGGTCGCCGGCACAGAAGCGGGCGCGGGTCAGCGCCTGGTGCTCCCAGACCCAGGCGTGTTTGAGCTGGTAGTTGCGGAAGGAGTCGACCGAGACGGCGAGCAGGCCGGAATCGCCGTTGGGACGCAGGCGGAGGTCGGTCTCGAAGAGGATGCCGGCCGAGGTCTGGCTGGCCAGCCAGGTGTTGAGGCGCTGGCCGAGGCGGGCGTAGTTCTCCCCGGCCTCCGGGTCGGGGTCGTCGTAGAGGTAGACGAGATCGAGGTCGGAGGCGTAGCCGAGCTCCTTGCCGCCGAGCTTGCCGTAACCGATGACGGCGAACCTGGGCGTTTCGCAATGGCGGTTCCTGAGCTTGCTCCAGACCAGCGGCAGCGTTTCCTGAACGATGGTGTCGGCCAGTTCGGTCAGGTGGTCGGAAAGCTTCTCGATGGTCTGCAGACCGGCGAGATCCTGGGCCAGCAGGCGGAAGATCTGCGCATGGTGCATTTCGCGCAGGATGTCCATTTCGCGTTCGGTGTCGCCGGCATGGCTGGCCAGGTTGTGCCGGAGATTTTCGCGGAAGGCGGCCCAGTCGGTCGCAATGTCGTAGAGGCGTGGATCGAGGAGTTCGTCGAGGAGCAGCGGGTGGCGCCGGAGGTATTCGGCGGCCCATGACGACGCGCAGACCATGTCGGCGACACGGCGCAGCGCCATCGGGTACTGCTGCAGCAGGGCCAGGTAGGCGCCGCGGCGGCTGACGGTTTCGACGAAATCCAGGCAGCGGGCGAGCGTCGTGTCGGGGTCGGGAGTCGTTGCCGCCGCCTCGAGCAGCCGCGGCCCGATGGCATCGAGGCGCGAGCGGTTGGATAACGCGAGCTGCGCGTAGCGGCTGGAAGCGCGCAACGCGGCGAGGCGGGAAACGGCTTCGCGCGGTTGACGAAAGCCGAGTTCGCCGAGCGACTCGAGCGCGCTGTCGTCGTCGATCTGGCCCAGCCAGACTCCGGTCAGGGGGTGCTCGCCGGCTTCCGGGTCGGAAAAGACTTCCTCGAAATGGCGGCTGACCTTGTCGCGGTGGTCGTTGAGCACGGCCAGCAGCGCCGGCCAGTCGGGAAAGTCCATGCTGCGGGCGACGCTTGCGCGGTCGGCCGGACTTGCCGGCAGCATGTGGGTCTGGCGGTCCTCGATGTACTGCAGGCGGTGTTCGAGGCGGCGCAGAAAGAGGTAGGCGGTGCGCAGTTCGTCCTCGGCGGCGGCGGGAATCAGCTGGCGTTGCGCCAGCAGCGCGAGGACCTCCAGCGTCGGGCGCACCTGCAGCGCCGGGTCGCGTCCGCCGCGGATGAGCTGGAAGACCTGGGCGATGAACTCGATCTCGCGGATGCCGCCGGGGCCGAGCTTGACGTGGTCGGCCATGTCCCGGCGCGCCACCTCGCGGCGGATCTGCGCATGCAGGTCGCGCATCGCGTTGATCGCGCCGAAGTCGAGGTACTTGCGGAAGACGAAGGGGCGGGCGATCTTCTGCATCGCCGTCACCCATTCCGGCTGCAGGTTGGCGCCCGCGTTCATCGTGCGCCCCTTGATCCAGGCGTAGCGCTCCCATTCGCGGCCCTGGGTGATGAAGTAGTTTTCCAGCGCATCGAGCGAGCAGACGAGCGGGCCGGAATCGCCGTTGGGGCGCAGGCGCATGTCGACGCGGAACACCTGGCCGTCGCCGGTGATCTCGCCGAGGGCGGCAATGATCCGCTTGCCGAGGCGGGTGAAGAAATCGTGGTTGTCGATGCTTCTGGGCCCGGCGCTGTCGCCCTCCTCGGGGTAGACGAAGATGTAGTCCACGTCGGACGACACGTTCAACTCGCGCCCGCCCAGCTTGCCCATGCCGATGATCAGGAGGCGCTGCGGCCGGCCGGCCTTGTCGAGCGGTTCGCCGTAGGTGGCGGCGAGCTGGCGGTGGTAGTGGTCGAGCGCGAAATTGGTGGTGACGTCGGCGAGGAGCGTCATGCTCTCGACGACTTCGGACAGCGGCGCCAGGCCGCACAGGTCCCGCAGCGCGATGTGCGCCAGCACGCGCTGGCGCAGGCGGCGCAACTGCGACTTGACGCCGTCGTCGTCCGTCGCCGGCGGTTCCAGGGCGGCCAGCAACTGGCCGGCGGCGAGCGGCGTCGTCCACACGCCCGCCAGTTCGTCGATAAGCATCGGCCGGGCGGCGAGCAGGTTGGTCAGGTAGCGGCTGTGATCGAGGGCGGTCTGCCAGCGCGGGTCGGGAAGCTTGTCCATGATTGCTCGGTCGGCAACTGGGCCGAAAAGGATAGAATGCGTTTTTTGATCGACCGTTGATTGTAGTGATCTATCCCGACATCTGGCAAAGCGGTTTCCCGAGTGGCTGATCGGGAAACCCGCACGGCATTGCGCCGGGGTTTCTATTACCGCCTGCGCTGGCTGTGGCCCCTGCTCGATTCGGCCTTGTTGCGCGGCACGCTGCGCCTGGCCGGGTGGACCGCCCTGGTTGCGTGGCTGATCTTTGCCAGCCTGGTGATCGCGCTGCGTTATGTCGTGCTGCCCAATGTCGGCGTCTATCACGCGGAGATCGAGCAGGCGATCAGCCGGGCCGTTGGCCAGCGGGTGACGATCGGCGGCATCGAGGCGCGCTGGGAAAGGCTCAATCCCGACCTGTTGCTCGGGGATGTCGTGATCGCCGACCACCAGGGATCTCCCGCCTTTTCGCTGCAGCAGGTCGAGGCTGTTCTCTCCTGGAGCAGCCTGTGGCGCGGGCGCCTGACACTGGCGCTGCTCGCCTTCGAGCGGCCGGTCCTGCACGCGCGGCGTGAAACCAGTGGCCGCATCACCGTGGCCGGCATCGCCGCCGAGGGGGAGAGCGATCCCGAATTCGCCCGGTGGGTGCTTGCCCAGAAGCGCATCCGCATCCGCAACGCCACCATCCTCTGGGAGGATCTCCTGCGTGGCGCCCCGCCGCTGGTGCTCGAGGATCTGCAGTTCGGCCTCGACAACAAGGGCCGCAACCACCGCTTCGGGCTGTCGGCGGCGCCGCCCCCCGAACTGGCTGCCCGCATCGAACTCCGCGGCGAAATCAGTGGCGATCTCGGCGAGGCGCTCGAGCATCTCTCGGGGCGTATCTTCGTCGAGCTCGATTTCGCCGATCTCGCCGGCTGGCAGGCGTGGGTCGATTACCCGGTCTACCTGCCGCAGGGGCATGGCGCCATGCGCCTGTGGGGCGATCTGGCCGAGGGCCAGGGCAAGCTGACCGCCGATCTCTCGCTGGAAGACCTGCGTGTCCGCCTCGGGCGCAAGGTGCCCGAACTGGCGCTCGACAGCTTGCGCGGCCGCCTCTTCGGGCGTTACCGGGAGGGTGACTGGGCGCTTGCCGGGAGCAAGGTCGAGCTGCTGGCGGCGGACGGCACGCGCGTGGCGCCGACCGATTTCCACGCGGAGTGGAAGCAGGATGGCCAGGGCGGCCGGATCAGCGGTTCCGCCGGAGCCAGCTTCCTCGATTTTGCCGTGCTCGGCAAACTCGCTTCCTTCCTGCCGCTCGATCCCCGCAGCCGCGAGTTGCTCGAGCGTCATCGGCCGCAGGGCCGGGTATCGGAGCTGCGGGCTGGCTGGAGCAGGCTCGGGGACGATCTCGATCGCTATTCGCTGCGGGCCGGTTTCGCCGATCTCGGCCTGCGCGCCGACGGCTATTTTCCCGGGGCGAAGGGTCTTTCCGGGGTGGTCGAGTTGACCGAGGCCGGTGGAGCGGTCTCCCTGGATTCAAAGGATGCGGGCGTCTCGCTGCCCGCCGTCTTCAGCGAACCCGACATCGCCGTGGAACTGCTGCGCGGCCACGCCCGGTGGAAGGTGACGGGCGACGTCGTCGACGTCAACCTGGAGAGCCTGCGGTTCGCGAGCCCCGACGCGGAAGGCGCGGTGAGGGGCAGCTATCGTCACACCGGGGAGGGGCCGGGCATGATCGACCTGGCGGCGACGCTGTCGCGCGCCGACGGCCGCGCCGTCTGGCGCTACCTGCCCAAGGTCATCAGCCAGGATGTCCGCGACTGGGTCCGGCGCGGGATCGTCGCCGGCAAGGCCTCCGACGCCAAGCTGGTTCTCAAGGGCGATCTCGCGGATTTCCCGTTCCGCGAGCGCCAGAAGGGCGCCTTCCAGATCACCGCCAAGGCGGCCGATGTCAAGCTGGACTACGCGCCCGGCTGGCCGGTCATCGAGGGAATCGACGGCGTCCTCAGCTTCGGCGTCGGCATGCGCGTCGTCGCCGAACGCGGCACCCTGCTCGGAGCGCGGTTGTCCGACGTCGTTGCCGAGATCCCCGATTTCGAGTCGTTCGACGAGCAACTGAAGATCCGGGGCGAGGCACAGGGTCCGACCGGCGAGTTCCTGCGCTTCATCGACCAGAGCCCGGTGGGCGACAAGATCGACAAGTTCACCCAGGGCATGACGGCGACCGGCAATGGCAAGCTGGATCTGGCGCTCGACATTCCCCTGCGGCGGCTGGCGGATTCCCGGGTGAGCGGCGAATTCCGCCTGCAGAACAACGAGATCCATCTGTTCGACGGCATGGCGCCGCTGACCCAGGTCAATGGCCGCCTGCAGCTGACCGAATCGAGCATTACCGCGCCGGAGATCACCGGCCGCGTATTCGGCGGGCAGGTCCGGGCCGCCATCCGCAGTCATGCCGACCGGGTCGCCGTGCAGGTCGCGGGCGCCTCGGACGTCGGCGAGCTGGTCCGTCATGCCGGGCTGCCCGCCGGCGACCGGCTGAGCGGCAGCGCGGCGTGGAAATCCGCCATCGACATCCGCCACCACCAGATCGATCTCGTCATCGACTCGGATCTCGTCGGCGTCGCTTCGCATCTGCCCGAGCCGCTGGCCAAGGCGGCGGCGGAGCCGCTGGCGCTGCGCGTCGAGAAGACGCGTCCCGAGGCCGGGCGCGACCAGTACCGGGCGACCCTCGGCAACGTCGCGCAGGCAGTCCTGCTCAAGCGGGCGGAGGGGCTGGAGCGCGGCGTCGTGGTGCTCGGCGCCGGCGAAGCCCGGTTGCCCCAACGCGGCGTCGCCGTGCGCATCGCCGTCCCGCGGTTCGACGTCGACGCCTGGAAGGCGCTGGCCGGCGGCGACCGCGGCGGTGGCAACGGCATGAACCTGCCGGAAGTCGACAGCGTGGCGATTCGGACGCCGGCCTTGCGCCTCATGGGCCGCGACTTCACGGACGTGGATAGCGAGCTGCGCCCGCGCGACGACGGCTGGCAGATCGCGCTCAACATGCAGGAAGCGGCTGGCGACGTGTTCTGGCGCAACGCCGGAGAAGGCTCGCTGGACGGCCGGCTGCAGCGGCTGGTGGTGCGCCCGGCGGCGGAAGTGAAGGACAGTCCCGGCCCGGCGCTGATCAACAGCCTGCCAGCCATGAACCTCCGGGTGGACGATTTCCGGATCGGCGAACGGGCGCTCGGCCGGCTCGACCTGAAGGCGCGCAACGACCAGGGCGTCTGGCGCCTGGAGACGCTGGATCTGCAGAACCCCGACGGCGCGCTGACCGGCAAGGCCGTGTGGCGCAACGATGTGGGTCGCCATCAGACGCGCCTCGATTTCGAGTTGACGGCCAGCGATGTCGGCAGGCTGCTGACACGCCTGGGTTATGTCGATGCCATCCGCCGCGGGACGGGCCGGCTGGCCGGCAACGTGCAGTGGAACGGGCCGTTGACCGGAATCCACTATCCGTCGCTGACCGGCGAGATGACGGTCAGCGCCGCGAACGGCCAGTTCAACAAGCTGGAGCCGGGCGTCGGCCGCTTGCTCGGGCTGATCTCGCTGCAGTCGCTGCCGCGCCGGCTGACCCTGGATTTTCGCGACATCTTCAGCGAAGGGCTGGCCTTCGACAGCATCGAGGGACGGACGGCAATGACCGCCGGCGTCATGCGCACGGCGGAGCCCCTGCGCATCCACAGCCCGGCGGCGCAGATCCAGATCGAGGGCCAGGCCGACCTGAAGAACGAAACGCAGAACCTGCAGGTGCTGGTGCGTCCGCAGGTCGGTTCGGTGGCCGCCATCGGCGCCGCCACCCTGGTCAATCCGCTGGCCGGCGCCGCGGCGCTGGTTGCCAGTACAATCCTGCGCAATCCGCTCGGTCGCCTGTTCAGTTACCGCTATGTCGTGACCGGCAGCTGGAGCGACCCGAAGGTCGAGAAGGTCGGCGAAATCGTCGAGGAAGCGCCGCCCGGGGCGGCAGGAGGAGGCAGGCAGTGAGCAAGCAGAATTGCCGCATGGCGGCGATACAGATGGTTTCCGGGCCGCGCGTCGCCGACAACCTGGCCGCGGCCGGCCAGCTGATCGCCGATGCCGTCGGCCAGGGGGCGCAGCTGGTTGCGCTTCCCGAGTACTTTCCGATCATCGGCGCCGATGACGACCGCGTGCGGGCGCGCGAGGATTTCGGCGCGGGCCCGATCCAGGAGTGGCTGGCCGCGACCGCGCGCCGCCATGGCGTCTGGATCTTTGCCGGAACCATCCCGTTGACCGCGAGCGTCGCCGACCGCATGCGCAACTCGACGCTGGTTTTCGACCCGGCCGGCAGATGTGTCGAGCGTTATGACAAGGTGCACCTGTTCGGCTTCACCAAGGGCGAGGAGAGCTACGACGAGGCGGCCTTCATCGAGCCCGGCACCGAACTCGCCGCCGTCGATACTCCCTTCGGCCGGGTCGCGCTGTCGATCTGCTACGACCTGCGCTTTCCCGAGCTCTATCGCGCCCTCGGCAGCGTCGACCTGATCCTGCTGCCGGCTGCCTTCACCGAGACCACCGGTCGCGCGCACTGGGAAATCCTGCTGCGCGCCCGGGCCATCGAGAACCAGTGCTACCTGCTGGCCGTCGGTCAGGGCGGCCGTCACGAAAGCGGCCGGGTGACGCACGGCAACAGCATGATCGTCGACCCCTGGGGCGAGATCCTCGACCGCAAGATGAAGGGGCCGGGCATCGTCATCGCCGATCTCGACCACGCCCGCATCGCCGAAATCCGCGAGAGCCTGCCGGCGCTCGCGCACCGCAAACTTTGAGGAAGTGCCCATGATTCAAGAGAGCGCCCTGGCGCAAGCCGAATCCCTGCTGCTGACGCCCTTCGCGCTGACCGAGGGCGACCTGTCGCGCACCTTCGGCCAGATCCTGACGCACCAGGTCGACTATGCCGACCTCTATTTCCAGTATTCGCGTTCGGAGGCGTGGAGCCTCGACGAGGGCATCGTCAAGTCGGGCAGCTTCAACATCGACCAGGGCGTCGGCGTGCGCGCCATCTCCGGCGAGAAGACCGCCTTCGCCTACTCCGACGACATCAGTTCGCGCGCGCTCGGCGACGCGGCCAGCGCCGTGCGGGCAATCGCCGCCGCCGGGCAGAGCGGCGTTTTGCCGGCTTTTTCGGCGTCGACCGCAGCCAGGTCGCTCTATCTCCCGCACGACCCGATCGCCTCGCTGCCGGCCGCCGCCAAGGTGAAACTGCTCGAACGCCTCGAAGGCTTCGCCCGGGCCATCGATCCGCGGGTGATCCAGGTCATGGCCTCGCTGGCCGGCGAATACGAAGTGATCCTGGTCGCCGGTTCCGACGGCCGCCTGGCGGCCGATGTCCGGCCGCTGGTGCGCTGCTCGCTGTCGGTGATCGTCGAGGAAAACGGCAAGCGGGAGCAGGGCGGGGCGGGCGGCGGCGGGCGTTTCGACTTCGCCTATTTCGACGACGAGGTGCTGCGGCGCTACGCCAGCGAAGCCGTCCATCAGGCGATCACCAACCTCCATGCCGGCCCGGCGCCCGCCGGCAGGATGACCGTCGTCCTCGGCTCCGGCTGGCCCGGCATCCTGCTCCATGAAGCCGTCGGCCACGGGCTGGAAGGCGATTTCAACCGCAAGGGCAGCTCGGCCTTCTCCGGCCGCATCGGCCAGCGCGTCGCCGCCAAGGGCGTCACGGTCATCGACGACGGAACCATCGCCGACCGCCGCGGCTCGCTGAACATCGACGACGAGGGGAACCCGGCGCAGCGCACCGTGCTGATCGAGGACGGCATCCTCAGGGGCTACATGCAGGACAGCCTGAACGCCCGCCTGATGCGCGTCGCGCCGACCGGCAACGGGCGGCGCGAGTCCTTCGCCCACCTGCCGCTGCCGCGGATGACCAACACCATGATGCTGGCCGGCGACCACGATCCGCAGGAAATCATCGCCTCGGTCAAGAAAGGCATCTACGCGGCCAATTTCGGCGGCGGCCAGGTCGACATCACCAGCGGCAAGTTCGTCTTCTCGATGAGCGAGGCCTGGCTGATCGAGGACGGCAAGGTGACGCGGCCGATCAAGGGGGCGACGCTGATCGGCAACGGGCCCGACGCGCTGACCCGCGTTTCGATGATCGGCAACGACCTCCGGCTCGACCCTGGCGTCGGCACCTGCGGCAAGGACGGGCAGAGCGTGCCGGTCGGCGTCGGCCAGCCGACGCTGCGCATCGACGGACTGACGGTAGGCGGTACGGCATGAAGCCCGCTCGTTGCGCCGCCGGCGTGCCTGCGCGCATGGCTCGCGGCATTCCCCGCTGGCCGCTGGCCAGGCGACCGGCAGGCCAGCGGCTCCCCGGCTTGCCAGGCAGGATTTTCGGCACGGCGGCCGGCAATGTTGACCGATGTCATGGCCGCGTCCGCTGGTCCCGGTTAGCTTCACTTTTTTGCGGATGACGCACTGGAGGAATCATGAAAACCCTTTTCGGACTGCTGCTTGCTCTCGCCCTGAGCATTCCGGGCGGCGAAGCCCTGGCGCAGATTGCCGATCTCAATTCGGCGATCAACAAGGCCGGCCGTCAGCGGATGCTCTCGCAGCGCATGGCCAAGGCCTATTTCCAGATTGGCCAGCAGGTCGACGTCGACCGCAGCAAGAAGGTTCTCGATGCGTCGGTAGCCTTGTTCGACCGTCAGCTCGTCGAACTGAAGAATTTCGCCCCGACTCCCGAGATCAAGGACAACTACGGCAAGCTCGAAAAGTCATGGCTGGAATACAAGGATCTCCTGGTCGGCGCCCAGCCTTCCCAGGGCAACGGGCGCAAGGTTCTCGACCTCTCCGAACAGGTGCTTTCGCTCGCGCACCAGGGGACGGTCCAGCTCGAGAAGCAGTCCTCCTCCGCGGCCAGCCGTCTGGTCAATGTCTCGGGTCGCCAGCGCATGCTGTCGCAGCGCATGGCCAAGTTCTACCAGGCGATCGCCTGGGGCGTCGGCAACGAAAAGAGTCCCGGGGAACTCGAGAAATCCCGCAAGGAGTTCGTGGCGGCCCACCAGGAACTCGCCGCCTCGCCGTCCAATACGCAGCAGATCAAGGAAAGCCTCGATCTCGTCCAGCAGCAGTGGATCTTCTTCGAGAGCGCGCTGAACCAGAAGGCCGGCCCCGACAAGCGCCCGCAGACCGCCGTGGCGACGACCAGCGAACGCATCCTGGCGGAAATGGAAACCGTCGTCGGGCTGTACGAGAAACTCAAGTAGCGTCGCCAGCATCCGCCGATCCCGGTCATCGTCGGCGATCCGGGCGCGGTTGCCCGCGCCGTCGAAGCCGAAATCGCGCGAGGACCGTCAACGGCGTCGCCCGGGCGCGCCATCGGCTGCCGCCAGCCACCTTGATCGGGTGGGGGACGACTCTCCACCAGGCAGGGCCACATCCATCGAACGAAAAGGCAGCATGACC
>ERZ761602.4211-NODE-4211-length-18942-cov-3.492561_pt1 | contig 18942 bp, 18 predicted proteins | sample MGYA00512165_ERZ761602 | MGnify/ENA primary metagenome ERZ761602 (study PRJEB28899, sample SAMN02445085) | bioreactor sludge metagenome | biome: EBPR sludge; isolation source: Thorneside wastewater treatment plant | place: Australia: Brisbane, Thorneside... | reverse complement strand
CCCGGGTGGTCGGCTGCGCAATCGCAGTCGTCGCACTCTTGCTCGCATCCGAGGAACGCGACGCAGTCCGGGTTGCCCTGGCAAGTCGCGACTTGGGTCTCGCAGACACTGGCGAGAGAGCACTGTTGGCACGCCTTGCACCACACCGAGGTCGCATCTCCATCGAGGCCGGCGTCGCATTCGCTGCCCGGTTCGACGTGTCCGGACGAACTGCTCGCCGCGGTCAAACCGCTCGACGATGCTGCGGTCGGAGACGGGGTGGAGCCGGATGAAGGCGCAGACGACGTCGAGCTCGTTTGCGAGGCACCTGTCGACGAGCCCTTTTGCGCGGCGCTCCCCGTCGGGGCGCCTCCGGAGCCATCGAGCTGCTCGCCGTCATCGTCCGGAATGACGACCTCGCTGCACGCGGTGATCGCGAGAGCGGTCGTGAGCCAGTGGCGCGAGCCCATCAATGGAGCCTACAGCGCAGCGATTGCTGCTGCGAGCACGGAGGCGTCCGGGCTATCCTGTTTGGGTGACACGTTGGCTCTCCTTCGCGCTCGCCCTTGTCTTGGGCTGTGAGTCGGAGGTCTACGTAGAACCCCGTGGTGCGGGTGGTGACGGGCCGGGCACAGGGGCGGGGTCGTCGGCGGGCGGCAGCGATGTCGGTTCCACTGTCGCCGCCTCGACGGTGTCATCGGCAGCGTCGACGGGAACTGAGGCGTCGTCGAGCAGCGGCAGCGGACCCGGGGGCAACGGCGCTGGCGGCGCCGGCGGGGGGAGCGAGCTTCCCGCCGAAGGCGCCGCCACGGAGTGCCAAATCTTGGCGAGCGTCGGCGCGTGGTACGACGAGCCTCAGGGCAACGCCTGCACGCAGTGCATTCGTGAGGTCTCGGGTCAGGATGGGGTCGTGTTCACCCCCTGCAGCTCGCTCGGCATCGATTGTTACGTCGACCCGGGTTGCTTCAATGTTTGGATCTGCCTCTCTGAGTCGCAATACGCGATGGCGGAGATCCAAGCTTGCGTAGATGCTGCCCCCCCCGCGTCTCGCGCGCTCTTCGTCGAGCTCCTGAGTTGCATCTTGCCGTGGTGCAGTGACCCGGACGAGTGCGCGTATTCAGGCGAGACGCCCGGGTGCGAGATTCCCTGAGGCTTACTCCAAGAAGAACGCCTCGATCATCTGGATGGCGATCGCAGGCAGGTGGCTGCCAGGTACGCGGCCCTCGAGCGCGCCGATGTACGTGCCATGGGCGCTCCCGGGAAACACCGCGATCTGCGCGTGGGGCAGCAACCGGCCGAGCGCGGCGGCGTGCTCGAGCGTCATGACGTCGGCGTCGCCGAGCATGATGAGGGTAGGGTGGGTGATGGCGCGCAGCTTGTTCTCCGACAGATCCTGGAAGGTCATCATGACCTCTACCTGGCGCGCGAACATCCGCGGGACGTCGTCGCGTCGCGGCGCCGCCTCGTACAGCGCGTCGCGGAGCACCGCGGGCATGTCGGCCGGTGTCGCGCGGCCGATGCCGTCCCAGACCTGGCTGGGCAGGCCGCTCCTTGCGAAGAACGTGGAGCCGAGCACGAGGCGCCGAACGCGCGACGGGTGGCGCATCGCGAGCTCCATGGCGGCGACGCCCCCCGCCGAGAAGCCCACCACATCCGCGGGCTCGCCCACGCCGAGGTGATCGAGCAGCGCCGCCGTGTCATCGGCCATCTGCGCGAACGTGAGCGGTCGATCGATGTCGGCGGTGTGACCGAAGCCTTGTTGCTCGGGGGCGATGAGGCGTCGCGAGCGCGCGAGCGCGGGCATGATCGCCCCGAACGACGTCTGCGCGGTGGAGCCACCCCCGTGAAGCAGGACGAGCGGCGAGCCACGCCCCACATCCTCGTAGTACATCGACAGGCCGTTGATCGCCGCGTAGCTCATGACGCCTCCTTCTTGCACCAGCGGTAGCCGTTGACGCGAACGGGCACGCCGAGCTCGGCGCCGAGCTCGGCGATGAATTCGGGCGTGTAGAAGTAGTTGGCGAGACGCGTGACGCCGCCATCTTCGATCTCGACGAGGGTGAAGGCGCGCACCCACTCTTCGCCACCCTCGTGCTGGTACCAATGGACGAGCACCCAGCGACCGCGGTGCAAGCGCGCCTCGAGTCGGGGCCTCACGGGGAGCACACCGACGGTGAGCGACGGATCCATGAAGCCGTTGGGATCGGCCATCACCTCGGTGCCGTGGAGCATGCCGCGCAGGACCGTGCGGCGCGCGGCCTCGGGCCCGTACTGCGTCGTCGCCCCGACGACGACCACGGTGGACGTGTCGAGCAGCAGCTTGGTCAGCCCGTCGATGTCGCCGCGGTTGAAGGCCTCGCAAAAGGCGTCGAGCGCGGCTGGTCGCGCGGCGCGCTCGGGCTCGCTCGCGCGCTCGTCTCCGAGCTTGCCGCGTCCGCGGTGGAGCGCAGCCTTGATGCCGCCCGTGGTCGAGCCCAGCGTCTCGGCGATCTCTTCGAGCGAGAAATCGAACACGTCCTTGAGCACGACCGCCGCGCGCTCTTGCGGACCGAGCTTGGCGAGGAGCGTGCCTGCCGCCTCGCGCGCGTCACGAGGCTCCGCTGCGGCGCCGCCCGCCGGCTCGTTGGATGTTGCCCGCTCTGCTGCGCGTTCGCTCCGCTTTCGATCGACCCAGAGGTTGGACGCCACCCGAAAGAGCCAGGCGCGTGGGTTCGGCGGTTCGACCGTCATTTGCGCGAGCGTCACGAACGCGCGCGCCAGGGTGTCCTGCGAGAGATCTTCGGCGTCCCACGGCGAGCGCGTCAGGTAGCGGCAGTACCGGTAGAGGTCGGTGCGGAGCGGCTCGTAGGTCTCGAGGAAGGCCCGCCAGTTTTGCTTCGTGGCGTCTTGGAGGCTCTGGGGGTGCATGCTCCACCAACGGATGAGAGACCGCCGAGGATACGTCGACCGCTCACGGCTTCGGCGTCACCTCGAACACCCAATCGATCACGTGGCCGGCGACGAGGGAAAGGCCCACGAGGAGCGCCGCCCACGCGATGCCGATCGCGAGCGCGAGGGCGCCCCAGCCGTAGCCGCGTTCGTCGCGCGTGACCCAGATGAACGGGATCATCGAGAACGGGCCGGACCAGAGGATGGCGGTGGCCTGGCTCAGGGCGTTCCAGCCGCGCGCGCGCCGCTCGGGGCTCATCCGATCGAGGAGCGTCTTCTGCAGGTACCACGCCGAGCCGAGCTCGAGCCCCGCCTGAAGCAGCATCCCCCAGAGCTGCTTCGTGCCCAGGCCCTTGATGACGAGGTGGACGAAGTTCTCGGGGCTGCCCACGCGGCGAAAGGCTAGCGCAACTCGGTCGGCAGCAGTTCGGCGCCATCGGGGTTGGCTCCCCGGCCGGTTTGACCGTATGAGATCCGGGTGACTTCCAGGCGCCTCCTTTCGGGCATCGCGGCCATCGCGATCTTCGTCGCCGGCGCGCTCTCGGCATGCGGGGGCACGACGGTGTTCGACGCGCCCGATCCGAGCGCGTGCGCGAGCGGGCACGGCTGCCCGATGGCGGTGTGCGCGTGCACCGATGGCTCCGTCATCCTGGACACCACGTGCGAGAGCGGGTCGTGCAGACCGTCCGAGCAAGTGTGCCCCGAGCGGTGCGAGCCGTACGGGGGCGCCGCGCGCTCGTTCGAGAGCTTCGACGACGAGGTGCCCATCCCCGCGTGCGACACCTTCTGCGCCCGCCTGGGGGCGAACGGCTGCGAGCTCGGCTGCGACACGTTGTTCTCTCAGTGCCTCGCGCCCGGCGCGTGCAGCGCCGAGGCGGCCGGCTTCTGGAAGTGCGTGGTGACCGAGGGCGTCATGACGTGCGAGGACAACTACGTCCGTGTCGAGGGCTGCGACGCCACGACGATGGGCATCTGCAACAAGATCTGAGTCGCGCGGTCAGCCGGCGCCGCTGGCGAAGGCGAGGAGGCGCTCGACCAGCCAGCGCGGTTTTTCGACGTGCGGGCTGTGTCCGACGTCGTCGGGCTCTTCGATGACGACGCTCGGGGGCAGCGCGCGCCGATAGAAGTCGAGGCTGCTTCGCGGCAAGATGCGATCGCTCTTTCCCCAGATGAGCAGGGTCGGTACCCGCAGGGAGCCGAGCTCTGCTTCGGTGAAAAAATCGTCGGGCCCGAGCCCGGAGAGAAAGCCTTGCACGAGCGGCCGGCTCAGCTGATCGATCAGTCCGCGCTCGAAGAGGCGCGTGTAGATGGGCGGCTTGTGCATCAGCTCGGCGAAGAACCGGCGCGCGTCGTCTCGCGTCTGGAGATCGAACCGCTTCTTGAGCACGGCGAAGTCGTCGTCCGACAGCGGTGCGCCGCCGGGCGAGATGAGCATCAACGCGCGGAGGTGCTCCGGGCGCTCGAGCGCATAGCGAAGCGCGACCGCGCCGCCCAGGCTCGTTCCCATCAGCACACCGGGCTCGGCTTCGCCCAGCACCTGATCGAGCGCGCCGCGGATCCCCGCGCCGAGCTCCAGGGCGCCGAGCCGCTCCGCCGCGAGCTCGCTCTTACCGTGTCCGGGCAGATCGATCATCACGACCCGCTTCGCCCGCTCGCGGATGCCGCGGAAGAGACCCGCGTAGGTCGTGGCCGCGGTGCCCATCCCGTGGAGGAGGACGAACGTCTGCTCACCCGGCCCGCTCGCGTCGTAAGCGTGGACGTTGCCCGCGTCGGTCGTGAGCACGAGGCTCTGGGCGCCCAACGTCTTGAGCACGGCCCCCGAGAGCCCTTCGATGAACCGGAGCATCGGCTCTCAGGTTAGCGGCTCAGCGACGGATCCGGGTTCGGATGTCGGCGACCGCCTTTTCGAGCTCACCGTGCTTGAGGAAACAGCACGGGCTGACGCGGGGCTCGCACGCCGGCGGGAGCATCGACGACAAGATGAGGAGCGAGCGGTCGTCGCCCTCTTTGGCCGCGCGCGGGAAGAGGAACGTGCGCTGCTGGCACGAAGCCTTGCGAAGATCGTAGGCGATGCGCATCGCGACCGAGCCTTTGGCGATGACGTCGGGGCGACCGAGGAGCGCGTGCGCGCGGGCGGCGGCCTTCGACCCCTCGGCGAGGCCGGTGAGCTCGTAGAGCACGTCGAGCCCGGGCTCGCCGTGGCTCGTGGCGAGCGCTTGGAAGATGGCGTCGGCCTCGGCCAGCTCGCTCTCTGCCACTTTGTCCGCCGCCGCTGATGCCGCCGCCTGGACGGTGGGCTCCTCGAGCGCGTCTGGCTTGTTCTTCAAGAGGTCGAGGAGGGCGGTCGCCGCGTTGGCGGGCCCGGCGTTGAGGGCGTCACGCAGCTGCCGCGCCTCGGCTTCTCCGGGGGCGACGGCCGTCGCCGACGCCGGCGCGCTCGGCGTCGCCGACGGCGAGGACCCGACCGGCGTCGCCCCGCTGGCCGGGGGCGTGACCGGCGGGGGCGGCGCCGACGCGCCCGCGGCGGTCGCCGACGCGTTCGCGCCGCTCGACCCGCCGCCAGCGAGCAAGAGCGCGAGGACGCCGACCACGCCCGCGACGCCGACCGCACCCGCGATCCAGGGCACGGGCCCCGAGAACAGGCTGCGCTTGGCGGGGGCCTTCGGCATCGCGAGGTGTCCCGAGGCCGCCGACGGCAGTGGTGTCATCTCGCCGCCCGTCTGGGGGAACACCGAGGCGGCCGGCTTCATGATGCCGGCCTCGTGCTTCATCTGCATCTTGAACGCGTCGAGCGCCGTGATCAGCGCGTCGGTGCTCGGGTAGCGATCGCCGGGGTCTTTCTCCAGCAGGCGCATCACGATCGACTCGAGCGCGGGCGGCACGCTCACGTTCGGGTTGCGCTCGCGCATGGGCGGCGGCTTGAGCGTGCACTGCGCGGCGAAGAGCTTCTGGGGCTCGACCGCGTCGAACATGTGCTTGCCCGTCAGCATCTCGTAGAGGATGACGCCGAGCGAGTAGAGGTCGGCGCGCGCCTGCACCGCGCGCATGCCGAGCGCGGTCTCGGGCGCCATGTACGCCACCGTGCCCATGACCACCCCGGCGTTGGTGAGCTCGCGGCTCTCGGCGTCGGGGTCGCGCGCTGCGGTCGAGAGCTTGTCGACGGGCACCTTGGCGAGGCCGAAATCGATGAGCTTCACGGTCTCGTCCTCGCCGCCGCGCGCGGCCGTCTCGAGGATCGACGCGTCGCAGATCATGACGTTCTTGGGCTTGACGTCGCGGTGCACGATCTCTTTTTGATGGGCGGCGCCCAGGGCGGCGGCGAGCTGGCGCGCGAACTTGGCGGCGCGGCGCGGCTCGATGGGGCCGCGCTTGATGATGTCGCTCAGCGTCTCGCCCGGGATGTACTCCAGCACCAGGAAGTACGAGTCGTTGTCGAACTTACCGAAGTCGCTCGCCGACGCGACGTTGGGGTGGACGATGTGCGCACCAGCGATGGCCTCGCGCTCGAAGCGGGCCACGAGCTCGGGGAAGTTCTCGGTCTCGGGGTGCAGGACCTTGATGGCGACGGCCTTGCGCATGAGCAGGTGCTCGGCGCGGTAGATCGCGCCCATGCCGCCCATCGCGAGGAGCTCGACGATCCGATACCGGTCCGAGATCGTCCGACCGACCAGCGCCGCCGCCCGCTCCTTGGCGGCGGCAGACTGGCCCGGATCGACGCCCGCGAGCGGTTTCGCCATCGCTCGCCATGATACCGGAGAACGCTTCAGCGCCTGAATAATGTGGGAAAGCCGAGGTCAGGCGCGCAGGCTCGCCAGCTTGCCGAGGACGGGCGCGACCGCGTCGTAGAGGTGGGAGTAGGCCTCACGGTAGAGCTTGTCGTACGCCGTCCGATTCGCTCCGGGCTCGACGGCGCCGTCGACCCTCGTCATCCCACGCGCGGCGTCGAGGACGGAATCGTAAGCTTTCGCGCCGGTCGCCGCGAGGATGGCGGCCCCGAGCGCGGTCGTCTCGGCGGCGGCGGGCCGGGTGAGGCGCCGGCCCATCACATCGGCGACGATCTGCGCGAAGAGACCGCGCCGAGCGCCGCCCCCCACCGCGGCGAGGGTCTCGATCGCGCCGGCGTCGGCCTCGACGCGCTCGGTGTGCAGGCGCTGCTCGAGCGCGAGCCCTTCGAGGATGGCGCGGTAGAAGTGCGCGGGCCCGTGATCGCCCCGCAGGCCGACGAGCGCGCCGGAGGCGTCGTCGTCCCAGTGCGGGTTCATCACGCCGGCGAGGTACGGCAAGAACAAGAGGCCCTCGGCGCCGGGGGCGATCGCGGTCGCGCGCTCCTCGAGATCGGCGAGCAGCGCGTCGCGCGCCTCCCCGGCTGCGATCGCGCCGCCCCCGAGCACCCGGTCGGCGAGCCAGTCGAGAGAGAACGTGCCGCCTTTCAGATCGGTCTCGAGCAGGTATGCCCCGGGGATGGCGGCGAAGAGGGTGCGGTAGGCGCGGCTCGTCCGGTACGTGGTCGAGGGCTTGCCGCTCACGACCGCGGTGCCGAGGTTCAAGTACGCGCTGCGTTCGTCGACGACGCCCGCGCCGAGGCCCGCCGCCTGCCCGTCGCCCGCCCCCGCCACCACCATCAGGCGTTCGGAGAGGCCCGTCGCCCGCGCGACGTCGAGCCTCAGCGGCGCGACCGGCGTCGCCGGAGCGACGAGGCGCGGCAGCATGCTCACGTCGGCGCGCGCGAGGGCGCAGAGCTCGGGCGACCACGAGGCGGTGGCCATGTCGACGAGCCCGAGCGGGTCGGCCGACGCCGTCGACGTCACGCTCTCGCCGGTGAGGTGCAGGACCAGGTACGCGTGCACGTCGAGGAGCCGCTTCGTGGCGGGTCGCACCTCGGGCCGGAGGCGCTCGAAGAGCGCGCGGATCTTGTAGAGCGACGGGGTCGCGCAGGCGGGCTTGCCGGAGATGGCGTGGATGCGGTCGGGATCGAGCTCGGCGGAAGCGGCTCGGACCTCGGGGCGACAGCGCGCGTCCATCCAGACGATCGCCGGCGCGACGCTCTCGCCGCGCTCGTCGGTCGCGACGAACGTCTCGCGTTGGTTCGCGATGGCGAGCGAGACGACGCGCGCCCGATCGGCTGGCTCGAGAGAAGCAGCCGCCTGCCCGAGCGCAGCGACCGCTGCCTCGAGCCAGCCCTCCGCCCGCTGCTCCCACGCGTCGGGCCCCGGGTTGTCGAGGCCGTAGCTCGCCCGGCCCTCGGACACGACGGCGCCGGCGGCGTCGACGATGACGGCCTTGCAAGCGTTCGTGCTCGCGTCGAGGCCGATGTAGAGGCTCATCGCTTGAAGAAGCGGGCGAGGGGGAGGTCGACGGGAGCGCCGTGGAGCGCGACCGCGATGAGGTGACCGAGCAGCGGCAGGTCGTCGTCACCGAGGGTGCCGAGGGCGCCCGCGCGCCACCCGGCCTCCATCACCGACAGGATCTCGAGGCACTCGAGCGTCGCGCCCTCCATCGCTTCGATGGCCTTTGCCAGCGTGAGGCCCTGCCCGAGGAAGCGCCCGAACCGGCCCGTGCGGCCCCCGTTCGTCGTCACGTCGAGATCGCCCACGCCCGCGAGCCCCGTCACCGTGTCGGGATCGCCGCCGAGGCGCGCGACGATGTGACGCATCTCCAGGACCGCTTGCGCCATCGTCGCGGACTCGAGGTTGTGCATGGCGACGCTGCCGTGGGTGCCCCCGGCCTTTTCGTGCATCCCGGCCGCGAAGCCGATCCCCATCGCGTAGGCGTTCTTGAGCGCGGCCGAGACCTCGGCCCCGACGACGTCGGTCGTCGGGAACGGGTGGTAGTAGGGTGCGCGGATCGCGTCCGCGATCCGGGAGAGAGACCGCTCGTCACGGCCGGCCAGGACGACGCAGCTCGGCACCCGCCGCGCGAGCTCACCGGCGATGCACGGGCCGGCGATGGCGGCAGGGTGCACGTCGGCGCGGACCTTGTCCGGCAGACCCGAACGAACCACGTCGGGCAAGGTCACGAGCTTCGACCCCTCGAGGACGAGGCCCTTCGTGATCATGAAGACGGGGGTGTCTCGCCTGACGAGCGGGCCGATCCGCTCGGTGGCCCAACCGATCCCGGCCGAGGAGACCCCCAGCGCCCAGAGCTCCACGCCCTCGGCCGCCTGCGCCAGCTCGTGATGGTGAAACGGGCGGATCTCGCGCGGAATGGGGAGCTTCAGCTTGGGGTGGACCCCCGAGTCTTTCAACGAAGCGACGATGTCTTCGTCGAGGTGCGTCCCGACCAGCCGGACGTCGTGCCCGCGGTCGAACAGGGGAATCGCGAGGGCCGTGCCCATCATGCCCGCGCCGAGGATCACCAGCTTGCTCATGTGTTGGCCGACGACCCGCCGTCCGAGAAACCGGTCGCCGGTTTCGGGGGCCGTTCGATGCGGCATGGTAGACTCGCTCATCCCATGCGCCACCTGCGATCTTCTTTGCCGGCCTTCTGCTTTCTCGGTGCTCTCTATGGCTGCTGTGGTGAGGTGCCCGACACGCCGCCCGACGGCGGCGGCGGCTCGGGCGGCGCGGGCTCGACGACGACGAGCGGGTCGGGGGGCGCCGGCGGCGGCATCCCCGCCGACTGCACGACGGTCCTCTCGCCCTCCGCCGACGACACCGCAGCCATTCAGACCGCGTTCATGACGGCGATGTCGAACGACGTCATCTGCCTCTCGCCCGGTACCTACACGATGCGCGCCGAGGTCAGCTTGAACAAGACCGGCGTGACGGTGAAGGGTATCGGCGCGACGCGCGACGACGTCGTCCTCGACTTCGTTTCTCAGATGGTCGACGACGACAGCATGTCGGTGACCTCCGACGGCTTCACGATCGAGAACCTCAGCATCAGGAACAGCCCCAACAACGGCATCATCGTCACGGGCGCCGAGGACGTGGTGTTCCGCAACCTGAGCGTGACGTGGGACGCCGGATCGGTGTCGACCAACGGCGCGTACGCCATCTACCCGGTCGGCTGCACCAAGGTGCTGGTCGAGGATTGCGAGGTCGTGGGCGCCGCCGATGCGGGCATCTACGTCGGCCAGTCCGAGCAGATCATCGTGCGCAACAACGAGGTGTACGGGAACGTGGCCGGCATCGAGATCGAGAACTCGGACCTGGCAGAGGTCTACAACAACCGGTCGTACGACAACACGGCCGGCATCCTGGTCTTCGTCCTGCCGGAGAAAGAGAAGAAGGACGGCGTCACGACCAACGTTCACGACAACGAGGTCTTCGCGAACAACCGCGAGAATTTCGCAGCATCGGGGATCGTCGGCTCCGTCCCGCCCGGCATCGGCATCCTGATCTTTGCTGCCGACGAGACCGAGGTGCACGACAACAACATCTACGACAACGGCTCGTCCGGCGTGGTCGTCGTCAGCTATCCCACCTTCATGCTGCTGGACGCGGAGTTCATGCCCGACGACCCGCTGACGGACGGCTACGCAGAGTCGACGTACATCTACGACAACACGTTCACCAACAACGGCAACGACCCGGCCCAGATCCTCCTCGCGGTCGGGGTCAACCCGCTGCCGCCGGTGCTGTTCGACGGGTGTGAGAAGATGCCCGACAGCGCCCAGCTCTGCTTGGGGATGACGCCACCCTCCTCGTTCCTGGATGCCAACTGCCAGGTTGGCATGCCGGCCGCCTACTCGACCGACCCGGCGCCGTTTCTCTGCGACCACCCCGCTCAGCCTCCAATCAGCCTCGAATGAGATGGCTGGGGCCGGTCGCGTTCCTCGCCGTCGTCGTCGCCGCGTGCGGCGACGCGGGCGAGACCGAGACCACGCCGGTGGGCGGGAGCGGCGGCGCGCCCTACGACGGGGCGCCGATCCCCTGGGCGTACGCGCCCTTTCCCGCCGTGGTCGAGCCCGCCGACAACCTGAGCACGCCCGCGAAGATCGAGCTCGGCAACCTGCTCTTCTACGATCCGGTGTTGAGCCGTGACGACGCCACCGCTTGCGCCACCTGCCACAGCGAGATTTGGGGAATGTCGGATGGGCTCCCCGTGTCGGTCGGCGTCGACGGCGAGGGCCCGACCGGGCCCGGGCGCGACGGCCCCAACAAGACGACGCGCAACGCCCAGACGCTGTGGAATGCCGCGTTCCGGCCGGCGCTCTTCCTCGACGGCCGGTCGCCGGGCCTCGAGCAACAAGCCCTCGAGCCGCTCCGCGCCCTGCAAGAGCTCGCGCTCGACCCCGACGCAGCCGCGCTCAAGCTCGCGTCGTTTCCGGAGTACGTGACGCTCTTCGCGGCCGCGTTCCCGGACGACCCCAGCCCGGTGAACGCGGCCAACCTCGCGCGCGCCCTCTCCGCGTTTCAGCGCACGCTCGTCTCGGACCAAGCCCCGTACGACCAGTACGTGGCGGGCGACGAGGGCGCGCTCATCCCGTCCGTCGTCGAGGGCATGTTCCTCTTCGGCGAGGCCGGGTGCGCGACCTGCCACGTTCCGCCACTGTTCGAGTCGGACCGGTACGTCTCCCGCATCGGCGGCCCGGATCCGGGCCGGGCCGCGGTGACGGGCGACGACGCCGACGCCGGCGCCGTGCGCGTGCCCACCTTTCATGACGGTTCGGTCATGACGCTAGAGGACGCCGTGCGCCTCGAGGCCGAGATCTCCGCCGCCCGCGGCGAGGGTCGCGCCCTCTCCGAGAGCGAGATCGATCTCGTCGTGAAGTTCGTCAACAAGGCGCTCGTGGACCGCACGCGTGATCCGCACCGCCCCAAGACGGTACCGAGCGGCCTCCAGGTGCCGCTCGATGGGTTCCGCTTGCAGCGGTAGGCTCAGCAGCCGCCGCAGGACGATGAACACTGGTCGCAGATGACGCAAACGCCGACGGCGTCGTAGAGCGGCAGCCCCGCCGAGTGCGTGTTCGCGCAGTCGTTGAAGCACACGTCGTCGAAGCAGCTCTGCAAGCACTCGATGAGGGCGTAGCAGTCGGGGTTGTTGAAGCAGGCGTCGACGGCCGCGCTGCAGGGGCCGTTCAGGGCGCACTGCTGGCAGCTGTCGCAGTTGCCGCTGTCGCACGTGCCGCCGCTCGACGACGACACCGCTGTCGAGGCGACGCTCGACGATGCCTGCGTGGTAGAGGCCACCGAGCTCGACGCGACCGAGTTGCCGCTGGCCGAAGATTTCGTGCTGCCCGAGCTGATTGTACCGCCCGCGCCCTCGTTGTCGCCGACCTCGTCTCCGGCGGCGCCCTCCCAGCTGTCGTCATCAGGCGAGGCGCAGGCAAAAAGCAGCCCGAAGCTCGCAACCAGCGTCGCGATCCTGAGTCCCATCTTGTCCCCGTTTTGGTGAGTGCCCCTGTAGTTACCCGACAGGGGCCATTCATTCACGACTGTGAGCCTTCTCGATAACCGCGGTTTGCTAGACTGAGGGCCCCCGATGAGCCTTCCTCTCCGTAGCCACACGCTCTTGGGCCTCGCCACCCTCGGCGGCGCCGCCCTCGCCCTCGCTCCCGCCTGCGGCGACGGCGGTGATGGGCCCGACGGCACGGGCGCGAGCGCGAGCGTGTCCTCGAGCAGCTCGAGCGGGCAGGGTGGGGCAGGGGGGGCTCCCCAAGCAGACGTGACCCCCCCGCCGTTCGGCGCCCCTTGGCAGACCCTCGGCGAGTGGAACCTCTTCTCGGACGTCCCGAGCGGCGCGCCCAACGCCCGCGTCGTCCCCTACGACCTCATCTCACCGCTCTTCTCGGACTACGCGAACAAGCGCCGCTACCTCTTCGTGCCCGAGGGCTCGACGATCACGTACTCCGACTCCGACGCGTGGGACTTTCCGCTCGGCTCGATCCTGGTCAAGACCTTCTCCTACCCGCTCGATCCGGGCGCGCCGGAGGGCGCTCAAGATCTGCTGGAGACGCGCATCCTCTTCAAGGAGCCGACGGGCTGGACGGCCCATACCTACGTCTACGATGCGACCGACGGCGAGGCGACCCTCGCCATCGCCGGTGCGTTCATCGACGTCGTCGCCGCGACACCCAGCGGCATCCCGATCACCACCTACCGCGTGCCGAACGGCAACCAGTGCCTCGACTGCCACAAGAGCTTCGACGACGCACGCCACCTCGGGCCCAGCACGCGGCAGCTCGACCGCGACAACGACTACGGTGTCGGGGCCGTGAACCAGCTCGATCACCTGGCGTCGCTCGGGTACTTCGACACCATGCCCGCGCCCGCCGCTCAGCGTGAGCGCCTCGTCGATCCGCTCGACGACGCGAACCCCGACCTCTCCTACCGCGTGCGTTCGTACTTCGAGGCGAACTGCGCGCACTGCCACACCGCGGGCGGCAACGCGACCCCGGCCAGCAACCTCGATCTTCGCCTCGTCGCCACCGACCCGGCCAGTGATCCATCGAATTGGGGCGAGTGCGTGATCCCGACGAGCTGCGGCTGTTGCGCTGGCAAGACGCACGACGTCGTGCCCGGCGACGCGGACGCTTCGATCATGCCCTGCCGACTTGCGTCCACCGATCTTCGCGAGAAAATGCCCCCGTTCGGGAGCTTCTCGCACGAAGAGGGCGTGGCCCTCGTCCGCGCGTGGATCGACGCGATGCCGGCCACCGGCTGCCAGTAGACCGATGATCGTCTACGCGCACCGCGGCGCGAACACGGAGCTGCCCGAGAACACGCTCGAGGCGTTTCGCCTCGCCCTCGACCTGGGCGTCGACGCCCTCGAGACCGACGTGCACCTGACGCGCGACGGCGAGGTCGTCGTGCACCACGATCCGACGGGCCTCGGCACCGCGAGCACGCGTGCGGCGATCGCCGACTCGACGCTCGAGGATGTCCGTCGCTGGAACCTCGGCTTCGGCTTTCGTAACCCCGACGGGACGGGCCTCGTGAACGCCACCTATCGCGTGCCCAAGCTCTCGGAGCTCCTCGAGGCGTTCCCCGGCGTGCGCCTGAACATCGACGTGAAGCCGGCCCACGCCGAGGCGGCCCGGGCCGTCGTCGCGGAGGGGCGACGGCACCGGGCGCCGCGGGCGAGACCGGTCTCGCCCGCGGCGAGGCGCTCCGCGTCCTGGCCGCGCCCGCCGGGACGCCGCGCTGGGCGCTCCCGGACGGGATGCGGGCGCAGATCCCGCTGCGGTTCGGGCGCCTCTCCCTCGCGCGCACGTCGCTCGTCCGCAGGCTGCAAGGCCTGGGGTACGCCGTCGACTTTTGGGTCATCAACGACGACGACGACGCGAAGCTCGCGCGGGAGATCGGGGCCGACGGAGTGATGACGGATGATCCGCGGACGGTCGTGAGCGCCCTTCGAGGAGCCTAGCCGCCGGTCTCGATCGCACCTCGTCTATGCTCGGCGACCGTGGACTTCTCCGATGCCGCTTGGGTTGCGCCTGCCGACCGCGCCGCGATGCGGGCGCCGCTCGGGCAAGCCGAGGCGGTGGCTCGGGTCATCCGCATCGTGCTGCCCGCGGTCGCGCTCGTCCCGTTTGCGTCGTTCACGGTGGCGATGGCGATGGCGGTTGGCGATCCGGCGAATCGGCTCCTCGCGGGCGCGCTGTGGTCGGGCATCGCCGCCGTCTTCGGCGGTACGCTCACCTACTGGCAGGTGCGGCGGAGCAGGATGACCGCGGCGATGGATGATGTCGCGCGCGTGCTGACCGGCACCTCCGCGCGCGACGACGTTCGCGTGGTCGCCGACTGGCTCGATCGACACTGGCCCTGGCCCACGACGGGGCTCCTGCTCCCCGGCAACGTGGGAGCGCGACGCTGGTGTGTGCAGGGGAGCTTCGAGGGCCGCGCAGTGTTGGTCTCTGCGTTCCGGCGGATGCAGGTCCGTTCGCAGCCGGCCCTGCATCGCATCGACGTCTTCGTCTCTGCGCCGGCGGGGCGTTCGCCGCGCGCGGAGCTCGTCGCAGCGCTGGAGGCTCACGCCAATCCGCTCGGGTTCACGGTCGCGGCGCTCGATCACGGCGTGCATCTCGCCCGCTACGACAGTGACCCTCGGTCCCTCGGCCACGAGCAGCTGACGCCGCTCCTCCGGGCCGCGTGCGGCGCGCTCGCCTGACGCGCCGAGCGAGCGCGTGCTACACCGGTCGCGTGGGTGGCTCACGCGTTCTCGTCTGCGGTCTCGTCGGCATCGGCACCATGGCGTTCGCGTGCTCGTCCAAGCCTGACGGCGCGATCGGCGCCGAGTCGGCGCCGCCGGTCGCATCGGGGCTGGTCGCGTCGACGCCGGGCGCGAGCGCGGCGACTGTCGCCTCCGCCGCCGCGTCTTCCTCCGCTGCGACGAGCGTATCGGCGTGGCCCGACGATGGTGGCCCCGTCGCCAACGATCCCGCCGAGCACGCGACGCTTCTCGCCATCGCCGGCGCGTACGACGGGTTCGCGCGCGCCGACGGCACGCACTGGAGCCCGCTCGATTGCATGGCCCCGCCCGACGAAGCGGCGCACGTCTCGGCCTCCGCGCCGGGGAGCCCCCACGGCCGCAAGCTCTACACCCTCCGCATCTTCGACTTCCCTGCCTACGCGAGAGACACGAAGCACGTGCCGCCACCGCGGGACCCGTATCGCTTGGAGAAGGGAAAGGCGGTGCCGGGCACCGAGCAGGTACTGGTCAAGGTCTCGTACCTGCCGACCGACGACAAGGCGAAGGCCGCGTGGGGCGTCGCGTCCGCGACCCACGAGGGCAAGACGTTCTACCCCGGCGAGCTTCGCGATCTGTTCGTCATGTACAAGCCCACCGACAAGACCAAGAAGACCGACGGGGGCTGGCTCTACGGCACCGTGTCGCCCGATCGCAAAAAGGTCACCTCGGCTGGCTTGGTGAAGAGCTGCATGGGCTGCCACGAGGACGCCCCCCACGGCCGGCTCTTCGGGCCGCGTTGATCCTCAGGATTGCGGGTAGCATCGCCCGACCATGGAGCTCGAGTTCGTCGGAGCGGCGCAGACGGTGACGGGGTCGATGCATTTGGTGCGAACGTCGAGCGGCTGCATCCTGCTCGACTGCGGCCTCTTTCAGGGGACGCGCCGCGAGTCGGCCGAGAAGAACCAGCACCTGCGCATCCCGGTGAAAGAGCTGCGCGCGGTGGTGCTCTCGCACGCCCACATCGATCACTCGGGCGCGCTGCCGCTCCTGTTCAAGCAGGGCTACAAGGGGCCGGTCTACGCGACGCCGGCGACGCGCTCGCTCTGCACCGTGATGCTGCGCGACGCGGCCGCGATACAGGAGTCGGACGCGCGGTTCCTGAACAAAGAGAACGCCAAGCGCGGGTTCGAGGAGCGCGTCGAGCCGCTCTACGACGACGAGGACGTGGTGCGCGTCATCGAGCGCATGATCGCGGTCCCGTACCACACGACCGTGCCGATCACGCCCGGCGTGCAGCTCACCTTCGAGGACGCAGGGCATGTCCTGGGCAGCGCGATCACCGTGCTCGACGTCGAAGAGGGCAAGACGAAGAAGCGCATCGTCTTTACCGGCGATCTCGGCCGCGCCGACCGGCCCATCCTGCACGATCCCGAGGTCCCCGAGGGCACCGACGTTCTCATCACCGAGAGCACCTACGGCAACCGCCTCCACGACAGCACCGAGAAGATGGGTGAAGACCTGGCGCGCGTCGTCACCACGACAATCAAGCGCGGCGGCAAGGTGGTCGTCCCGTCGTTCGCGCTCGAGCGCGCGCAAGAGATCATCCTGGCGCTCAAGAAGCTCAAGAAGAAAAACGCCATCCCCGCCGTGCCGGTGTACGTCGACTCACCCCTCACCGTCCGCATCACCGACGTCTTCAAGCTCCACCCCGAGTGCTACGATGCCGAGACGCGGGCGATGCTGCGCGGCACCGATTCGCCGTTCGAGTTCGATCAGCTCCGCTACATCGAAGAGGTCGACCAATCCAAGGCGCTGTCGAGCTCGAGCGAGCCGTGCATCGTGATCTCGGCCAGCGGGATGTGCGAGGCGGGCCGTATCCTGCATCACCTGCGGTCGGTGGTGGAGAACGAGAAGAACACCGTCCTCATCGTCGGCTTCCAGGCCGTCCACACCCTGGGTCGTCGCCTCGTCGAGAAGCGCGCGCGGGTGAAGATCTTCGGCGTCGAGCGCGACCGCCGATGCGACGTCGTCGTCATGAACGGCTTCTCCGCGCACGCCGACCAGAAAGACCTGCTCACGTACGCGCGCCGCTGCCGCGAAAAGGGGCCCGTCGAGCAGATCGCGCTGGTGCACGGCGACCCCGAGCCGCAGCGCGTCCTGCGCGAGAAGCTCGGCGAGGGCGGGTTCGGCCGCGTCGCCATCCCTGCCGCCGGCGATAAGCTCGCCATCTGACGTGCGCGATCTGGCGGTCCGGCCTCTCCCCGGGCACACTGCTCACGTGCAGCCGACGGGAGCTTCCGGAGACGCGGGCGTCGACGCCGAGCTCGCAGGGCGGCGCGAAGCGCTCGCCCGCCTCGCGCGACGTCAGCGCTTGCTCGGCGTGATGGCCGCCGGGTTGCTTCTCATGATCGCCGTCAAAGGGACGGTGCCGTACTTCTTTGCGAGGGCGGCGCCCGGCTCGATCCCGATCGGGGTCGTCTCGGTGCTGGCCGGGCGCGCGCTCGCCGCCCGTTGGGGCCGGCGCATCCGCGAGCTGCGAGCCGTGGTCGCGGCGCTCGAGGCCACGCGCGACATGCTCGACCACCCCGCTGCGCCGTACGTCTACCTTACGCCTCGCCGCTCGCCCACTGCCGCGCCGACCGGATGCGCGCGGCCGGTGCGCGCGTACCGCGAGGGGCGCGCCGCGGAGCTCTTGCCGCTCGTCGGCCTCGCCCTCGTCGGCGTGTTCTGCGGCGTGGTCGACGACGAGCCCGCGCCGAGCCGCCGGCACTACACGTTCCTCGAGCAGAGCTCGCTCGACGCCCTCGGCTTCGTCACGCCCGTCCACGCCGCGGGTGAATGGGCGCTCGAGGATCACGCGCACGCGACCGGCGGCCGCGCGCTCGTGAACCGGGTCGGCGCCGTCGGGGCCAGCCCTGCGCTCGCCGTGGTGGGGGCCGTGTCGGCGGCAGACCTGCGGGCCGAGACGCGGTGCAAGTTCATGCCCGGCCACGACGGCCGCGCGTGCGGCCTCGTCTTTCGCTACGCCGATCCTCAGCACTACGCGCTCGCGCGGCTCGACACGGCGGGCGTCACCGTCGTCGATGTCGTCGAAGGCGTCGAGTCGCCGCTCGGTGCGTTCGCGGCGGAGATCGAGCCGGGGGTGTGGCACGAGCTGGGCGTCGTCGCGACGGACAAGCGCGTCAGCGTCTCGTGGAACGGACAAGCCGTCGTCACGCTCTCCAACCAGAAGAAGCCGGACGGCCGCGTGGGCTTGTGGGCACCAGCCGACGCGCACGTGTGGTTCGACGAGCTCGCGATCGAGATCGAGCCACGCCAGCGGGCGCTCGAGCTGCTACCGATCCTCGGCCGGCGGGGCTGACGCGAGCGCGCCCGCCACCAAGCCGCCCACCACCAAGCTCGCGAGGCCCATCGTGGTCGCAAGCGCGTCTTTGCGCGAGATGGTGAAGACGCCGGGGGGCGAGAGCGCGGCGAACGCGAGCTCGATGAGCCGCACCGCGCCCGACGGATCGACCTTGCGGAGCTCGCCCCGCTCGATGCCGGCGGCGATCTCGGCCTCGAGCAGGGCGCGGACATCGCGGCCGAAGCCGGGTGCGTGCGCCTCGGTCGTGCGGTCGGCCCGGCACCGGACGAGATCGCAGCCGTGCTGGCTGCCCTCGGCCAGATCGTAGAGGGCGTCGACCCGGGCTCGCAGCATGGCCACGAGCCGCTCGGGGGCCCGGCCCCCCTTGGCCGCCGCCGTTTTCATCCGCGACGCGACCGTGCTCACGTTTTTCTGGGCGAGGGCGGCGAGGATCGCCTCCTTCGACTGGAAGTCGAGGTAGACGGACCCGACCCCGATGCCGCAGGCGCGCGCGATGTCGGCGACGGTCGTCTTGCCCGGGCCGTAGTGCGCGAACAGCCGCCCGGCGACCCCAAGGATGCGTTCTCGGCGGGATGCGTCGGACATACGCGGCTCGA
>ERZ761602.4209-NODE-4209-length-18943-cov-10.680114_pt1 | contig 18943 bp, 16 predicted proteins | sample MGYA00512165_ERZ761602 | MGnify/ENA primary metagenome ERZ761602 (study PRJEB28899, sample SAMN02445085) | bioreactor sludge metagenome | biome: EBPR sludge; isolation source: Thorneside wastewater treatment plant | place: Australia: Brisbane, Thorneside... | reverse complement strand
TGCACCGCGCTCGCCTTCGCCAGCAGCGGCAAGGCCGCGCGGACCGCTCGGCCCCACGGCGAGGACCCCCCCCTCGTCGGTCCGACCCACGCCGATTCACTGGAGTTCCCATGCGCAAGCTCATGCCCATCCTCACCGTCATGCTCGGCTTCGCCCTCGCCTGCGGCGACGCCGACACCACCACCACCGAGACCCCCGTCATCAAGGTGGACGCGCAGCCCACCCAGCCGGCCGAGCCCGTGGCCCCCGCCGAGCCCAAGGAAGAGAAGAAGACCGAGACCATCACCACCCAGGTCAGCATCGAGGCCGTCCGCAAGGGCGCCATCGAGAACGCCGGCCGCCAGGCGATCATCGAGAAGGGCAAGGGCATGGGCTACAGCCGCGTCGACAACATCAAGACCGGCGAGCCCACCTGCAACGCCAGCACCTGCACCGCCACCGTGACCGGCTCGGTCGCCAAGATGGTCAAGACCGACGCCGACGGCAAGGTCCTGGAAGAGAAGAAGCTCTAGATCCCGCGAGGCCCCGCGTGGTCGGACTCCTCCTCGCGGGGCTCATCTCCTGCTCCACGGCGCCGGCCGAGCCGGCACCCGTGGTGCAGATCTGGACGCAGCCCCAGCCGGCGCGGGTCGAGGCGCAGCTCACGCTGCCCGCGGCTCAGCGCCGCGAGCTCGTGGCCCTCGCCCGGAGCGAGCTGAGCGCCGCGGCGCACCAGCAGGGCTTACGACGCCTGGAGTCCATCCAGGTCGATCTTCGCTGCACCAAGGGCGAGTGCGTGGCCGCCGCGCAGGCGATGGCCCTGCCCTAGGGTGGGCTCAGCGGGGGCGTCCCCCCTCGGGCAGCCCGGGGTCGCACATCAGGATGGCCCCCCGCTCGAGCTGCAAGGCGTTGGCGACGTTGCGCGCCGCTTCGGCCTGCGAGTAGGTCGGGACGGCGTTCACCTCGCGCACGCAGGCGTCGAAGCGCGACCACTCGGGGGCCAGCAGGGCACGCACCCGGTCGGCGCAGTCGTTGACCGAGCGGGAGGTCAGGCGATGCCCGCACTCGCCGATGACCGCGCTGAACTGCAGGTTGTTGAACATCTCCCGGCGCAGCATCGCCAGGGCCTCGTCCCGATCGGCCTGCACGTCCTCCAGGTCGCGCGAGGCCCCCACCAGGCGCCGCCTGAGGACGTCGACGGTGTCGTCCAGCTCGAGCCCCGCGTCGCGGGACTCCCCGCTCGGCGGCGAGGGCGGCTCGATCAACAGCCCGATGTCTCCCTCGCCCCGCTGCCACTGCGGAGGCGCCTCGCGCAGGCGGTCGAGCTCACGGCGCAGCGAGGCGGACTCGGTCTGGAGCAAGGTCGTCTGCTCGGAGGCGATCGCCAGCCCCTGGTCGTCCAGCAGGGGCCGCCCGGCGTAGGCCAGGGGCAGGTCCCGGGTGCTGCCCCGGGCCGGGACGGCCGCCGCGTACTCCAGCCGGCTGCGCAGGAGGTCCACCTCGGCGGCCAGGTCGTCGCGCTCCTGGCTGAGCTCGGACCACTCGATCGCCAGCAGCGGAACCCCGGTGCCCAGGGTCAGGACACCGACGCCGATGCGGCTGTAGCGCAGGACTTGCGACACGGACGAACCTCCAGGCCCCCATCATGCCATGTCAAGTCGGTGTTGGGAAGCCCCCCTCCGTGAAGCTCGCGTGGCAGCCCCGACCGACCCGCTGCCAGCCGCCTTGGGCCGCGCTACAGCGGCGGCCCCTCCTCACCCCGGGCCCCGCAATGTCCGACTCCACCCGCCTCATCGGCCTCTCCCTGGGGGCCGACCTCTGCTGGCCCGCCGCCTTCGAGGACCTCCTCGGCCGCCTCGACCTCGCCCTCCCCCTCGGAGGCGAGACCACCCGCTTCGCCACCGAGCGGGTCCGGATCGAGCCCTTCGATCTCCAGGACAGGCCTCGCTACGACGTGGTGCTGGACCGGATCACGCACTGGTTCCCGCTGACGCGCGAGTGGATCAAGAAGATCGTGCTGATGGACGGGGTCTACGTGCTCAACAACCCCTGGGCCATCCAGGGCTACGAGAAGCACACCTCCTACTGCGCGATGATGCGGCTGGGATTCCCCATCCCCAAGACGATGATGATCCCCCCCAAGCTGCCCAAGGGGCTGGGGGACCACGTCGACGCCGAGGTGACCGTCCGCCGGTACGCCAACCTCTTCTCGCTGGAGGAGGCCGGCCGGAAGGTGGGCTACCCCGCCTTCCTCAAGCCTTACGACGGAGGCGGCTGGGTCGGAGTGAAGCGGGTCAAGGACGCCGCCGAGCTGCACGCCGCCTACAACGAGAGCGGCGAGCGCCTCCAGCACCTGCAGGCCAATGTGCACGGCTGGGACCTCTTCGTCCGGGCCATCGGCATCGGGCCCCAGGTGCTGATTGTGCGCTACGACCCCGACGCGCCGCTGCACGCCCGCTACGTCGTCGACTTCAACTTCCTCAGCGGCGAGGAGTGGTTGACCGCGACCCGGACCTGCCGGGTCATCAACGCCTTCTTCAACTGGGACTTCAACTCCTGCGAGATGCTGCGCGCCGACGGGGTCCTCCACCCGATCGACTTCGCCAACGCCTGCCCGGACAGCCAGGTCACCAGCCTGCACTTCTACTTCCCCGAGCTGGTCAAGGCCCTGCTGCGCTGGTCGATCTTCTGCGCCGCGACCCGCCGCCAGCCCAGCCTGGACAGCCAGTGGAGCCGATTCCTGGCCATCGCCGACCAGCCCGGCACCTTCGAAGAGAAGCTGGAGCGCTACGACGAGGTGGCCCGCGAGCACTTCCAGGCCGAGGCCTTCACCGCCTTCTGCGCCGAGCACCTGGGCGACCTCGACCAGATCGCCCTGGACTACTTCGGCACCCCCCGCTTCCGCGATGTGGTGCGCAGCAAGGTGGCGGCCCTCTTCCCCGCGCACGAGGTCGACACCTTCACCGAGCACTTCTTCGGCCTGGTGCAATTCTGGGGCCGCACCGAGGCCGACCGGCTCGCCGGGATGGGGGGGCGCGATGCCGGTTGAGAAGAAGGTCTGGACCTGGCACAGCCCCTCGCTGAACCGCCCGATGAGCGTGGCCTGCTGGGGCCACCTGGGCGAGCCGGTGGTGCTCTTTCCGACCGCGGGCGGCGACTTCGAGGAGTGCGAGCGCTTCTTGATGATCAAGGCGCTCAGCCCGCTGATCGAGGCCGGACGGATCAAGGTCTACGGCATCGGCACGATCAGCCAGGACGCCTGGCTGGACACGGAGGCGAAGCCCTGGCACAAGAGCTGGCTGCAGGCGCGCTTCGACGAGTACCTCGTCCGAGAGCTCTTCCCGCACATCGCGCGGGACAGCGGCGGCTACGGGCCCTTCATCGCCGCCGGGGCCAGCCTCGGGGCCTACAACACCGTCACCGCCGCGGCCCGCCACCCCGGCTGGTTCCGCCTCGCCATCGCCATGTCCGGCACCTACGACTTCGACCGCTGGATGGGTGGCCACCGCGACGACGAGTACTACTTCCACCAGCCCCTCTACTTCCTGCCCAACCTGGGCGAGGGCCCCATCCTCGACGCCCTGCGCAAGGTCCACTTCGTGATCGCCAGCGGCCGCGGTCGCTACGAGGCGCCCTGGGAGAGCGAGCGCCTCGCCGCCATCCTGCAGGCCAAGGGCGTGCCCTGCCGCCTGGAGCTCTGGGGCGCCGACGTGCACCACGACTGGCCCACCTGGCGCTCGATGCTGCCACTCTTCCTCGACAAGCTCGCCCGCCTGGGCTGAGCGCGGAGCCCCTCATGCACGTCATCTTCCTCGCCCCGCACTTCCCCGCCAACCAGCGGCGCTTCGTCCGAGGGCTCAAGGCGGTCGGCGCCCGGGTCACCGGGATCGGCGACGCCCCCCTGCAGGGCATCGACAGCGAGGTGCGGGAGCTGCTCGACGGCTACGAAGAGGTCGGCAACGTCACCGATCCCGACCAGGTCGTCGCCGCCGTCAAGCGCATCCAGGCGCGGGGCCCCTGGGTCCACCGCCTCGAAGCCGCGGTGGAGGCCCATATGTACTGCGCCGCCGCCGTCCGCGAGGCCTGCCGCATCCCCGGACTGCCCAGCCGCACGGTGGATCTCTGCCGCGACAAGGTCGAGATGAAGGAGTTCCTGGGCAGCAAGGGCTTTCCGGTGGCCCGCCAGAGCGCCGTCGAGCGCGCCGAGGACCTGCGCGCCTTCGTCAGCCAGGTGGCCTTCCCGGTCATCCTCAAGCCCCGCGCCGGAGCCGGGGCGGCCTCGACCTACAAGATCGAGGACGAGGCGGGCCTGCAGCGGGCCATCGCCGAGACCGGCATCGACAAGCGCCCCGCGCCCTACACCGCCGAGCAGTTCCTCAGCGGGCACGAGGGCTTCTTCGACACCCTGACCGTGCGCGGCCAGGTCGTCTTCGAGGCCATCTCCCACTATTACCCCAACGTCCTGCCCGCGATGCGCGACCGCTCGGTCAACCCGATCATCCTCACCACCAACCGGCTGGAGGCCCCCGGCTACCAGGAGCTGCGTCGGTTCGGGCGCGACGTCGTCGCCGCCCTGGGTATCGACACCAGCCCCACCCATATGGAGTGGTTCTTCGGGCCCGAGGGCCTGAAGTTCAGCGAGATCGGCGCCCGGCCGCCCGGCGTCAACGTCTGGGATCTGTACTGCGAGGTGCTGGGTCGGGACCTCTACACCGAGTGGGCGAGGGGGGTCTGCTGGGGCGACACCCAGGGTCTGGACGGGCCGCGCCTGGCCGGGGGCCTGGTCGCCATCCGCCCCGACCGCGACGGCGTGATCCAGGGCTACACCGGCCTGGACGAGGCCCAGCGCAGGTACGGCCCCCACATCTGGCGGGCCAACCTGCCGCAGCCCGGCCAGCGCACCCAGCCCGTCGAGGCCGGCTACCTGGCCAACGCGGCGGTCTGGGTCAAGCATGCCGACTTCGACACGGCCCAGGAGATCCTCCAGGACATCGGCCGTACGGTTCACTTGCACGCGCGCTGAGGGGCGTGCTCGGCGAGACGCGACGAGACTTGAGTCCCAGATTGTAAGCGAGTTCTCCGAGCCCGGCGGGTGCGGGACCTCTGGTTTAGCGTGGCCATGGTCCCCAGAGCCCGAGGCCCTCATGCTCGCCAACCGACTCCGCCAGCGCCGTGGCAACTATTCCCTGATGCTGGTCGTCGCGATCATCGCCTTGCTCAGCTTCGGCGCCCTGGCCATCGACACGGCCCAGATGCGAGCCGCCCAGGCCCAGGCCCAGGATGTCGCCGACGCCGCCTCGCAGGCAGCCTTGATCGCGCTGCGGCACACCGGCGACACGACCCTGGCCCAGGCCGCCGCTCAGAAGATCGTCGACAGCAACCTCGTGGCCGGGCATCCCGCCGAGCTCGATACGATCGCCTTCGGGCTGTGGGACATCGAGGAGGCCACGCCGACGTTGCAGACCAGCTCCCCCAACCCCAACGCCGTCCGGGTGCGGGTGGCCCGCGAGGGCGAGAACTCCATTCCGCTTCAGCTCGCTCGAATCATGGGCCACGAGGACTTCGAGGTCAGCGCCGAGTCCACCTCCGCCACCCGCAGCCTGCAGGTCATCCTGGTGATGGACATCACCAACTCCTGGAGCGAGAAGAACTTCCTCAAGGCCCGCGCCGCCTCCGAGCTGGCCCTGGAGATGCTGGGGAACACCGTCACCCCGCACGACGAGGTCGGGATGACCATCTTCACCAACCGCTTCGCCTGGGAGTACACCCCGCTGACCCGCATCGCCATCGCCTCGAACTACGCCGAGGTCGAGGCCGACTGGTCCATCCTGAACACGGCCAGCAAGGCAGGCAAAGACACCAACAAGGACGACGGCACCAACTGCTCGGTGCACTCCGGGACCAAGCTGAACAACTTCGACAGCCCCGCGGGCGGCTGCTACCCGCACATGCCGCGAGAGTGGAGCGACGAGCCCGGCACCGACCACAGCACCGGCATCCTGCTGGCCCGCCAGATGTTCGAGGAGTCGTCGTCCGAAGCCAGCTTCCGCGCCATGATCATCCTGACCGACGGCCAGCCCAACGGCCTGGGGGCGCCGGGAACCAAGCGCGCCGCCGCGGGCTACACCGAGACCCGCTGGAACGAGTACGTGGGCCCGGCCCCCCGCACCACCAACGAGATCCGCTACGCCGGCGTGGATTCCGCCCAGGAGCTCTGGGAGGACCTGGAGGTCCACACCTGGGTCGTCTCCTTCGTCGCCGACGACTGGATGATGGACGGCATGGTCACGGGCGACGGCCACTACACCCGGACCAGCACCGCGTCCGAGCTGGAGCCGATCTTCGCCCAGATCATCAGCGAGATGCCCCTGGCGATCGTGGAATAGGAACCTCGCTCGGCCGGCGCTGTCCGAGCCGGGATGCGCCGCCTCTTCGTTGCTCTGCTGCTGCTCTTCCCCTGCCTCCTGCTGCCCCGCGCGTTGCTGGGTGTCGAGTCCAGCCGCTGGTCGGAGAGCGAAGCGCCGCTGGCCCTCTCCGAGCACCTGCACGAGCTGGCCCTGGCGCCGCCTGCCGGCCTGGGGCCCACCCCGATGGGCATCGACCCCGGGGCTGAACAGTTCGTCGGCGAGTGGATCTTCGGCACCTGGATGATGGCCGCCGCCGGCCACGCCCAGCTCGGCCTCGCCTGGCCTGAGCACCGGGCCCAGCAGGCCGAGAGGGCCGCCCTGGCCATCGACCTCGCCATCCGCGAAGAGTCCTGGGCCTTCGACACGGCGCGCTGGGGCGACTCGGCCTTCTCGCACCTGGACGGCGAGGGAGACCACGATCACGCCGTCCTCGGCTACCTTGGCGTCTCTCTGGGCCTGCTGCGCCTGCTCGAGCCCGACAACCGCCACGCCGCGCTGCACGACCGGATCAGCGCCTTCCTCGCCGCGCGGCTGCAGGCGACCCCCGCCCTGGCGACCTTCCCCGGCGAGGCCTACCCCGTCGACCACGCCGCCAGCCTCGCCACCGTCGCCCTGCACGCCCGCGCCCGGGGAGAGGCTCCTCCGGCCTGGCTCGACGCCAGCCTCGCCGACTTCCAGAGCCGCTACCTCGACCCCCGCGGCCTGCTGATCAAGTCCGTGCACCCCGGCAGCGGGGAGCACCGCTCGATCGCCCGAGGCTCCGGCAGCGCCCTGGGCGCCTGGTTCCTCGGCTTCGCCGACCCCGAGCTCTCCGCCCGCCTGGCCCGCTCCATCCGCGCCGAGCTGGCCACCACCCGCGCCGGCGTCGGCGTGGTCCTGGAGTACGCCCCCGCCGCCTACGAGGCCGGCCATCCCTGCCAGGGCGACGTCGACAGCGGGCCGCTGATCCTGGGGGCCAGCGTCTCGGCCACCGGCTTCTCGCTGGCCTCGGCCAGGCGCCTGGGCGACGAGGACTGGCAGCGTCGGCTCTGGGGGACGGCGCGGACCTTCGGGGCCTACGATGGGCGTAGCTTCCACACCGGCGGGCCGCTGGGCAACGCGATCATGCTGGCGATGCTGACGGGAGGGTGGAGCGAGGGGGCTGAGGGATAGCTCCCCAAGACGCGGAGGCCTGGGACTGCGCGATGGTGGCGAACGCGGCGCCAGCCTGCCGACCGCCGCGGAGTGGGGGCGCAGCAGCGGGCTCGGAGGCAACCGCAAAGACGCCAAGGCGCGAAGAGCGCGGAGGCGCTGCGAGCTGGGGAGCCTCGGGGGATCGCGCAGAGACGCAGAGGCGCAAAGAGGGCGGGCGGGGGCGGCGGTTGTCTCACCATCATGGACAGGGAGGGCCCCCCTCCGGCCCTTCGGGCCACCTCCCCCCGCGAGCGGGAGGAGGGTTGATTTGCTCTCACCCTCCCCTCGCTTGCGGGGGGAGGTGCCGAGCGGAGCGAGGCGGAGGGGGGTCGTCCGGCCGCCAGCCCCACCCGCTGTTTCTGGATAGGAGGTCCGCCCCCTCCCCGGCGCGCCCGTGCTCACCACCCCCATCTCCCTGCTCGACCTAGCCTTCGTCGGCGAGGGCGAGTCCGTCCACGAGTCCCTCCACGGCAGCGTGCTCCTCGCTCAGCGCGCCGAGCAGCTCGGGCTCCACCGCATCTGGTACGCCGAGCACCACAACATCGAGTCGATCGCCTCCTCCGCGACCGCGGTGCTGATCGCCCACGTCGCCGCCCACACCCGGCGGATCCGCCTCGGAGCGGGCGGGATCATGCTCCCCAACCACGCCCCGCTGATCATCGCCGAACAGTTCGGCACCCTGGCCTCGCTGCACCCCGGGCGCATCGACCTGGGGCTCGGCCGGGCCCCGGGCACCGATCAGAACACCCTGCGGGCGCTGCGGCGGGACCCGCGGGCCTCGGACAGCTTCCCGCAGGACCTGCTGGAGCTCCAGGGCTACCTCAGCGGCGAGACGCGTGTCCCCCATGTGCACGCCAACCCGGGCCGCGGGACCCAGGTGCCTCTGTACGTGCTCGGCTCCTCGCTCTTCGGCGCCCAGCTCGCCGCGCGCCTCGGCCTGCCCTACGCCTTCGCCTCCCACTTCGCGCCGCAGCTGCTGCACGAGGCGATCCGGATCTACCGCGAGCGCTTCCAGCCCTCTGCCCAGCTCGAGCGACCCTATATGATCGCCGGGATCAACGTCATCGCCGCCGACACCGAAGCGGCGGCCCGAGTACAGCTCGTCAAGCGCCGCAAGGCCTTTGTACGAGGCATCTTCTCCCGGCCCGGGCAGCGCCTGGAGGACGCGGAGGTGCAGGCCATCCTGGATTCTCCGCAGGGCCAGCAGATCGACCAGATGTTCGTCTACACCGCCCTCGGTCCGCCCGAGGCGGTCCGGGTCGCGCTCGAACAGTTCCAGGCCCACACCCAGGCCGACGAGCTGATGGTCGTGCTGCAGGCCGACTCGGTTCAGACCCGCCTGCGCTCGCTCGATCTCCTGGCCGAGGGGCTGGGCCTCAGCCCCATACAGCCGCCCGCTTCTCCATGAAGGCCAGCGTGCCCTCGCGGGGCTCACCGGAAGTCAGGGCGGCGACCCCGGCCTCGGTCTCCAGCGCGAAGGCCGCGTCCAGCGCCAACGAGGGCACCGCCCGCACCGTGCGCAGGGCGCCGGCCACCGCGACCGGGCCGCCCAGGCAGACCTCGGCCGCCAGGGACCGCGCCAGGGCCAGGGCCTGCCCCGGCTCGGCCAGCAGGTCCAGGTAGCCCAGCAGCTGGGCCTCGGGGGCGTCGAACATCCGCCCGGTGCAGGCGGCCAGCGCCGCCCGACCCGGCCCGACCCGGCGGGCGAGCAGGGTGCTGCCGCCCACATCCGGCACCATCCCGGCCCGCACCTCGGGCAGCCCGACCCGCGCGTCGCGGGCGGCGACCAGCACATCGCAGTGCAGGGCGATCTCGTAGCCGCCGCCGGCGGCGACCCCCTCGATCGCGGCGAAGGTCGGGACGGGGAAGTCCAGCAGCTTGCGGGTGATGGCCTTCAGCTCGGTGATGACCCCACGGGCGGGCGCCTCCTGCCCGTCCATGATGGCCGGCAGGATGCGCTCGACGAGGGGGTTGTCGGGCTTCAGATCCATCCCGGCGCAGAAGTGCGGGCCCTCGCCGGTCAGGATCAGCGCCCGGGGCCTGGCCGCGCGGGCCTCGTCCAGCCGCTCGCCCAGGGCCAGCCACATCGGCCAGTGCAGGGCGTTGCGGCGGCTGCCCCGGTCGAAGCGGAGGGTGGCGATCTGTTCGGAGAGGTCGAGGTGGACAGTGCCGTCGGACATGGGGGGCCTCGGTCGAGGGGGAGTGGAACGGTGGTGAAACACCACAGGCCGGCTCGCTGGAATATCCTCGCGGAGTCCCAATCACCCCAGGAAACCTCATGTCTCTCGCCCGTCGTTGCGCCGCCGAGTCCTTCGGCACCTTCTGGCTGGTCTTCGGAGGGTGCGGCAGCGCCGTGCTCTCCGCGGCCTTTCCGCAGGTGGGCATCGGCCTGCTGGGCGTCTCCCTGGCCTTCGGCCTGACCGTCCTGACCATGGCCTTCGCCATCGGCCACATCTCCGGCTGCCACCTCAACCCGGCGGTCAGCGTCGGCCTGCTGGTCGGCGGGCGCTTCCCCGCCAAGGACCTCGCACCGTACATCCTGGCCCAGGTGGTCGGCGGCGTCGCGGGAGCCGGCGTGCTCTACGCCATCGCCAGCGGCGCTCCCGGCTTCGATCTCGCGGGAGGCCTCGCCAGCAACGGCTTCGGCGAGCACAGCCCTGGCGGATACTCGATGGTCTCGGCCCTGATCGCCGAGATCGTGCTCACCTTCATGTTCCTCTTCGTCATCCTCGGCTCCACCGACAAGCGCGCCCCGGCGGGCTTCGCGCCCATCGCCATCGGCCTGTGCCTGACGCTGATCCACCTGATCGGCATCCCCGTGGACAACCTCTCCGTCAACCCCGCCCGCAGCACCGGACCGGCGGTCTTCGTGGGTGGCTGGGCGATCACCCAGCTCTGGCTGTTCTGGGTCGCACCCATCATCGGCGCCGCCCTGGCCGGCGTTGTCTACCCCCTGGTGGCCGGCAGGGCGGAGTAGGCAAGAGGCGAAGGGCCTCGGGGTGGGCTAGCCTTGGCTGCAACCCAGGCTAGCCCATGACCCTCACCGCCCGCCGCTTCCAACCCGAAGACTGGGCCGCGCTCGGCCCCATCCTCGCCCTCTCCTTCAACGTGCCGCTGTCGGGCTGGGATCTCTTCCGCCAGCGGCTGGGCGACCCCGGGTTCACCGTCGTCGAGCAGGACGGCCAGATCATCGGCGGCTGCGGGGTCTACGCCACGGGCCAGCGCTGGTTGGACCGCGATCTGCCCCTGGCCGGCGTCGCCGGGGTCGGCGTCGCCCCCAACGCCCGCGGGCTGGGTGCGGCGCGCTTCCTGATGGAGGCGGTGCTGCGCGACCAGGCCGAGCGAGGCGTGCCCGTGGCCGGCCTCTACCCGGCCACCCAGACCGTCTACCGCACGGTCGGCTACGAGCAGGCCGGCGAGCGCGTACAGTTCGAGGCGCCCCTGGCCTCGCTCTACGGCTTCCGCCCCGAGGTCGAGGTCCGGCCCGCCGGCCCCGACGACGAGGCGGAGATCCGCCGACGCTACCGTCCCGTTCACGGCAACATGGCCCGCTGCCCGGCGATGTGGGATCGGGTCTTCCGCGGCCCCGGCGCGGTCCCCCGCCATGCCTGGCTGATCGGCGACCAGGGCTACGTCGTGCTCCAGCACGCCCCGGTGGACAACCCCCACCACGACCTCGAGCTGGTCGACCTGGCGGTCCCCGACGGCCCCAGCATCCGCACCCTGCTGGCCTTTCTCGCCGGCCACCGCTCCCTGGCCAGCAAGGTGCGCTGGTTTGGCCACCCCCAGGACGAGCTGCTCGCCTTCGTCCCCGAGCCGACCTGGCGCGTCGTCCAGCACCAGCGCTGGATGCTGCGCATCGTGAACTTCGTCGCCGCCTTGCAGGGGCGAGGCTGGCCGCAGGGGGTCGAGGGAGAGCTGGACCTGGAGGTGGACGACAGCCTGCTGCCCGCCAACCACGGCCGCTTCCGCCTGCAGGTCGGCGCGGGTCAGGCCCGGGTGCAGCGCGGCGGCTCGGGGGCCCTGCGCCTGCCGATCGCCAGCCTGGGCCCCCTCTTCAGCGGCGCCCTGCCCGCCTCGATCCTGGCGCGCTGGGGCCGGGCCCAGGGCGAGGACGAGGCGTTGGCGACGGCGGACCGCCTGTTCCAGGCTCCGACGCCCTGGATGAGGGAGATGTACTGAGGGCCTCGCGGAAGCGCCAGGGCAGGGCCTGGTCTTCGAGGGAGGCGTAGCCGATGCCCACCCGCGGGTCGGCTCGGATCCGCTGCGGCGGGGAGCCGTCCACCACGAACAGGCCGCCCGCCGGTGTGAGGCTCCGCCCGGACCAGCCCCGATCCAGGCCGAGGGCCTGCCCGACCGTGCCCGGCCCCGCACAGTCCAGCCGCCCTCCTCGGCGCTGGCGCACCGTCTCCTCGCCGGCCAGGACCACCCCGGCGCGGATCAGCACCGCGCCCGGCACCCCCTCCTCTTCGGTCACGAGGTTGAGCAGGTGGTGCAGGCCGTAGCAGAGGTAGACGTAGGCGTGGCCCGGCGGCCCCCACATCGGGGCGTTTCGATCCGTGCGCCCGCGCCAGGCGTGGCAGGCGCTGTCGCCCGTCCGGTAGGCCTCGGTCTCGACGATCCGCAGCTGGACCTCGTCGCGGACCAGGACCTTGCCCAGGAGGTCGCGCGCGACCTGGACGGTGTGGCGGTCGAAGAAGGAGGGGGGGAGCGGTTCCATGAGTCGACCCCTGCGCGTTAACCCCTCCCCCCCTTCACCACGGCGATCCCCATGCGTACCTCCATCCTCCTCACCCTCCTCCTCTCCCTCAGCGCCTGCGGCGACACGGACAGCGACGACACTGGAACCAGCGACGGGGGCACCGCGGACGGCGGGGCTGACGGCGGCACCGGCGACGGCGGGGCTGACGGCGGCACCGGCGACGGCGGCACCGGCTCGACCGCGCGCACCGGGCTGGAGGGCTTCTGCGACTACTACGTCGAGTGCGGCGGGACCTACTACGCCGACGCCCAGGCCTGCATCGACGCCACCCTGGGCTACTGGGACGAGTGCCGCCAGGCCGAGCTTGACGCCTTCGGCGACTGCATGATGGCCAAGGTCGAGTGCGAGGACTGGAACCCGGACGCCTACAACCCGGCCAGCACGCCCTGCGCCGACGAGTGGGCCGACGTCACCGGCAAGGACTGCTGAGGCTCAGCCCGGCTCCTCCAGCCACTCCAGCACCGGCACCCACCAGCAATCCACCCGAACGCCCGCCGCGTACCGAGCGTCCTCCTGCTCGCGGCGGCGCTCGACCAGGGCGAAGAGGCGCAGCTCGCCCGCTCGACCGGCCCAGAGCCGACGCCCCTCCCTGGAGAGCTGTGCGACGCGCAGGCCCTGGGGCTCCACCAGGCCGGCCCGCTCCCCGTCGTCCACGACGCGCAGCGGCGTGCCCATGCGCAGCGTGCGCAGGGCCTCGTGGACCGGCGACTCGGCCGGCAGGCGCCCGGCGAAGCCGAGGTAGAGGCGGTCGAGGTTCCAGAGCTCCCGACGCCGCCGATGAAGCACCCCCGGCGCCGCGGTCGAGAGGAGCTCCTGCGCGCCGGCGCCCTCCCAGGGAGGCGGGCTGCCGCGCCAGCGGACCAGGTGCAGGCGCTGCCGGGCCCGGCTGAGGGCGACGTAGGCCAGCCGGCGCTCGGCCGCGGCGTCCTCCTCCCGGGGCCCCCTGTCACCCAGGACGATCACCGCCGGCCACTCCAGGCCCTTGGCCCCGTGCTGGGTGCTCAGCACCACCCCCGCGCCGAAGCTGCCCAGGTGCCGGCTGTCTCGGACGACCTCTCGCAGGTAATCGCGGAGATCCAGCGCGCGGAAGGGCTTGGCCCCCACCTCGGCCTCCCAGTCTGCGCAGCGCTCGGCCAGCCAGGCCCACCAGCGGCTCTCCGGATCCCGCGCCCGCTCCTGCTCCACGACCCGGCTCAGATCGGAGGCGCGCATCAGGCGGCTGTCGGGAGGCAGGGCCTCCAGCAGGGACCGGGTCTCGCGCAGCAGCCAGGGATCCGGCGGGTCCTTCAGGGGAGGCGCGCAGCAGGGAATGCCGTGGGCGATCAGCTCGTCGTGCAGCGGCCAGAGCAGGCGGTGGTGCCGAGCGAGCACCGCGATCTGCGAGGGGGAGGCCCCCGCCTCCAGCCAGCGGTGGATCTGGGCCCGGACCTCGCCCAGCGCCTGGGCGTCGTCATCGACCCGCGCCTCTCGCACCCCCTCGCCGTAGACAGATCCCTGCTCAGCGGCCAGGATCGGCTCCTCCTTCAGCCGGTCGGGCAGCGGCGCGACCACCGCGTTGCAGAGCTCGACGATGGCCGCCCGGCTGCGGTGGTTGAAGCGCAGCAGCCGGCGCTCGGCCCCGTAGCGCTGCTCGAAGTCGCGCAGGTACTCCCCCCGCGCCCCGCGCCAGGAGTAGATGTTCTGGTCGTCGTCGCCGACGGCGAAGACGGCCATGCGACGCTCGTCGGTCTCATCTCCACGGCGGCCGATCAGCGCGTCGAGCAGCTCGGCTTGCAGCGGATCGACGTCCTGGACCTCGTCGACCAGCAGCGTGTCCCACTCGCCCAGCAGCAGCTCGGCGACGCTCCCCTCCGGCAGGCCGATCCGGGGGCTGTCCGAGCGCAGCAGGTCGATGGCCGCGCGCAGGATGGCCTCGAAGTCGGGGGGAGCGTCTTGTCGTCCCGTCGCCTGCTCCCCGCACAGCCGCATGGCCAGGGCGTGCAGGGTCAAGACGGGGACCTGGCGACCGTCCTCGCCCAGCAGCTCCACCAACCGGCGGCGCAGCTCGGCCACGGTGCCGCGGTTGTAGCAGAGGACCAGGATCCGCCGCGGATCGACGCCGTGGGCCCGCACCAGCCAGGCGACCCGGTGCACCAGCGTCCGCGTCTTGCCCGAGCCGGGGCCGGCCAGGACCACCAGGTCGGCCTCGGGATCGGCCTCCACCACGGCGCGCTGGTCCTCGTCCAGCGGGTCCAGGATCCGGGCGCGGGTTCGCGCCGTCACCGCGCCGCTGCCGAGCTTGCTCAGCAGCTTGCCGCTGCCATCGGCGGAGAACCACTCGCGGATCACCTGCGCCCCCGCGGCCGGATCGGCCTGCCCCAGGGAGGCGTACAGGCCCATCGCCCTCGCTTGCCTCTGGCGGGCCAGGTTGTGCTGCTCAGCCGGGCGGTGGTCGGCCTGCGTGTAGCGCTTCCTCGGCTCCCCTAGCGGTGTAAGGGTCATGCTGGTCCGGAAGACCGCCAGCCCCCCTTGCAGGACGATCACCCCCAGCTCGTGCAGGCTGAGCACGGCCCGCTCGGCCAGCCGCACCGCCTCGCCGGCCCCCGCCCGGAGCTGGAGATCCTGGCGCAGGGCCTCGCAGACCTCCTCCAGGGCGAAGTCGACCCCGACGTCCTTCCCGCTACCGCTGGCCCGGTCCAGCAGCAGCTTCAGCGCCACCGCCGCCGCCACCCGCCGCCGCCGCGAGCTGGCCAGGACCGTGGCCCAGGGCGCCCGCAGGCCCAGGTCCAGGCGCCGGCTGCCCCGCCCGAAGAGGCTGAGCACCGGCTGGCCCTGCTCGTCCCGGTCCGAGGCGGCCTGCCGCAGCACCGCCCGCACCTCGGCCGGCGTGACCGGCGGGGAGATCTCCGGCAGCTCCTTGCAGAGGGCGCCCAGGTTCAGGGGGAGCGGACCCTCGACGTCCGGCGCGCTCTCCGAGAGCCGCTCGAGCACGGCCCCCTCCAGGCCCGAGGCCTCCTCGAGCAGGCGCTGGGAGTCGCGCCGCATCCCCTTGCGCAGCGAGGCCCGCAGCAGCGTGCCCGGGTTGAGCAGGCCCGCGCTGACCATGCGCTCCAGCAGCTCGATCACCTGCCGACCGGCGCCCAGGGCGTCGCCCTGCGGCCCTCGCAGGCCCAGGCCCTGCGCCAGGTCGTCGGCGTCCAGCCCGCCCTCGCTGCCCGCCCAGATCGTGCTGAGCAGGCCAAGCGCCAGCTCGATCTGCTCACCGGCCAGCCCGGCCTCCTCCAGCGCCCGACGGGCCTGCTCGACCTCCTGGATCCGCGGCCGGCCCTGGAAGACCCGCGGGCGGTTCTCGTCGCGCTTCAGCTGGCCGGCCCGCTCCAGCCAGGAGAGGCTGGCCAGCACCCGATCGTCCTGGTCCTCCTGGCCGAGGGCCAGCCGGGAGAGCTCGCCCGCGGTCAGCTCGGCCCGCCCGGCGCGGGCGCTCTTGCGGACCACCTGGCGCACCTTCTCGACCTCGGCGCGCTTCAGGGCCGAGCGCTGCACCTCCGACAGGGCCCGGTCGAGATCGTCCTCGTGCCAGAGCAGCACCGCCTGCGCGGCGCCCCCGTCTCGACCGGCGCGCCCGACCTGCTGGACGTAGTCCTCCAGCGAGGGCGGCATGGCGAGGTGGGCCACGAACCGGACGTCGGCCTTGTCGACCCCCATGCCGAAGGCGCTGGTGGCGGCGATGAGGCGCAGCGTGTTGTCCAGGAACCGCTCCTGCACCTCCCGACGCTGCTGGGGCGGCAGTCCCGCGTGGTAGGCGCCCGCCGCCCAGCCCTGGTCGCTCAGCACCCGGGCCAGCTCCTCGCAGCCTCGACGGCTGGGGCAGAAGACGATCGCCGCCCCCTCGGCCGTCGGCGGAAACTCCTCCTCCAGCAGCTCCTGGAGCTGGGCCTGGCGCTGGCGTGGCTGCGTCCCTAGCACCCGTAGGCTGATGTTGCTGCGCTCGGTCACGGCCTGGAAGAGCTGCAGCGAGCGCCGGCAGGTCTCCTCGATGCGCTGCTCGATCTGCTGGCGCACGCGGGCCTGGGCGGTGGCGGTGAAGCAGGCGATCGCCGGCACGGTCACCCCCTGCTGCCGGGCCAGCTCGGCGATGAAGCGAGGGGCGTACCAGTAGTCCGTGCGGAAGTCGTGGCCCCACTCGGCCATGCAGTGGGCCTCGTCGATCACCCAGCAGCCGATCTGCCGGGTCTGCAGCGCCGCGCGGGCCCCCGGGTTGCGAAGCTGCTCGGGCGAGAGGTAGAGCAGGCCGGCCTCGCCCTCGCGGATCGCCCGCAGCACCTCCTGGCGGCTGAGCAGATCGAGGCCGCCGTGCAGGGCGAAGGCGTGGGGGTTGTCCGTGCGCTGGCGCAGGGCGTCGACCTGGTCCTTCATCAGCGACTGCAAGGGGGAGATGACCACCGTCAGGGCGCCGGTGCGCGCGTAGCGGGCGAAGGCCGGGACCTGGAAGCCGATCGACTTGCCCCCGCCGGTCGGCAGGATGGCGAAGAGGCTGTGGTTCTCCAGGCCGGCCTGCACGACCACCGCCTGAGCGGAGCGTCCGTCGGCGAGGGCGGGCTCTGCCCGGAAGGAGCGGAAGCCGGGGAACCAGCGCGCGAGCTGATCCTCGGCCGAGCGCGTCTTGGCACACCAGGCACAGTCCACCCGTGAACAGTCCGTCTCGCGCAGCAGGGTCTGGAGCTCCCGCACGACCGGAAAGGTGCGCCAGACCCAGGGCGGCAGCACCGAGCCGGGGCCCAGCGGCAGCCAGGCGGCCAGGCAGGCCAGGGGGTAGGCGTCAGCTGGCTTGTCGCGCAGCCACTCCGTCAGCAGCGCGGCCTGTGTCAGGCAGGCGTGGCCCTCCAGGCTGGCCAGCAGAGCGGGGAGCAGCTCGGCCGGAGGCGGGCGAGGCGGACCGGCCCAGCGGGCCGGCCCGAGCTGGGCCGAGACGGCGGCCCGGGCGAAGGCGGCCAGGGGCTTCGGGGCGCTCGTCTGCCAGGCCAGCACGTCGGCCAGCAGCTCGCGGGCGCCCAGCGCGTCGGAGAGGGGATCGTTGCCCTTCTCGCGGACCAGGGCCCGGTCCTTGACCAGGCGGTGGTAGGGCCGCTCCGGCCGGATGATCGGCGACCAGAGCAGGGTGTCGACCAGGGGCAGGTCCAGCAGCGGGTGGTCCGGCCACAGCCTCTCCAGGATGGGCAGATCGTGGGCGTGGGCGTTGTGTCCGGCCTGGCCCCGGGCGCGCCCCGCCATCCCCCGCAGGGCCTCCCGGGCCGCGAACAGATCCGTCCAACGGCCCCGCTCCTCCCCCAGGCAGGCCCCGATCTCCCGCACCTGCGCGCCGCTGACCTCCAGGTCGATCACCAGCACACGCTCAATCAACGAGGCGCTCCGCGCAGCAGCGGAAGCCGGTGCTGTAGTCGTGGTAGCCGCGGTCGTGGGCGGTGGTCTGGTAGCCGCAGCCCTGGCCGTTGATGCTGGCGTCGGCGTAGAAGCCGCCGCGGAAGGTGCCCTCGGCCTCGGCCACCCACTCGTGCAGGTTGCCGTGCAGATCGAAGGCCCCCCAGGCGCTCTGGCACTCGGCAAAGCTGCCGCCGGCGGACACCGTGCCCGGCTGCTGGTTGATGCCCGGATCGTTCATGCTCTCCGTGTCCCAGATCCCGGTGCTGGTGCCGAAGTAGTCGACGACGGGGTGGCTGCCGGCGTAGTCGTCGTTGCAGGCCCCCTCCCGATACTCGTCGCCGTAGGGCCAGGTCCAGCCATTGGGCCCCTGGCAGGCCCGCAGCCACTCCTCGCTGCTGCACAGGCGCTTGCCGGCGGCCTGGCAGGCGGCCTCGGCCTCGTCGCCGGAGATGTAGGCCTGGGGCATGGTTCCCAGGGCCACCACGGCGCGAACTGTGCGTCCGTCGACGGCCAGGTACGGGCTGCTGGGCGACCAGCTGTCGCCGATGCGCTCCTCCAGCGCGGCCTCGGCCTGGTCGATGCAGAAGATGGAGTCGACCTCGACCATGGCCGGGGGGCAGCTCGACGGGGTGGCGCCGGTGTCGAGGGGGCCGGTGTCGAGGGGGCCGGTGTCGAGGGAGCCGGTGTCGCTGTCCATGGGGGTGCCGGTGTCGGCCGGACCGTGGCGGGGCGCCGTGGCGGGGAGGGCGCAAGCGGCGAGCAAGGCGAGGATGGCGGCCATGAGCGAGCCTAACGCCACCGCCGGCCACCGCGCCCGCCAGAGACGAGGCGGTTGAGCGAGGATGGGATCGTCCCAGCGAGGGCTCCTCCGGCACTTCCAGCCACTCCCCCCACCACCCGCGAGTTGCCTCACCCTTGCCCACACGTTCGCCATGGTGAACCTCGCCCTTCCGTACCTGGCCCTTGGTGAACCCCCCTCATTCGTACCTCAAGTCGGGTCGGGGCTCGGCCGGAGTACGGAACTTCAATGCCTTATGAAGGATGTCGGCTGCGCTTGGCTTCCATTGGCCTGTCGGAGGTACGCACGAAGGAGGTTCACCCCGGGTCAGGTACGGAAGGCGGGGTTTCGCCCGATTCTGGAGAGCTCCCCATGGCGCTGAGGCGCCTCCACCGGACCATAAACCAAGCAGCCCCCCCTCCGGCCCTTCGGGCCACCTCCCCC
>ERZ761602.4206-NODE-4206-length-18953-cov-4.312890_pt1 | contig 18953 bp, 11 predicted proteins | sample MGYA00512165_ERZ761602 | MGnify/ENA primary metagenome ERZ761602 (study PRJEB28899, sample SAMN02445085) | bioreactor sludge metagenome | biome: EBPR sludge; isolation source: Thorneside wastewater treatment plant | place: Australia: Brisbane, Thorneside... | reverse complement strand
TTGGAGGATATGGCGGAAGACCCCTGCGATATCGCTGCGGTCATCGGAATGGTCCCGGCCGTCGGGGCGCGGCACCTTCCGGGGGCCGGCTGCGAGGTTTCCTGTCGCTCTTGGCTGTCGTCATCAGGGCTTTTATAGGGATCGGATCGGCCGTGAACAGCCGGCATGGGCGAAAATGTCCATGCGGCCGGTCACGTCGTCGCGGGGGAGGGGCCGGGATATCGCCATGAAGGATCAGACCGGGCCGGCGCCGGCCTTCGATGCCGATCTGTATCGCAGGGCCTACCCGGATGTCGCGCTGACCGGGCTGGACCCGGAATATCACTACCAGCGTTACGGCCGGATGCTGGGCCGGGATCCCGCCCCGCAGATCGCGCCATGGCCCGAGCCGCCGACCCTGGATCAGTTGCAGGCGGCGACCGGACCGGCGGAACTGGACCAGCTGTTTGCGCGCGGCGCGGTGCGGTCTGTCGTGCCGCCGCGGCATGCGGATCTCGTCTCGGTCATCATGCCCAGCTTCAACAATGCCCACTGGCTTCGGCGTGCGATCAATTCGGCCCTGTCCCAGCAGGGCGCGCATGTCGAACTGATCGTGATCGACGACGGATCCTCGGACGATTCCGTCGCCATCGCCCGGCGGATCGCCGAAACCGTGGACAATATGCGGGTGATTTCGCTGCTGCGGAACTTCGGCTGCTATTACGCCCGCAATATCGGGGTCATGGCGGCACGGGGGGACTATGTCGCCCTTCTGGACAGCGACGACATCATGAGCCCTGATCGCATCGCCCGCCAGCTTGATGCGGTGAAGGCGCGGCCGGATGCGGTGGCAAGCCAGTCGCGGCTGCGGCGCTGGTCGGCGGATTACCGGCAGCCGCTGACCGAATTGAAACATGCCGAGAACAGCCTGATGTGGCGGCGCGACATCGTTCAGGAGATCGGCCCCTATGACAGCGTGCGCTTTGGCGGCGATACCGAGTTCCGGGTGCGCCTTCAGGCCCGTTACGGCGCAGATGCCATCGCCCGCCTTCCCGATGAGCAGTATTTCCTGCGCAGGCTTGAGGATTCGCTGACCACGCAACCCGGCAGCGAGGCTTATGTGGTCGAGGACGGCGTACTGAAGATGCAGCTTTCCCCCGAGCGCAGGGCCTATGCCGAAAACCAGGCGGTCTGGCACAGGGCGGCGGCACCGCTGCGGATGGCATTCCCGCAGTTCAGCCGCCCCTTCGCCCTGGGATCGCCGGCCCAGGCGGCGGCGGCGACGCTTGGACAGCGGCGCGTCGGGGTCATGGCGGGTCTTCCGGCAGGGCGCGCGGGGCTGGCGGCGGCGGTGCGGGACATCCTGCCCCAGCTTGATGAGCTTGTCCTTTATCCGGGTGATGACGGGACTGTGCCGGATATCCCGCCCGATCCCCGGATCCGGGTGCTGCGCGGCGCTGGCAGGTTCCACGATCTGCCGGGGGATGACGGCAGCTATGTCTTCACCCTCGACGGCGGCCTGATCTATCCGCCGGATTATACCGCAAGGCTGATCCATCATATCGACATGCTGGGGCGGACATCGGTGGTCGGCCTGCACGGCACCGTCTTTCCCGAAAGGGCGCGGTTCACCCGGCTGCGGCAGCGCAGGATCTCGCATGCCCTGGACGCCTATCAGGGGCATTTCGTCGATCTTCTGGGCGCCGGAACGATGGCCTGGCACAGTTCGACGCTGAAACCGAAGCCGGAGGATTTCGGCGGCACGGGCGGGTGCGAATTGTGGTTCGCGGCCCTGGCCGCCCGGCAGGATGTGCCGCTGTTTTCAATCCCCCGCGCGGCCGGCTGGATCGGGATCCGCAAGGCGTCCGGGCAGGTTCCCGGCGATGAGGCCCGCGACCGGCCCCGGCATTATTTCGACATGTATCACAAGCTGCTCGCGCCGGCCCTGCGCAAGGGCGCGGTGAGGCTGGGCAAGGAAGCCGAGCTTGCGAGGCAGTATTCCCCCGATGCGCTGGCGGCGGCCGGGATTCTGCTGCGCGGCCATTACGACCGGACGTAGGATCGCCGGGATGCGGACAGGTCGTACCGCGCCGGGTGGCGTTCGTCAGTCCCGGTCAGCATCCCGCTGCTGCGACAGGTCCCGGATCTCCTGCCGTAGGCCCTGCATCTCTCGCTGCAGGACGATCAGCGCCATCATCAGATCCTGATTGCTCAGCCTGTCCTGCGCCGGCTTGCCAGAGGGCCGGCGGCGCAGCCCCAGACGTTCGCGCAGATAGGTCACGGCCATCGTGGCGGTCTGTCGCGGCCCGGTATTCTTCAGGTGATACAGGCCCCGCCCGAACAGTGACGCGCCGGCGGGGGCGCCGCCCGCCGCCGTCAGTGCCCCGGAGTTCCAGCCTGCCGCCTTGGAGAAGCGGGCATAATCGGCGGCCTTCAGCGCCTCCAGCATCTGCACCGTGCGCCCGCGGCCGTTGACGCGGCCGAATTCCTCCAACTCGGCGGTCTCGTAGCGGGCGACGATCGGGACCAGCAGGTCGAACAGGCGCTGCCGGATATCACCCTCGGCGCGCAGGCTGACCCAGGACAGTTGCGAGGACAGCCAGCGCAGCAGGTCGTCATGGTAATCCGCCAGATGGCCGCCCGCCTTCAGCCAGTCGTGGATGATGTCGTGATGCTGGAAGATCCGCAGCAGGCGTTCATCCACCGTCGCCATGGTCTGTCCGACCCGCGCCACGCGATGGTCGCACAGCCGTTCCGGCAGCAGCACGATCCGTTCCGCCCCGATCACCGACATCCAGTGGAAGGGATTGTCCTCATAGAAGAAATCGCCGACCGGAAAGCGCAGCCCGACACGTTCCACCAGATCGCGGCGATAAAGTTTGCGCCAGGGGACCGAGATGAAGCGCAGCATCTCCTTGCGGGTCTCGCGGTCCAGATCGAGGGCGACCTGCCGGGGCCGGGGCAGCCAGCGGTCGGCCTCGGCCGGCTCCTTCAGCGCGCCGTCGGATTCGTCCAGCAGCATGTAGCGGCACATGGCCAGATCGGAACCGGTCTCGGTCGCGGCGCGCCACAGCTTTTCAAACATCTCGGGCGCATAGCGGTCGTCGCCATCGGCGAAGCCGATGAAATCCCCGGTCGCGGCGTCCATCCCGGCATTGGCGGCCGTCGCCACCCCGCCGATGGTGTTTTCGGCAAACAGGATCGGCCGGATGCGCGGATCGCGGGCGGCGAAATCGCGGATGATCCCGGGCGTGCCGTCGGTCGAGCCGTCATCGACGACGATGATCTCGATATCCGTCAAGGTCTGACCGGTGATGCAGGTCAGGCTTTCGGCGATGTAGTTTTCGATATTATAGGCGGTGACGATGATGGAAACGCGGGGCATGTCGCTTATACCGATCCGATAAGATCCTTGACGAAGCGGCCGGCGGTCTGCGGCGACTGGCCGGCCCGCATCCGGGCGAAGACCTCAAGGTCGATACCGCCGATCAGGTCGCGATAGCGGCTCTCGAAGTCCAGCCGGATGCCCGGGTCGATGCGCGGCCGCGCCCACAGGACCAGGGTGTTGACCAGATCCCAGAAATGATGCGCGAAGCGGCGTTGCAGGGCCGGATGGGACCCCAGCATGGCATGGGTCTCGGCCAGGGCGTCGAACATCTGCAACCGCTCGGCGCCGAATCGGTTGGTCAGGTTCCGGCCCTGCGGATGCACGACATGAGTGCAGATCACTTGTCCGACGACCAGAATCCGGCGCGCGAACAGCAGTGAATACCAATGGCCCAGAATGTCGTTGTTCACCTTCGTCGCGCCGAAGCGCAGCCCGGTCTGCCGGAACCGCGCGGTGCGGATGATCTTGTTCCACGGGTAATTGGTAAAGCGCAGCAGCCGCCCCGCATCCTGAAGCGTCGCCGCGGTCATCACCGCCCCCTTCAGGATCGCGTCGAAGCTCTGCTGGTCGGCGAAGGACATGGCGGTGAAGCTGGCGGTTTCCTCGCGCTCGTAGCGATAGGCGAACATGGCGGTGTCGATATCGGGCTCGGAATCCATGACCGCCAGCGCGGGGGCGATCACCTCGCCATGCAGCCGGTCGTCGGCGTCGAAGAAGATCGTGTAGCGCCCCTTCGCATGCGGCCAGGCCAGATTGCGCGCCTGCCCGGCGCCCAGATTGGCGGTCTGGTAAAGCCCGGTGACCTGCGGGTGGAGGGCGGCCAGCCGGGCGATCTCCTCGGCGCTGCCGTCGTTGGAACAGTCGTCGGCCAGGATGATCTGGCAGCGGATCCCGTCAAGGTCCAGAAACGCCCGCACCAGCGGTTCCAGATATCCTTTCGCGTCATGGACCGGAACGATGACCGTCAGGTCGGTGTTCGGATCCTGTGTCGCGATCGTTGCGGGCATGGCGGTTCTTCCGGTGGTTGTCGGCAGGTCCAGCTAGCCCATTGCGGCCGGGAAGCCAAATCGAAATCCCGTCAGCGACGCGGACCGGGCCAAGCGGGCTGGAAGACAGGGAAAAGCTGGATTATCAGGGCAGCCGCCACGACATGAGGCCGCCCGGGCAATCGCAGGGTGGCGGCGGTGAGGAAGCGAGGACGCATGGGGCATCCCAGCCTGTTGATCATCGGGGCGCAGGAATGCGGACACCCCCGGCCCCGTCACCCCCTGCATTCCGGCATCTGCGCGGATCCGGGGGCGGAACGGCAATCCGTCAATCATGTGAAGACAGTCCCTTCAACGATTGCGCTCCTGTGATGAAGCGTCCCTTGATCCTGCATATCGGCACACCGAAATCCGGCACCACCAGTCTTCAGCAGATATTTTCCGGCAACAGGAAAGAGCTGCTCGATCACGGTGTTCTTTACCCGAAATCCTTCGGAAAGATAAACCTGATCAATCTTGTGCTGGCCTATGCGGATTTCGAGCCGGGCGACAAGCTGTTCGCGCGCTACAAGGTCTCAACTCTGGAAGACCAGCAGGCGTTCAAGGCGCGGATGCAGGAATCCTGGCGTAAGGAATTCGCAAGGGCCGGAGATTTCAAGGCCGCCCTCATCTCGAATGAGCATCTTTATACCCGCATGCGCTCGGCCGCGCGGCTTGAGGAGATGCGCGACTGGCTGAGCCAGTCTTTCGACCCGATCAGGATCCATGTCGGGCTTCGCCCGCAGATTGACCTTTGGGTGTCGAACATATCCCAGATGGCACGTCTGGGGCGTGAAATCAGCAGCCGCTCATTCCAGAATCTGGAACGACAGAAAAATAATAGTTTCCTGAACTACGGGAAGGGGCTGGCACCGTGGGAAAAGGTCTTCGGCACCGATGCCATCACGCCGGTTCCCCTTCGACGACACCCGGATATCGTGACATATTTTCGCGACAGCCTGGGCGTCGGAGAGCTGAGGAAAACCGATGCCATCGAGACCAACCCGGCGCTTGGCTGGAAGGCCATCGCGGTGTCGAACCTGCTGATCCGGCAATACGGGAACCGGCAGTCCTTCAACCATATTCCCCATGCGCGCCGGCTGGCCGCGCTGCCGGACAGCGAACCGTTGCAGGTCGGGATGGACATCGCCCGGGCCGTGACCGCCATGGCCCGACCCGGAAACGAAAGGCTGGTCCAGAAATATGCGACTCTGGAGATCGGGGATTTCGAGCCCGACTGGCAGAAATATCAGGGCATGTCCAACCTCGACCTGATCGACGCGGTGACGGAATGCCATGACCTGATGAAATCGGTCGCGACCGGATGAAAGAAGACCTGTCATGATCCTTGAAAAGGCGGAATGGGCGCAGATCTGCGCGCAACTGTGCATCGAGAACAGGACCGGCGGCGCTAAGCCCTCGGTCACCTTCCGGCGCAACGTCTTCGAGGCGCAGATCCTGTCCTCTTCGTCGCTTGAGCATGTCCATCACATGGGGGCTTTCTCGATCATCCGCAGCGGCGCCTCGATCCACAACCTGCATCTGGGCCGGTTCTGCGCCATCGGCGCGAATTTCGTCTGCGCGCCGCCCGAACACCGGATGGACTGGATCGGCTCGTCCTCGGTCTTCCTGAAGCAATATGACTGGGCCAGTTCGGAACAGCATTACCCGATCCCCCGCCCCCGGGCCGGATTCACCATCCGCCCCGTCACCATGGGATCGGATATCTGGGTCGGCCGCGACGTTTACGTCAAGGGCGGCGTCACCATCGGCCATGGCGCCGTCATCGCCGCCAAATCCGTGGTGACCCGGGATGTGCCGCCCTATGCCATCGTCGGCGGCAACCCGGCGCGGATCATCCGCCATCGCTTTGACGAGGGGACCATCCGCGACCTGCTGCACCTTGCCTGGTGGGATCTGGATCCGGTCTGGATGACGCAGGTCGATCCGGCCGATGTTCCGGGGGTGATCGCCCATCTGAAGGCCAACAGGGGCAACATCCCGCCCCTGCGCCCGGCAACGGTCCGCTTCGGCCCGAACGGCTACAAGATCACGCCACGGGGCTGAGGCGGCGGCCTATCGCCCGGGTGCCAGCGTTTCCTCGGCCGTTTCCCGCAGGCTGCGCGCGATCGCGTCCCAGTTCCTGTCGCGGACGACCTTTTCGCGCGCCCTCTGCCCAAGGGCGCGGCGGCGGTCGGGATCCGCGATCAGCCGGGCCAGCGCCTCGGCCAGCGCCCCGGTGTCGTTTCCGGGCACCACGATCCCGGTTTCGCCATGGGTCACGATCTCTTTCAGCGCCGGCAGATCGGTGACCACGACGCATTTTTCCATCGCCATTGCCTCCAGCGGCTTCAGCGGCGACACGATCCGGGTCACCGGCAGATCCTTGCGCGTGATCGGCACGATATCGACCAGCGAATACCAGCGATCCACCTCCTGCACGGGGACGTGCCCCGGCATGATCAGCTTGTCCGTGATCCCGCCTTCGGCGGCGATCTCGTGCAGATCGGGGCAGATCCGGCCCTCCAGATAGGCCGGCTCGGACCCGACCAGCAGCAGCCTGAAATCCTGCCCCCTGCGGTGCAGCGCCACGCCGGCGCGGACAAGATCGTCCAGCCCCTCATAGGACGTGAATGACCCGATATAGCCGATCACCGGAACCCCGGCGGGGATATCGAGCCTTGCCGCCAGTTCCGCATCGCGCGGCGCGTGGCGGAACTGGCCCGGGTCGGCGGCATTGGGCAGGATATGGATGTTCGGATTGCCGGTGCCGCGGCGGCGCAGTTCGTCCCGCATCGCCTCGGTCAGGGTGAAGACCAGATCGGCCTGCCGGGCCAGTTCGGTTTCCATCTCGACAAGGATGCGGAACCGTTCGGTCTCGTCGAATCCGGGGTTGTTCGCCAGCGTGGACAGTTCCCAGAACCCGCGGATCTCATAGATGAACGGCACCCCCAGATGCCGTGCCGCCAGCAGGGCCGGGGCGGCGTTTTCGTGGTTCGAGGCGGCCATGATTGCCCTTGGCCGCAGCGGCGCCAGTTCCTCGGCCAGCACCCGCGCCGCCTGGGCGGCATAGCGCATGTTGCGAAAACCGCGCTTTCCGGGCTGGCGGATGCGGTGATAGGTCACCCCGTCCACGATCTGCGCCGCCGCGTCCGAGGGCTGGCCGATATCGCCGGGAAAGCCCAGCCTGGTCACGCAATGCAGATCGAGGCCGTCCTTTTGCAGCGCCCGGATCAGGTGATGCGAACGGACCGCGTAACCGCTGCCGTTCTCGGGCAGGCTCATATGCAGCACATAGCACAGCGGCCCGTCGCGATCTGCGGCCGGGGCGGTCCGCGTCAGGGCAAGGCGCCTGCGCAGCTCCTCGGCGCAATAGGGGGCATGATCATCGGCCCTGTTCCGGGCGCGGACCAGCCAGTCCGGCAGATCCGCATCCGGGCTGCCGCCGGCCAGGGTCAGGGCAAGGTCGTGGACATATCCGGGATCGTCGCGCCCGCTGGCCCGGTCGTGCCAGATCCGCGCCGCCGCAATGTCCGGGTGCCGCCGGACGGCCTCGCCCAGCAAGGCCCGGCGCGAGGGAGCGCGGCCGGCCATGCTCATCGTTTCCGCCGCCAGAAACAGCGCTTCGTCCTGACGGGGGGCCTCGACCGGGGTCTTGTGGGTCATCACTCCTCGTCCATGATGCGGCGTTCCGGCAGGCGCCGGCTGTCCGGTCCTTCATGACGTGTCCGCTGCGTGGCGGCAATCGGGTATCGCCCTGCGCGGGATTGTAACAATCGCCTATGACTTTCTGCGGCCAGGGGATAGAAACGGCTCTGTCCGCAATGATGCGAGAGACCAGATTGACCGCCGCCCCCTTCGTGCCCGCCCCCTTCATGCCCGAGGCCGAAATCGCGCATCTGGAGCATGTTTATTCCGGGGCCGGGGTCATCCTCGAATACGGGTCCGGCGGCTCGACCGAGCTTGGCGCGCGGATGCCCGGAAAATACATCATGAGCGTCGAGAGCGACCGGGACTGGGCGCGCAGCCTGCGCCGGAAATTATGCGGTCCCGAGATCCTGTCCCCGACGGTCGTCCATCACGTCGATATCGGCAGGACCGGCCATTGGGGCCGGCCGCTGGACGCCCATGCCTGGCGCCGCTTTCATACCTATCCGAACGAGGTATGGGAACAGGGCTGGTTCCGCCATCCCGATGTCGTGCTGATCGACGGCCGGTTCCGAACCGCCTGTTTCGCCACCGTCATGCTGCGGGCGGAACGTCCGGTCCGCGTCCTGTTCGACGATTACGGCGTCCGGCTGCTTTACCATCAGGTTGAAGATTTCCTGCGGCCGGCCCGGATGATCGGGCGCATGGCCGAATTCCATGTGGAGCCGGGCCGGATCGACCCGCGAAAGGCCGGCCTTCTGATCAGCCAGTTCTTTCAGGGCTCGATCCAGGGCATGACGGAAGAGGATTACCAGCTTCGCCCGGAAGATCTGGGGTGGTGACGCCGGCGCCGGGATGCCGTGTCTGTTCACCGGCCGGCGTTGCCCGTATAATCTTGCTTCCATGTCCAGATGAGACAGGCGACAGGGCAAGATGAATTCCACCGACACGCGCAGCGGCCGCGACATGCCGGCCCCGGTTTCCCCGCCAGCGAAAAGCAACCTGCCCTCTCTGGCCGAACAGCCGGTGCAGGGGATCGGACAGGCGGCCTTCTGGCGACCGCGGCATATGATCGCCTCCCCGGTCCTGGGGCAGGTGCCGTTCCTGTTCTGGCTGGCCGAAACGGCCGGGCCGCGGGTGATCCTGCAACTGGGCCCGGGCGACGGCACCGCCTATCTGGCCCTCTGTCAGGCGGCAGAGCGGCTGAACAGCGGCACGGTCTGCCTGGCGCTGGACGGCGGCAAGGCGCTGTCGCCCGATCTGCTGGCCCGGCATGATGATCTTTATGCCGATTTCTCGCAGATCGTCGCAGATCCCGATCATCTGGCGCGCAGCCTGCCCGAAGGGGGCGAGATCGACCTGCTGGTCCTTGGCGCGCCTCTGGACCCGGCGGCGCTGGCCGCCCTGCGCGACGACATCCTGCCGCGCCTGTCGGGCGGCGCGGTGATCCTGCTGGTCGATCCGGGCGCGGTTCTGGCCGATCCGGCGCTGCGGCAGATCCTGGCGGAACACGACAGGCCGCGCGTCAGCCTGGGGCCGGTGGCGCCCGGCGGTGCGGCGCTGGAGCTGATCCTGCATGGTGCCGGGCAACCCGAGCGGCTGCGCCGGCTGGTGGTGCAGCGGCCGGGCCATCCGTCCTGGCTGGCCATGCGGCAGGCGTTCAACCGTCTGGGGCAGGGCCTTGTGGCGCTGCGTCAGAGCCGGGATCTGCTGGCTGATCGGGACGGCCTGCGGGCGCGGCTTGAACAGGCCGAGGCCGCAGGCCGGTCGCTGCGGACCGAGGTCGGGCAGGCGCAGGAATCCGAGGCCGTGCAGATCCGGCGGCAGGCCGAACTGGCGGCCGATCTTCACGACCTGCGGCAGGCTGCCGCGCGGATCGAGCCGCTGACGGCCGAACGTGACGATCTGGCCCGGCAGGTGGCCGAACTGACTGCGGCCCGGGATGCTGCCGCGCAGCGGGCCGAGGAGCAGGCGGCGCGCGACGCCGCCGCGCATCGGGCCGAGATCGAGGATCTGCGCCGCCAGCTTGCTGCCGCCCGTGCCGAGCATGACACGCGGATCGACGACATCGCCGTCCTTACCGCGGCCTACCGGGACGATCTTGGGAAGGCCGGGGCGAAAGCGGCGCAGGACCGCAAGGAGGCCGAGAAAAAGGTCGCCAAGGCCGCCCGGGACATGGCAGAGGCGAAAAAGAACGCCGACAAGCGCATTGCCGGGATTCGGCAGAAGCTGTCCGAGGTGGAGGCCCATCGGGACGAGCTTCTGGCCAGCACCTCATGGAAGATCACCTCGCCCTTGCGGAAAGCGACGAAGGCGGTGCGGGGGTATTGAGCCGCCCCCGGTCATTCGTCATCCGGTCAGAGCCAGCCTTTTTTCGGTCATCCTGCCCAGTGCTTCTGCATAGCTGCGCGTATTTCCCAGCTCGGAAATGATCGAACCTTCCGGCAACGGCGTTCTGTAAAGCGGGCTTCCAGCCTCGGCCACAGCCCAGATCGGGATACCGGCCCCAAGATAGTCGCTGACCTTGGAGGGGAGATATGGATTCAACCGCTTGATTCCCCTGGTCTCGGCATCGTTTACCAGAAGGAAGTCATAGGTCTTGCATCGTGAGAGAAACCGGAAATATGGAAGCGGGTCTTTTTGTTCCACATTTGTGGAGATGCCAAGGCTTCGTATCGTATCTTCCAAATCCGCATTCGGCGCGGCATAGATATCAAGGCGGATCTCTCTTTTCATATCTTCGTCCAACCGGGAGATGGCTTCAAGAATGCCGGACAGGCCGCGAGTCTTGTAGAAGCTTCCAAAATAGGCGATGTTGATCCCGCCACGCCGTGGGCGCCAGTTATCTCCAGCTAGGCTGTAATATTTCTGCGGCAAGACAGGGTGAGGTGAAATTTTTGTCTTTCCCATGATCCGATGCCTGATCGACGAAATCCACGGCTGAGACAGCATGTATTCTCGCTGATTTTCATTCGTGAATATAATTTCATCCGCCAGAATGTAGGGAATATATTCGCACCATTCCATCAAGCTGTCTGATTCAAGAATCGGGTAATTTTTCCGCGTGATCTCCGTGTCGATCCCTGTTTCAGAAAGCCATGCTATGTCTATTTTTCCCGGCCGCTTTTCCGAGAGAATGTCAGTCACCATGGGGTCGGAAAATTCTGCCGTCCAGAAAATTTTCGGGATAGAGGTCTTGATCGCGGCGGCGGCAAAATGCGAAGCGGGCCACATTGCGCGTGAATATAGATTTTCATATTTTCGCCTTTTGTGCAGGCTTTTTGCGTGAAAAACCGCTTGACGCGAAAATTCAACGATTCCCTTGGTGTCTATGGTGGAATGCGTCTGAACCTTCAATTCGACATGGTCGCCGATCAGGTGATGGGCAATCCCTTTCAGGCTGTCGTCCCTTGCCCTGAATTTGCTCATGTCGTTTGAAATCACATCAAACGGTCGCCCTGCCGAAAGCAACCTTTTCGCCGCGACCGTTCCTGCCGTATCACCCCATGGCGGGAAACAGAAGGATACGGCAAGAGTCTTTGACAGGCTCTTGTTGATGTATGATTTCACGTCCGGGATAATCTCGTTCTTGTCTATCGTGTTTAAGACAAGATCGTATTCCAAAGGATGCTCGCGAAGATATGCTGACATGAAATAGGCCGCTGCCAGAGCCTTGCTTTTCACAAAATCCGTCGGATATTTTTCATATATATTTCCAATCCTCTTCGCCACCTCTATGCGATCCATAACATTGAATTTGAAAGATAAATTCTGCCTGGAGATGGAATTTTCACGAACCTCTCGATAGTAGACCGCCCTTCGTTCCTGCGGACACAGGACAAGGTCGGGGTCGAACCGTGCCAGAGCTTCGGTCCAGAAGACGACATCTTCACCATTGGGCAATTCAGGATCGAAACTGACGACTTCTGGAATATATGATGGAAATAGCTTGATGCAGGTCATGGTGAGGGCTGTTCCTGCCCCGGGAGCATCAGCCGGTTTTATCCTCTGTCGCGCCGAAAATGCTTCGAGCAGCTTCTGGTTCACCGGGCTGTCATATTCTCCTTGCTTATCGAAATCCATAATCTGCGAGAAGACCACCGACTTCCCGTCCGCCAGTTCAAGAAGAGATTCGAGAAATTCCGGTGACAGGATATCGTCATCGTCCAGAAACGTGATGTGATCGAATGCGGCCAGAGAGCAGCCGAAATTTCTTGCGATACCGGCACCTGCGGGATGGCTTCTGGTCGAGGTTATATTCAGATCGGGATGATCTCTGCGGAATGTCTCGATGATCTGTTCGGTGCCGTCTTCCGGGCCGTTCTGCACCACGATGATCTCGAACCGCGACCTGTCGATGGTCTGAGAGATGAGAGATTGCAGAGCGCGGCCGATCCTCTCCGCCCCTTGATAGGTTGCCATGACCACGGAAACCCCGCGGGTTCGCGTGAGCGAGTTGCGCAGATGCAGAAAATCCACATCCATGCTGTCCGGCGCGTGACCTGAAAGAATGGCAATCGCGGATTCTCTGCGACCCCTCTCCGCAAGGCTGCGTGCCGCCATGGCAAGGGCCGACAGCTTCTCCGCCCCGGTCAGACCCGCCTTCATCTTCCGCGTCCCGTCCACACGCCCCGCGTATCGACGATGCGCTTTCCGGCCGGGGCGGGCATGGCCTTGAAGTCGTCGTGATCGACCAGCAGGACGATGATATCGGCCTTGCCGGCGGCCTCGCCCGGGCGCACCAGGCTGGCCTTGTCCGCAAATGCGGCGGGCAGGTGGGTGATATAGGGTTCCACCACATCGACCCGGCCGGGATAAAGTTCCGCAAGGCGGCTGGCGATGCCCAGGGCGGGGCTTTCGCGCAGGTCGTCGATATTGGGTTTGAAGGCCAGCCCGAAACAGGCGATGCGCGCCGGCCCGCCGGTTTCGGCCGCATGTTCGGCCACCGCCTGATGCACCCGGGCCAGAACCCATTCGGGCTTGGCGTCGTTGATCTCGCGCGCGGTGCGGATGATGCGGGCTTCCTCGGGCGCTTGGCTGACGATGAACCAGGGATCGACGGCGATGCAATGGCCGCCGACGCCGGGGCCGGGTTGCAGGATGTTGACGCGGGGATGGCGGTTGGCCAGCCGGATCAGTTCCCAGACATTGATGTCCAGCCGGTCGCAGATCAGCGAAAGCTCATTGGCGAAGGCGATGTTCACGTCGCGGAAGCTGTTCTCGGTCAGCTTCGCCATCTCGGCCGTGCGGCAGTCGGTCTCGATGCAGTCGCCTTCGACCGCCAGCTTGTACAGCCTGCGCGCGCGGGTGGCGCAGGCCGGGGTCATGCCGCCGATGATCCTGTCGTTGCTGACCAGTTCCTTCAGCGCGTGGCCGGGCAGGATGCGTTCGGGGCAATGGGCGATGCGGATGTCCGATGCCTCGCCATGGGTCTGCGGAAAGGTCAGATCCGGGCGGTCTTCGGCCAGCCAGCCGGCCATCGCCTCGGTCGCGCCGACCGGGCTGGTGGATTCGAGGATCACCAGATCGCCCGCCTTCAGCACCGGCGCGATCGAGCGCGCCGCCGACTCGACGAAGGACAGGTCCGGTTCATGGCCGTTGCCATTGTGCAGGAACGGCGTCGGCACCGCGATCAGGAAGGCGTCGGCGGGTTCGGGCCGGGTGGTGGCGCGCAGATGGCCGGCCGCGACCGTGCGGCGCAGGGCGTCCTCCAGCCCCGGTTCGACGATATGCGTCTGGCCCCGGTTGATCGTCTCGACCGCATGGCTGTTCACGTCCAGCCCGACCACGTTCACCCCGCGCAGGGCGAAGACGACGGCGGTCGGCAGGCCGATATAGCCAAGGCCCACCATGCAGATGCTGTCAAATCCTGTCTTCATATCGTTTTCCCGAAATCGAAAAGCGCATCCAGGATGCGGGGAACGGCCTGCCCGTCGCCATAGGGGTTGTGGGCGAAGCTCATCTCGTCATAGGCGGCCTGGTCTCTCAGCAGGCGCGACGCCTCGGCGACGATCACCGCCGTGTCGGTGCCGACCAGCCGCACGGTGCCGGCCTCGACGGCCTCGGGACGTTCGGTGGTGTCGCGCATGACCAGAACCGGCTTGCCCAGCGAGGGCGCCTCTTCCTGGATGCCGCCGGAATCGGTGACGATCAGATGCGACCTGCTCATCAGCCCGACGAAGGGCAGATAGTCCAGCGGCTCGATCAGGTGGATATTCGCCGCATCGCCCAGAAGCCGCTGCACGGGTTCGCGCACATTCGGGTTGAGATGCATGGGATAGACGATCTCGACATCGGCGAAACGGTCGGCGATCTGGCGCAGGGCGCGGCAGATCCGCTCGAACCCGCCGCCAAAGCTTTCGCGGCGGTGCCCGGTGACCAGCACGATGCGCTTTTGCGGATCGAGAAAGGCGAAGCGCCGCGCCAGGTCGCCGCCCAGGGCGGCATCGCGGCCGATCCGGTCGACCACCTGCAAAAGCGCGTCGATGACGGTGTTTCCGGTGACGGTGATGCGCGCGTCGGGGATGTTCTCGCGCAGAAGGCTTTGGCGGGCATTCTCGGTCGGGGCGAAATGCAGCGCGGCCAAGGCCCCGGTCACGCGGCGGTTCCCCTCTTCCGGCCAGGGGGAATAGAGGTTGCCGGTTCGCAGTCCGGCTTCGACATGGCCGACGGGGATACGGGCGTAATAGGCCGCAAGCGTCGCCGACAGCGTCGTCGCGGTATCGCCATGGACCAGCACGATATCGGGCCGCGCTTCGGCCAGCACCTGCCGCAGGCCGTGCAGGATATCCGCAGTCACCCCGTAGAGATCCTGCCCGGGGCGCATGACGTTCAGGTCGTGATCCGGCCGGATGCCGAACAGGCCCGTTACCTGATCCAGCATCTCGCGGTGCTGGGCGGTGATGCAGACCCTGCTTTCAAACCGGGAATCCGCCGCAAGGCCGGTGACAAGCGGCGCCATCTTGATGGCTTCGGGCCGGGTCCCGAAGACGGTAAGGACTCGCAAGTTTCTGTTCCATTTGCGGTTGCATGTTGTGCCGGCTTCTAAAGGAACCGCGTCCCCGGTGCCACCCCGAAAACAATCTATTGGTGTTTACCATAATGTGTTTCAACCACTGCGTGGCAATGCGCGAAGTCTTGCCGGTATTGCGCCGGAATGTGACATTTTTATTTCGGAACGATTATGGATGTCCCGCCCTGTCAATGGGCGGCCGAAAATGTTTTCCGCAGGGCATCGGGGCTGTTTTGCGGCCCGCTAGTCATGGCGCAAAGGGATTTTTCATGGAAATGTGTCAATGAACCCGACGCGGCGGCCGCATTCCAGTATCGGAGAGAGCTTTTATAGGGAAGCGGCGTATGTTCCTGGACATATCTGCCGATGACATGGCGGGGCAGGATGGTGATATCCGGGGCCTCTTTTTCCGCCCGTGACCGTTCAAGATACCAGGCCACGGCGCGGACCAGCAGGCCGGGTCCGGTTTTCGACCAGGTGGAATCGGTATGCCGTTCATGCAGCGCCCGTCTTGCTGCGGATGCCGCCCAGACCAGCGCGGGGTGACGGGGGGCGGCCATGAGGAAATTGTTGGAAATCACCCCGCCGAATTCGCGGAAGACGATCAGGCCGGAACCGTCCCGCAGCAGCGGATCAAGGTCGCCGCGATGCCAGTCATCGCAATCCGCATAGATGCCGCCTTTCAGCATCAGATGGCACAGGCGGAAGAAATCGCTTTCCTCGGCCGGCGATCCGGCGCGGCGGAAGGCGCTTTCCCAGTCACAGCCCAGTTCCCGGTGCAGAAAGCCGATCGCCTCGGCCCGGTTGAACCTGTGATAGCCGAATCCGGGCAGATCCTCCCAGCTTTTCATGATCGGCCGGATATCCGCCGGCGGCACCCTGCGGTCCCAGTATTGCACGATCTGGCGCGGGATGCGGGTGCCGGGCCTGTCCTGCACCGGCGGTCCCGGCTGTTTCAGCCAGTTTTCGATATAGCGCACGGCCGGCGTGACCAGCGAGGGGTTCGTTCCGCTGTCGATGGTGCTGATGGCGGCCTCGGCCTGGATCAGTCCCTGGATCGAGGGGTTGAGATGCAGCGCGGCCTTCCCGGCCGAGGCGGTCCGGGCGCTGTCTATCAGGGCGATCGCCTGTTCCGTCTCGCCCAGCCGGATCATGACGGCGGGATACCAGCGCGAGGCGGTCAGAAGTTTCCGGTTCCGCACCTGGTCCATGAAATCCCTGGCCCGGTCGGCCCGGTCCAGCGTGACCCAGCAGAAGGCGATGGCGGCAAGCCAGACATCCGGCAGGCCGGCCGCATGGCCTGATCTGTCCTCCAGAACCTGCCTTGCCTGTTCGTCCCTGCCGCACATGACCAGCGTGACGACATGTTCCAGGAAGATGCCGTGATTGTTCCGGTTGGCCCGGCAGGCAAGGCCGGCATATCTGGCCGCGACGCCCGCCTGCCCGATCTGCTTTTTCAGCCGCGAGACCAGGAGGATATATTTCTCGCTTTTGCGGCTGGCGGCATTCCGGTGCCGGTGTTTCAGGGCATGGGCCGCGCCATGCCGCAGGGTGTTTATCTCAAGCTCGATTTCCGGCCTGTCCTCTGCCGGAACCTTTTCCGCGATATATTGAGATATTCCATGCCAGTCCGGCATGTTGATCTGGAAGATGCGGGCCACCATTTCCCTGGCCGTCGCTGCCTCGATACTGTCGCGGCCAAGGATTTCGGCGGCAAGCGGCGCGGTTTCCCTGCCCAGCCCCAGAAGATCCCCCTGAACGTAAGCGCGCCACAGCAGAAGCGAGCCGATATGAGGGGCGATTTCCGCAAGTTCGCGATGGGTCTGTGTCAACAGCCGCTCCGCGACGGCAGAGGGCAGGCCGGGCAGCAGCTTGAAGAAGACCTGACCCGCCGTGATCCGCTGATATTCCGAAGCCTCGCCCCGCAACGTCCCGCAGGCAGACACCGCCAGGCTTTCCAGCGCCGCCGGATCGTTGCCTTGCATCAGCACCTCGGCCCGGGCCAGATGCGTTCCGCGATGCTGCGGGTCGATCGCCAGCATCTCGTCATAGACGCGCAGGCTGGCATCATCATCGCCGATCAGCCGCCAGACCAGCGCCGTTTCGGACAGGATCCTGATATCGCCGGGATATTCGGCATCCAGATCCCGCAACCATGCCAGCGCCTCCTGCGGGCGTTGCAGGCGCCGCAGGAAGGTCGCCTTGCGGGTCAGCAGAGTCAGGTCGTCCGGGAACAGGCGCAGGGCGGTTTCAACCGCATCCAGCCCGACCTCGAAGGATTCGGCGCGCATCAGGGCCTCGGTGCGGATCAGATGCGCGCCCCGGTGCTGCGGATCAAGCACCAGCAATTCGTCGCAGAGGTGCAGGCTGGTATCGTGATCGCCGATCTGCCGCCGGGCCAGCACCAGTTCATACAGGATCCGCGCATCGCCCGGATGGGCCGCGCGCAGAACCCGCAACCATGCCAGCGCCTCCTGTGGGCGTTGCAGGCCTCGCAGGAAGGTCGCCTTGCGGGTCAGCAGGGTCAGGTCGTCCGGGAACAGGCGCAGGGCGGTTTCAACCGCATCCAGCCCGGCCTCGAAAGGCTGGCCGCGCATCATCAGCGCCTCGGTGCGGATCAGATGCGCCCCCCTGTGCTGCGGATCCAGCGCCAGCAAGTCGTCGCAGAAGCGCAGGCTGGCGTCCCGGTCGCCGATCTGCCGCCAGATCAGCGCCAGTTCGTGCAGGATGCGCGGATTGCCGGGATGGGTCGCATTCAGATCCTGCATCCAGGCCAGGGCCTCTTGCGGGCGCTTCTGGTTGCGCAGCAAGGCCCCCTTGCGGATCAGCGCGGACAGATCGTCCGCAGGCTGGCCCGCAGGGGGTGCGGCATTGTCCCGCCTCCCGGCATCATGTCCTGTCCCGCAAACCTCCGATTTCGGAACCGCCCGGAGCGTCCAGCGTATCTGGCCCGCCTGCGCCGCCTCGATCTCGATTGTCGTGATGGCGCGGGTTTGCAGAAAGCCCAGCCCGGTGATGCCGCGGGTCGGCCCGTCCTCCTGCCCCTGGAAAAAGCGGATCGTGCTGCCCGGCGGCAGGGACAGGATCACCGCCAGATCCGAGGCCGGATGCGTCAGCCGAACCTCCGCGCCGTCCTGCGCGACCGTCACCCCCTCGCCGCAGTGGAACATCAGCCGGGCATCGCTTGGCTGGATGGTTCCCCCGGCATCTGCCCGCAGCTCATCGGCGAATTGCAGCGCCAGTTCCGTGGTGGCGCCTTCGATGCTGCGGCGGAACAGGCAGCCTGGAACGGCCGAATGCTGCCCGTCGAAACGAAACCCCCTGTCGGTCCGCCGGCCCGAAAGCGCGGCCAGTCCCGGGGTGATCGCATAGGGCGCATCGGGCAGGACGAAGGCGTTATGGGCGGCGGGGCCGCGCAGATAGCGGGGGATGGCCTGTCCGTATTCATGTGACAGGAAGCTGGGGTCGATCAGACATTCGATCCCGTCCAGATAGAGGGTGAATGACAGGTTGTCGGCATGCTTGTGGGTGGCCGACAGCGATGTGGCCAGAAAGATCAGCGCGAAGGGCCGACCGGCATGGTTGGCCTTGACGATGCCGTAGCCGGCATGGGGCAGGATGGTGACCGTGTCCTGCGCATGGGGGCTGCGCCCCTGCGGATCGCCGTCGGGCGGGTTCGGCTGGCGGAAGGTGTCGCCCTGGGCCGGGACGCGCTTGCCGTCGGGATAGCGCATCTGGTCCGAGAATGCCGAAAGCCCTGAAATGATGGCGGGGATATCGGTCTGCCGCCCGCTCAGCCGGGCGAACAGGCCGACATTGGACACCAGCCGTTCGATCCCCAGATGATAGCCGATCGAGTTTTCGGCGAAGACCGCATAGTCGCCGTGGCGCACGATCAGTT
>ERZ761602.4204-NODE-4204-length-18956-cov-6.399397_pt1 | contig 18956 bp, 17 predicted proteins | sample MGYA00512165_ERZ761602 | MGnify/ENA primary metagenome ERZ761602 (study PRJEB28899, sample SAMN02445085) | bioreactor sludge metagenome | biome: EBPR sludge; isolation source: Thorneside wastewater treatment plant | place: Australia: Brisbane, Thorneside... | reverse complement strand
GTCTTCAGCGCGGGGCCGCTGCTGTCGACGTAGTTGAGGTTGCTGACGTTGAACAGGCGATACTTCAGGCCGACATCGACCCGCTTGCTGATCGGGTAGCGCACGCCGGCAATGGCCTGCCAGGCAAAGCCGCCGTCGGTGTCGTTCACCCAGGTCCAGGCCGGGGTGACCAGGCCGGCCTGATGCTTGACGTTGGCCCAGCCAGCACCGCCGCCGAAGTAGCCCTGCAGGCCGTCATCGTCGCCCAGATCGACAAAACCGTTGACCATGAAGCTCAGGGCGTCGGACTTGCCGTCAAGGTTGGCACCGGTCGCGCGGCCGCGGAAGCCGTTGGCGTTCGTCGGGCTGCCGGTGCCGATCTGGATCAGCGAGTTGAGGCCCTGGGCCTTGGCTTCGCGGTACGAACCCTCGGCTTCAAGGCGGAACATGCCGAAGTCATAGCCAACGGCCAGACCGGCATCCCAGCCGGTCTTGTGCTCAAGAGCCACGGCATCGATCGCCGTGCGGACATCGAACAGGCTGTCTTCAGCCTTCATGCCGCCGGCATCGAGTTCGATGTACCACGAATCGTCACGCGCCAGCGCGGGCGTGGCAAGCATCGTGGTGGCCAGGGCCAATCCCATGATCGTCTTACGCATTTCGAATTCCCCTTGTTTTCAGGATTCGTGAGTTAATTCTGGGTCCGGTCTAACCGTGCACGCATGGATAGGCAAGGATCGACTCCAAGCAGATCATGCTTGCCTGACAACTGCGGCATAACGGTTACACGCGGTGCACACCAAGGGTACACCGCGTGTACACCGCATGCCGTCAGGCGGCGGGCAGCAACCGGCGCTCGCCCGCGATCCGCAACATCGCCTTCTGCAGCTTTTCGAACGCCCGCACTTCGATCTGGCGGACGCGTTCGCGGCTCACGTTGTATTCCTGGCTCAACTCTTCGAGCGTGCGCGGCTCCTCGATCAGGCGGCGCTGGGTGAGGATGTGGCGCTCGCGCTCGTTGAGGCTGTCCATCGCCTCGACCAGCAGGGCGTGGCGGTTGCCGGCCTCCTGCGCGTCCTCGACGATCTGGTCCTGCAGCGGGCCGCTGTCTTCCAGCAGGTCCTGCCACTGGCCTTCGCCCTCGTCGTTGAACGAGACGTTGAGGCTGGCATCGCCGCCCATCATCATGCGGCGGTTCATGTTGACCACTTCGGCTTCCGACACGCCGAGATCGGTGGCGATCTTCCTGACGTCTTCGGGGCGCAGGTCGGTGTCCTCGTAGGCGTCGAGGTTCTTCTTCATGCGGCGCAGGTTGAAGAACAGCTTCTTCTGCGCAGCGGTCGTGCCGATCTTGACCAGGCTCCAGCTGCGCAGGATGAATTCCTGCATCGAGGCCTTGATCCACCACATCGCATAGGTGGCGAGGCGGAAACCGCGATCGGGTTCGAATTTCTTGACGCCCTGCATCAGGCCGATGTTGCCTTCGGAAATCAGTTCGCTGACCGGCAGACCATAGCCGCGATAGCCCATCGCGATCTTGGCCACGAGCCGCAGGTGGCTGGTCACCAGCTGCTTGGCCGCTTCCGGATCCTGGTGTTCCTGATAGCGCTTGGCGAGCATGTATTCCTGCTCGGCCGTCAGCACCGGGAACTTCTTGATCTCCGCCAGATAGCGGTTGAGCCCCTGCTCGCCAGACAGGCTGGGCAGGGTCGTGCTGCCGGTGGCAGGCAGGTTGCGTTCGGCTTCGGACATCTTGTTCACTCGTCCTTTCATCGTCGGCCCACCCTTAAGAGACCCTTTAGAGGCATCCCCGGTCGGCGGCCACATGGCTAAGTGTGATAGCATGATAGCTCAGCTATCTTCCCTCAATTCGACCAACAGCCCCGCCATGTCGGCAGGCAGCGCGGATTCGAAGCGAAGCGCTGCCCCCGTGACGGGGTGGATGAAGCCCAGCACTGCGGCGTGCAGCGCCTGCCGGACGAATCGAAGCTGGTTGAGAAGCGGCCGGAACCGCGTGGGCGTGCGTCCATATACGGGATCGCCCAATAGCGCGTGGCCGATTGATGCCATGTGAACGCGGACCTGGTGGGTGCGGCCCGTCTCAAGCCGGCATTCGACCAGCGAGGCCGCCGCAAAGGCTTCCACCGTCCTGTAATGCGTTACCGCGTGCTTGCCGCGCTTGTTGAGCTCATGCAGAACGGCCATCTTCTTGCGGTCATGGTCCGACCGGCCGATGAAGCCGCTGACCGTGCCGGCCGGCGGCATGGGCCGCCCCTGGACAATTGCGAAATAGGCCCGCTCGATCGAGTGGTCGGCGAATTGCCGGGCCAGCCCCTCATGGGCCTTGTCGGTCTTGGCCACCACCAGCAGGCCCGAAGTTTCCTTGTCGATCCGGTGGACGATCCCCGGCCGTTCGACCCCGCCGATGCCGGACAGTTGCCCCCGGCAATGGTGCAGTAGGGCGTTGACCAGCGTGCCATCCAGATTGCCTGCCGCCGGATGGACCACGAGGCCTGCCGGCTTGTCGACCACGATCAGGTGCTCGTCCTCGAACACGATGGTCAGCGGAATGTCCTGCGGCGCGGCCTCGGCCGGGATCGCGGCGGGAACGCGGATTTCAAACGAAGTGCCGTCCGCCACCTTGACGCTGGCCTGGGCCGCAGCCTTGCCGGCCAGCAGCACCCGGCCTTCGCCCAGCAGCGCCTTTACCCGCTCGCGCGACAGCCCGCTCGCCTCGGCCAAGGCCTTGTCGAGCCGCCCGCCGCCGGCCAGCGTGCCGGAAATGATGGAATCTCCCCCGTTCATTGCTAGCTAGTTGGGCATGGATCTCGAAGTGACAAGTGGCACGATTGCCACACTGATCGAAGAAGCGCACCGCGCCCACCCGCGCGAATGCTGCGGGTTGCTGCTGGGGCAGGGCAGCCGGATCGCGCTGGCCCAGCCGGCCGCCAACGTTCATCCCGATCCTGCGCGTCATTTCGAGATCGATCCCGCGGCCCTGATCGCCGCGCACCGCGCCCAGCGCGCGGGCGGGCTGGAACTGGTGGGCTTCTATCACTCGCACCCCAACGGGCGTCCGGATCCTTCGGCGGAAGATTTGGCCCTCGCCGAAGGGGCAGGTCGGATTTGGGCAATCATTGCAGACGGAAACGTGCTGTGGTGGCGCGATGGAAAGAATGGGTTCGAACCGCTTTCCAGCCGAGTCGCAGCCGGGTAAGGAGCGGATAAATCGCGCATCAGGGAACTTTCATGACCGACTCCACCGAACTTGCCAGCCTGCTTTGCTCGCGCCTGTGCCATGACCTGCTCAGCCCGGTCGGCGCGCTGAACAACGGGTTGGAACTCCTCGCCGAGGAGAAGGACCCGGAGATGCGCAAGCGCTGCATGGAACTGCTTGAGCAGTCAGCCAAGACCAGCGCGGACAAGCTGAAATTCTTCCGCCTCGCCTTTGGCGCGGCTGGCGGCTTTGGCGAGACGGTGCCGGTGGAAGAGCCCAAGGCCCTGATCGATGCGCTGGTAGCCGGGAACGAACGGATCAAGCTGGGCTGGACCCTGGGGGTTTCCGTGCTGCCCAAGCCGGCGGTCAAGGTGCTGCTGAACCTGGCTCACATCGGGATCGAGGCGCTGGTGCGCGGCGGCACGCTGGATATCGGCGCCGAACAGCGCGACGGGGCGAGCGAGATCGTGGTCCGCGCCGCCGGGCCCAAGATCGCCTTCGATCCGGTGGTCGGCAAGGCGCTGGACGGCGTGCTCGATCCGGGCGAACTGACCAGCCGCACCGCGCCGGCCCACATGATCCAGATGCTGGCCGTGACCCAGGGCGGGGGCCTGCAATATGCCCTGTCCGACGAAGCGCTCGTGATGGGCGCGGTGCTGCCGGGGTAATTGGGGGCGCATGAACGAGCTGATCCACTTCGAGAATCCCTCGCCCAACTGGAACGAGCGGCAGTTGCCGATCTCGATGGTGGTGCTCCACTACACCGGCATGCAAAGCGCGGACGAGGCGCTAGAGCGGTTGTGCAGCGAAGAGGCCGGCGTTTCCGCCCATTACCTGATCGAGGAGGACGGTAAGGTCCACCGCCTGGTGCGCGAGGATCGCCGCGCCTGGCATGCCGGAAAAAGCTTCTGGCGCGGGGTGACCGACGTCAATTCGGCCAGCATCGGGATCGAGCTGGTCAATCCGGGCCACGAATTCGGCTATCGCCCGTTCCCGGACGCGCAGATGGAAGCCCTCCTGCCGCTGCTGGCCGACATGGTCCAGCGCCACGACATCCCCCGCGCCAACGTGGTGGGCCATTCCGATGTCGCCCCGCAACGCAAGGAAGACCCCGGCGAGCTGTTCGACTGGGACCTGCTGGCCGCGCACCGCCTCGCCCTGCGCACCCCGCGCGTGACCATGCCCAGCCCGTTCGAGAACGACGGCGCGTTCTTCCTGGCGCTGGAGCGCTGGGGCTATGACATTTCCGACCCCGCCGCCGCCTGCCGCGCCTTCCAGCGGCGCTGGCGCCCGCACATCATCGACGGGCAGGTGGACGGGGAGTGTTCGGCGATCCTGTTCTCTTTGTTGTTGGATCGCGACAGCGGAAAGACTAGGTAGGCCCTTGCCAGGGGGCCGGGCAGCCGCGTCACTCGCAAGAGTGCCGAGGAAAGTCCGGGCTCCACGAAACAAGGGTGGCGGGTAATGCCCGCCGGGCGAGTTGCTTGCAGCGAAGTCCAGGGAAAGTGCCACAGAGAGCAGACCGCCTGCCTTGCGCAGGTAAGGGTGAAAGGGTGCGGTAAGAGCGCACCGGGTGTCTGGTAACAGAGACCGCACGGCAAACCCCACCCGGAGCAAGACCGAATAGGGGCGGCGCGCCTTGCCGCAAGGCAGGGCAGGTCAGTTTCGGACCCGACCGCCCGGGTTTGTTGCTTGAGCCCTGGGGCGACCCAGGGCCTAGAGGAATGGCTGCCAGCGGGGATACGGTCCTTCATGGGATACCGTCCGCGCTACAGAACCCGGCTTACAGGCCCCCTGGCGAATTATCCTGTCGCGGCTTTGGGAGCGGGAAGGCGATGCGGACGCGGCTCAGTATCTGCCGGCGAAAGGCGCGCTTCGCGACCCGCGAGGAAGCGTTGGTCGCTGCCGCGAAGGCCGAGGTTCCGCTGCGCGCCTATCGCTGTGACCGCTGCTGGCGGTTTCACCTGACCAGCCGGATCCGGTGTCGATGAGGGCAGCTCAGGGCCGCCCGACACTGGAATAGGCAAAGCCCTTGGCCCGCACTTCGGCCGGATCGTAAATGTTGCGCAGGTCGACCAGCACCGGGGCCTTGGCAATCCGCTTGACCCGGTCAAGGTCGAGCGCGCGGAAGGCGTCCCATTCGGTGACGATCACCACGGCATCGGCGCCTTCGATCGCGGCATAGGCGCTCGGCTGCATGTCCACTTCGGGCATCAGCGGACGGGCGAGGTCCATCCCTTCGGGATCATAGGCGGCCACCTGCACCCCGGCATCGGCCAGCGCCTGGGCAATGGCGATAGAGGGGCTGTCGCGCATGTCGTCGGTGTTGGGTTTGAAGGTCAGCCCCAGCATGGCGACCTTCTTGCCGCGGGCCTCGTCCATTCCGCCCAGCGCCTCGATCACCTTGCGGCCCATCGCGCGCTTGCGGCTGTCGTTCACCTTGACCACCGCCTCGACGATCCGGGTCGGGGCTTCGTAATCCTCGGCGGTCTTGAGCAGGGCGAGCGTATCCTTGGGGAAGCACGAGCCGCCATAGCCCGGCCCGGCGTGGAGGAACTTGGCCCCGATCCGCCCGTCCATGCCGATCCCGCGCGAGACGTCCTGCACGTCCGCGCCAACCTTTTCGCACAGGTCGGCCATTTCGTTGATGAAAGTGATCTTGACCGCCAGGAAGGCATTGGCGGCATACTTGATCAGTTCGCTGGAGCGCCGGCTGGTGAACAACAGCGGCGACTTGTTGAGAAACAGCGGGCGGTAGACCTCGGTCATGATCGAACGAGCCCATTCGTCCTCGGTGCCGACAACGATCCGGTCCGGGTGCTTGAAATCGCCGATCGCCGCGCCTTCGCGCAGGAATTCGGGGTTGGAGGCCACGGCGAATTTCACGCCCGGATTGGCCTCGGTCAGGATCCGCTCGACTTCGTCCCCGGTGCCGACCGGGACGGTCGACTTGGTCACGATCACCGCGTCGTTCTTCAGGTTCGCGCCGATCTCCTCGGCCACGGCATAGACATAGGACAGGTCGGCATGGCCATCGCCGCGGCGGCTGGGGGTGCCGACCGCGATGAAGATCGCGGCCGCGCCGGCGATTCCCTCGGCCAGGTCGGTCGTGAAGGTCAGGCGGCCGGCCTTGACGTTGGAGCCGACCAGTTCAGCCAGGCCCGGTTCGTAGATCGGCATCACGCCGGCCTGCAGGCTTTCGATCTTGGCGGGGTCCTTGTCGATGCAGACCACGTCGTGGCCGAAATCGGCAAAGCAGGCCCCCGATACCAGCCCGACGTACCCGGACCCGACCATTGCGATTTTCATGCGATGCTCCTTTGCGAGACTATGACGGTCCCGTCTTCAACCCGGGTTTCGATCAGCCAGCGGCTGGTGCCTTCCAGTCCCAGCGCGGTCAGGCGGCCGGTATCATAGGCGCCGGTATCGATCCCGATCCGGCTGGCGGCAAGCTCCGGCCGGTCATAGATGGTGTGGCCGTAGACCACGGTGCAGCCCAGATCATCGCGCGAGGTGATGAACGGTTCGCGGATCCAGCGCAGGTCGGCCCCGCGCTGCTGTTCCAGCGGCACGCCGGGCCGGATCCCGGCATGGACGAACAGGTAATCGCCGACCCGGACCATCCCTTCCATCGCCTGCATGAAGGCGATGTCTTCGGCCGGCACGGCCTCGCTCATCAGCTTCTGCGTCTCGCCAAGGGTGGCAGCCGCATAGGTGGCCGGGTCGATCGGATAGGACAGCAACGTCTCGCGCCCGCCGTGGCGCAGGAACTGGCGCAGGATTTCCGGATTCTCGAACGAACCGAGGAACATTTCCTCGTGGTTGCCCATCAGCACCCGCAGCGCCCGGCGCTGCTGCCATTCGCGGGCCTGGCGCAGGACACCGGCACTGTCCGGCCCGCGGTCAACGAGGTCGCCGAGCAGGATCACCAGACTGTCGGCGGGGCCGCGGGCGGCATTGTCCGCCTCGATCGCTTCGGCCAGGGCCGCGAACAGGTCGGCCCGGCCATGCACGTCGCCGACGGCATAGACGCGCTGACCGGGCGGAACCGCGGCGGCGGGCGCCGCGTCCTTGCCGGCGAACAGGTTGAGGAGCTTGGACAACATGGGCTGGATCGATCCTGCGCGGCCTATAGCCACGGCAATGTTAACGGACAATGGCACAGGCACTGGCGTGGCGAGAATGTCACAGTCCGCGGCCTTGGCGCAATGAAATGTCGATTTGGCCCTTGTGCAGTGCAGCAAAAGTGTGCTCAAGGATTCGTGTCCAAAGTGACGATCCCCGGAACGAGGGATCGCGCAGCGGGCGCAGGTGGGACGAAGCGAAGAACAATCGAAGGAAGATTGCCATGCTCACGTCCGTCCGCGGCCTCCTGGCCGCAACTCTCGTCGCCGGCTGCGGATTGGCCGCCACCCCCGCATTTGCCGATGAAACCGATCCTCCGGCCGAAGTCACCGTGACCGGCAACGTCGCGCTGGTGACCGACTACCGTTTCCGCGGCATTTCGCTCTCGGCCGGTGATCCGGCTGTCCAGGGTGCGATCAACATCAACCACTCGAGCGGCCTTTATGCCGGCGCCTGGGCTTCGAGTCTTGAGGACAGCGCGGTCTATGGCTCGATGGAACTGGACCTCTATGTCGGCTGGACCGGCCCGGTTGCCGATGGCCTGACCGCTGACGTCGGCCTGCTCTACTACGTCTATCCGAACGGCAACGTCGGCGATGCCAACGTGTTCGAACCCTACGCCTCGCTGACCAAGACCATGGGTCCGGTCTCGGCCAAGGTCGGGATCGCCTATGCCTGGGAACAGGATTCGCTGGGCGGTGACGACAACCTGTACCTCTACACCGACTGGGGTCTGGGCGTTCCGAACACCCCGATCAGCATCGCGGCGCACCTCGGCTACACCGACGGCGCGCTCTCGCCCAAGCTGCTGACCGGCGCCGGCACCGGCGGCGGGTGGGATTACTCGCTCGGCGCCAGCTATGCCGTGACCAAGAACCTCTCGGCCAGCGTCACCTATGTCGGCGTCGATGGAAACTCGTTCGACGGGTTTTCGAACGACGCGGTCGTCGCTTCGCTGAAGTACTCGTTCTAAGCCAGACGCGGCTTTGCGCAGGGGCCCGCTCCGGATTGCCGGGGCGGGCCCTTTCGCGTTAAGGGTGCGGGTATGACCAAGTTCCTCCACGCCATGATCCGGGTTACAGATCCCGATGCCACAATTGCCTTCTTCAAGCTGATCGGGCTGGAAGAAGTGCGCCGCTATGCCAGCGAACAGGGCCGTTTCACCCTGATCTTCCTGGCCGCGCCCGGGCAGGAAGGGCTGGCGGAAGTGGAGCTGACCTACAATTGGCCGCCCGAAAACGGCGAGGCGGAGGCCTATACCGGTGGGCGCAATTTCGGTCACCTCGCATATCGGGTGGACAACATCTATGAAACCTGCGCCGCGCTCATGGCGGCCGGTCACACCATCCACCGCCCTCCGCGCGATGGCCACATGGCCTTCGTCAAGACGCCGGACGGGATTTCGGTGGAACTGCTGCAGGACGGCCACCTGCCGCCGCAGGAGCCGTGGGCATCGATGCCCAATACCGGAACCTGGTAAGGCCTCAGCCCTTGCGGGCGGCCAGCCGCAGCACGGTGTAACCCAGCAGGGCGGACAGCAGCGAGCCGGACAGGACCCCGATCTTCGCCTCGTCGACCAGCAACGTGCTGTTCGGAAAGCCCAGCTGGGCGATGAACAGGCTCATGGTGAAGCCGATCCCGCACAGCAGGGCCATGCCCCACAGCTGCGCCCAGCTGGCCCCGGCCGGGGGCTGGGCGAACTTCAGCTTCACCGCGGCCCAGACTGCGCCGAGAATGCCGATTTGCTTGCCCAGGAACAGGCCCAGTGCGATCCCGATCGGCAGCGGGGCGGCCAGATCGGCCGGTGACAGACCGCTCAGCGACACCCCGGCATTGGCAAAGCCGAACAGCGGGACAATGAAATAGGCGCTCAGCGGGGCCATGGCATGTTCCATCCGCAACAGCAGGCTGTCTCCCCGCTCGTCCAGCTTCATCGGCACGGTGAAGGCGGCCAGCACCCCGGCCACGGTGGCATGGACGCCCGAATGGAGAACGGCGTACCACAGCACCCCACCAAGCACCATATAGGGCAGGCCGCGGGTCACGCCCACCCGGTTGAGCCCGACCAGCAGGGCCAGGACAGCGGCGGCAAAGGCCAGCCAGCCCAGCTTGAGCGAGGCGGTGTAGAACAGCGCGATGATCGCAACCGCGCCCAAATCGTCGACAATCGCCACGGTCAGCAGGAACAGCCGCAGCGAAGGCGGGACCCGCTTGCCCAGCAGCGCGAGCACACCCAGCGCAAAGGCAATGTCGGTCGCCGCCGGGATCGCCCACCCGCGCACCAGCGCCGGATCGCCTCCGGCCAGAGCCAGATAGACGAGGGCCGGTACCGCCATGCCCGCCGCCGCCGCCAGCACCGGCAGGCGCCGACGTTCGGGGCTGGCCAGTTCCCCGTCCAGCACCTCGCGCTTGATCTCAAGCCCGACCACGAAGAAGAACAGCGCCATCAGCGCATCGTTGATCCACAGGTGCAGGTTGGACAGCTTGGCAATCGGGCTCCACGGCAGGTCGCCGTGGAACAGCGTGTGATAGCCATGGGCCAAGGGAGAATTGGCCGCGACCATGGCTGCCACCGCCACCATGATCAGCAGGATGCCAGCCCCGGCTTCTCCTCCAAACAAGCGGATGGCCAGGCTGGCAAGCGGCGAGAAAGGGTGACGGCGCTGGGTCATGGTGCAGACCTTAGCCAAGACGGCCGGGCCGGGGCAACCGAAAGCGGGACGTGCCATGCGGAATCGCGCAGACAAACGATTACTGCCAAGGACGAAAGTAAAAGGCGGGAGTTTTCACTGCGGGACTGTCCTGCCCCAAATGAATCGGCCGGTTTGATCCGCGCCGGTGCCAATTGCGCCATTTAATTGACCTATCTGGCATTGCCATGACTTTAACCAACGGTTACGCCTTGCTCTTTCGGTATCGGGGCAGAGTCGCGGGCAAAGATGACGGGGGCAGGTTCAGGCTGGCACGCGCTGCTCGAAGGGCTTTTGCTGTTCGAGCATGAACTGATGGCCTTTGCCGCCTTCTGGTTCTGCGTCGGACTGCTCGATGAACTTGGCATCGATCTGGCGTGGCTATGGCTGCGGCTGACCGGCAAGGCCCGCACCTTGCGTCTGCCGGTCGGCTATGGCGCAGATCCGCTGTCCGGCCACGCTGCGGTGATGATCCCGGCCTACCAGGAAGCCCCGGTGATCGGCGCGACCATTGCCCACATGCTGGCGGCCTGGCCACAGCGTGAGCTGACCATCTATGTCGGCTGCTATCGCAACGATCCGGCCACGCTCGCCGCTGCCAGTGCCGCCGCCGGCAGCGACCCCCGGGTGCGGATCGTGGTCCACGGCTTGGATGGGCCGACCACCAAGGCCGATTGCCTCAACCGGCTCTACCGCGCGGTCGAGGTGGATGAGCAGCGGCAGCAGCGCCGCTTTACCAGCGTGATCCTCCATGACGCCGAGGACATGGTCCATCCCGCCGCTCTGCAGGCGATCGATGCCGCGCTGGTGTTGCGTGATTTCGTGCAACTGCCGGTCCGTCCGGAACCGCAACCCCATTCGCGCTGGATCGCCGGGCACTATTCGGACGAGTTCGCCGAAAGCCACGGCAAGGGCATGGTGGTGCGCGCCGCGCTGGGTGCGCCGCTGCCGGCGGCCGGGGTCGGCTGCGGCTTTTCGCGTGCGGCGCTGGGCCGCCTGGCCGAGCATCGCGCCGCCGAGGGTGAGGCGGGGCCGTTTGCGCCGGAATGCCTGACCGAGGATTACGAGCTCGGCCTGATCCTCTCACAGCATGGCCGCGGTTGCGCCTTCCTGCGGATGCGCGACGATGCCGGCGACCTCGTTGCGACCCGGTCCTATTTCCCCGACACGATCGAGTCGGCGGTACGCCAGAAGACCCGCTGGATCCACGGCATTGCCTTCCAGGGCTGGGACCGGCTTGGCTGGAGCGGGCGCGCGGTGGAACTGTGGATGGCGCTGCGCGATCGGCGCGGGCCATTGACCGCCCTGGTGCTGGCGGCAGCCTATCTGTTGCTGCTGATCGACATGCTGCTGCTGGGGCTGAGCGCAGCGGGTGTGGCCGTGCCCCATGCCCTGTCGGCACCGCTCAAGGCGATGCTGGCGCTGGCCTTTGCCGGGTTCCTGTGGCGCGCGGCCTTGCGCTTTGCCTTTACCGCCCGGGAGTACGGCATGGCAGAAGGCGTCCGGGCCGTGCTGCGGATGCCACTGGCCAATGTCATCGCGATCATGGCCGGGCGGCGGGCCTTCGTCGCCTATTTCCGCTCGCTTCGCACCGGCCAGGTGGTGTGGGACAAGACCCGGCACGAAGCACATCCGGCCAGCGCCATGCTGCGGGGGCTGCGGACATGAAGATGCCGCAGCGCTCCACCCCGCGCGGTCAGCCGTTGGCCGCCCTGGCCCTGCTCTTGCTGGCCTGGGTTGGCGCGCGCACTGCGCTGTGGGCCGCCGCACCGCCGCAAGAGCCGGCGCCGGCGGCGCTGGCACGCCCGGCACCGCCACCGGAAGCGCATCGCCCCGCCGGTTCGGGCAAGGTCCGCCAAGGTGCGCAGCCGCAGCAGCCGCGCACTGCCCCGCCGGAACCGCGGGCCGCACCCAGCCTCGCTCCGCCTCCTGCCCCGGCCGCATCGCCCTCGACCGAGCCCCCGCTGAGCCAGCCGAGGATCGCGGCCGGACACCAGATGCTGTTCCTGTCCGGCATGGAAGCCATGCCACTGCCGGAGGATGCCGTGGCCGCGGCGCCGCCGCTGCCCGTCTCTCCGCCGGTGCCCTATCTGCCCGCTGCCCGGGGTGAGGCGGTGCGCTGGTCGGCCGATGGCTGGATCCTGTGGCGACAGGGCGGCAATGGCTTCAACCTGCCCGGCGCGGGCCTGCCCGGGGCCAGTCTGCCGGCCGGAGCCTATGGCTCAAGCCAGGCCGGGGTGGTGCTGCGCTACCGGTTTGCCCCGGCCAGCCTGCTGCGGCCGACGCTGTACCTTCGCGCTACCAGCGGGCTCTACCGCCCGCGCGGCGAGGAACTGGCCGCAGGCCTGTCGCTCCGCCCGCTGCCGCGCCTGCCGGTAGCGGTCATGGGGGAGGCGCGGGTTACCCGCACGCTGAGCGGCGACGTGGTCCGCCCGGCCGTGGCGCTGGTCAGCGAGTTCCCGCCGGTCAGCCTGCCACTCGGCCTGCGCGGCGAGGCCTACGTCCAGAGCGGTTGGGTCGGCGGGCGGGATGATACCCCGTTCATCGATGGCCAGGTCAGGGTCGAGAAGCCCGTCTGGCGCGCCGGCAAGGCCGAATTGCGGCTGGGGGGCGGGGCCTGGGGCGGGGCGCAGGACGGGGCGAAGCGCGTCGATGTCGGCCCTTCGGCCAGCCTTGATCTGCCAGTCGGCGGGGTCAACACCCGGCTCTCGGCCGACTACCGGTTCCGCGTGGCGGGAACGGCGGCGCCGGGCTCTGGCGCGGCGGTAACCTTTTCCGCCGGTTTCTAGGCCGTCTGGCCTTTTTTTGGCCGCCTCGGGGGGCTAGGGTCCTGACGCAGAGATGGACGTCTACCTTCCGATTGCCAACCTTGCGGTCAACGGCCTGGTCATCGTCGCGCTTGGGGCGCTGACGGGGATCCTGTCGGGCATGTTCGGGGTAGGCGGCGGGTTCCTGACCACCCCGCTGATGATCTTCTATGGCATTCCGCCGACCGTTGCCGCCGCTTCGGCCGCCAGCCAGGTGACCGGGGCCTCGGTTTCCGGCGTGCTGGCCCATACCCGGCGGGGCGGGGTCGATTATCACATGGGCGCGGTCATGGTGGTCGGCGGGATCATTGGCACGGGCATTGGCGCCGTGCTGTTCCGCCTGCTCCAGCAATGGGGTCAGATCGACGTGGTGATCAACCTGCTCTATGTCCTGCTGCTGGGCGGGATCGGCTATGTGATGGCCAGGGAAAGCTGGCAGGCGGTTCAGGCGCAGAAGACCGGGGTGCCCGTGCCGCCCAGCAAGCGCCGCCACCACCCGATGGTCGCCAGCCTGCCGCTGCGCTGGCGGTTCTACCGTTCGGGCCTTTATATCTCGCCGCTCGCGCCGCTCCTGCTGGGGGTCTTCACCGGGATCCTGACCATGCTGATGGGGATCGGCGGCGGCTTCGTGCTGGTTCCGGCGATGCTCTACATCCTTGGGATGAGCGCCAATGTCGTGGTCGGCACTTCGCTGTTCCAGATCCTGTTCGTGACCATGGCGACCACCATGATGCACGCGCTGACCACCCGCGCGATCGATATCGTGCTGGCCGCGCTGCTGCTGCTGGGTTCGGTCTCGGGCGCGCAGATCGGTTCGCAACTGGCCGAGAAGATCCCGGCCGAGAAGCTGCGTTTCGTCCTCGCGGCGATCGTCCTGCTTGTCGCGCTGCGCATGGCGATCGGCCTCGGCTGGCGGCCAGACGAGATCTATACGGTGACCCCGTCGTGAGGGTGCTGCTGGCCCTGTTGTGCCTGATCCTGCTGGGCGGCGCGCGCGATCCGATCCTGGTGCCGGAAGTGTCCCAGCACGAGATCCAGGTCCGCCAGGGCTTTCGCGGTGCGGACCTGCTGCTGTTCGGGGCGATCATGACCCCGGAAGGCACGCGGGCCGGGCAGGACTATGACATCGTCGTGGTGCTGAAAGGGCCGACCCAGTCGATCGTGCTGCGCGAGAAGCAGCGCATCGCCGGGATCTGGATCAACGCCGAAAGCACCGAATTCCGCTCTGCCCCCACGTTTTTCGCGGTCGCCTCGTCCCGCCCGATCGGCCGGATCGTCGATGACAAGACCGCCGCGATCTATGAACTGGGCCTGCCGTGGCTGCAGCTTTCGCCGATCGGGGCCTATGACCCGGACGAGCAGGCCCGCTTTTCCGCCGGGCTGGTCGACCTGATGCAGCGCCAGGGCCTCTACAAGGAAGACCCGGGCGGGGTGAAGGTATCGGAGCAGGTGCTCTATCAGGCCCGGATCGCGCTGCCGTCCAACGTCCAGACCGGCACCTACACCGCCGAAACCTTTGCCATCACCAAGGGCCGGGTGGTCGCTTCGGCGATCAGCCGGGTCGAGGTGCGCAAGCAGGGGTTCGAGCGCGGGGTGGCCGACTTTGCCGAGTACAACGGGTTCCTTTACGGCCTGTTGGCAGTTCTCCTTTCGATCGGCATGGGCGTGCTCGCCGGCCGGTTGTTCGCCCTGGTCTAGGGGCGCGTCGAGGGCCGATTTAGGCCAATCTTAACCCCTTAACCCTAATCCCGGCCATGTTTCGCGCAGGCTGCGGAGCGAGGGGAAACGGGTACACGTGATGAACGATATGAGCGGCAAGGGTTTTGGTGGCGCGCGTCCGGCGCATGTGTCGGAAATTCCGGCCGAAGCTCCGGCCCCCGGCCAGCAGTTCGACAATGCCCGCGAACCGATCGGGATCGTGCTGGAAATCGCCGGGTCCGGTTCGGCCATCGCGCTTGATCTGCAGCGGCTGCAGGAATGCGCGGAGGACGGCGATCCGTCCGTTGCGCTGGCCGGGCAGGTCGGCAGCCAGATCAAGATCCGGGTCGGCAAGGGCTGGCTGCTCGCCTCGGTCCGGACCCAGCGCCAGGATGCCAAGACCCCGGGCGGGATCATGGCCCAGATCGACTTCCTGGGTGAAGGCGATGAGGAACGCCTGACCGGCCGCATCCACTCGTTCCGCCGCGGTGTGACGCGCTATCCCATCCCCGGCGCGCTGATCTATCCCGCCACCAGCAACGACCTGCGCCAGATCTATGCGAGCGACGGCCGCTCCTCGATCCAGGTCGGCACCGTGTTCCCGACCAAGGACATCCGCGCCGGTCTCTATATCGATTCCATGCTGGGCAAGCACTTTGCGCTGCTCGGCTCGACCGGTACCGGCAAGTCGACCAGCGCCGCGCTGATCCTGCACCGGATCTGCGAACATGCGCCCGAAGGGCACATCGTGATGATCGACCCGCACGGCGAATATTCCGCCGCGTTCAAGACCACGGGCATGATCTTCGACGTGTCGAATCTGCAGATGCCCTACTGGCTGATGAACTTCGAAGAGCATTGCGAAGTGTTCCTTACTTCCAGCGGCAACGAGCGGCAGGAAGACATGGACATCCTGTCCAAGTGCCTGCTGGCCGCCCGCTCGAAGAACCGGCTGGCCGAGAGCATGGGCAAGATCACGGTCGACAGCCCGATCCCCTATCTGCTGTCCGATCTGACCAACCTGATCACCACCGAAATGGGCAAGCTCGACAAGGCGACGAGCAGCGCGCCCTATATGCGGATCAAGACCAAGATCGACGAACTGAAGGCCGATCCGCGTTACCAGTTCCTGTTTTCCGGCATGCTGGTCGGCGATACCATGGCGGAATTCATCGCCAAGATTTTCCGCATGCCCAGCCGCGGCAAGCCGATCTCGATCATCGACGTGTCGGGCGTCCCGTCCGATATCACCAGCACCGTGGTCGCGGTTCTTTCGCGCCTGGTGTTCGATTTCGCGATCTGGGCCCGCGACGAAAAGACCCGCCCCGTGCTGCTGGTCTGCGAGGAAGCCCACCGCTACGTTCCCAGCGAGAAGAACGCCGATGGCTCCTCGGTCGGCCGGATCCTCAGCCGCATCGCCAAGGAAGGCCGTAAGTACGGCGTTTCGCTTGGCCTGATCACCCAGCGCCCGTCGGACCTTGCCGAAGGCGTGCTGTCGCAGTGCGGCACGATCATCTCGATGCGCCTCAACAACGACCGCGACCAGGCCTTTGTGAAGGCCGCCATGCCCGAAGGCGCGCGCGGCTTCCTCGATTCGATCCCGGCGCTGCGCAACCGCGAATGCATCATCTGCGGCGAAGGCGTCTCGATCCCGATCCGCGTCGCGTTCGACGAGCTGGAAGAGACCAAGCGCCCGGCCTCGGCCGACCCCAGCTTCACCGACCTGTGGAATGCCAGCGGCGGGGAAGAGGAAATGGTCGGCCGCACCGTCCAGCGCTGGCGCGCCCAGGGGCGTTAATGGTCTGGTGCGGACAGGCCATCCGGCCTGTCCCTGGCAACACCAACCCGCTCCAGCATCACCTTGCGCCAGGGGGCGAGGAAATAGACCCCCAGCGTCAGCACCAGCGAGGCGATCGAGCTGAGCAGGAACGAATACCACAGCGCATCGGCCCCGAAGATCGGATAGAGCAGGGCATAGGCCCCCAGCCGCACGCCGTACATCGCGGCCAGCAGCACCACCAGCTGGGCATAGATCACGCCGTAGGCGCGCAGCGTGCCGAACAGCACGATGGTGATGCCGAACGGCAGATAGGTCCAGATCGCCAGGTCCTGGATGTGCAGGGCCGCCTCTACCGACGGGCTGCCTGAACCCAGGAACAGTTCCAGCACCGGCCGGTCGAACGGCACCAGCACGGCGATCATCGCCCCGGTCATCGCCAGGTTGGCCAGCGCCCCGGCCTTGCTGATCGCATCGACCCGGTCCTCGCGCGCGGCGCCGATGTGCTGGGCGACCATGGCGCTGACCGCCGCGCCGATCGCCATGGCCGGCATGCCGATATAGTTCCAGATCTGCAGCAGCGCGCCATAGGCGGCGGACACCACCAGCCCTTCGCGGTTGACCAGCCCGATCATGATCACCCCCGCGCCGGAAATGACCACCATCTGCGCCCCCATCGGCAGGCCCCTGGCCACCAGATAGCGCGTCTCCTCGGCCGCCGGGCGCAGCCAGCGCAGCTCGCTCCCACGCAGCCGCAGCGGCAGGTCCCTGGCATAGATCCACACTAGCATGGCGGCAAAGCCGATCGTGGTGGCAATCACCGTGGCCCAGGCCGATCCGGCAATGCCGAGTGCGGGGACCGGCCCCCAGCCCAGGATCAGCAGCGGGTTGAGCGCGATGTCCAGCACGGTTGTCAGGATCATGAAGCGCAGCGGCGTGGCGGCATCGCCGGCCCCGCGCAGCCCCATCGCGATCATCATGCTGATGGTCGAGACCGGGTTGGCAATGAACACCACCTGCAGATAGGCCTGCGCCTGTGCCTTTGCGCCGCCGGGCGTGGCCAGCCAGTCCAGCAGCACCGGCGCATAGACGAAACCGGCGACCGAGGTGAGCAGGGCAATGCCCCCGGTCAGCCCCAGCGCCGCGCCCATCACCCGCCGCGCCGCCACCACGTCCTTCGCGCCCCAAGCCTGCCCGATCCGCACTGTGGCGGCCATGCCAAAGCCGAAGACCAGCGCGAAAATCAGGAACATGATGATGTTGGCATTGGCCGTGGCGGCCAGCGCCTGATCGCCCAGCAGCTGGCCCACCCAGACCGCGTTGATCGATCCGTTCAGGCTTTGCAGCACATTGCCGATCAGCTGCGGCAGGGCAAAGACCAGCAGGGTCCGCCCCAGCGGTCCTTGCGTCAGGTCACCGCCAAGCGGGCGTGAAGAAGCCGCAGGCCCGCTCACGTGCCGCGGGTATCGCCATAGAGATGGATGTGCAGACGGTCTGACAGGCGCAGGCCGTGTTCCAGCGCCAGCGGGGCCAGCCAGCGCTCGCGTTCCCGCAAGGTGGCGCTGTCGGTACCTTCAGGCATGACGAACACCCGCGCCCGGTCCATGCCATAGGTTTCAATCAGGGCCAGCACTTCGGCCAGGTCATCCGGGGTGGCGATCACAAACTTGAACCACGCTTTAGGTTCACTGGCCCATGCTGACAGCCGTTCCGGAATCTGTGCGGATTCAACGGCATTGCCCGAATGCTTCAGTTTCGGGCTGACATTGTACTGCACCACCAGCGGATCGAGCGCGGCATGCGGGGCGACCGTGCCGTTGGTCTCGATCTCCACGCTGATCCCGTCCAGCAGCGCGACCATCCGCGCCAGCGCCGCGCCTTGCAACAGCGGCTCGCCCCCGGTGATGACCAGCCGGTCCTGCCCCAGCGCCTGAATGCGCGCCGCCACTTCGGCTTCGTCCAGCACCACCTGGTTGGCGGTCCGCTCAAAGCTCAGGCCATCGCGGTGCGGGCGGTTATCGCCGGTGAAGCGCCAGGTATAGGCCGTGTCGCACCAGCTGCAGGCCAGGTTGCAGCGCGACAGGCGCACGAAGGCGACCGGGCGGCCCAGTGACGGCCCTTCGCCTTGCAGGCTGGCAAAGATTTCCGGTTCGCCCGGAGTGGTGGTGGCCAAGGTCAGCATTCAGGAAAACCCGTGCTTGGCTGAACAACCTCACACTCTTCACAGGGTCCATTGGACAAAAAAGAACGCGCGTCACCCTGTGTCACCCTGGGGTGCCTTGTGTCGCCTTGGCGTGCGCGGGTCAGGGTGGAGGAGCAGTGCATCTCGGCCTTATGGCAAGGTTGGCGGTTGTAGGACAGGTCATTCCTCCCCGGAACGGGGAGGGGGACCATCCGCAGGATGGTGGAGGGGCACGTGCGGGTGTTGCTGACAGTGCGGGAAAACTCGCCCGTGCCCCTCCACCACTTCGTGGTCCCCCTCCCCCTGCGGGGGAGGAACTTGAGCTAGATCACGTCGTCCAGGCCCCGGGCTCCGTGGCGATGGGCATTCGTGAAGTCGGACTGCTTCAGCATCGCGCCCGAGAAGTTGGCGCGGCTCACGTCGGCGTCGGCGAAGACGGCGTGACGCACGTCGGCGCGGGTGAGGTCGGAGTTCTTGAGCT
>ERZ761602.4203-NODE-4203-length-18963-cov-4.808494_pt1 | contig 18963 bp, 17 predicted proteins | sample MGYA00512165_ERZ761602 | MGnify/ENA primary metagenome ERZ761602 (study PRJEB28899, sample SAMN02445085) | bioreactor sludge metagenome | biome: EBPR sludge; isolation source: Thorneside wastewater treatment plant | place: Australia: Brisbane, Thorneside... | reverse complement strand
GTCGAGGAGGGCCTCTTCAATCTCTTTAATATAAAGACCTTTTCCCCCCTCCTCCGATATTGAAAGGCGGAGGTCATCGCCGCGAGTCTCAATGGGCACAATCGTAAACGTGTCATCCGGCCATTGCTCTTGAAGAAGCCATTGAACAAATTGCGCTTGCCACATCGCGAGAGCCGAACCCCGAGTTCCAATATTGTAATTCTGAGATTCCATCAAACTGCCCTTCTATACGCGAAATAAATTCCTAAAAAATTCTAGAATACTTTCTGGCTCCGAAGCCACTTGAAGTTGAGACCGAAGTTCCACGGTCGGATCTTGCAAAAATTTATGACGAAGCCGATCCGCCATTTTCTCAATTTCCTGCCAATCTTTGTCGCTCACCCCCTTTAGCCGTGACCGAAGCGTCTCCAACTCCGCTCGGGTAAGAGCCTCCCATTTCGTGGCCAACCGACTCACCGTTTGAGAAAGGTTGGTCTCTTGAAATAAACTCGACCATAACTGTTGAACCTCTTTTTGAATTTCCTCTTCTGCCACTCGGAGAGCTTGAAGTCTCATTTGATTGTTTTCTTCGGCAATTTGCTTCAAATCATCCACGGAAAATAAAAACAAATTGGAATAATTTCCTTCGGCTACCGATCGAGGAACGGCGAGATCCAATATAAACAGAGACGTCTGACGATCAGAATCTGCCTTCAACAGATGTTCTCGGGTAAGCCAAGGATGATCGATGGCCGAAACCAACACATCGACCGTCCCCAAAAGCTGCAGAGGATCTTGAGTTTGGTGAATATGGACCGAAGGTTCGCAAACCAATTCCGCCAGGAATCGATCGACCACCTCGGGGGTGCGATTATACAAAACCAATTCCAGAGGGTTTACGCTCGCAAAATGTTCGGCAGCCACTCGACCTATTTCTCCAAGTCCTGCCACTCCGATACGCCGCGTGGCCAGATCCCCCACAACTTTCTCCGCAAGCCGCACTCCGATCGAAGGAATACTCACCTGAAAACGCCCGATATCTGTGTTGGAGCGAATTGACTTCGCCACTTTGAATGAGCGTTGAAAGCTTCGATGCAAAATGGGTCCGAGAGTACCCGCCTGAACGGAAGCCTCGTACGCGCGTTTCATTTGCGACGTAATCTGAGTTTCTCCAATCACCATGGATTCCATACTGGCCGTCACTCGAAAAAGATGAGCTAATGCCATTTCATTCTCGTGAACTCGAACGCAACCTTGGAGCTGCGAAAGAGGAAGGTCCGATCTCTTGCTCCAGCGCTCGAGGATCTTTTCTGGCGTAGTCGCATCTCCCACCCCGTAAATTTCCACGCGATTACAAGTATTGACATAGACTCTTTCGACTGCGTCGGCCGCGAGCTCTTCGGTGAATTGCGAATTCTTGTCGGCTAATTGCGCACGCAAATCGAGCGGCGCATTTCGAAAGTCCACCGATAATACCCACAGCGTCGTCATGACTTCTTCAATTTCCTAGATGATGTTGGGAGGGCAGCAATAAATCCATGCCCCAGGTGAGAAGAATGACCGAGACAAATCCAAGGAGCGCGAGAATGGCTGTCGTTCGGCCATGATATCTCAGAGACACTCGCCTCAAAATTAAAATGAGAGCGTAGACAACCCAAGTCAGAAGACAGAGCAGAACTTTGGGATCCAAGACCCAATTCGATTCCCAGTATTTCTGCGCAAAAATAAAGCCCAACATCATTCCTGCAGTTAAAAGAAAAAATCCCGCGCCCAACATTTCGCCCAGGTACCTATTCAAATCATTCAGGCTCGGAAGGCGCAGCCAAAATGAAGAATGACCATGATTCCCTCTTAGCCCACGATCTAAAACTAAATACATAAGCGCTAGACTGGCTGACACCATGAAGGCGACCTCCCCTAAGATCATCAAGGTGATGTGCGTCCAAATCCAAGGAGGAGACAAAGCGTCCGATTCCGACTGGACAAAGGCGGCGAGCAACACAAAGGCTGCGCTCATCCCGATGAGCGTCAGCGATAAAATTCTTCCCGCTGGAAAAAATCCACAGGCGAAAGAAACAACCGACAGCAGAAAGGCAATCGTCAACTGAGTCTCATGGGAATTAATGGGGATGAGTGAATCGCGCGTGAGAATTTCCACTCCAAGAAGAACAATTGAAAACCCCAAAAGCAGTCGTCCGATGAAACGATTTCTCTCACTCGTAAAAAGCGAACCGAGTAGAACGACAATGGTAAGACCGATTCCCGCTAAATCCATAGCGACCTATTTCTTCTTTCCAAAGAACCCTCCAAGCCCACCGCCTCCGCTGCTCCCCCCTCCCTTATCCTTTCTCATACGTAGAAGACGCGCTTCGGAGCTTGCCTCCGTCATGCGGGGGTCAAATCGAGTTGCTTCATCGAAATCCTGCAAAGCTTGTTCGTTCTTTCCTTCCGATTTCCAAATGAGGCCCCGATAAAAATAGGCTGGCGCATAGTCCTGCTTCAATTTCAACGCAGACGTCAATTTCTCCCGCAATAAGGGCGCCTGAGATTTTGTGTCGCCTTTCGTTTCCACGATGGACATCCATGAAGCAAAAGCCAAATCAGCCAAAACTTCCGCATCGTTTTTCAAAACCCGATCCACCTGCTCCAAAGTTTCTTTGGCTTGTTTGTAATGTCTTCTTTTCAATGCCATCTTTGCCTGCCCCAACAACATCTCGGCCTGCAATTTTTCTTCGATCGCTTCTTTTCCTCCCGCCTTCTCTAAGGCGAGTTCGGCCTCATACTCCTTACGTTTTTCAGGATCCGTGAGCGTGGAATAGGCTTGATTGATTTTCGCAAAGAGCTGCTCTCCCAAATTTTTTAACTGCTTCGAAGTCTCATCCACGCCAGCCGGCAAGCGGTCGGGGTGATAAAGTTTTACCAATTCGTGAAAAGCCTTCTTGCAAAGCTCGGGGGCGGCCATTTTTTCCACGCCCAGAATCTCATGGGCGGGTGCCTTCTCAAATGAAGTCATTTTCAGCTTCATTTCACTCAGCATCTTTTCCGCTGGAGATTCCCCCCACTGAATGGTGTCCATTTCAAAAGCCACAGCCACCAAACGCAATCCTGTTTCATCGAGATTCGACAAATTGGTCGATGAAGACGTTTGAATGAGTTGGTTCCAACTCCTGAGCTCCTGAGGACTGAGGGGTAACGGAAACTGGCTCTGAGCCTTGAACGTCCGGCTTAGATACGGAGCGAGGCGAGAGCGACAAATGGCCTCCGTCAAAAATCCCTTCGACGCCGCCCAAAGTAGCTTCGGAAATTCTTCCGTGAGTCTCATGGGCTCGAATTCCATGGCAGGAAATTGGGTGTCTGGTAAGGGCTGAAATTTTAGTCGCCCATGACTCAGCGAAATGCCGTTGAAAATTCGATCGCGAAAGTGGCCTTCTAAAATCTCTGGCATCTGAGCCGACTGAATAAGAGCCTTTCTCACGAGCCACTCCCCGAACGGTTTTGTATCACCCGCCTGTTCTTTCTCTTTCAGTTCCGCTCGAAGGCGATCATTCGTGAGAAACCCTTTCCGTACTAAAAAATTGCCCAGCGCTTCCTGAGCCCAATTGGATTTTGTAGCCACCGGCTCTCCGCCCCTAAACAAAATCTGCTTTTTGTATTTTTCCCATTCCAGAGACAAAAGCCCCGTTAGCTTCTTTTGATGTATTCCAAAAAGAAGGGAAATTAGACCGGGCTTTGCCGGCTCAATCGCAAGCTCTGTCTGTTGCGAATTGGAGAGTGAAACCACGCAATACTGTAAACAATCAGTCCTCAAGCGACTACCCTATTTCCTTATTGCCACCCCCCTAGAATTGGTTTTTGATTTGCGAATGGCGGAAGAAGTAACAGATACCGGCTTTAAGTCGATGGTCCTAGATTCGAAAATCCCTGTGTTAGTGGATTTTTGGGCTCCTTGGTGTGCCCCTTGTCGAGCGATCGCACCGATCTTGGAAGAGATCTCCACTGAACTGAATGGAAAAGTTCGCATCGTAAAAATGAATGTGGATGACAACCCTCAGACGCCTGGCCAATTAGGCATTCGAAGCATTCCGACCTTAAAGGTTTTCGTAAATGGCGCGGAAGCGAACCAAATGATTGGCAGTGCTTCCAAAGATCAGATCAAACAATTTCTCACACCCTTCATGAAATAAATTGGACGCCGTCCCGAAGGGTATTGAGCCAGAGGATGAGCAGAGGACGCTTTCTAAATTGAAAGCGTCGTTCCGCGTTCTTTACTTCACACTGACTTTTTCAATTACCACGGGCGTTTCAGGAACGTCGTCAAAATACCCTTTTCGCGTCGTCTTCACAGCCGCAATTTTTTTGATCACATCCTCGCCTTGAGTAACCTTTCCAAAAACCGCATATCCCGGCTGAGATGGGCCCTTGTAATCGAGATTCGGATTGTCCTTGGTGTTGATAAAAAATTGGGACGTCGCGGAATTGGGATCATTGGTGCGGGCCATGCAAATCGTAAAGGCTTTATTCGAAAGTCCATTATTGGCTTCATTTTCGATTGGAGCGCGGGTCTCCTTTTCTTTCATCGTTGCATCTAAACCACCCCCTTGAATAACGAAGGTCTCAATCACTCGATGAAAAATCGTGCCATCGTAGAAACCCGATTTGGCATATTCCACAAAATTCGCCACCGTCTTAGGGGCTTTCGCAGGATCCAACTCCAACACGATGTCTCCCATAGTCGTTTTCATTTCAATCATAACTTTCTCCTGTGAATTGAGTGAGGCGCTTGAGTCGCCGCTTTTTTTACACCCCAGACCTACTATAAAAGCGAGGGCGACCGTGATAGGAATAAGTGCGTTTTTAAATTGAATAATTTGCATGGATAAAGATTGGGACGGAGTCCTCACTAGTGGCAAGAAAAACTTTTCATCCTTATGAACTCTACGAAGCGTCGGTCATCGATCCGAAGAATGACCTTCGTACTTTGGAGCGCTTTTATGGGGGCGTGTTTCGTAAAAAACCTCATTTTTACCGAGAGGATTTTTGCGGCACTTTCATTCATAGTGTCGAGTGGGTCAAAAAATCGCCACGCCATCGAGCATGGGCCCTCGATATTGATCCAAAACCTCTCCACTATGGATTAAAGACTCATCTTCCGAAGCTTAATCCTGAACAACGACGCCGGTTAAAAGTTCTGAAGCGAGATGTGTTGAAAGGTATCGATACGAAAGTCGATCTCGTTTCCGCCGTAAATTTTTCCTATTGGTGCTTCAAAAAGCGCTCTTTGATGAAAAGATATTTTGAGAGCGTCTACCGAAATCTAAAACGCAAAGGCATGCTCGTCATGGACATGATGGGTGGGATCACCCTCCAAGACTCCAGCATGGACCGTCACAAGATCGACTGGGGCAAAGGCATGCCAACACTTCTTTATTTTTGGGAGCAAAAGCATTTCGATCCTCTCACTCAGGAAGCCAAATTTGCGATTCACTACCAGGTGGGTAAATCCAAACGCAAAATGAAGAACGTCTTTCGGTACGACTGGCGCATATGGACCCCCATTGAACTGCAAGAGATTCTTGAAGAGGTGGGCTTCTCCGACTCACAAATTTATTGGGAAGGAAGTACTCGAAGTGGAGAAGGCAGCGGAACGTACACCCGAAAAGAACATGCCCCTACAGAAGATGTTTGGATTGCTTATCTGCTCGCGATTAAGCGTTAAAAAATGTGCCGCCGGAGCGAAACGCTCATAAGGATCCCCATCGCAATCATGTTAGTTATAAGAGAACTTCCTCCATAGGAGAAGAATGGCATCGGCACGCCGACGACTGGAAACACGCCAATCTCCATTCCTACATTGATGATGACGTGCCAAATAATGATCGACAACGCGCCCATCGCTAAAACGGCGCCAAATTTATCCTTCGACTTTCGAACCACATCGATACCAAGCAAAATGAAGATGACAAACACCGCCAAAATTCCGAGGGAACCTATGAAACCCCATTCCTCCGCGAAAGAGGAAAAGATGAAATCGGTGTGATGCTTTGGAAGAAAATCCAACTTAGACTGCGTACCTTTGAGATAACCCTTTCCCGATATCTGCCCACTTCCCACCGTGATCATACTTTGAATGGCATGATAACCCTCTCCAAGCGGCGAACGTGCGGGATTCAAAAATGTTTTCACCCGATCTCGTTGGTAGTCTTTGAGAACGAATTGATAAGCTAAAGGAGTGATCAGGGCAAAACTGATCGCCATCGTGACGAGTGTGCGAATTCGTAGATTACAAAAAAAGACAATGGTGCCGCCCACAAATCCCACCATCAATGCGGATCCCAAGTCGGGCTGAGTAAAGATGAGAAACATCGGAATTCCGAGCAACACAAACACCGGCATCAACTCCCGAAATCCGTAGCCCTGCCCGGGCAAGGCCCGCTCTTGAGAATAGAATCTCGCCAAGACAAAGACGACGGCGAGCTTTGCCACTTCGGAGGGTTGCAAGTGAATGGGACCTAAGGGAAGCCAACGCTGAGAGCCATAAACTGTTTTTCCCGCGACCTCCACTGCAATGAGGAGTGCCACGACTACGCCGTAGAACAAATACGCCAGGCGCTCGTAAAGGTGGTAGTCGATCAAGGTTAAGATGAGAACGAGTCCTATCCCCACGCCCATGAAAACGATTTGTTTGTAGAAGAGATGAATCTGATTGAAGTACGTTGAGGAATAAAGCGTAAGAACCCCAAGACCACAGAGAACGATAAAACATCCAAAGAGGGGCCAGTCAAAACTGCCAAATGGATTTCTAGTTGGAGATGATTTTTCCATCTGACTCCTCTTTCATCGCTTGATCTCGCATCAAATAATTTCGAATCATTGCCTTCGCAATAGGAGCGGCTGCACGTGACCCCTGTCCGCCATTTTCCACCACAATCGCAATCGCAATTTTGGGATCTTGGAGAGGCGCAAGCGCTACAAAGAGCGCATGATCTTCAAATTCCTGTCGCTTGAATGCTTTGCTGATATCGAGAGCGACCACCTGCGCCGTTCCCGTCTTTCCGCCATACTCCAAATTCGGTAGACGAGAGCCACGAGCCGTGCCCTCGGCCCCCTGAATCACTTCGCGCATTCCCTGTAAGACGATCTCTCGAGACCGCGGATCGAGATCGATTTGATTCTCAACCTGCGCACTATATTCCTCCACCACTTGGCCGGAAGATCGAGCCGATCCCAAAACAAGCTGCGGTTGATAGAGAAGCCCTCCATTTCCAATCGCTGCCATAACTCTAGCCAACTGGAGTGCCGTCATCGTGTAGGCACCTTGGCCGATGGCCGCATTGATGGTTTCAGCCTCCACCGTCGTCCATTTTTTCGCGTGAACCCATTCTTCGCTCGGAATGAAGCCAGGCACTTCCGAATTGAAACGAGTGAGACGATCATGCTTTCCGGGAAAAACCTCATTCGCGATATAAGTGCGTCGTCCAAGCCCAAAGCGCGTGCTCCAGGCAAACATATTATCCAAGCCTAGTCCCAATCCTACGTTGTAGAAAAATACATCGCATGATCGCTCAATGGCTTGCACGACATTCACTCGCCCATGGCCCGAGTGATGGTGGCACTTCCAAATGCGACGGCCAAATCTAAAATATCCCGGGCAAAAATGGCTGGTGGTTCGATCGATAACACCACTTTCCAGTGCGGCCGCGGCCATGATCAGTTTGAAAGTACTTCCCGGAGGATAATGTTCCCCTACCACACGATCTAAGAATGGATTTTTGGGCTGATTGGTCAGGCGCTGAAATGTTTCCGAGGATATTGGACGCGTAAACATATTAGGATCGAGCCCGGGACGAGAAACATAGGCCAAGATCTGTCCCGTCTTAGGATCCAGCGCTACCGCTGCCCCCGTCTTACCTTCAAAAGCCTTCGTCGTTTCCAATTGCAACGAAAGATCCAAACTCAATCGCAAGCTCAGCCCCGCTTCAGGTTCCACTCTCGAAACCTTTGGCAATAATTCCCACTGCTCGTGATTGATTCGCCGCCCTTTCACGTCGACCACGATAAAATCGCGACCATCTTTTCCTCTTAAGAGTCCTTCAAAAGCAGACTCAATTCCAATCACTCCCTTTTCATCTCCAAGACGATAATTTCTCTCCGGATACCTCTCCTGCCATCGAGGCAACTCTCGATCATTAATTTCTCCGGTGTAGCCGAGAACGTGAAAAAAATTGTCATTAAACAAATAATCACGCACCGCCACGACTTCGATGTCTATACCGGGGTATTCCAACGTCTGACTTTCGATGAGAGCCAGCTCATCCGAGCTAATATCTTGAGCAATGAGCTTGGCTTGATAACGCGGCGATTTACGAATGAACTCTTGCTTCTTCTCCAATTCCGCCTCGGTCCATTTCAAAACTTTGCCCAATTGAGCCAATTCCATCTCGGGAAAGGGAGAATTCCCACGTGTGAACATGAGATCAAATCGCGGCCTAGCATCGGCGATAAGCTCTCCGTTCCGATCCAGAAGTTGACCTCGCGGGGCGGATAGACGCTCGATTTTAAACCGATTTCGATCGCTAAACTCGCGGTAAATCTCGCCCTTCCAGATTTGCAGATACCAAAGTCGTACAAGGATAAGAAAAAAGAACACGATAAAGAGGATTGCAACCGCCGTTGCTCGAGGTCGAAATTCGGCAACATTATACGGATCCGACAATCTCATCTCAGCGGGCCTCCAACAAAATCATCAGAGGTTTAGAAAACAAAAGTGCCACCGCTCCATGCAGAAATGCCGAAAGAAAAAGGACACCCCAAATTCTCCAACTTAAGAGCGAAACCGTGGGAATCATTCTTTCAAGGAGAATGATTTGAACGAGCTCCAAAAAAAACGCGGCTAAAGTGACGGCCAACGCGAGTTCAAACGCACCTCGAATAGAGAGACGCAAAGACAAAATTTTGATCACCACGAAGATGGAAGCCATGGCCAGCCAATAGAATCCCGAAGGCGTCAGAGACACGCCCGCGTAAATCCAACTCATCAACAAGAGGCAAAATGCTCCAAATCTTAAGCTCCACCAATAGCCGCCCACGAGAATAACGACGGAGGTCCCACTCACTGAAACCGCCCAGGGCAATTTAAGGGTGCTAATGAGCAAGAGCCATAGCGTCCAAAGGGCGATCATACCAAAGCTCATTCCCCATAAACGCTTCTGGCGCTCGGTGCTTCCCGCAGAACCGAGGCCCAGGCTGCCCATTATGATTTTGTCTTTCGCTGATTTTGTGGCTTGTCAGCTCGTTGCACGACGAAAACTTCCCCCAAAGAATCGAAATCCACCATCGGCTCCAATTGCGCCTGTTGCAAAACCAAGTTCGGATCCTGCGCAAGTCCCACAATCGTACCAATCTTAAATCCTGGCGGAAAGAAATCGCCGATGCCTGAAGTGACCAGCTCATCCCCCTGACGAACGTCGTGTCGGCGAGGCAAAAATCGCAATGTGAGTTCGCCTTCCGATGACCCTCCCACGAGCGTCCGCGTGCGCGAGCGTTGCACAAGAGCTTCCAGGCGAGAGTTTACATCGGTGATCAATAAAACAGTAGAAGTCGAGGGGAAGGCCTCGATCACACGACCCACCACGCCCGCCGGGGCTACGACCGCCATGGATTCATGAACTCCATCGTCGGAACCCCGATCAATTTCTAAACTTCGAAAAACCAAACTCGGATCTCGCGCCACCACTTTTGCCGAAATGAACTTGAAGGATTCTTTCTCTCTAAAATCGAGCAAGTCCCTCAGCTTTGCATTTTCACTTTTGAGCTCGGCCAATTCTTGCAAATTCAGGAGCAACCGATCTCGCTCGGCCCTCAAATCGGCATTTTCTTTTTCGGCGCGATATAAATTCTTCAGACCACTAGCTGTGTTTGTTGCAAAAGACTCCGCAGAATCAATTGTCACTTGAAGGGGCACGAGCAACCGTCCAAACAGGCGATCCAAATAATTGGCTCGATTTTCCTCAAAGGTAGAATCGAATGAGAAATGGAGATAAAGATTGGCGCCTAAAACGACCACCAAGAGAAGCCCTAACCAGGACTTTTGATGATTCACCGAGGGGAAAAGCACCTCTTAATTCCCCCGCGTCGTCACCTTCTTAAGGAGATCTAGTTCGTCGAGCACCTTCCCAGAACCGCGTACCACGGCTGTGAGAGGATCGTCCGAAATAATGACAGGTAAACCCGTTTCTTCACGAAGTAAGATATCCAAATTTCTCAACAAAGCTCCGCCCCCTGCTAGGACGATTCCCTTCTCAACGATGTCTGCAGACAACTCGGGAGGGGTACGGTCGAGAGCCAATCGCACGGCTTCTACGATCGCATTGATCGGCTCCGAGAGCGCTTCCCGAATTTCATCGGAGGAAATGACCAGCGTCTTCGGCAATCCAGCCACGAGATCTCGACCCTTTACTTCCATCGTACGCTCCGTGCGGTCGGGATCTGGAAAAGCGGAGCCAATTTCAATTTTAATTCTCTCCGCGGTGCGTTCTCCGATGGCAAGATTATATTTCCTCTTCATATAATGAACGATCGCTTCGTCCATTTTGTCCCCCGCCATCCGCACCGAAGAACTAAACACAATTCCCGCCAAGGAAATCACGGCCACTTCCGTCGTCCCGCCGCCAATATCCACGATCATATTTCCAGAGGGTTCGGTAATTGGCAGACCCGCCCCTATGGAGGCTGCCATCGGCTCTTCAATCAAATAAACTTCTCGTGCGCCTGCGCTTTCGGCAGATTCCCGAACCGCGCGCTTCTCGACTTCGGTAATTCCGAAGGGCACACAGATGACAATGCGAGGTCGCAAACCAAATCGACGGTTGTGAACTTTTTTGATGAAATATCGGAGCATCGCTTCCGTTACTTCAAAGTCTGCGATCACTCCGTCCTTCATCGGTCGAATTGCCACAATATTTCCAGGAGTGCGACCCAACATTTCCTTGGCTTCTCGGCCTACGGCATGCACCCGTCGGCCTCCACGAGAATCCTTTTCCACCGCTACCACGGACGGCTCGCTAGAGACGATGCCCTTGCCCTTCACATAAACCAGAGTATTGGCCGTTCCCAAATCAATGGCCAAATCGTTCGAAAAGATCCCAAAGAGAGAATCAAAAATCATTGAGAGAGCTTATGAAGTACTCGATTCCGTGGCTATCAAAATTTGGGTTAAATGCCCGGAATCTGGCCTCTCTTTCTTGCTCTGGCGACCCGGTTTCTGGAACACTCCCCTCATGTCAATGCAATTTCTTCGTAGCAAAAAGTCTTCCATTTTCACGACGGCAATTTTTGGCGTCATCATTTTGAGTTTTATCATCTGGGGAACCATGCGCGAGGAACAAACATCCCCTTCCATTTTGGTGACGGTGAATGGTGAGGACATACCCTACCGCGAATTTCAACGACTCTTTAGTCGACAACTTGAAATGTACGATCAAATGTTCGGGGCTAATGCCAATCAGGGCAAAATGCGCGAACAGCTCGTCAATATGGTGGATCGCCAAGTCGCAAGCGGCCTCGTCATGCGAAAAATTCTCGCCCAACAAGCAGACAAGGTGGGAATCGTCATCGGCAATACGGAAATTCTAGAGAACCTTAAGAAGAACGAAGCCTTTCAAGATCCTGGCGTGAAGAAATTTTCTCCTAAAACTTATCAACGCGTTTTGGAAGCTAATGATCTGAAACCCAATTCGTATGAAGCAAGTTTGAAGGAAGAATTTGCAGCGGAACGCATGCGCCATCTGATTGAGTCCGCAGTAGCTGTGACCGCCTCCGAAGTTTCCGATATCTATCGTCTGGATAAAACCGAAGCCACGCTGGAAGTGGGAATTTTCGATCCTGAAATGTTAGAGAAGAATAAAAAGGTCGTCGTCACCGATGCTGCGGCCAAAGAATATTTCACCAAGCATCAAGGCGAATATTTGAGCTCTGAAAAACGTGTCGCTTCCGTGGGATGGATTTCCACAGCGGCGATTGGTCAGAAAATTGAAATATCTAGCGAGGAAATTCAAAAACACTATGAAACCTTGAGCAAAGCGAATGGGGAAGATTTCAAAACGGCTCAAGTCCACGCACTTCATATTTTGATTTCCGATTCTTCTCCGAAAGGTCTCGCCAGGGCGCAAGCGCTGCAAAAAGCCATCAAGACTCAGAATGATTTTCGACAGGCTGCGATCAAAAATTCTGAAGATTACTCCAACGCCTCGAAGGGTGGCGATCTTGGATACTTCTCTGAGACGACAATGGTAAAGCCTTTTGCAGACGCAGCCTTTAGGACTGCTCCGCTCAATGCCGTTTCGACTCCCGTGAAGACGGATTTCGGCTATCACCTACTTTGGGTCATCGATCGCACGGGCACGGCGACGACCTTGGACGCTCGTAAAAATCAGATGGCTTACCAAATTAGACAAACCAAACTGGATGCAGAACTCGCTACTTATCAAAAATCTGTGGAAAGCATGATCGCCAAAGAATCAGATCCCATGGCAGCCCTCAAAACGAAGGGATTTGAATTTGAGACGACAACTCCATTTGATTCCAAAACCCGTTTGACGACATTTCCCTACATTCTCGTTCAGAAAGCGATGTCGGCTGAAAAAGGAAAATGGCAAGGCCCAGAAGAGAGCCAGGGCAAGTTGTACGTCTATCGCATCGAGCAAGTGACCGCGCCTCAACCCATGACGTTTGAAGAAGCTAGGTCGCAAGTGACTCGAAAACTTCTTTCGGAGCAGAGCGAGGCTTTGGCAAAAACTGCGGTGGATGATTTCAAAAATGGGAAGCGCACGTGGGATCAAATTCAAACCGCGGGCATGACCGTCACTACTCACAAGGCGTTTAAGATTTATCGCACCACGGAAGTTCCAGGACTGAGCACTACCGACACAGTCACCAAAGCGCTTGGTGAACTCCGAAAATCGAACACCGCCGCAAGTCCATTTTTGTCCGACGGAAAATGGGTGCTGCTCAAGGCAAAGGATTGGAACCAACCTGTCGCCGGCACCGCCGTCCCCGAAGCCGATGCGAAAAAGCTTCGAGAGGAACTGCTCACGAAGCGAAAGGGCGTTTTACTGGAGGAATATACGCAAAAGCTCCTTAAAACGGCCAAAATCACCGATTCTTTCCGAAAGAAGTATAATCTCTAAGTGGGGATTTCCGGGGGGACATCTTGGCTAAGAATCGCCGTTTGGGCGATTCTGGCGCTCGCAATTCAGAGCGCCTCCCTCTTCGCAGACGAGTCTGTTCCCGATTTTCGACTCCTATCCAACAATCACTTCGGTTATGTGCCGAATTCCCTCTTTGCATTGAAAGGCGAACAAGATGGAACACTTGTTCTTCAAGCCTATAAGCAAGCCACCGGCCTCGAAATTCCAAACGCCTTTGTGACAGTGACCCGAGCGGAATGGGAAAGTCTTTTCTATCAAGACCATCAGCGGATTCAATGGGACGCTGAAAAGAAAATGGTTCGTTTCAAAAAAGCCAACGGAGCAATTGTCTTTTGCAAGCCTCCGTCCCCAATTGAGCGAGCACTGGCCGCCGCAGAGGAAGCTGCTCAATTGAAATCTACAACTGAGCCCACTTCGCCTTCTTCCGAAATTCGAAATGTTAAAATTGTTCCCGCCACTCCGCAGGAACTCGAGGCCAAAGCCCAAGATGTCGCCAAACTGAACGCTGCATTCCAGTGGTTTCGAGAGACAGTGGAAGCCTCAATCACACCGCAGAGTAGAGCGATTCTAGAGTTTGGCCTGGAAAGCCAATGGCCGTCCGAAAGTTTGGGGCACATCTCTCCTCGAGAATATCACCGCCGCCGATTGCATCTCTTCAAAACAGATCCCGAGGGATATAAGAAAATATTCGGAAACATCCCACCAAAATATAAACAGACCTTTTCGGAGGAAGCGATTGTCGATGTGCAAACTTCCACCATGAGTAAAGTCCTTCAAGAGATTCAAAAGGATCCGATCTTTAAGAATGATGATCGACTAGCAAGCCAATTTCTCTCCGCACTTTCCCTGTCTGGAGAGTTTGGCGCGAAAACAAAAGATTTTAATCATAGAACTCTTGCTCACCTTTATTGGTCCTATCAAACGGCGCGCAATCGAGCCGCCACCTATCCAAATCGAAAGACGAAAGGGATTGGCGCAATTTATTTTCGAATCGATCCCACTTATTTGCCTCTTGTAAATACGCCCACGGGAGCCCAGTGGTTGGAAGGTACTCCGGGTGGAGTCATGCTCGCTGCGAATCAATATTCCACAATGAATCCGGGAGAAGGGAGCATGTCGCGACTCCTTCTCAATCGCGATGCAAATGCGGATAGGAATTTATTTCCCGACATCTTTGACGTGGTTGCCGCAATGGACCGAAATTTAATTGTAACCGAACCCAAAGAAGCTCCGTTCTTCACGCATTATTTTTCCCAACGCCAAAGAATCTTTCGTGAGCCAAAATACTGGCGAACGGAACCGGGAAAACCGAAACTTTTTGAGGCCTATCGAAATGCGGCCGACTTTCCACCGGTCCTTCGAAGAGATTCCAGTAAACAGTCTGTCGCCTCCGCAGCCGAAGGCATCAGCGAATTTTGGGTCAATACCGATCATTTTATTGGAGGCGTAGAATTACGATGGCGTCCTTAATTCTCAGCTTGGCTGTCTTGTTTCAAATCGGAGTTTCTTCCGATTGCTCACTTTTGAAATCAAAACTTGGTGAATTCGAGATTCACATAGGAAAGAAGTCCATGCCCGCTCCCGTGATTTCAGAATCCGCACAATTGGAAAAATGCTCACCTTGGCCAGGCTTCCCACATCTCTATGTCGCGGAATTGCTGCTGGGGGAAGGTGGAACAACCCACGTGACATGGCGAACCGATCTCCTCGTGATTGATAGCCGCAATAAAAATCTAAATATTCGTTACCAAAAAATTCTGCGCTCCGGACAGGTTGATGAGAAAGGCAAACATCTTAAGCCCGATCTTCAAATGATGTATCGGCTGAGCAAGAATAAATCGGGAAAACCCATTCTATATTGGGGAACTGAAGGCAATCACATCAAGTTCGACTGATGGATTGCCCTCGCTTCGCGTCGGCATTAAGCGAGACACTAATTTTCATTACAGGTTTTACGTCTCATGGCTATGATGCGGCATGGTTAAACGCATGCGCTGGTATCTCGTCGCTCTCCTTCTTTTGGGCCTCCTTTGCGTCTGGGGAATTTACCGAGCACTTGGAATCGCTGCAGATATTTTGGTAGTTGCCTTTGTCTTTGCTTACCTGATGCATCCGCTCGTGGTTTTTTTAGAAAAGCGCGGAATATCGCGGCGCTTTGCAGTTTTAGCGACAATCACGGTCAGCACGATTGCGCTCGCGATATTGATATTGGGTGTGGCTCCGTTCATTTATCGAGAATTAAAGAGCCTTGTTCTCTCGCTTCCCGATATTTTCCATGCGCTGCTTGAAAGAGTGAATGTACTCCTGGAGCGAATTGATCCCGACCTGAGAATGGTTGAAACCGATCTGATCGAAACGTTTAAATCAAAAATTCAAGAGAATGCGGAAAATTTATTTAAACCCGTCATGACAGCAACGACCGCCGTACTTTCGAGCAGTCTTGCTGCAATTCTGTTCGTGGCTCAGCTCGCGCTGTTTCCGCTGTTTTTTTACTACATGATTCAACATTTCGAACATATTCAAAGAACACTATTGAATTTAGTTCCCCAAAATTATCAGGAGTCTTGCCGCTATTATCTTAGACGTTTCAATACCGTACTCAGCGCTTTTATTCGTGGTCAGTTGATCGATTGTTTGGTCCTCGCGGTCATCTACAGCTTTGGACTCTGGATCTCTGGAGTGAAATTTGGATTTTTAATCGGACTTCTTGCAGGATTTCTAACGATCATTCCCTACGTGGGCGCATGGGTGGGTGCCATCGGGGCCATTTTGCTAAGTTTGGTCTATCAAGCCGAGTTCGCTCAATACTTGGGAATTGCGATCACATTTGCGATCGCCCAGTCCGTGGAAGGCTTCATCATTCAACCTCTCGTGATAGGAAACAAAGTCGGACTTGCTCCATTGACCACGATCTTGCTGGTCATTGCCGGGGGTAACATCGGAGGCTTTGTGGGCCTTCTGATTGCCATTCCGCTTGGGGGAATGGCGCAGATCGTGATTCTGGATCTTCTGACCTATTACCGAAAAAGTCGTGTTTATCGGGGCACGTAAACACCTGAAATTTCTTACAATTTTAGCGACATTCTCAGCTAGGGTCGAACCGTTTATCCTATTGACTAGCCTATTGAGACGGAGAGGGGAGCCTTTTTCATGTCAATCGATCGAAGACGCCACACGCGTTATGACGTTAGTGAACTTTGGAAATTAAAAAGCAGCTTAACGCCTGCTCCTTCAGCGTGCCATTTGATGACGATGTCAGCAGGCGGTTGCGGATTTTGGTCTCCAGACGTGCAAGGAGATTTCGGCACGACCGTTAAGGTGACTTGTCATTTTACCTATGAAGGCATGAGTACCGTCGAAGTAAAGGGTGATCTTCTCTATCGCTATCCTCATCCCGTGAATGGTCAACTTGGACAGTTCCTCGGCGTAAAATTTGACGAAGCTTCGATCGAACTTATCCGTCCTGTGATCGAAGCTATCGATGCCGATCCGCAATATCGAAAAGAAGTGGGCGCCGTGGTTCCAAAAAAAGTCGCCACACCCCGTCGATGATAATTTAGTTAACGCCGCGCGTTGCGCGCATTCATTGCGACTCTCAAATCAAAAATGTTAGCGTGAAGTCCGGGGGGATTTCATGCGGAGAAGTATTTTTGCAATCAGTAAGCTTTTTATTTTTTGGCTGGGTTTTTTACTCTCGCCTCTTCACGCTCAAGATCCAAATCCTGATCCCAATCCAAACGATCCCCCAACCACCGAGCCGAGCGACCCCGATCCGACTCCTACACCGCCCCCACCTGCGGCAAGTGAAGAGCAGATTCTTCGTACGATCGCTCGCGTGGGTTACTTGCAAGATTCGGAAGTGATTCGCTTAGGGCTCAAATACTTAAAATTTATTCAATTTCCGGAAGATCCTAACTTGGCACCCGTCGATCTCTCGCAGCGACAAGACCTTCGACAAGCCTTACTCTCCGTGATCCTGGCGGACGCGACGACGACCAAAGTAGACACGAATGCTCGCGAAGGCGCTGCCGAAGCAATGGGTGAAACGGGCTTGCTCGATCTCTCCACAGCTGAACTCATTCCTCTTTTGGGAACGCCGCAATCCGCGCTTGTCGAGAAAGCTGCGATCGCATTTGCAAGAGTCTGGATGAAGAATCCTGCACCCGTCTACATCACTGAGATGCAGGCAAAGCTTTTGCATAAATCCCTTGTGGGGGTGGCGAAGCATTCGAGCGACAAGCCTCTTATCACCTATCTCGTCGGTGTGCTACCGGGAGAAAAACGAACGCACTGGCTTTATGGCTTGAATGGTTTGGATGCTGCCGCTCTTGCGGTGCAAGATTACTTGTCGCAGTTTGAAAAACCGATGGCTCCGAGCGCACCCGTCGCGCAAACAGTCGATCACACCTCCATCTTAGTAAGCTGGACTGACAATTCTGAGAATGAGCTCAGCTTCGTCGTGGAGCGGTCGACCGATGGAACGTCCTTCGGCCCGGCCGGCACCGTAGGCAATAATGTTCTCTCTTTTACTGACACTGCTCTCGAACCTTCAAAAACTTACACTTATCGAGTGAAAGCAGCGAACCTCAAACAGGAGTCCGAGGTTTCAACCACCGTGTCTGCTACGACCAATGCCACGCCGCCTGAGCCGGATCCGACACAACCGCCGCCGACACCTCCTACTCCACCCACGCCTCCGACAAATCCCGAGCCAAGGCCCTCCTTCGTGCTTCTTACACAGGAGTTTCGTTTCGATATCGAAGGGTTTCCTCATGAGGGGACGGTACGCGCGCTCCTTCGAATTATTACAGAATCCGATGTCGACGGCGCTTATGCGGCTTCTCAATATTTTGTAACGCCGGCGAATCCCAAAGATCCTAAATTTCGATTCACCCGCGCAGCTTTCGACTCAACTCCCGTGGCGGCGTCTTTGGGCCTGCAAGCGGTGACCGATATCCGTGCTCGCGGAAATAAATGCAAAACCGACTTCTCCCTACCCACTCAAGCTCTCAGGGATGAGTTCGCTGGAAAGTTTAAGAACGATGCCTCAAAACTAGAGACGGAGTTTCTTGAACCGCCAGCCCCGCTCTGGGAGGGCTTTGAGCCCTAAAATTAGTGCTGCGAAAGTGCCTTATTTCCAACTGTGATTTCGGGCATTTGCGCCAGCCAAGCCCCTTAAAACGCGTATAGACGTCACACGGCACGACTTCGCTGTGGCACATCCATTGCAGATTCATAGAGTGGCGTGAGTAGTAAATCTTTACATACGTCCCCTTCGCAAACCCTAGGCAGAATCGCGTTGATCGGCATCTTTCTTTTAACCTCTGGTTGCGCAAATGCTCCTGACCTCATTTTTAAAGGCGATTCCACGAATAAGGAAAGTGGCGACGATGAGGATGGAAATTTAACCGGTGGGAATTGCGACTCCGCGCAAACTCAAGATTTTTCCATCAATCCTGCGTCTTCACGAGCTGCAAACGTGTTATTTGTGATCGACGATTCCGGCTCAATGAGTGACGAAATTCAAGAGGTGGTATCAAAAATCGAACCCTTTCTTCAGGGGCTTCAAGCGGCCACGGCGGACCAATTGAGACTTGGCTTACTCTTCGACCACTCCAAGGAAGCATTTAATTATACGAAGGCTCTTTATAATTCCTCTACCAATCAGAATCCCTTCGCTCCGTATATCGACAATGTACGAGTCCATTATTTTCAGTCCGAAACCTGGTCGCACTGGGCCGATGTGGGCTTCTTTAAAGCTTTCGGCAAGGGCGATTAT
>ERZ761602.4201-NODE-4201-length-18964-cov-7.665979_pt1 | contig 18964 bp, 18 predicted proteins | sample MGYA00512165_ERZ761602 | MGnify/ENA primary metagenome ERZ761602 (study PRJEB28899, sample SAMN02445085) | bioreactor sludge metagenome | biome: EBPR sludge; isolation source: Thorneside wastewater treatment plant | place: Australia: Brisbane, Thorneside... | reverse complement strand
CGCTACACGCTCGAGGACGACTTCGTGATGGTGGAGAAGACGACCTCCAAGTACCGCGTCCCCGCCGATACCCGCGGCGCCGCCGAGCGCCAGGCGCTGCTCGACCGGGCCTACGCCGACGCCCTCGAGCGCCAGGGCAAGCTGCGCATCACCGCATCGCCCCGCGAGATCGCCGCGATGGCCGATGCCTACGCGAGGAACCAGTCGCTGCTGCTCGTCTCGCGCCAGGACGTGCGCCGCTTCGTCTTCGGCAATCGCCTGCTGGGACCGCTCGCCGCCTATCGCCGCCCGATCGCGGAGCGCCTGCGGCGCTGGGGGTTGCTGCGCTGACCGGGCCGCCGGGCGCCGCGCCCTATAATGTGACGATGCCCGCGCCCGAGCTTCCGTCCGACCTGCCCTTCACGGGCGAACGCTTCGTTCCCGGCGCGCGCGGCGAGATCTGGGTCGAGCACTGGCACCGCTATCACTTCGCCACGCGCCTGGCCGCCGGACAGCGCGTGGTGGACGCGGCCTGCGGCGAAGGCTACGGCAGCGCGCTGCTCGCGACCGTGGCGGCGCAGGTGACCGGCGCGGACATCTCCGCCCAGGCCATCGCCCACGCGAGGGACGCCTACGGCGCCGTGCCGAACCTCGCCTTCGTCGAGGCGCCCTGCACGAAGCTGCCCGTGGCCGACGGCAGCGCCGATCTCTTCGTCTCCTTCGAGACGATCGAGCACATCGCGGAGCACGAGGCCTTCCTCGACGAGATCGCCCGCGTGCTCGCGCCCGGGGGCCTGCTGCTGCTCTCGTGCCCGAACAAGGCCGAGTACAGCGACCGCCGCGGCTTCGCGAACGAGTTCCACGTGAAGGAGCTCTACCGCGACGAGCTCGAATCCCTCCTCGCCCGCCGCTTCCGCCACCGGCGCTGGCACGGCCAGCGGCCGAGCTTCTTCTCCGTGATCGCACCGGAGCCGAAGAGCGAGGCCGGCCATCTCATCGAGACGACGGAGGCCGCGCCCGCGCTCGGCGAGGGCGCCCTGGCCGAGCCGCTGTACTACCTCGTGGCCGCCAGCCGGTCCGCCGCCGCGGTGCACCTGCCGCCCGCGACGCTCTCGGTCCTTGCGGACCGCGACGACTGGGTCCACCGCGACTACGAGAAGGTGATGCGGATGCTGGAGGAAAGCGCGGCCCACGGGCAGCGCCTCCAGGCCGCGCTCGACGACGCGAACGCCCGCGCGACGCAGGCGGCGCACGAACGCGACGGCGCGCGCGAGGAGCTGGGACGCGCCTCCGCCCGCGCCCGCGAAGAAGTGGCCGCCCTGCACGCCGCCCACGCCGAAGCCCTCGCCGCGAAGGACCGCGAGATCCTGCGGCGCCGGGGCCTGCGCTGGTGGCTGCGGCTGCCCTTCGTGCGCCTGGGCCTCATCGACGAATGACACGCACTTCACGAATCACGCCATGAATCCCCGACTCAAGCTCCTGCAGCCCTATCCCTTCGAGCGCCTGCGCGGCCTGCTCGCCGGCGCGACACCCCCCGCGGACCTCGCGCCCGTGAACCTCTCCCTCGGCGAGCCGCAGCACCCGACGCCGGATTTCCTCAAGCGCGCGCTCACGGACAACCTCGGGGGCCTGTCGCGCTATCCGCTCACCAAGGGCCTGCCGGAACTGCGCGAGGCCGTGGCCGCATGGCTCGCGCGGCGTCACGGGCTCGCGGCCCTCGACCCCGAGACGCAGGTGCTGCCGACCATGGGAAGCCGCGAGGCGCTCTTCGCGGTGATCCAGGCGCTGGTGGACCCCGCCGAGCACGATGCCCTCGTCGTCTGCCCCAATCCGTTCTACCAGATCTACGAGGGCGCCACCCTGCTCGCCGGCGCGCGGCCCTACTTCGTGAACGCCCTCGCCTCGCGGGATTTCGCGCCGGACTGGGACCACGTGCCCGAGAACGTCTGGAAGCGCGCCCGGGCCCTCTTCGTGTGCTCGCCCAACAATCCCAACGGGCGGGTGACCACGCTCGCGGAGTGGGAAAAGCTCTTCGACCTCGCGCACGCCCACGACTTCACGATCGTCTCGGACGAGTGCTACGGCGAGATCCACTTCGACGAGGCGAATCCGCCGCTCGGCGCGCTCGCCGCGGCGAAGGCGCTGGGCCTCGAGGGCTTTCCGCGCCTGGTGGTGATGGGCTCGCTGTCCAAGCGCTCCAACGCGCCGGGCCTGCGCTCGGGTTTCGCCGCCGGGGACGCCGCGATCCTGCGGGACTTCGCGCTCTATCGCACCTACCACGGCTCGGCGATGTCCAACACCGTGCAGCTCGCCTCGGTGGCCGCGTGGAAGGACGAGGCCCACGTCGCGGAGAACCGGCGCCTCTACCGCGAGAAGTTCGACGCCTTCTTCGATCTCGTGAACCCGGCCCTGCCGCTCACGCGCCCCGAGGCGGCCTTCTACTACTGGGCCAAGGTCGACGGCGACGATGCCGCCTTCACGCGGGAACTGTACGCCGCCACGGGCGTCACGGTACTGCCGGGCAGTTACCTCTCGCGCGAGGCCCATGGCGTGAACCCCGGCAAGGGATTCGTTCGCATCGCGCTCGTTTCGACCGTGGCGGAGGCCCGGGAAGCCGGCCGGCGCATCGCCTCCTTCGTCGCCGCCCGCTGAAGCGCTCCCGCCGGGCTTCGTTCCGGCTGGTAGAATCCGGCCGATGGCCGATCCAACAAACGCAACCGCCCCGGGGGAGGTCCCCGCGGCATCGGCGCCCGCCGTGGCGGCGCGCCTCGCCACGATCGGTCCGCTCGTACCGCAGCTGGGCCGCGAGGCCCTGCACCGGGCGCTCCTGCCCGTCATCGAGCGCTTCACCGCGGCCGCGGATGATGCCGGCGCGGTCCCGGACGCCTTCGCCGGCCTGGAATTCTGCCGCCGCCTCTTCGGCCAGGCCCGCTCCGGCGATGCGCTCGCGCTGGCCGGCGCGATCCACGACTACTCGAAGCGCTCCGGCGACCGGGAGCTCGCCCGCCGCGCCGGCGCCCACTGGGGCCTGCTGCGCGCGGACACGGGCGATTACGTCGGCGCGATCGAATGCCACGCCGCCTCGCTGCAGCTCGCGCAGGAAGAGGACAACGCCGTCGAAGCGAGCCGCGCCTGGGTCAACATCGGCAGCGCCTTCTCGGCGGCGGGCAACCACCCGCTCGCGATCGCCGCCTACCGGCGCGCGATCGGCGCGCTCGAGCGAACGCCGGGCCGCGTGTTCAGCCGCTACGCCGCGTGCCTCAACATCGCCCACAGCGCCTACCACCTGGGCGATTGCGAGGAAGGCCTGCTATACGCCCACCTCGCCCAATCGGAACTGGACGATGCGATGCGGGCCCAGGACGCCCTCACGGACCTGATCCTGCACCGCAATTTCGTCCTGCTCCTGGTGGCGGCGGGTCGCGCCGGCGAAGCCGAGCCCCACGTGATCGAGGCGACGCGCCGGGCCGAGACCATCCCCGGGCCCCGGGCCGCGCTGTCGGCCGCCGTCACGCGCGCCACCTGGGAGGCCGCGACGGGCCAGACGGAATTCGCGCTCACCCGGCTCGACGGCGCGCTGCAGGCCGCGCGGGGGCTTCCGGCCATGATGCGCGACACGCTGCTGTGCGCCATCCGTGCCGAAGAGGCCGCGGGCCACGACGCCGCCGCGCTGCTGCGGCTCGAGGAATTGGCGAACCTCATCTATCGGCGCGCCGTCGATTCGGCCCGGGAGCACGCCGCCCTTGCCCGACTCTGGGACGAGGTACCGCCGGCCGGGGAACAGCGCACGGAACAGGATCGCGCCCGCCTCGCGGACCGGCTGCCCGCCCCCGACGTGCCGGCGGAATGGGAAACGCTCGAGCGCATCGCCCGGGGCGCGGCCCTTCGCTTCGATCCGACGGGGCGCCATGGCGACCGGGTCGGCGCCCTGGTCCAGGCCCTCGCCACGGCCTGCGGCGAAGGGCCCCTGCAGGCGCTGGAGCTCGGCCTCGCGGCGCGCCTGCACGACATCGGCATGGCATCGGTGCCCGAGGCCATCGCGGCGAAACCCGGCGCCCTCAACGAGGTCGAACGGATCCTGTGGCTCAAGCACACCCACGCCGGTGCCGAAATACTCGGCGGGGAACATCACCGACGCCTCGTCCTGGCCGCCGAAATGGCCCGTTTCCACCATGCCCGCTACGACGGCACCGGCTATCCGGAGCACGTCGGCGGCACCTACATCCCGCCGGCGGCGCGCTATGTCGCCGTGGCGGATGCCTGTGACGACCTCGCCCGCGGCGAGGCCGGCACGCCCGGCTGCACCCTGGAGGAGGCGCTCGGCCGCCTCGCCGGGGAATCCGGCACCCGTTTCGATCCCCTCATCCTCCGGCGTTTCGACGCGCTGATCCGCGGGGAGGCCGAGGATCTCGGCCTGGACCTGCGCACCGCGTCCGCCCGGGACGGCTTCGGGGATCTCGTCCAATCGTTGCAGCAAGACAGGGGGTACGCATGAAGAAGTCCGACATCGAAGTCGACGCGCAGGAACGCCAGATGCTGGAGTTGCTCGCCCGCGGCCAGTCCAGCCGCGAGATCGCCGCGCACATGGGCTACCGCGAAGGCACGATGCGGGTCTACCTGCACGAGCTCTACCGCAAGCTCGGCGTGGCCAACAAGACCAACGCCGTGATCTGGTGGATCGAGCGCCAGTCCGGTCCCAAGACCGTGGTCCTCGAAGGTCCCGAAGCCGGCGAGGGCCCGGGCGAACTCGCGGTGCGCCGCGGTCTCGCGGCCATGCTCGGCGCCCACGCGATGTTCGTGGGCGGCCACAGCCGCGTGTGGGAGGCGTCCCGCCGCCTGAAGGGCGAAAAGGCCGATGCCGGCGCCGAGGCGCGCCGCCGCGCTTCCCGCGTGCTCTGGGAAGCGCTGCTCGCCGGCGACTTCGCGCTCGCCAAGCGGATGGTCGACGACGGCCGCGCGGACCTGCTGCAGGGCGATTCGCCCGCCGACGGCGTGGCCCTGTGCGCGATGCTCGCGATGGGCGGGTATACCGGCCGTGCGCAGCGGCTCATCGCGCAGGTGAGCCGGCGGCGGCGTGCCGGAAGCAGCGTGAGTCCCAAGGAATTCGTCTTCCTCCAGCTGCTGCTCGAGGCGATGGAAAAGCCCGCCGACGAGGCGCTCGCGGGCCTGCACCACCTGGCGGGAGACGCGAGCGTCGCCGTGCCCCTTCGTCACCTGGCGTTCGTCGGACTGCACCACGCGTACCTGGCCCGGGGCGACCGCGAGCGGGCCGCCGCCGTGGCCACGGCCCTGTGGTGCGAGGCCGAGGCCCAGCGGCAGGCCCTCGCCGCGATGGGCGAGCGCCCCCTGCCGAAGGAGGCCGCGCTTCCCCCGCCGCCGAAGGGCGGGCGAGAGCAGGTTCGCGCCGCGCTGGAAAAGCTCAAGGCCGCCCGCGTGGCGGCCTGAGGCCCGCCGGCCCGGTTTCCCGGGCCACGCCGGAAGCGCCCGGAAAGGGCCGCCGCGAGGCGGCCCTTTTCCATTCCGGACCGCGGGGGCCCGGACGGACCCGTGCGCTCACCAGCAGACGATGGTCTCGCCACCGCCCACGCCGACGAGTTCCCAGTCCGCCAGGGTGCGCAGCCCGGCGGGCTTGTCCTCGCGCTCGGTCTCGTTCGTGACGGCGGCTTCGATTTCGACGGCGGCGATCTTCGCGTTCTGTTCCATGGTCATCTCCGGTGAAGGTTGGCGGAGGACCGGATGGCCCTCCGCGAACCAGTATTTCACCGGTTAATCCAACAGCCAATGGAATTAACGGTTATCATTGTTGCATGCGAAACGGAGGCCCTTTTCCGGACGCCGGCGACGAAGGAACCGGCGCCGCCCCCGCCGCGGGCGCCGACACCGACTGGCTCGCCTTCACGCTGGAGGCCGCCGGGGCGCGCGCGTGGGAGCACCCCCTCGGCGAGGGCCCGGTGGATCTCGCGGCCCTCTGGGCCCGCCTCGCCGGCGAGGCCGACGCGACCGCCGTCCCGCGCAGCTGCCTCGAGGCGCTGCGCCTCGCCGTCCAGGACCTTCGCGAAGGCCGCCTCGAGCAGGCCCGCCTCGATTGCGTCGCCCGCGACGACCGGGGGCACGAGCGGGCCCTCAGGGTCGTCCTGCGGGCCGGCCCCGGCCGCACGCCCGGCAGCGGGCCGACCTCGATCCGGGGCGTGAGCCTCGATCGCACCGAGGCCCGGCAGGCGGAAGCGAATCTCGCGAGGCAGGCGGACACCGTCGCCCGCGCAAGCCGGGACTTCGAGTCCTTCAGCCATGCGATCGCCCACGAGGCGCGGGCGCCGATCCGCGCGATCGCGGGCTACGCCGACCTGCTCCTGTCCCACGCCGGCCGGCCGCTCTCGGACGACACCCGCCGCGTCATCGAGCGGATCGCCCGGGAAGCCCGGGATCTCGCGAGCGTGGTCGAGGGGCTCGTGGTCCTTTCCCGCCACTCCCGGGCGGAACTGCGCCCCGTGCGCCTGGACCTCGAGCTGCTCGCCCGCGATCTCTGGCGCGACATCCGCCTTTCCGACCCGTCCCACCCGGCGGTGCTGGTCATGCCCGCCACGCCCGCGCCGGCCGTGCTCGCCGATCGGTCGCTCACCCGCGCCGTGCTCAGGAACCTGCTGGAGAACGCCCTCAAGTACAGCCGTCCGCGCACCGAGTCGCGCGTCGAGTTCGGCTTCGGCGAGAGCCCCGAGCCCCACTTCTTCGTCCGCGACAACGGCGTGGGCCTCGACCTCGCTGCCGCGCCCCGCCTCTTCGAGCCCTTCGCGCGCCACCACCCCGCCATCGAGGGCATCGGACTGGGCCTCGCGACCGTGCGACGCATCGTCGAGCGCCATGGCGGCCGCGTGTGGGCCGAATCGCGCCCGGGCGAAGGGGCGGCCTTCCGCTTCACCCTGCCGCTCGCCGCCTAGCAGGCCTCACCCGCGCCACGGGGACGGCGTGTCGACCGGGGGCCGGGCTTAGGGCATCCTTACGGGTTTTCCGCCCCCCTTCCTTCCCGACGCCCCATGGACAACCTGCAATCCGTCATCGACGCGGCCTTCGAGGCGCGCGCGAGCCTCACCCCCCAATCCGCCCCCGCCGAGGTGCGCGATGCCGTGCGCGAGGTGCTCGCGGGCCTGGACGCGGGGCGCCTGCGCGTCGCCGAGAAGCGGGACGGCGAGTGGGTCACCCACCAGTGGATCAAGAAGGCGGTGCTGCTCTCCTTCCGCCTGCGCGACAACGAGGTCATGGAAGGCGGCTTCACCCGCTACTTCGACAAGGTCGATTCCAAGTTCGCCCGCTTCACGCCGGCCGACTTCGCCGCGGGCGGCTACCGCGTGGTGCCGCCGGCCGCCGTGCGCCACGGCGCGTTCATCGCGAGGAACGCGGTCCTCATGCCCTCCTACGTCAACGTGGGCGCGTACGTCGGCGAAGGCACGATGGTCGACACCTGGGCCACCGTCGGCTCCTGCGCCCAGATCGGCCGGAACGTGCACCTGTCGGGGGGCGTGGGCATCGGCGGCGTGCTCGAGCCGCTGCAGGCCAACCCCACCATCATCGAGGACGACTGCTTCGTCGGCGCCCGCAGCGAGGTGGTCGAGGGCGTGATCGTCGGCGAGGGCTCGGTGATCTCGATGGGCGTGTACATCGGCCAGTCCACCAAGATCTACGACCGCGCCACCGGGGAGGTCACCTACGGGCGCATCCCGCCGGGCTCCGTGGTGGTCTCCGGCAACTTGCCGGGGGGGGATGGCCGGTATAGTCTCTACTGCGCCGTGATCATCAAGCGCGTGGACGCGAAGACCCGCGCCAAGACCGGCATCAACGAGCTGCTGCGGGGCGACTGAGAGGCCGACCGATGTTCATCGACAAGCTCCTGCAGCTGATGGCCGAGAAGAAGGCCTCCGACATCTTCCTGTCGGCCGGCTCGCCCATCAGCATCAAGATCAACGGGCAGATCATGGCGGTCAATCCCCAGGTGATGGACGGGGAAGGCACGCGCCGCGTCGCCTACGAGATGCTCACTCCGGCGCAGATCGAGCGCTTCGAGAAGGAGCTCGAGCTCAACTTCTCCCGCCCCGTGCCCGGCGTCGGCAACTTCCGCGTGAACATGTTCATGCAGAAGTCCGCCGTCTCCGCCGTGATCCGCTTCGTGACGAGCGAGATCCCGCCGATCGCCTCGCTCAACCTGCCGCCCGTGCTCACCTCGCTGGTGATGGAAAAGCGCGGCCTGCTGCTGGTGGTGGGCGCGACGGGCTCGGGCAAGTCGACCACGCTCGCCTCGATGCTCGACTACCGCAACACGCTGCAGAACGGCCACATCCTCACCATCGAGGACCCGGTCGAGTACGTCTTCACGCCGAAGAAATCCATCGTGAACCAGCGCGAGGTCGGCAACGACACGCTCTCGTTCCAGGAGGCGCTGCGCAACGCGATGCGACAGGCCCCGGACTGCATCCTGATCGGCGAGATCCGCGACCAGGAGACGATGCGCATGGCCCTCACCTACGCGCTCTCCGGCCACCTGTGCCTCGCCACGCTGCACGCGAACAACTCCTACCAGGCCATGAACCGGGTGATCAGCTTCTTCCCGCTGGAAGTGCGCCCGATGTTGCTGCAGGACCTCTCGGTGTCCCTCAAGGCCATCGTCTCCCAGCGCCTGGTGCGCACCGTGGACGGCGGGCGCACGCCGGCGGTCGAGGTGCTGCTGGGCACGCGCAACATCCAGGAGCTCATCGAGAAGGGCGAGGTGAGCGAGATCAAGGAAGCCATGGAGAAGTCCATGTCCCCGGGCTCCCAGACCTTCGAGCAGGACCTGTTCCGGCTCGTGCGAACGGGCAAGGTCTCGACCGAGGAGGCCCTCGCCAACGCCGACTCCGCCACCAACCTGGGCCTGCTGCTCGGCAACAGCGGCATCATGCCGGCGATGGCCGACCGCGCGAAGAACCCGGTGCCCGCCGCCGGCCGCGGCTCCGGGGGCCCCTCGTTCTCGGAGTTCAAGATCTCCGAGGAATCGAACGACCGCTTCTAGGGGCGCGGCTTGATCGGACTCGAGGAGAGCCTCGCCCGGTACGCGGCCGCCCACCGCGACCGGCGCAACATCGCCACGCACTTCGTCGGCATCCCGCTCATCGTCTTTTCCGTCGTGCTCGCGGGCGCGGGGATCGCGATCCCCCTCGGGCCGGTCCAGGCCTCGGCCGCGGCCCTCGGCGCCCTCGTCGCGGGCGCCTGGTGGCTCCGGTTCGACCTGCGCTTCGGCCTCGTGCTCGCCGCCGTCCTCTTCGCGCTGTGCGCGCTCGCGAGCGAGATCGCCGCGCGCACGAGCCCGGAAGCGAACCTCGCCCTCGCGGGGGCCCTCTTCGTCATCGGCTGGGCGCTGCAGTTCTGGGGCCATCGCTTCGAGGGCGTGAAGCCCGCTTTCCTCGACGACCTGCGCCAGTTGATGGTGGGCCCGGTCTTCGTCGTGGCCGAGGCGGCCTTCTTCCTGGGGCTTCGCGAGCCGCTTCGCCGCGCGATCGAATCGCGGGTCGGCCCCACGGTCGCTCGCCGCGACGGCGCGCCGCTCGCCGCGTCCCGCTAGGGTCCCGCCATGAACGCCGTGCTCGACCTCGCGCGCGAACTCGTCGCGCGCCCTTCCGTCACGCCCGAGGACGGCGGCTGCCAGCGCCTCATCGCCGGGCGACTCGCGCCCCTGGGGTTCCGCCTCGAGACCTTCGAAGGCGGCGGCGTCACCAACGCGTGGCTTCGCCGCGGCGCCGCCCGCCCGCTCGTCGTGCTCGCCGGCCACACCGACGTGGTGCCCCCCGGTCCTCGGGAGCGCTGGCTCTCCGATCCGTTCGTCCCCGAGATCCGCGACGGCCGCCTGCACGGGCGGGGCGCGGCCGACATGAAGGGTTCGCTCGCGGCCTTCGTCGTCGCCGTCGAGCGCTTCGTCGCCGCCCACCCGGACCATCCCGGATCCATCGCGCTCCTGCTCACCTCCGACGAGGAGGGCCCGGCCACCCACGGCACCGTGATGGTCACCGAGGCACTGCGTGCGCGGGGCGAGGCGATCGACGCCTGCCTCGTGGGCGAGCCCACCTCCTCGGAGCGACTCGGCGACACCGTGAAGAACGGGCGGCGCGGCTCGCTCGGCGGCCGGCTCGTCGCCCGCGGCGTGCAGGGCCACGTGGCCTATCCCCACCTGGCGAAGAACCCCGTGCATGCCCTCGCGCCGGCGCTCGCCGATCTCGCGGCCGAGCGCTGGGACGAAGGCAACGCGCACTTTCCGCCCACCACCTTCCAGGTCTCGAACATCGCCGCCGGCACCGGCGCGCTCAACGTGATCCCGGGCGAGTGCACGGTGGACTTCAATTTCCGCTACTCGACCGCGAGCACGGTCGAGGATCTCTCCTCGCGCGTGGAGGCGATCCTCGCGCGCCATGGCGTCGAGGGCACGGTCGCCTGGCACCACGCCGCGCGGCCCTACCTCACGGAGCGCGGGCCCCTGCTCGATGCCGTCGCCGCCGCGGTGCGCGAGGTGACGGGCGAGACGCCCGCCGTCTCGACGACGGGGGGAACCTCGGACGGCCGCTTCGTCGCCGAGACCTGCGCGCAGGTCGTGGAATTCGGGCCCGTCAACCGCTCGATCCACAAGGTGAACGAGGCGGTCGACGTGGCGGAGCTCGAGCCCCTCGCCGCGATCTACCGGCGCACGCTCGAGCTTTTCCTGCTCCCGCGCTAGCGCCGTGGCCGCCCCGAAGCCCGCCGTCACCGTGAAGTCCCTGGTGGTCGCCGCCGCGGACCGGCTCGAGGCCTCGGGCGCCGTCTTCGGCCACGGCACGACCAACGCCCTCGACGAGGCGGCCTGGCTCGTCACGCACGCCCTCGGCATCGCGCCGGGCGAACTGGGCCCCCACCTCGAAGACCGCGTGGATCCTGCGAAGGCCCGCGCCGCGCGCGCCCTCGTCGACCGGCGCATCCGCACGCGAAAGCCCGCGGCGTACCTGCTCCACGAAGCCTGGCTCGGGCCGCACCGTTTCTACGTGGACGAGCGCGTGATCGTGCCGCGCTCCTTCATCGCCGAGCTCATCCGGGAGCGCTTCTCGCCCTGGCTCGGACCCGGGCAGGCGCCGCGCCGCGCGCTCGACCTGTGCACAGGCTCCGGTTGCCTCGCGATACTCCTCGCGAAGGCCTTTTCCCGCGCGATCGTCGACGGGGCCGACCTCTCGCCCGATGCGCTCGCGGTGGCGCGGCGAAACGTCGAGGACCATCGCCTCACGCGCCGCGTGCGGCTCGTGGCATCGGATCTCTTCGGCGCCCTCGCGGGCCGGCGATACGACCTCATCGTGTCGAACCCGCCTTACGTGAACGCCGCCTCGATGCGCCGGCTGCCGGCGGAGTACCTCGCCGAGCCCGAAATGGCCCTCGCGAGCGGCGGCGACGGGCTGCGGCACACGCGCGCCATCCTCGCGGCGGCGCGCGAGCACCTCGAGCCCGGCGGCCTGCTGGTGGTCGAGATCGGGCACAACCGCCGCGCCCTCGAGCGGGCGTACCCGCGCCTGCCTTTCGCCTGGCCGGCCTTCGCCGCGGGCGAAGGCTTCGTGTTCGTGCTGCGGCGCGAGGACCTGCCCTGACCGGTCGCCCCGGCAACGACCGGAGGTGCGCGGACTTTCGTCCAGCGGCCGGGCCCGCGGTCCCGGCGTAGAATCGGTCGCGTTCCCCTCCCGCTTCGCCCGCCCCATGGATCTCGCCGCCCTGCGCAACGACTACGCCCTGAAGAGCCTCGACGAGTCCGACGTCGATCGCGATCCCTTCCGCCAGTTCCACGCCTGGATGAAGGAGGCGATCGAGGCCCAGGTGCCCGAGCCCACCGCGATGACGCTCGCCACCGCCGCGAACGGCCGCCCCTCGGCCCGCGTGATGCTGCTCAAGGGCCTGGACGACCGGGGCTTCGTGTTCTTCACGAACTACTCGAGCCGCAAGGGCGCGGAACTCGCCGAAGGCGCGGGCGCGGCGCTGTGCTTCTTCTGGAAGGAGCTCGAGCGCCAGGTCCGCATCGAAGGGCGCGTCGAGAAGGTGAGCGCCGCGGAGAGCGACGAGTACTACGCCGTGCGGCCGCTGGGCTCGCGCATCGGCGCCTGGGCGAGCCCCCAGAGCGCCCCCATCGAGAGCCGCGCCTGGCTCGAGGCCCGCGTGGCCGAGGCCACGGCGCGCCACGGCGACGACCCGCCGCGTCCGCCCCACTGGGGCGGCTATCGCGTGATCCCCGAGGCGCTCGAGTTCTGGCAGGGCCGCCGCAGCCGCCTGCACGACCGCATCGCCTACACCCGCGAGGGCGCCGGCTGGATCCTGCGGCGCCTCTCGCCCTAGCCCGGGCATGCGAAGTCCGCCGTCCGCCGCCGCCCGGCGCCTCGAGGCCGAACGGCTCACGGACGACGAGATCGAGCGCTCCATCGACGAGACGCTCGCGTGCCGCCCCGCCGGCACGCCGTTGTGGATCTTCGCCTACGGCTCGCTCATGTGGAATCCGGGCTTCGCCTTCGTCGCGAAGCACGTGGCGACCGTGTACGGCTTCCACCGGTCCTTCGGCCTGTGGTCCCGCATCAATCGCGGCACGCCCGAGCGGCCGGGCCTCGTGCTCACGCTCTCGCGCGGCGGCAGTTGCCGCGGCCTGTTGCTGCGCCCCACGGCGTCGCTCTCGCGCAAGGAACTCACCGCGCTCTGGCGGCGGGAGATGTCGCTGCGCTCCTACGAGCCGCGCTGGCTCGACTGCCACGCGGGCGCGGGTCGCATCCCCGCGCTGGGCTTCGTCGCGAATCCGTCGTGCTCCGGCCACGGCGGGCGCCTGCCGGTGGAGACCGTCGTGGAGGCGCTCGCGACCGCGAGGGGCCGCGGCGGCTCCAATGCCGAGTACCTCTTCCAGACGCAGTCGGTGCTCGAGGCCCACGGCATCCGCGACGAGCGGGTGCGGCGACTGGCCGAGCGGGTGAAGGCAGTGCTCGAGCGGCGGTGAACGGCCCGGGACGGGCGCGCCGCGCTATTCGATGACGAGGATGCCCTCGACGCCCATCTCGGCATGGCCGCCGAGATGGCAATGGGCGCGGTAGGTGCCGCGGTCCACCGGGACGAACCAGAATTCCAGCCGGCCGCCGGCGGCGAATAGCTCGAAGGAGCGGTAGGTGTCCGCCTTGAACTCCGCGTAGCGGGGCACCTCGGCCTTGCGCGGCGCGACGGCACGGAAGAATTCCGGCGCGACGAAGTAGTGGTTGTTGACCCCGTGGTTCTCGATGATCAGTCGATGGGGCACGCCCGCCTTGAGCCGGATCTCGCGCGGGTGGTAGCCGTAGTCCTTGATCACGAGGTTCACGTCGCGCATCGCGGACCAATCGGCATCCGCGACGATCTTCTCGTTCTGCACGGCCGAGCGGCTGCCGGCAAGGCCCGCGCAGCCCGCGAGGGCGACGAGCGCGAGGACCGGAAAGACGAGCGAACGGTGGATCACGGAAAGCACCATGGTGGGGCGATGCTACGCGCCCACCCGGTGTTTTCCTTGAGAAAGGACAAGTTTTCCGGGGCGATCAATCGGCGGCAGGGCCGCCACCGGATGCCGGACCCGCGGGACCGCCGCCCTCGCCCTTGCGCCGGTTGCGCCCGCGACCGCGACGGCCACGCCGGGACTTGCCCGCGCCCGCCGGACCGCCCCCCGCCGGACCGCCATCGGCCGCCGGCGGACGGGGATGCGAATGGCCCTGCGGTGCGCCGCCTTGGACGGCGCCCTGTGCCGTGGCCGGGGCGCCCTGCCCCCGCCCCTTGCCGCCACGACGGCGCTTGCGCTTGCCCGCACCGGGGGCACCGGCGGGTCCTTGTCCTTCCGGGCTTCTCGGTACGGCCGGACCGCCACCTTCCGGACCCCGGGCCTGGGCGCCACCGCGATGGCCGGCCCCTTGTCCGGGAGCCGTCGGGGCCCCCTTGCCGAACCGGGCCTTGCCCTTGCCGGCGGGACGGGCCGTCGGCGCCACGTTGCCGCCCCCGTTGCCGTGCTTGGCCTTCTTTCCGCGCTTCTTCTTGCCCGATCCCGGCGCGCCGGCGGGCGGACGGGGACCCTCGGCAGCGCCCGCGGCCCAGTGGGTTCCGCGGTGGCCGGCCGGCAGGCCCATCGTGCCCGTCGCGCGATTGAAGCCCGGCAGGCGCTCGAAATCCGGCTGGCGATCGTCGTCGTCCTCGAAGACCGGCGCGGCCGGCTCGCGATAACCGTGCATCAGGTGCGCGGGCTGGCGATCGTCCTCGTCGTCGAAGTCCTCGTCCTCGAGCGCGTTCGCCTTCGCGCGCTCCTCCGGGCGCCATTCGTTGCCCGGCGTCGCCTCGTCGTCCTCGCCCTCCTCCTCCTCGCTTTCCGCCATCCCGGCGAAGGCGAGCAGGCCCGCGATGTCGTCCTCGGCCATGTCGCGCGTCATCCCGCGCTTCACGAACCCGGGCAGCTCCACCGGCCCGTAGCGCACGCGCATCAGGCGGCTCACGGTGAGGCCGACGGCCTCGAACATGCGGCGCACCTCGCGGTTCTTTCCCTCGCGCAGCACCACGTGGTACCAGTGGTTGGCGCCTTCGCCGCCCCGGTCCTCGAGGCGGTCGAAGCGGCAGTTCTCGCCCTCGATCTCGACGCCTTCCTTCGTGAGGCGCTGGACCATCGCCTCGTCGAGCGTGCCCAGCAGGCGCACGGCGTACTCGCGCTCCACCTCGAAGCGCGGGTGCATCAGCCGGTTGGCGAGGTCCCCGCTCGTCGTGAAGATGAGCAGGCCGCTCGTGTTGAAGTCGAGGCGCCCCACGCTCACCCAGCGCGCGTTGTTCAGGCGCGGCAGCTTGTCGAAGACCGTCGGCCGGCCCTCGGGGTCGTCGCGCGTGCAGATCTCGCCCTCGGGCTTGTGGTAGAGCAGCACGCGCGGCAGCGCCTCGCCGTAGCGCAGGTGGATCAGGCGCCCGTCGAGCTTCACGCGGTCACCCGGCCCCACCTGGTCGCCGAGCTTCGCGGTCTCGCCGTTGATCGTGATGTGCCCCTGCGCGATCAGGATCTCGACGTTGCGGCGCGAGCCGTAGCCCGATTGCGCCATCACCTTCTGGAGGCGTTCGCGCTTGCCGCCCTTCTGGGCCGCGCCGCGCTTCTTGCGCGCGCCTTCGGGCGTCTTGGCCCATTCCGGCACGATGCCGCCGGGCCAGTCCAGCTTGGGCGCGCGAGGAGTTCTATCCCGCATGGTCGTTTCGCTCCGTGTTCGCATCGGGCGCCGCGGCGTCCGGTTCGGCGGGTGCCGCGTCGGCGGGCACCGCATCGGTTTCGTTGATTCCGGCGTCCGCTTGCACGGGCGCTTCGGCGGGCTCGTCGCCCTCGGCCTGCGCTTCCGGTTCGGCCTGCGCTTCCGGCGCGTCCTCGGGCATCGCCGCGATGGCCGTGCCGCCCTCGCCTTCCGGCAGCCCCAGCAAGCCGCCTTCGAGCGTACTGCCCAGTTCCTCCAGCGGCGGCAGCTCCTCGAGCGAGCGCAGGTTCAGGTCATCGAGGAACTTGCGCGTGGTGGCGAAGAGCGCGGGACGTCCCGGGCTCTCGCGGTGGCCCACCACGTCGATCCAGCCGCGCTCCTCGAGGGCCTTGAGCGTCGCGGGCGAGACGGCGACGCCGCGCACGTCCTCGATGTCGCCGCGGGTCACGGGCTGGCGGTAGGCGACGATCGCAAGGGTCTCGAGCACTGCGCGCGAATAGCGGGGCGCCTTCTCGTTCTGCACGCGGTCCAGGTACTTCTGGAACTCCGGCTTCACGCGGAAGCGCCAGCCCGAGGCGACGCTCGTGAGCTCCACGGAGCGTCCATCGGCCCACTCGTCGCGCAGCTCGTCGAGGATCTTCCTCAGGCTGTCCGCGTCGAGCTCGCCGGAGAACAGGCGCTTCAGCTGCATCACGGTGAGGGGCTCGGAGGCCGAGAGCAGGGCCGCCTCCAGCACGCGCTTCACCAGGGTGAGATCGAGGGGCTCGCGGGGCGCGTCGGGTTCGGGCGCGGGCGGCTCGACGGTTTCGAGGGTCTCGTCGGTCATGGCGGTCAGGTGATGTGGAGGGGCGCGCGCTCGCTGCGAAGGCGCACGTAGATGGGCTCGAAGGCGCTCTGCTGCGAGATCTCGATGAGCGATTCGCGCGCGAGCTCGAGCAGGGCGAGGAAGCTCACCACCAGCACGGGCACGCCGTGCTCGGGCTGGAAGAGCGTGCTGAACTCGGCGAAGGTGCCGCCGGAGAGCTCGCGCAGGATGCGGCTCATGTGCGATCGCACCGAGAGCTGCTCGCGGGTGATCTTGTGGTGCTTGGTCACGCGGGCCCGGGCGAGGATCGCGCGCCAGGCTTCCGAGAGGTCCGCGATGCCCACGTCGGGCAGCCGCTCGGCGAGGTTCTGCTCGAGGAAGACCTCGACCACCGAGAAGTCGCGCCCGGCCACGGGGATCTCCGAGATCGCGTGGGCGGCCTTCTTCATGCGCTCGTATTCCAGCAGGCGGCGCACGAGCTCCGCGCGCGGGTCCTCGGGCTCGGCCTCGTCCTCGCGCTTCGGGCGCGGCAGCAGCATGCGCGACTTGATCTCGATGAGCATCGCGGCCATCAGCAGGTACTCGGCCGCGAGCTCGAGCTGCTGCGCCCGCATCATCTCGACGTACTCCATGTACTGGCGCGTGAGCTCCGCCATGGGGATGTCGAGGATGTCGAGCGAGTGCTTGCGGATGAGGTAGAGCAGCAGGTCCATCGGGCCTTCGAAGGCCTCGAGGAAGACCGAGAGCGCCTCGGGGGGGATGTACAGGTCCGTCGGCAGGTCCGTCAGGGGCTCGCCGCGGATCTTCGCGACGGGCAGCTGCAGGTCCAGGCCCCCCTGGGCCTCGGCGGCGACCGGGTCGCGGGAGACGTTCATTTGCCCTTCCCGAAGAGGCGGTCGGCGGCGGCGCGGACCATCTTCGACGATTCGTGGGCCGCGCCCTCGACGAGGTGAAGCTCCCACGCGCCGGCCATGCCCAGGTCCCGGGTGGCGCCCGAGGCCGCCGCGAAGAAGGCTTCGCCGCGGTCGACGCGGGTGGCCCCCTGCTTCATCGCGCCGTCGGAGCGGTCGAGGTCGGCGTGCTGCGGGTCGGTGTCGTTCGCGCCCACCATGACCACGAGCTTGCGGCCGAGCGCGCGGCGCACCGCCGCCTCGCCCGCCACCGGGCCGTCCACCATCGAATAGGGGAACTTCGCCTGGGCCTTGTCGCTTCGCCACTCGGGCATCAGGTACCAGCCGGCATTGGCCGCGACGACCACCGAAGCGCGGTGATCCGGAAGAAGCAGGTGCATGCGGTGCGCGAACTGCGCGCCGGCCGAGTGCCCGAAGAGCCTGTAGTCCGCCTGCCCGTCGCGCATCTCGTCGAAGAGGCGCTCGATGACCGAGTAGGTCCACTTCCGCGGATCGCTCTCGCCGTCCACGCCGCCCAGGTTGTAGAGCGCCGCCTTCGGCCAGTGCTTCTCGCTGAACTCCGGGGCGATCACGAGGAAGCCGTGGCGGTCGGCCGGCAGCTCCCAGTAGTCGCGCATCGCCGAGGCCGCGCGACCCTTGCCGTGCAGCGCGATGAGGATGGGGCACTTCGTGTCGCACTGGCGCGGGCGGTAGGTGAACACGCGCACGGGCCGGTCGGGATGGCCCTTGGCGTCGGTGTAGACGAAGCTCCACTTGCCCGAGGGCACGGGCGTCGCGGCCAGGGCCGGCGCGGCGGCGGCCCCCGCGAGCAGCAGCGCGGCCAGGGCGCGGATCGTCGTGCGGATCGTCGTCATCGGGCTTGCCTCCGGGTCTCGCTCAGCCGTAGGCGAGGCCCATGGCCTCGCGCACGTCCCGCATGGTTTCCTCGGCCAGGTCGGCGGCCTTCTCGCAGCCGTCCTGGATGATGGAGCGCACGAGGGTCGGGTCCTCCTCGTAGGCCGCGGCCCGCTCGCGGATCGGGGCGAGCTCGCCGTTCACCGCGTCGATCACGGGCTGCTTGCACTCCAGGCACCCGATGCCCGCGCTCCTGCAACCCTTCACCACCCAGTCGCGGGTGTCCTGCGACGAGTAGACCTGGTGCAGGTTCCACACGGGGCACTTCTCGGGATCGCCCGGATCCGTGCGGCGCACGCGCGCCGGATCCGTCGGCATGGTCTTCACCTTCTTCGCGACCTCTTCCGGCTTGTCGCGCAGCAGGATCGCGTTGCCGTAGCTCTTGCTCATCTTCTGGCCGTCGAGGCCGAGCAGCCGGGGCGTCTCGGTGAGCAGGGCGTCGGGCTCGGCGAGGATCATGCGCCCGCCGCCTTCGATGAAGCCGAAGAGCCGCTCCTTGTCGCCCAGCGAGAGGTTCTGCACGTCGCCCACGAGTTCCCTCGCCTCCGTGAGGGCGGCCTCGTCGCCCTGCTGCTGGAAGCGCGTGCGCAGCGACTGGTAGAGCTTCGCCTTCTTCGGGCCCATCTTCTTCACCGCGGCCTCGGCCTTTTCCTCGAAGCCCTTCTCGCGCCCGAACAGGTGGTTGAAGCGCCGCGCGATCTCGCGGGTGAGCTCGATGTGGGAGACCTGGTCCTCGCCGACCGGCACGCGGTTGGCGCGGTAGATGAGGATGTCGGCGGCCTGCATGAGCGGATAGCCCAGGAAGCCGTAGGTGGTGAGGTCGCGACCGTGCTCGGCCTGCTTTTCCACCGTGTCCTTGTAGGTGGGCACGCGCTCGAGCCACGAGAGCGGCGTGAAGAACGACAGCAGCAGCGTGAGCTCCGCGTGCTGCGGCACGCGCGACTGGACGAAGAGCGTGGCCTTGGACGGGTCGATGCCGGCGGCGAGCCAGTCGACGAACATGTCCCACACCGTCTGCTCGATGACCGACGGGTCCTCGTAGTGGGAGGTGAGCGCGTGCCAGTCGGCGGCGAAGAACAGGCAGGGATACTCGTTCTGCAGCCGCACCCAGTTCTTGAGGGCGCCGTGGTAGTGGCCGAGGT
>ERZ761602.4200-NODE-4200-length-18965-cov-5.246959_pt1 | contig 18965 bp, 16 predicted proteins | sample MGYA00512165_ERZ761602 | MGnify/ENA primary metagenome ERZ761602 (study PRJEB28899, sample SAMN02445085) | bioreactor sludge metagenome | biome: EBPR sludge; isolation source: Thorneside wastewater treatment plant | place: Australia: Brisbane, Thorneside... | reverse complement strand
CCTCCCGCTGGTCGGCGTTCCTGATCGGGCTCGTCGCGTTCGGGACGGCCGCTCGCGCTCAAGATCCTTCGGAGCTGCGCGAGCTCGCGCTCGCGATCGAGGCGCACGACGCGGGCACGACGCGCTCCTTCGCGGAGAGGCTCGCCGGGCGAAGCCCCACCCGGTTGCGCGACGCCTTGGAGTGTTTCGAGCTGGCGTTCGCCCAGGCCTCCCTCGCCGACGTGGCCTCCGAAAGCGAGCGTGATCGAACGGAGCCGGCAACGAGCGAGACCGATGCTGCGTCCGATCGCGCCGACTCCGCGCGCCTCGGGCGCATCACGCGACGCCTCACCACGCTCGCCTCCGAGGTCGACGCGTGGCTCGCAGCCGCCGACGCGTGTGTCGAAGGCGCTCCGCCCGAGGCTCGGCTCCTCGGTGACCTCGACGCGCTGCACGTTCGGCTCCGCTACGCCCAGCCCGAGCTTCGGCACGCGGCGCGGCTCGCGTCGGACGCCGCCGAACGCGATGCGACCGACACCACGCAGACCCTCGAAGGGGAAGCCGAGCGCCTCGGCGCCGCGCTGGAGCTCCCGACCGAAGCACGCGACCCCTGGCCCTTCGTCGACGCTGCCTGGGCCGCGCTCGACCCGCCCGCCGCGGTGTCCCGCCAGTGGCCGGCGCGCAGCAACGCGCCCGCCATCGGGAGCCTGGTGCTCTTCTTGGCCTCCGGTGCGGTCGCCGTCTTCGGCTCGCTGCCCACCCTCGCGAGTGGCCGCCGCGTGTTCCCCGGCATCGCGGGCGCGTACGGCCTCTCGCTGGGCGCCCTCGCGGCGAGCCTCGCCGGCGCGGGCTGGCAGGTCCGCAGCCGCGCGCTCTCCATCGCGGGCGCCATCGTCGCGACGCTGACCGGCGCCGCGGGGATCCTCTCGATCACACTGCTCCCCGAGAAGCGCGGCCGCTTCTTCGGCGGCGGGCTCACGATCGGCGCGGGCCTCGGCGCCCTCTGGACGATCGGCTCCTTCGCGCACCTACGACATCACCGCGAAGCGGACGACGCCTGGCGTCGCTTTCTGAGCGGCTTCTCGGTGGGCGCCGATCGACGGGGCGCTCACCTCGGCTGGCAAACGCGGTTCTGACGCACGGAGCGGTGAGCGATCGGCTCGCGCGACGCTCGGCCCGACAGAGGCTTCTCCGCGCCAAACGCGAACTTCTCGCGAACCTCTCGCGAACCTCTCGCGAACCTCTCGCGAAGCCCTCACGAATCTCTCGCGTTCTCGCGAATTTCTCGCAGATCCTTCGCGCGACTCTCGCGAATCTTTCGCGAATCCCTCGGCGCACTGCCACCGAGGGATTCGCCCGTGTCACTCGAACGCGCTGATGCCCGTGATGTCCTGGCCGACGATCAGCGTGTGGATGTCGTGCGTGCCCTCGTAGGTGTAGACCGTCTCGAGGTTCATCAGGTGCCGCCCGACCGGGTAGTCGTACATGATGCCGTTGCCGCCGAGGATGTCCCGCGCGACGCGGGCGATCTCGAGCGCGTGCGAGACGTTGTTCCGCTTCGCGAGCGAGATCTGCTGCGGCTTGACCTTGCCCGCTTCCTTCAGGCGCCCGAGCCGGAGCGTCAGGCATTGCGCCTTCGTGATCTCGGTCAGCATGTGCACGAGCTTCGCTTGCACGAGCTGGTAGCCGGCGATCGGTTTGCTGAATTGAACACGATCCTTCGCGTACGAGAGCGACGTTTCGTAGCAGCTCATCGCGGCGCCGATCGCGCCCCAGCAGATGCCGTAGCGCGCCTGAGAAAGGCAACTGAGCGGGCCGCGCATGCCGACCACCCCCGGCAGGAGCGCATCCGGTCCGACCTCGACGTCTTCGAGGATCAGCTCGCTCGTCACGCTCGCGCGGAGCGAGAACTTCTCTTCGAGCTTGTGCGCGGTGAAGCCCTTGCTGCTCGTCGGCACGAGGAAGCCGTGGACCTTGCCGTCGCGCGCGGCGTCGCCCGTGCCCTGCATGCGCGCCCAGACGATCGCGACGTGCGCGAGGTTGCCGTTGGTGATCCAGCGCTTGGTGCCGTTGATGCGGTAGCCGCCGCCGGGGAGCGCGTCCGCGCGCGTGATCATCCCGGTCGGGTTCGAGCCGAAGTCGGGCTCGGTGAGCCCGAAGCAACCGATCAGCTCGCCCTTGGCCATGCCGGGCAACCAGTGCTCCTTCTGCGCTTCGGAGCCGAACGCCCAGATCGGATACATGCAGAGCGAGCCCTGCACGGAGCAGAAGCTGCGGATACCGGAGTCGCAGCGCTCGAGCTCCTGCATCGCGAGGCCGTAGGCGACGTCGCCCATGCCCGCGCAGCCGTAGCCCTCGAGGTTCGCGCCGAGCAGTCCGAGCTCCGCGAAGCCCGGGATGAGGTCGGTCGGGAAGACGCCGTCTTGGTAGCAGCGCGAGATGATCGGCTGGACCTTCGCGTCCATGAAGCGCCGCGTCGCGTCGCGGATCTGGCGCTCCTCGCTCGTGAGCTCCTCGTCGATGCCGTAGTAGTCGACCATGGTTCCTCCGCCGCGCCGGAGCGCGCGGCTCGCTCATCGGCTCCGCGCTCGCGCGCGGCCTGATAGTTTCGCTGAATCGTTCCGCTCCGCGGACTGCGTCCGCTTCGCTCCGAACGATCCCGCTTCAACTCTCACGGGGCAGGGGCTCCGACGATGCGCTTGCGCACTCGCGTGTCACGGCGCGACGCGCGCGTGATCATGGACGATCGCGACAAAGAAAACGGGCCGCTGAGATTCAGCGGCCCGTCGGATTCTCGGTGGAGATGAGGGGGATCGAACCCCTGACCTCATGAGTGCGATTCATGCGCTCTCCCAGCTGAGCTACATCCCCGAGAGGGCGGGCACTATACACGCGAGCTTCGAGCGTGCAAGGCCGGTCGACGGAAAAGTGTCTGCGACACGGCTCCAAGAAGCGTCAATCGAGACGCCGCTGGTCTTCTTCGAAACGACGGATCAGCTCGTCCGCGCTCGGTGGGTTCGTGGCGGGCGGCGGGAGCTCGTCGATCTCGACCCGCGTACCGCCGCGCGGGATCGGGTGGATGCCGACGTCGAGGTGCACCACGCCCCCGCGCACACCGGACGGCACCGCGCGGCGAAAGATCGCGGCGTCGCCGATCCGATCGACCTGCCCCGTGATCAGCCGTTGCCCGAAGTACGCCTGCACCTTCGCGATCGGGGCATCCGTCCGATAGACGTGACGACGCGGCCCATGCACGGGGCGCTCTTCGAGCCCGCGCGGCAACGTCAGACCCGCGACCACGACGTCCGATGGAAGGAGGTTTCCCTCCGCGTCGTAGAGCGCCTCCGCGGTCGGCGGCGGCTCGGGCTCGGGAGTCGCCTCCGTCGTCGTCGACGCGCCGGGATCGTGGGTCGTGCCTCCACAGGGCCCACACGCCATCAAACACAGAACAGGAACGAGACGCACGCCGCGATCGTACTGCACTCGAGCGTGGCGCGACGAGTTCCCTCGCGTCGCGTTCCGCTACCGCGCAGCCCGCACGCCCGGTCCACCGAGCTCGATCGGCAAGATCTCGATCCCCGCGCCCGCGCAGAGCTCCTCGAACCGTTTGGCCGCCGCTTCGCGCGCGAAGAACGCGAGCGCCACGTCGCCGCCGCCCGCGCCGCTCGGCTTCGCGTGCCCACCCGCGCGCGCCGCCAGCTCCGCCACCCGCGAGAGCCGCGCCTCCACGATCGGCGCGCCCGCTGCTTTCCCGAGCGCCTCCATCGCGTCGTGATAACGCGCCGCCGCCGCGACCACCTCGGCCGCCCCTCGCGAGAACGCCATCACGAAGCGCTCCGCCTCGCGCCCGAGCGCGTCCATCGCGTCGCGGTACTTCGTCGGCGCGCTCGTCTCGAGCGCCTTCACCTTCGCCACGAGCTCCGTCGTGCTCGCCGCCTGCCCCGTCCACGCGACGCGCAGCACGAGCCCGCTCGGCCACTTCAGATCATCCGTCCGCGCGCCGTCGCGCTCGCCTTCGAGCGCGCTCACGTGTGTGCGCTGGAACCGCACGACGCCGCCGAGCACCGCCGCCGCCACGTCCGCGCCGCTGCCCTGCGGCGACACCGCCTTGTGCCCCGCGTACGCGTCTTCGAAGACCTCGCGCCGCACGCGCGCGTCCTCGAGGTTCCGTCCGTGCCACGCGTGCACGAGCCCCGCCGCCGCCGCCGCGGTCGCCGCGCTCGATCCGAGCCCGAGTTTCTGCCCCGCGCGTCGCAGCGCCTCGACGTCCACCACCAGCGCGCCCGGCACGACCCCCACGCGTCGCTCCGCCTCGCGCCGCGCGTGCGCGGCCTCCGGAAAACGTGGCGTCGGCGCGTCGAGCCCGGCCGCGACCTTCGACGGATCCGTCGGCCCCTCGACCAGCTCGACCACACCCCGCGTCTGCGCGGCCGCCACGATCGACGCGGCGCCTTCGAGCACCGCGTACTCACCCGCGATCATCATCTTTCCGGGAGCCGTCGCGCGCATCTGCTCGTCTCTTCCACGCTCACGCGTCGATGGGTGGGTTGGATTGCTGGACGGCGACGCTCACGTGCTCACCGATCGCGTTCGCCGTTTCGTTCGTTCGTTCGTCTCGAGAGCGTCGACGACGCGTCGATCACTTCACCTGCAAGCCCGCGCCCGGCTTGCACACCATCGTCGCGAGCACGCCCTCGGTCTTCGCGAGCGCACGCTTCACCTTCGCGGCGTCCGCCGCGTGGCAGAGCACCTTCACGTGCGGCCCCGCGTCCATCGTGGCCCACGCGCTCGTGCCCTTCTCGCGCAGCGCCTCCACCGTGCGCAGCGCCGCGATCGTGGTCGGCTGCCAATAGAGGATCGACGGCGAGGCGCTCATCGCGCACGCGTGGAACGCGAAGGTGCTCTGCTCCATCGCAGCGCCGAGGGTGTCGAGGTCCTTCTTCTTGAGCGCCTTCTCGATCACCGCCGTGATCGCGCGCGCCTTCTCCACCCACGCGTCGTAGAGCGGCGAGGTCAGGCGCGAGCGCTCCATGCCCTCGGTGGAGCCGACCTTCTTCGGACCCTTCGCGGCCTCGGCCACCACGATGCGCACGTCCCAGTGGTCCTCGCCGAAGAGCGGCTTGGCCGCGAGCTTCGCGTCGCCCGGCACGCCGGCCGGCAGCTTCGAGAAACCGCCGAAGATCGAACGACCCGCCGACGCGCTCGACCAACGCGCGAGCGCGGAGAGCTTCGCGTCGCTCCACGAGAGCCCGGCCGCGTGCACCGCCGCGCCCGCCATCGCCGCGAAGCCGCTCGCCGAGCTCGCGAGCCCCGCCGCGGTCGGGAAACGGTTAGCGCTCACCACCCGCGCGAAGCTCGGCGCCTTCATCGACGCGCGCACACGATCGAGCAGCTCCGTCGCGCGTGCGGTCTCCTTCGCGGAGGCCGGCCGCCCGTCGAGCTCCAGCACGTCCGCCGCGAGCGCCTCGTCGAACGTCACCGTCGTCGTCGTGACGAGGCCGTCGAGAGTCAGCGAGATCGAGGGCACCGCGGGCAGGTTCAGCGCGACGTCGCTCTTTCCCCAGTACTTCGCCAGCGCGATGTTCGCGCGCGCGGTCGCGCGAGCCGTTCGTTTCGTCATCGGTTCTCCGTCATGCGCCCGCCATCGCCACCAGCGTCAGCGGCGAACGCTTCGCCAGCGCCTCGCGGATGCGCTCCGCGTCCGCTTCGTCCTTCGCGAGCGCGATCATGCAGCCGCCCGCGCCCGCGCCCGTGAGCTTCGCGCCGAGCGCACCTTCTTCGCGCGCCACGCGGCAGAGCTCCTCGATCTTCTCCGTCGAGAGCATCAGCCCCGCAAGCAACATCTGGTTCAGATCGAAGAGCTGCCCGAGCGCCTTCAGATCGCCCGCTTCCACCGCGAGCTTCGCGTTGTTCACGAGCGCTGCGATCGCCTCGAACGCTTCGTCCACCCGCTGCGTCTCCGCCTCGCGTTGGCGCGCGACCATCGCGACGATCTCCTTGGTCGACGACGACTCGCCGCTGTGCGCGATCACGAGCGGCAGCGGCTTCTTCGCGCGCACCGTCTGCAGCGGCTGGCCGCGTCGGAAGAGCGCGACGCCACCGACGGCAGCCATCGCGTTGTCGACCCCGGACGGATTGCCGTGGAAGACGCGCTCCCAGCGCAGCGAGTAGTCGCCGCGTTCTTCGTCCGTGCGCTCGATCGAAAAGAGCGCGTCGAGCGCGCCCGTCACCGCGACTCCGATCGCGGCCGAGCATCCGAGCCCCGCGCCACCCGGCAGGTCGACGTCGACCTCGACGTGCACCGATTGGCGATCGCTCGGCATGCCTTCCAGGATCGCCTGCAGCCCGAGCGCGAGCGGCTCGTCGCTGCCCACGCGCGCGGTGACGCCCCACGGCCGCGCGACGATCACGTCGTCCTGCGACTCGCTCACGCGCGCCGTCGCGTGCACGCCGACGCCGAGGCCCGCCGCGAGCGCCGGGTGTCCGTAGACCACGCCGTGCTCACCGAGGAGGATCACCTTGCCACGACCGAACGCCATCGCGCGCGGGGCGTAGCACGAGCCTCGGCGGACGGTCACGAGACGTGGTGACGACGCGGCGATCGTGTGGCGAGCAGGAGCCTCGTGGGGGTGAGCGGTCGGAGGTGCGGCGTGGTCCGGATGGCCGCCGAGCGACGCCGACGTGCCGCGCCGGAGCGAGGCCTCGACCTGTGTCTCGCAGGTCGCCCGGTGCGGCGCGCGTGGGGTCGTGGCATCGTGGCCGGACGTGACCTCGACTTCGCGCCGCGACTCCTCGACTCGCATCGCTTTCCTCCGCGTCGCCTTCCACGTCGCCGTGCTCTCGGGCCGTCGCGCGCGCGCGCCGCTCGTCGCCGCGATCCTGGTCGCGACCGCTTGCGGCACGAGCCCGGCGCACCGCGACGCCGGCGTAAGCCCCACCGATGCCGCCCTCGCGCTCGACGGAGGCGCGTCGTCCGACGGTGGCGCGGTCGATGGCGGGACGATCGCCCCCTTGGAGCCCGGCGCGTGGACGATCGTCGTCCTGCCCGACACCCAGATCCTCGCCCGCAGCCACGCCGAGATCTTCGAGGCTCAGACCGCGTGGATCGCCGAACGTCGGGACGCGTGGCGGATCGCCTTCGTCACGCACGTCGGTGACATCGTCGACGACAACGGTGCCGACCAATGGGACGTCGCGTTCCGGGCGATCCGCACCCTCGACGACGAGGTCCCCTACGTCCTCGCGCCCGGCAACCACGACCTCGGTCCCGGCGGATCCGCCGCCGACCGGGCGACCCTGATGAACGCGTATTTCCCGGTCTCGGACTACGAGACTCAATCATGGTTCGGCGGTGTCTTCGAGACCGATCGCATCGAGAATTCGTACGCGGTCTTCGACGCTCCGTCGGAGCCCTGGCTCGTGATCGCGCTCGAGTTCGGTCCCCGCGACGCGGTGCTCGCGTGGGCGCGCGAGGTCCTGGAGCGGCACGACGGAATGCGCACCCTGCTCGTCACGCACGCGTACCTCTACTCCGACGACACCCGCTACGACTTCGCCGCGCGGCCCGACCAGCTCTGGAGCCCATACTCCTACGGCGTCGCCTCGCTCCCCGGGGGGGTGAACGACGGCGAGGAGATGTTCCAGGCCATCGTGCGCGACTTCGATCAGGTCGAGCTGGTGGTGTCCGGACACGTGCTCAACGACGGTCTCGGTCGATTGACGAGCGAGCAACGCGACGGCGGTCTCGTGCACCAGATCCTCGCCAACTACCAAGAGCGCGAGCTCGGCGGCGCCGGTTTTCTACGTTTGATGACCTTCGACGAAACCGGCTCCCGCGTCCGGGTCGGCACCTACTCGCCGTACCTCGACGAGTGGCTGACCGACGCCGACAACCAGTTCGAGCTCACGCTCGATCCACGCTGATGCCCCGCGTCCGAGGGCCGAGCCGCGACGCCTCCGTCGCTCCACCTCGGGCGGTCCGGAAGCGCGGCGAAAGCCGTCCTCGAAGGAGCGCTCCTCGGAGCGTGCTCGTCGTCGGTGGCGCGCTGCGGCGAGAGCCCACGCACGAACGCAGCCAAGGATCCGGGCCCTCCGTACGTATGCGTAGGCATGCGTCGTTCGCTCTCGCTCGCGCTGCTCGTCGGTGCGCTCGCGGTTCCCCTTCCCGCCTCCGCGGAGTCCTGGGGCGCCTCGCCGCTCCACGCCCACGAGTGGGGCGTTCAAGCCTTCTCCGCCGACGGCGCGCCGCTCGCCCCCGCGCTCTCGAACCACTTCCACCGCGCACCTTCGACCCATCCTCCGAGCCACACCCCGCCGGTCCGCTCGCTCCCGCCCGACACCGGGGAACGCGCGCTGCCGCTGCTGCACTTCTATTCGGGCGGCACCCTCACGAGCGGGCCCATCCCCGTCGCGGTCGAGGTCGGCTTCACCGAAGGCGACGCGCTCGCGTGGTACCCGCAGGTCGACGAGCGGCGCCCGGCGGCGACCGCGAACGGAGCCGCCGCCCGACTCGCTCGCGAGGCGCTGCTCAGACGTCGTGCGGCGTTGCAGCCGCATGCCACCGCTCGAACCGGCCTCGACGGCGACCCCACCGCGCAGCTCGTCTGGAACGCGCTGAGCCTCACGCCCGAGCCCCAGCACCGACCGACTCGCGCCGACGCGGCCTGGGTCGACCGCTTCCGCGACTTCGGCGCCCTCTGGGTCAACGGCGCGCGCGAGTCGGAGCGCTTCGTCTTCTACGAAGCCGTCACCCACGAACGCGTCGCTCTCGAGCTCACCCGTGGCGATCGATACCGCCCCGATCACCGCCACTTCGTGCTCCGAAACCGCGGCGCGCACGCCGTCCACGACGTCTTCGTCACGCACCGCGAGCGCGATCGCGTCTTCGTGTTCTTCGCGCCCTCGATCCCCGCAGGTCGCAGCGCGGGCTTCGTGCTCGAAGCGCACGCGGTCACCGACGTCTTGCCCTGGTCGGCGGGGTCAGCCGCCGACTTCATCGCCGCCACTCGGGCCCGCCTGCGCGAGCGCCTCGTCGACGCGGACTCCCCGACCCCACCGACCTCCATGCAGTGGAGCCGCGACGACTGCGTGATGATGCGCGACCCCGCGATCCCGACCACGACCGCGGAAGGACACCGCCTCTACGCGCACGAGGTCGACGCGATCCTCGACGTCTGGGCGAGCACCTTCTTCGGCTCTCCCGGCACGACCATCGTCTACCGCGAAGACCCCGCGTACCTCGATCGCGCGATGCCTCTGTCGATCTACACGGACATGTACAACCACGTGAAGCTCCGCCGACTCGGCCTCGCGGTCTGGCGTCTTTGACGTTTGTTCGTGTCCTTCAAGCGCCACTTCGTGTGATTGATGTCCCAGTCCACGCGCGCACGCCGCGGCGCAGATCGGGATCCGCATCGCGGCGTGTGGTGTCCCCCCGAAGCGGGCCGTGGCGGCGCCCGTGCAGCCCCTCCACGATCTGATACGGTCCGCCGCGATGACGAAGATCGCCATCGTCGGCGGAGGTCCGGGGGGCAGCAGCTTCGCGCTCTTCGCGCTCCGCGCCGGCGTCGCCCCGGAGGATCTCGTGATCCTCGACAAGGCCACCTTCCCGCGCCCCAAGCTCTGCGGCGGCGCGCTCACCTACCGCGGCACGGAGGCCCTCGGCGAGCTCCTCGGTCGACCGACGGACGGCGGCGAGAGCCTCGGCCTCGAATTCCGAAGTGTTCTCGGGAAGTTCCCCGTCTTCGAGCGCGGTGTCCAGTGGGTCTACGACCGCTCCCACCTCGACCACGCGTTGTTGCGCGCCTGCATGGACGCCGGCGTCGAGGTCCGGCAAGGCACCAGCGTGCGCGACGTCGAGCCGGTCCCGAGCGGCTGGCGCGTGCGGCACGGGCGCGACGTCGCGGAGATCTTCGACTGGGTGGTCGGCGCGGACGGCGCGCGCGGCGTGGTCGGGCGGAGCGTCGGGCTCCGCCACGGCGTGGTCGGGCGGCTCGTCGAAGCGGTCTTCGAGACCGACTCCGACGAGCTCGATCCGCGCGTGCTCTATTTCGATTTCGATCCCATCGCGGACGGCATTCCAGGATACGCCTGGCTCTTTCAATACCCAAAACCGGGCAGTGCCTACGCCAAGAACACGTTGCCTTCCGCACCCGCCAGTGCCGGACCGTGGAAGCTCGGCATCATGGACGGCCGCGGCGTCACGCCCGGGTCGGTGTTGCGCGAGTGGACGGAGCGCTTCGCGGCGCGCCATGGTTTCCGGCTCGTCGACACCAAGCTCCAGGGCTGGCCCGAGCACTACTACTCGCCGCACACCGAGGCGCACCGGCCCGGCCTCGTGCTCACGGGCGAGGCGTGGGGCATCGACCCCTTGCTCGGCGAAGGCATCGCGCCCTCGATCGAGATCTCGCGCTATGCCGCACGCCGCGTGAAGGAAGCGCTCGACGCCGGCACCACACGGATCGCGCACTACGAGCGCGACTTCGTGCGCACCACCGAAGAGGGCGAGAACCTCAAGTTCCAGTGGAGGCTCGCGGAGCTGCTCTACGGCTCGCAAGGCCGCCGCTGGATGCGGGTCCTCTTCGACCACGCGTACATGCAGCAGGTCGCGGCGGCCGGCACCGAGCGCTACGGGCGGCTCGCGGGACTGCAGTGGAAGCTCGGCGCGCGCTACGCGCTCCAGGTGCTGCGACGCGGTCTGCCTTCGAACGCGCCGTTGCCCTCGCCGGGCTGAGCTCACGCCCGACCACCGAGCGCGAGGGGGAACGGTCGTGCCAAGCTCGCACCCGATGACCGAGGCTCCGAAGAGGAAGCGTCGTTGGGTGCGGTGGGTGATCGGGCTGCAGCTGCTCTTCGGGCTCACCCTCTACTTCGCCCGCGACCCGATCGCGACGAAGCTCGCCGCCCGCGCGCTCACGAAGCGCGGCACGACCTGCGAGGGCCTGGCGCTGCACGTGGGGTGGACGCTCCAGTCGGTCGCGATCGACCCCGTGACCTGCACCCGCGCCCACGGCCGCGTGACGGAGCTCGCGTTTGCCGAGGGCGCGACGCTCGAGCTCGATGGGACCAGGCCCCGCCGCGTGGTCGCGCCACAGGTGCGGGTGGAGCTGCGCGAAGCGCCGGAGAGGCTGGAGGACGCCGGTCTGGCGCTCTTCGACGACGCCCTCGCCCGCCCGCCGCTCACGAACGTGCTGACCGCGCTGGCGGGCTTCGCCATGGAGCCGGACCGCGTCGACCTCGCGTTCGAGCGCGTCGAGCTCGGCCGGGAGGGTCACGCGCTGCTCGCCCTGAACGCCGTGGCGCGGCGGACCGACGAAGGACTTCTGGTCACGCTGGACGAGCTGAAGCCACGCGGCGAGCCCTCGACCGCAGCAGACTCGAACGATCCGCCTCGGTCCGACGCTCGGCTTCGATGGAGCCTGCGCACCGTCGAGGCCCACGCGACGCCCGACGTGGTGGATGGCCGCGCCGTCCTCGTCGTGGACGCTTCGATGGCGGGTCTGGGTCGCGAAGAGACGGTCGGCGTCGCGGTGCGCGGCCGCGAGCTTCGAGGCCAGCCGGACGTGAGCCTCTCGCTCGACGAGTCACCGACAGTACGAGCGCTCCGCAGTCACGCGCAGCGGTTTCGCGACCGCCTGCTGGAGCGGCTGCGCTGACGTCGATCCGACGGTCGAGCGGTCTCGTGACGACGGTTTCGTCATCGATTCCCCTCGGGAAACGCGGTGAATCGATCCATCGGTCCCTCACGATCCTCCACGTCCGCCAAGCGACGTCCGCACCAGGGAGCCCCCCACGCTTGCCGCGCCCCCCTCGATTCCCCAGCATGTGGGGATGTGGCGGGTCGCGTGGATGGGGCTCGTGATCGCGTGTGGCGGCGCGTCCGAGGTCCGCCCGGCGGAGGTCACTCCCCCGATCGCGGTCCCCCACGCACCGAGCGCCGAGCGCCCGAGCGGCGACACCGAGCACGCGAACGCGAGCCTCGCGTCCAGCCTCGGATCTCGCTCGCTCGATCCGCGCGATGCGATCCGCGATCCACGCGACGCGACCCGCGGTCCCCACCACACCCTCGAAGCCACGCTTGCCGCGGAGGCGCCCTCCGTGCGCTGCGCGGACGCCGAGCGCTGCCCACCTTCGGTCGGGCTCGTGGTGTTCCCCGGCACCCAGCCGGACGCGCTCGGTCGCGTGCTCCCGACCCGCTGCACGGGCACCCTCGTGGCTCCGGACCGGGTGCTCACCGCCAGCCATTGCGTCACGACCCCGACCTGCGTCGGCGCGTGGATCACCTTCCCCGCGACCGCGTCGCATCCGGCGGGCTTCGCGCATTGCGCGTGGGTGCTCGCGCGCGATCCCGACGACGCGGACGCCGTCCTCCTCGAAGATTGGGCGATCCTGCAGCTCGACCGTTCCGTCGATCGTCCCGTCGCGACGCTCGAGCGCGCTCCCGCGACGCCAGGCACCATCGTCACCGTCGCCTCCGTCACCCCCCATCCGATCTACGACAGCCGCCACGAGCTCGACGGTCGCCTGTGTCGCGTGGAGGGTCCGGAAGCCGCGGAAGCGCGCCTGGGAGAAGGCGCGCGTCGGGTCGGCTGGCTCTCGGGTTGCCCGATCGAACCGGGCAACTCGGGCTCCCCGGTCCTCGACGCAGAAGGACGTCTGCGCGCGCTCGTGCACGCGGGCAGCCATCCGGTGTTCGGCATCGGGGTCACCACGGCGCTGCCGAGCACCGACCTGGAGCGCTGAGCGGTCCCCACTTCACGGATTCCTCCGTGCGAGTGGGGCGAAGGCCGCGTCAAACGCTCATCATCGGCGGGCGCGTGCTTCGCCGTCGTTCGATCGCGAGGAGCTCGTCGTCGTCGGTGCTCGGATCGTAGAAACGCTCGAAGTCCTCGCGGGCGTCGGTCATCTCGGCCACGAGCTGCGCGCCGAGGGGGCGATCGATCACGCCCGCGCTCGTGAAGCGCCGGATCGCTTCGACGAGGTGGTCGAAGAAGACGGGCACCGGACCGTCCATGCCCACCGTGCCGCCCTCCGCGAGATCGCGGAATAGGAAGTCGTGGGGATCGAACGCGAGCCAGTCGAAGGTCGGATCGTCTGCGAAGGCGAAGCTGCTGAGCAGGCAGAAGACCGCGTGGGCGGCGGAGGCGACGAAGGGATCGTGCGAGGCTTCGAGCTCGGCGATCCAGGCTTCGGCGGCGGGGAGGTGGCGCTCGTAGAACGCCTGGGCCTCGGGAGAATCGGACGGAATCAGGAAGTGCGACATGAGGGCTCCTCGGGGGAAGTCCCCTGTTCGAGCCGACGCGCCCTCGGTTGCGGATCTTTTTTAGGCCCGAGCGCACGACGGGTCCCGAGCTGCCCCGGCCTGCGCTCGTTCCCGCGCTCCGCTCAGCCGCGGCGACCCTTCGCCCGCACCCACTGCTGGTTCGTTTCGAGCGAGTACTTGTAGACGTACGCCATCCGGCTCTCGACGAACTTCTCGTCGACCGGCTCGTTGCGGAGCCGCGCGCGCTCTTCCGCGAGCGTGCGCCAGTACTGGTGCTCCATGCGCTCCCACTCTTCGAGGCTCTCGATCGGCTCGGCGGCCCAGTTCCGCGCGCGACGCCATCGGTCGGCGGCGATGCGCTGCCGCTCGATCGCGTGCCGGATCGGCAGCGCAGCCGCCTCGGCGAGGTTCTGAACGCAGAACCCGAAGTAGTAGTAGACCGAGGGCGGCGCACCGACCTGGTTCACGACCCCGCAGTGCGTGCAGGTCGCCGCGACCGTCTCGAGCCGCGTCGGCAAGGTGAGCGGCGCACCGCACGCCGAACAGGGCGCGGGCTTCTCGATCGCCGCGAGCGCGCGCGGAAACGCCTCGTGCGCGATCTGCGTCATCCAGCTCGCCTTCGCGAGCTCCCAACGCTCGGCCAGCGCGCGCTCCGCGTCCTGCTTCATGTCGAGCCCGAGGTCGTGGATCTCCGGATCGGAGGAGAACTTGTCCTCCACCTGCTGATCCCAGGTCTCCTGGATCTTGTCGTCGAGCTGGCGCACGCGGTGGTCGAGGCCGGTGATCGCGTTCCCGATCGGGAGCGGATCGTCCGGATGCTGCGCGGCGATCGCGCGCACCCCGACCTCGGCCTCCGCGCAGATCTCGTTCAGACGGTCGTGGATCTTGCCGAGGAAACCCTTCCATCGGTCGACCAAGGCCTGCTGGTTTGCGTTCACGAGAACCCCCGAATCTCGAAGAGAATGGTCGATGGCATTCGCCGAAAAGACGCCATTGGTTCCGACGAATCGTCAGAAATACCGAGCGCAGACTTCAGGTCTGAAGCTTCGGATCGTCGTAGAGAAATCGCCCACAATACGGGCAATGAAACGCGAGCGCGGTCGTTTGTTTTCCGCCGCAGTGCCGGCAGCGCGCGACGTAGGTCTGCTTGACCTTGCCGTAGCGCTCCTTCCACCAGCCGACATTCGCCGTCGCGTTGGCGAAGATCATCGCGAGGCCGGCCTTGCTGCCGGTCGTCGGCGTCGGGCGCACCTCGTTCATCGTCTCGCGAACGAGGTCGGCGAGGTGGGCCGCGAGCGCCGGAGCGCCGAGCCGACGTGCCGCCTCCGTTCCCCACGCGGCCACCGCTTCGAGGCAGGCCCGGAGCTCGGCGTCGCGGCTTCCGAGGCTCGAGACGTCGTAGGTCTCGCGCACGGGCTCCCAAGGCTCGTCGCCACGGAAGGCCGCGAGGAGCCGCGCTCGGTGCATGGAGATCGCGTCGGCGAGCTCGTCCGGGGTCATCGTCGCCTCCGAGGGTCCGTCACCGCTCCCGAAGCTCCACCAGCTCGCCCACGCGAGAGGATGGCGAAAACACGAACTCTTTCGGATACTTGCCGACGTCGAGGTCGGCGCGATGCGAGAGCTTCCATCGCGCCCGATCCTCGAGTCGGCGTTCCGCGGACGCCCTCGAGGAGACGTCCGCGGTCCACGCTCAGAAGCTGAGATCCGAGTCGGGCGCCGCGGGGGCACCCGCCGAGTACTGCTTCTCGTAGTGGTCGCAGAGCTCCGTGTAGCGCGGGAACTTCGCGACGTCGGCGGTGAGCTGCGAGAGCCACCAGGTGTGCGCGGCGGAGAAGTCCTGCGCGTTCATCCCGAAGGTCTTCGCGAGCATCGCGTTGACGTCCTGACCGGTCTTCGACCAGGCCTGCATCGCGCCCTGGATCTCGCAGCACTTCTCGAACGGGATCGGCGCTTGGCCGCCCGCCGCCGAGCCGTCGAAACCCGTCGCGGAGTGAGCCGCCGCCGCCGCGCCGAACTGACCCTGACCGGCGCCCGTGAAGGCCTGGCCGTAGATCGTCACGAGCGTGTGCGTCGTGTCGTTCTGCATGCGCGTGTTCCACTCGTTCGACACGCGGTGCCACTTCGCCATGTCCATGCCCTGCTGGGCGAGGAGGGCCGCGAACTGCTCCTGCGAGAGGCTCGACGCGCGCGCCTGGATCTGCGCGTACTGCTCCATCGTCACGCCCTCGACGGGCGCGATCAACGCCGGATCGGCCTGCATCGTCTGCTGCATGTTCGCGCGATGCATCATCTGGCTCGCCTTCATCGAGGCGCTCATCACGCGCTGGCTCTGGAAGACGCAGTCCCCGAGGTTCGGGCCGTGATAATCGCCGAAGTGCTTCATCACGGTCGCGCGGACCTTGTAGAAGTGGCCGGCGTCGCGGTAGCCGAAGTTGACGAGCTTCTGCTCGGCGTTCCGAGGATCGCTCTGGTGCTCCATGCCGAAGACCATCTCGTGCATGAGGAAGGTCGCCAGCGTCTCGTCGTCCGGGCCGTGGCCAGCCGGGCCCCAGTCGTCCACCCACGCCTGACGCGGGATGTCCTTGTTCACCTGGTCGATCCAGATGTTGTCGCCGTCGTCCTCGTCCTCGATGAGGGCGGCGCCGTCGCGCTGGATCAGCACCTTGCCGGCCGCGACGCTGATGTTCTCGGCGCCCTCGACCTCGTCGAGGCCCGAGACGCTGTCGGCCGCGCTCGCCCAGCCGCCGCCGCCGCCACCGCCGCTCGCCGCCGGGGCACCGCCACCGGAAGGCAGGGCCGGGTCCTTCTTCATGCCGAAGAGGCCCATGAAGAAGTCGATGATCTTCTGGATCAGGTCACCCACGTCGATTCCTCCGTCTGGACGTGAGCGACTCGGCCAGCACGAGCTGCCGGGTCCCCTCCCGTCGCGCGCGAGCGTGCCAGAGGCTCGCTCACAAAAGAAAGGCCCTGCGTGAGGAGCGGATCAATCCGTCGTCGACGGACGCGTGGTCGAGGACGTCGACGACAGCCGAAGGCGTGCGGGCTCCGCCAAGCGCGGATCGTCCTCGCGGGCGGCGCGTTCGAGGCGGGTGCGGAGCGTGGCGTCGAGGGGCCAAGACGCCGTCGCTCGCAGCGCAGCGGCGCGAACGATCGCGGGCGCGTCCGAGTCGAGGACCCGAAGCACGAGCGTGCGCGTGTCGGCAGAAGGGTCGTGCGCGAGCAGCAGGAGCGCGCGGGTGCGCACCACGAGCCAGCGGTGGTGCTCGGCGAGCCAGCGAAGCCGCGCGAGGTCCGCGGGATCGCGGAGGGTCTCCGCGCGCGGGAGGTCACGCACGTGGCGCGCTCGCAGCCGCATCGCGAGGGCGTCGGTGCCTTCGGGTGCGCCCTGCAAAGCGGCGTTCGTGCCTTCGGCGGGGGACTGCGCCGAGACCCACGTGGGGGTGAGCAGCGCGAGGACGAGGGCGAGCAGCGTCGCCGAACGAAGCATCGCCGTGCGAAGCGTCGAACGAAGCGTCGTCGTGCGAAGCGTCGTCGAACGAAGCGTCGTCGAACGAAGCGTCGTCGATCGAAGCGTCGTCGATCGAAGCGAGGGGTGTCGCGGGGAGGTCATCGCACCACCGGGCTGAGGGCGAGCACGCGACGTTGCCACGGCGAGAGCTCGCGTTGAGAGAAGTCGCCCGAGACCCAGAACATCAGGTTTCGTCCGCCCTGCGCTTCGCACTCCTCGGCGGACACCGTGCCGTCGCCGTCCGCGTCGCGATCGGCATCGCACTCCGGGGTGTCGCCGAGGGGATCGTGATCGAGACCTTCGGCTTCGCTGGTGTGGAAGAGGCCGAGCTGGTGACCGAGCTCGTGCGCGGTGGTCTCCGCCATCAAGAGCACGTCGACCTCACCGTCCTCCGTCAGGTGCGCGTCGACCGCGACGATGACGCCCGCCGAGGCCGCCCCTGGCACGCCATTCGCGCCGGGGATACCACCCGCGATACCCAAGGTATCGAGCTCGTCGCGAAACCCTTGGATCACGTAGATGGGTACGCGGTTGGGATCGGCCGGCCGGTAACTGCCTCGAAGCGCGAGCGCGGCGTCACCTTCGGCGCGGGGGAAAGGATCGCCGTCCACCGCCGCCGTCGCGACCTCGATCGTGATCGGCAGCCCGGTCGCGTCGACCACCGTCTCCAGCTCGAGCGCCAAGGCGTCGAGGGTCGCGCCCGGCAGCTCCGTCGCGCCGACCTGGACCAGATCGACCCGCAAGGTCCCACCCTCGGCCCGCCGACGCGCGAGCACGTGGAGCGTGGCGCCGATCCCCGCGCCGTCCGAGAGCGCTTCGACCCGCAGACAGCCTGGTTGGAGCGCAGAGGTCTCGTGGATCGGGAAGATCAACGACGCGGAGTGATTCCACGTGTGGAAGAACGGGGTGCGAAGCCCGTCGGGGTCGGTCTCGAGATCGATCCAGATCCGTCCGTCCTGCGCGACGCGCCAGAACGCCGTGAACTCGAGCCCGTCGTCCGCCACGAGCGCGAGCGAGGTGAGATCGTCCGGCACCACGACGTCGACCGCCGCCACCCCGGTCTCGTCGAACGTGAGCGGGAACGACTCGGTCGTGACCTCACCGGCCGCCCCGAGGATGGGTGCCGAGGCGGGGCAGCTCAGCGGGCCGGCGTCGGGCAGCGGCGCCGGCCCGTCTCCGTTTCCGCCGCCGCAGGCGACGCTGCCTCCACCTGAGGCGACGAGGACGAGCAGCGTGAGTGCGAGTCGCTCCTGCATCCGAGCTCCGCTTCGAGGCGTCGTGGGAGAGGTTGGAACGCACCGGAAGGTAGCACAGGCACACGAGCCCTTGGCCGGATCGCGGCGTCGCGTGCCAGGTTCCACGATCGGTCGTGGGCCCGTTCGAACGAGCTCCGCGAGCCCGAACGAACCGCCGCCTGACCGCCGCGCCGCACGATCCGTCGTGGGCCCGACCGGCTTCCTGCGGTGGTAGGCCTCCGGTCGCGGTTCGGGAGAGGGTCGCCGGAGAGCGCTTGGGGCTTCGTCCCCGTGTCAGCCCGCCCGCACGAACCGAAGCGTGACCGCCGCGCCTCCGCTCGGGCCGTCGTTGCTCGCGGCGACGCGCGCGTCGTGCGCCTCCGCGATCGCACGCACGATCGCGAGCCCGAGCCCGAGCCCACCGCCGCGCTTGTTCGAGAGATCGCCCTTGCTGAAGCGCTCGAACACCCGATCGAGCAACGCGCTCGGGAAGCCCGGACCGTCGTCCTCCACCCGCAACACCGCGTCGTCGCCTTCGACGCGTACGTGCACCGTGACCTGCGCCGACGACGCGTGTCGGAAGGCGTTCCCGACGAGGTTCTCCACCACCTGCTCGAGCCGGCCGGCGTCGCCGAGGATCGTCGCTTCTTCCGCGACCAGCGACAGCTCCCGCTTCGGGTGGATCGCCCGCATCGCCGCGGTCGCCGCACGCGCCACCTCCGCGAGATCGATCGGCACGCGCTCCACCGCGAGCTCACCACGCTCCGAGCGCGCCGCGTCGAGGAGATCCTCCACCGTGCGCGACAGCCGCCCGAGGCCACGCTCGAGCAACACCTTCGCGCGACCCCGCTCCGCCGGCCCGAGCTCGTCCGCGCCGAGCGCCTCGATCGCGAGCCGCATCGTGTGCAGCGGTGCGCGCAGCTCGTGCGAGAGCGTCGCGACCAGCTCGTCCATCGCGCGCATCGCGGCTTGCGCCTCGGCG